>Ga0209023_10002071_pt1 | contig 25786 bp, 22 predicted proteins | sample LakOneMetagenome_FD_187468 | JGI IMG/M metagenome (GOLD analysis project Ga0209023, IMG submission 187468) | Freshwater and sediment microbial communities from Lake Erie, Canada (SPAdes) (version 2) | ecosystem: Environmental > Aquatic > Freshwater > Lentic | place: Lake Erie, Canada... | reverse complement strand
GCCTGTTTCCAGCCCTTGTTGGCCAGCGCCAGGGTGAACGGCAAGGTGGCATTGTTGAGCGCGAAGGTCGATGTGCGCGCCACGGCGCCGGGCATGTTGGCCACGCAGTAATGCACGATGCCATCCACCACATAGGTGGGGTCGGCATGGGTGGTGGCGTGCGAGGTTTCGGTGCAGCCGCCTTGATCGATCGCCACGTCCACAATCACCGCGCCCGGCTTCATCAGCTTGAGCATGTCGCGGGTGATGAGTTTGGGCGCGGCAGCACCCGGGATCAGCACGGTGCCGATCACCAGATCCGCACGGCGCAGCAACTCTTCAATCGCGGCGCGGGTGGAATAGACCGTGGTAATTGCCGGGCCAAACTGGCTGGACAAACGCTTCAGTGCATCGTTGGAGCGATCGACCACGGTCACTTGCGCGCCCATGCCTACGGCAATGGTGGCGGCATGGGTGCCGGACACGCCGCCGCCCAGGATCACCACTTCGGCCGCAGGCACACCGGGCACGCCGCCGAGCAACACGCCACGGCCACCCTGCGCCTTCTCCAGCGCGTGCGCGCCGACCTGCGGGGCGAGCCGGCCGGCCACTTCCGACATCGGGGTGAGCAGGGGCAGCGAGCCATTGGCGGCGGTGACGGTCTCATAGGCAATGCAGACCGCGCCGGAGTCGATCAGGTCCTTGGTTTGCGGCGCATCGGGAGCCAGGTGCAAATAGGTGAACAGGATCTGGCCCGGACGCAGCTTCTTGCGCTCGTCGGCCTGCGGTTCCTTGACCTTCACGATCATGTCGGCGCTGGCGAAGATTTCATCCGCAGTGTTCAGCAAAGTGGCGCCGGCGGCGATGTAGTCCTCATCGGACAGGCCCGCGCCCAGGCCGGCACCCGTTTGCACCACCACCTCATGGCCGTGGTGAATCAGCTCATGGACCGACGTGGGGATCAGGCCTACGCGATATTCGTGGTTCTTGATTTCCTTGGGGACGCCGATACGCATGCGGGTATTCCTTGGCTGGGCGATGCCAGCTGTCCCGGCACCGGAAGGGACGCAGTATGCGCTTCAAAACGCGCATTCTGTCGCCAATTTCGCCATGATTAACGGTTAATATTGGAGCGATATTTCAATAATCGAACAAGCAAGTGAATAAAATTCGACCCCTTGGCATCGCCTTGGATGAGCGTGACCGTGCCATCCTGCGGTTGTTGCAAGACGATGGCCGGCTGAGCAATCTGGAGCTGGCCCAACGCATCAATCTGTCGCCCTCGGCCTGCCTGCGCCGGGTCAAGTTGCTGGAAGACTCGGGGCTGGTGGCGCGCTATGTGATGTTGCTGGACGAAGATCAGGCCGGCTTGCCCGGCACCGCCTTCGTCCTGGTGACGCTGGACCAGCAGGGGCGCGGCGCGCTGGATGCATTCGAAAGTGCCATCCACGACCATCCGGAAGTGACCGAATGCTGCCTGCTGGCCGGCACTGCCGACTACATGGTGCGGGTGGTGTATGCCGATGCCGCCGACTTCGAACGCATCCATACCGATGTGTTGACCCAGTTGCCCGGCGTCACCCGTGTGCAGACCACGCTGGCGCTGCGCACGGTCAAGCGCACCACCGCACTGCCGGTGTAAATACGCAGGCTGATTACACTATGCAGATGAAGAGCACACATGGCGGTATCGCGCTGGTCGGTTTCGATGCCGACGACACCCTTTGGCGCAGCCAGGATTATTTTGACGAAGCGCAGCAGCGGTTTGAAAGCATCGTTGCCGCTTACGTCGATCTGGCCGATGTGGGCCAGCGTCTATACCAATACGAATCACGCAACATCGCGTTCTTCGGCTATGGCGTGAAAGGCATGGCGCTGTCGATGATCGAAGCCGCCATCGACATCACCGGGGCCCGTATTCGCGCCGCTGATATTGGCCGCATCATCCACTTGGCCAAAGAACTGCTGCAACATCCGGTGGAGTTGCTGCCCGGCGTGCGCGATGCGGTGGCGGCGGTGGCCACGCAGCACCCGGTGGTCTTGATCACCAAGGGTGATTTGTTTCATCAGGAAGCCAAAGTACGCGATAGCGGGCTGTCGGATTTGTTCCGTCGCATCGAGGTGGTCAGCGAAAAAGACCCGGCAACTTATGCACGCTTGCTTGCGGAGTTTGGTATTGATGCAGCGCAATTTTTGATGGTGGGAAATTCGCTGCGTTCGGATATCGCGCCGGTGTTGGAACTTGGTGGCTGGGGCGTGCATGTGCCGTATCACACCACCTGGGCGCACGAAGCCGAGGCCACGCTGACGCATGGTCAAGGACGCATGCGCACGTTGGCTTCACTGTCCGATTTGCCCCCCACCTTGCACGAGCTGGAGATCCAGTCGCGCTTGCAACTTGCACCCCAAGGAGAATGGATCGCATGACCTCACCCATCAACCTCAGTGGCCGCGTGGCCATCGTCACCGGCGCCGGCGGCGGCTTGGGCCGCGCGCATGCGCTGCTGTTGGCCAGCCGTGGGGCGCAGGTCATCGTCAATGATTTGGGCGATGCTGCCGATGCGGTGGTGGCTGAAATCACGCTGGCCGGCGGCAAGGCGCGGGCGGCGACATGTTCGGTGGCCGATGCCGATGCGGTGCAAGCGATGGTCGATGCGGCGCTAGCCGAGTTTGGTCGTATCGATATTCTGGTCAACAACGCCGGCATCCTGCGTGACAAAAGTTTCGCCAAGATGGACTTGGCCGACTTTCAGTTGGTGCTCAACGTGCATTTGATGGGGGCGGCCAACTGCACCCGCGCGGTGTGGAATACGATGCGCGAGCAACAATACGGCCGCATTGTGATGACCACCTCGTGCAGCGGATTATTCGGCAATTTTGGCCAGGCCAATTACGCAGCCGCGAAGATGGGTTTGGTGGGCTTGATGCAGACCTTGGGCATCGAAGGCGCCAAGCACGACATTCGCGTCAACTGTCTGGCACCCACCGGTGCTACACGGATGATGGAAGGCATCCTGCCACCCGAGCAGCTATCGAAATTCAAGCCCGAATTGGTCAGTCCCGCGGTGCTGGCGCTGGTCAGTGAGCAGGCGCCCAATCGCGTCATCCTCAGTGCCGGCGCGGGCAGCTTCGAGCTGGTGCAGCTGACGATGACGCAAGGCATTGCATTGGGCGGATCTGCCACTGCCGAAGATATCTTGCAGCAGTGGAATGCGTTGAGCAGCCGCGATCAGGATTTCGTCCCCACCCAGGGGTTTGACCAGGCGCGGCATGAGTTGCACAAGGGCGGGTTTCATTTCGAGGCGTGACGCGCTGGTGGGTTGCCGGATCCATGGGGAGCCGTGGCGGACTGTCTTCTGAAGCGGAATCAAGCAGGAGGCAGTGGCGACTGGGCCACTGCCGGGGGACATTCGCGAAAGGAGATGGCCCGCTGCGGCTAACACGATGGGTCAGTCCTGCGGCACCCGCACCCGGCCTTCCATCAGCACCCGTGCGCTGCGGCTCATCACCGCGCGGGTCACCGCCCACTGTCCGTTGACCTGATCGACGGACGCGCCCACCCGGAGCGTGCCGGAGGGATGGCCGAAGTTCACGGCATCGCGGGTGCCGCCGCCTGCGGCGATGTTCACCAGCGTTCCGGGCACCGCCGCCGCGGTGGCGATGGCGACCGAGGCGGTGCCCATCATCGCGTGGTGCAGTTTGCCCATCGACATCGCACGCACGTTGAGGTCGATGCTGCCGGCGGCGATGCGCTTGCCGCTGGATGAGGTGTAGTCCTGTGCCGGCGCAACAAACGCCACCTTCGGCGTGTGCTGGCGGGTTGCGGCTTCTTCCGCCGTCTTGATCAGCCCCATGCGCAGCGCGCCGGCCACGCGGATCGCTTCCAGCTTCGCCAGCGCGACCTTGTCTTCGTTGATCGCCGGCTGCAGCTCGGTGCCGGCAAAGCCGAGGTCGGCGGCATTGACGAACACGGTGGGGATGCCGGCGGTGATCATCGTCGCCTTCAGCATCCCCACGCCCGGCACGTCGAGGTCATCGACCAGATTGCCGGTGGGGAACATGGAACTGCCGTCGCCCTCGTCGTCGGAAGGATCGAGGAACTCCAGCACGATCTCGGCGGCGGGGAAGGTCACGCCATCCAGTTCGAAATCGCCGGTTTCCTGCACCTCGCCATTGGTGACCGGCACATGCGCAACAATCGTCTTGCCGATATTGGCCTGCCAGATCCGCACCGTCACCGTGCCGTCCTGCGGGATGCGCTCGGCCGGAAGCAAACCATTGGCAATCGCAAACGGACCGACCGCGGTGGACAGGTTGCCGCAGTTGCCGGACCAGTCCACGAACGCGCTGTCGATGCTGACCTGCCCGTAGAGGTAATCGACGTCGTGATCCGGCACCGACGCCGGCGCGATGATCACGCACTTCGAGGTGGACGAGGTCGCCCCGCCCATGCCGTCGGTGTGCTTGCCGTAGGGGTCGGGCGAGCCGATCACCCGCAGCAGCAGCGCGTCGCGCGCCGCACCGGGAACGCGCGCGGCTTCGGGCAGGTCTTCAAGCTTGAAGAACACGCCCTTGGAGGTGCCACCGCGCATGTAGGTGGCGGGGATGTGCAGTTGCGGGAGCGATGACATGGCGATGCCTGCGATGGGTGCGGGCACCCATTTTCGCCGCTTGCCGGCGCTTGTGCGAACTTCAGGCCGCCAGCAGGTCCATGAAATCGCGCACCGGCATGGCTTCAAGCGCAGGCGGGTCGAGCGCCACGTCGAGGATGCGCTGCTGGCGCTGCGCGTCGAAGCGCCGCGCGAGGTTGCGGCGGAACTTTTCCTCCAGCAGCGGCAGGCCCTCGTCGCGGCGGCGCGGATGGCCGATGGGGTATTCCACCAGCACCTCGTCCAGCGCGCTGCCGTCCTTGAAGTGGACGGTCAGGCCATTGGCAATGCTGCGTTTGTCGGGGTCGTGGTAGTCGGCGGTGAATTGCGGCTCCTCCACGCAGCGGATGCGCGCGCGCAGCGCGTCGATGCGCGGATCGGCAGCCACGTCGCCTTCGTAGTCGGCGGCGGTCAGGCGGCCCAGCAGCAGCGGCACCGCCACCATGTACTGGATGCAATGATCGCGGTCGGCGGGATTGTCCAGTGGGCCGTGCTTGTCGATGATGCGCATGCACGCGGCCTGGGTGCGGATGACGATCTTCTCGATGTCGTCGCTGCTGCGGCCGAGCGCGCGCAGCCGCTGGTGCAGCGTCATCGCCGCCTCCACCGCGCTCTGCGCATGGAATTCCGCCGGGTAGCTGATCTTGAACAGCACGTTCTCGATCACGTAGCTGCCGAACCCGCGCTCGAAGCGGAACGCGCGGCCTTGGAATGACACGTCATAGAAGCCCCACGCCGGCGCGGTGAGCGCGCTGGGATAGCCCATCTCGCCGGCCTGCGCGACCAGCGCCAGCCGCACCGCGCGCGAACAGGCATCGCCGGCGGCCCAGCTCTTGCGCGAGCCGGTATTGGGCGCGTGGCGGTAGGTGCGCAGGCTCTGGCCGTCCACGAATACCTGCGACAGTGCTGCCAGCGACTGCTCGCGGCTGAGTCCGAGCAACATCGACACCACCGCCGTCGAGGCCAGCTTCACCAGCGCCACGTGGTCCAGCCCCACCTGGTTGAAGGAGTTCTTCAGCGCCATCACGCCCTGGATTTCGTGCGCCTTGATCGCGCAGGCCAGCACTTCGCGCATGGTCAGCGCCGCGCCGCTGCGGCTGCGCCAGTCGGCCACCGCCAGGATCGCGCCGAGGTTGTCCGACGGATGGCCCCATTCGGCGGCCAGCCAGGTGTCGTTGAAGTCCAGCCAGCGGATCGCCGCGCCGATGTCGAACGCGGCCTTGACCGGATCCAGCTGGAAGCCGGTGCCGGGCACGCGCGCGCCGTTGTCCAGCGTGGCGCCGGGCACCACCGGGCCCAGCAGCTTGGTGCAGGCCGGGTGCTCCAGCGCTTCCAGCGCGCAGCCCAGCGCGTCGATCAGCACCAGCCGCGCGCTGCGCCAGGCCAGTGCGGAGGTGGGCTGGAAATCGCGGACGTAGTCGACGATGTCGACCAGCACGTCGTCCCAGTCGGCCCTGGAAGACGGCACGGGCGAAGACATGGATGCACTCCCGGTTGAATCAGTACCGTAATGGTACTCTTTTGCGGGTGCTGGCGATGGGACGCCTGCGGCTGGCGCGGGGAGTGGTAGCCCGGCCGCGCAGGCCACAGCCGATTACGTGGGCGCGTGGCCTGGTCGTTCGGGCGGGGTTGCCGACTCAGCCCGCGCTGTTGGCGGCGATGAAATCCTGCGCGAACCGCTGCAGCACGCCACCGGCGGCGTAGATGTGCACGTCCTCGTCGGAATCCAGCCGGCAGGTGACCGGCACCTCGACGGTGTCGCCATCGCGGCGATGGATGCGCAGCGCCAGCATCGCGCCCGGCGCCGGCGTGCCGGCCACATCGAAGGTCTCGCTGCCGTCGATGCCCAGGGTCAGGCGGGTGGTGCCGGGCTGGAACTGCAGCGGCAGCACGCCCATGCCGACCAGGTTGGTGCGGTGGATGCGTTCGAAGCCTTCGGCCACGATCGCCTCCACGCCGGCCAGGCGCACGCCTTTGGCCGCCCAGTCGCGTGAGCTGCCCTGACCGTAGTCGGCGCCGGCGATGATGATCAGCGGCTGGCGGCGCTGCATGTAGGTTTCGATCGCCTCCCACATCCGCACCACCTTGCCGTCCGGCTCGATCCGCGCCAGCGAGCCCTGGCGCACGCTGCCGTCCTGGTTGCGCACCATCTCGTTGAGCAGCTTGGGATTGGCGAAGGTCGCGCGCTGCGCGGTCAGGTGGTCGCCGCGATGGGTGGCATAGGAATTGAAGTCCTCTTCCGGCAGGCCCATCTTCGCCAGGTATTCGCCGGCGGCGCTGGAAGCCAGGATGGCGTTGGAAGGCGACAGGTGGTCGGTGGTGATGTTGTCGCCCAGCACCGCCAGCGGACGCATGCCGCGCAATGTGCGTTCGCCGGCCAGCGCGCCTTCCCAGTAGGGCGGGCAGCGGATGTAGGTGCTCATTTCGCGCCAGTCGTACAGTGGCTTGGCGTTGTGGCCGCGCGCGCGCGGCGCGAACATCGGCTCGTAGACCCGGCGGAACTGCTCCGGCTTGACGCTGGCCGCGACCACCGCGTCGATCTCGGCATCGGACGGCCAGATGTCCTTGAGCCGCACCTCAGCGCCGTCGGCATCCACGCCCAGCACGTCCTTCTCGATGTCGAAGCGCACCGTGCCGGCGATCGCGTAGGCGATTACCAGCGGCGGCGAGGCCAGGAACGCCTGCTTCGCATAGGGATGGATGCGGCCGTCGAAATTGCGGTTGCCGGACAGCACCGCGGTGACGTACAGGTCGCGTTCTATCACTTCCTTCTGGATCACCGGGTCCAGCGCGCCGCTCATGCCGTTGCAGGTGGTGCAGGCGAAACCGACGATGCCGAAGCCCAGCTGTTCCAGCTCGGACAGCAGCCCGGCTTCCTCCAGATACAGCTGCACCGCCTTCGAGCCGGGCGCCAGCGAGCTCTTCACCCACGGCTTGCGGGCCAGCCCGCGCGCATTGGCGTTGCGCGCCAGCAGCGCGGCGGCGATCACGTTGCGCGGGTTGGAGGTATTGGTGCAGCTGGTGATGGCGGCGATGATCACCGCGCCGTCGGGGATCAGGCCCTGCGCTTCCTCGCTGCGCGCGGCATCGAGCTTGGTTTCATCGGCGATGCCGCGCTCGGCCAGCGCCGTCACCGGCAGCCGGCGGTGCGGATTGCTGGGGCCCGCCAGCGTGCGGGTGACGCTGGACAGATCGAAATGCAGGGTGCGCTCGTATCGCGCATCCAGCAGGTCGTCGGCCCAGAAACCGGCGGTCTTCGCATAGGTCTCCACCAGCGCCACCTGGGCGTCGTCGCGGCCGGTCAGGCGCAGGTAGTCCAGGGTGTTGTCGTCGATGAAGAACATCGCCGCGGTGGCGCCGTACTCGGGCGCCATGTTGGAAATCGTGGCGCGGTCGCCGATCGTCAGCGCGGATGCGCCTTCACCGCGGAACTCCAGGTAGGCCCCCACCACCTTCTGTTGGCGCAGGAATTCGGTCAGCGCCAGCACCACGTCGGTGGCGGTGATGCCGGGGCCCGGCTTGCCGGCCAGCTCCACCGCCACGATGTCGGGCAGGCGCATCATCGACGCGCGGCCCAGCATCACGCTCTCCGCTTCCAGGCCGCCCACGCCGACGGCAATCACGCCCAGCGCATCCACGTGCGGGGTGTGCGAATCGGTGCCCACGCAGGTGTCGGGGAAGGCCACGCCGTCGCGGGTGTAGATCACCGGCGACATCTTCTCCAGGTTGATCTGGTGCATGATCCCGTTGCCCGCCGGGATCACGTCGACGTTGTCGAACGCCAGCCGGCACCACTCGATGAAATCGAAGCGGTCCACGTTGCGGCGATCCTCGATGGCGCGGTTCCTGGCGAACGCCTGCGGGTCGAAGCCGGGGGCTTCCACCGCCAGCGAGTGATCCACGATCAGCTGTACCGGCACCACCGGGTTCACTTGCGCCGGGTCACCGCCTTGCGCGGCGATGGCTTCACGCAGGCCCGCCAAATCCACCAACGCGGTTTGGCCGAGGATGTCGTGACACACCACCCGCGCCGGAAACCACGGGAAATCCAGATCGCGACGGCGCTCGATCAACTGGCCAAGAAAGGCATCGATGTGCGCAGGCGCAGCGCAGCGCACGATGTTTTCCGCATGCACCCGCGCCGTGTACGGCAGGCCGGCCCACGCGCCTGGGGTGAGCGCTTCCACCGCCGCGCGGGCGTCGAAGTAATCCAGTGACGTGGCAGGCAAGGGTGTGCGGAAGGCTGTGTTCATGGCATGTGGCAGCGGCGTGGGGAATGCCTATTGTCGCGCAATGGGAAGCCGGTCGCGTTCGCCCCGTACAATGCGCGGCGATGATTGCATCCCCCGCCATCCCCGCCGACCAGCTGCGCCTGTCCGTCGCCCCGATGATGGACTGGACGGATTCACACTGCCGGGTATTCCATCGGCTGCTGGCACCGCATGCGCGGCTGTATAGCGAAATGGTGCATGCCAATGCGGTGGTGTTGGGGGATCGTGCGCGGTTGCTGGCGATGGATCCGTGCGAGCACCCGGTGGCCTTGCAGCTGGGGGGCAGTGAACCGGCGTTGCTGGCGCAGGCTGCACGCATCGGGGCCGAGTGGGGCTATGACGAAATCAACCTCAACTGCGGCTGCCCGTCCGACCGCGTGCAGGCAGGGCGCTTTGGTGCGTGTCTGATGCGCGAGCCGCAGCGGGTGGCCGACAGCGTGGCGGCGATGATTGCAGCGTGCAGTGTTCCGGTGACGGTGAAGTGCCGGCTGGGCGTGGATGATGATCACGAGTGGCCACACTTCGTGCGTTTCATCGACACCATTGCCGGCGCCGGTTGCCAAACCTTCGTGGTGCATGCGCGCAATGCATGGTTGAAAGGGCTCTCGCCGAAAGAAAATCGCGAAGTGCCGCCGCTGCGTTATGACTGGGCGTACCGGCTCAAGCGCGAGCGCCCGCAGTTGCAAGTGATCGTCAATGGTGGCATTGCCGATGCCGAAGAGGCCAGCGCGCATCTGGCGCATGTCGAAGGTGCGATGCTGGGCCGTGCCGCGTATCACACGCCGTACTTGTTGCACGCGCTTGATGTGCGTTGGTTTGGCGGCGAACTGCAATCGCGTGCCGAGTTGCTGCGCGCTTATCGCCCATATGTAGAGGTGCAGCTGGCGCGCGGGGTGTCCTTGAAACACATTACCCGCCACCTGCTGGGCTTGTTTGCAGGACAACCTGGTGGGCGTGCGTTCCGTCAGGTGTTGAGTGAAGGCGCGCACAAACCCGGTGCCGATTGGACGCTGGTGGAACACGCATTGGTATTGACCGAACGAGAGCCGCATTCCCCATGATCACCCGCGACTTAGCCGGATTTTTTGAGTTGGCCCACAACACACCCACCGACTTCGGCCCGGCTACTGCGCGCGCTGCATTTCTGGTGGCACCGGATGGGTTTCGCCTGGCCGAACAATCCGCACAAGACAATGCCTATATGGCTGCGGCCGGCGCGTTCGATGCTGCCCGCGCATCCATGCAGCACCGCGAGTTGCAGCGCGCCATCGCAACGGCAGTGCCGGCCATTTGTTTTGCCGGCAATCCGCAGACGCCGGATGCGGTCTTTCCCAACAACGTATTCGGCACTGCACGGGGACGCTATATCGTCGGTCGCATGCGCCATGAGGTGCGTCAGCGCGAGGCCGCGCGCGCCGACATGCGTGACTTCTTCCGCGATGTGCTCGGACGGCAGGAGATCGACCTCTCCACCCAGCCGCATGCCTGCGAACTGACCGGTGCGCTGGTGATCGACCGCGTGCGCGGGCTGGGCTTCTGCGGCCTGTCCGAACGCTGCGATGAGGCCGGCGCGCGGCTGATGCACGAGGCGTTCGGGCTGCGCGCCACCCTGCTGTTTGATCTGGCCGCCGGTGAATACCACACCAATGTGGTGTTGGCGGTGCTGGCCGGGCGCGCCGTGGTGGTGTGTCCGAACGGGTTTGCCGATGCCGCCGTGGCCGCGGCGATCGCCGCGCTGTATGCGCCGCATGCGGTGGTCTGTGATGCTGCCGAACACGCCGCCTTCGTCGGCAATTGCATCGCGTTGTCGGGCGAACGTGTGTGGATGAGCGCGCAAGCGGCCGCCGCACTGACGCCGGCGCATCGGGAGGTGCTGGCGCAGGCGGGCTTGCGGGTGGAGTCGGTGGCGCTGGACGCCATTGAAGCTGCCGGCGGTTCGCTGCGCTGCTGCATTGGCGAGATTTACTGACCAAGGACGCCGTTTGTGCGCAAACCTGAACGGCGCGCTATCCTGTTCAGGAAACTTCAGGGCGGATTCACCGCCTGCTTCCAACAATGCCCCTGTCCGAGTTGCTAGGTTGATCTGCCATGTCCCGCTGTGATCGAACATTGCCGAACGTACTTGCCGCTGCGCTGATGGCATTGGTGCCAGTGGCCTCTGCATGGGCGCAACAGATGCCACCACCGCGTGACCGCAGTCAAGATCGCAGTAATCAAGATCGCGGCAATCAGGACCGCCCGCCGCCGCGTGATGCGATGTCCGATTCGGTACGGCGTGCCGAGCGCAACAGCCGTGGCGAAGTGTTGTCGGCCGAGCGTGTGCAGTACGACGGCCGCGACATGCACCGCGTCAAAGTGGTGGACGACCAGGGTCGCGTGCGTGTGTTCATGCAAGACCCGGCCCGTCGCAGCGGCAGTGATCAGGCCAAAAGCAGTAATGATGATTGACCCGTCGGTGCTTGCGCTGACCCACAGAACGCCATTTACGAGGATTGAGCATGCGCATCCTGCTGGTTGAAGACGAAGCCCCGTTGCGTGAAACCTTGGCTGCCCGCTTGAAGCGCGAAGGCTATGCCGTGGATGCCGCGCAAGACGGTGAGGAAGGCCTCTACATGGGCAAGGAAGTGCCGTTCGATGTGGGCATCATCGACCTTGGCCTGCCGAAGATGAGCGGCATGGAATTGATCCGTGCACTGCGTGCCGAGGGCAAGAAATTTCCCATCCTGATTCTGACCGCACGCTCCAGCTGGCAGGATAAAGTGGATGGCCTCAAGCAAGGCGCCGACGACTATTTGGTCAAACCGTTCCATGTGGAAGAGTTGCTGGCGCGCATCAATGCGCTGGTGCGGCGCGCCGCCGGTTGGAGCAAGCCGACGCTGGAATGCGGGCCGGTGGTACTGGATCTGGCCGCGCAAACGGTGAGTGTGGACGGTGCCAACGTGGACCTGACCAGCTACGAATACAAAGTGCTGGAATATTTGATGATGCACGCCGGTGAGCTGGTTTCCAAGGCCGACCTGACCGAGCACATCTACCAGCAGGATTTCGACCGCGATTCCAATGTGCTGGAAGTCTTCATCGGTCGTCTGCGCAAGAAACTGGATCCTGATGGGTCGGTCAAGCCGATTGAAACGGTGCGTGGCCGTGGCTACCGGTTCGCCATTGCGCGCAGCGGCGAATGATTTTGCCGGTGCCGGTGGTGCATGAGCTCCCCACCGATCCCTGATCCCGGCGCTGCGCCCAACGTGTTGCGTCCGCGTCGGCTGCGCATTGCGCAGCCGCGTTCGCTGCAGTCACGTCAATTATGGGCGGCCAGCCTGGGTTTGATTGCCTTTCTGGCGCTGGCTGGCTTGGCGCTGGATCGCGCGTTCCTGAACACTGCACAAAGCGGCATGCGTGAACGCCTGCATAGTTATGCCCTGGCCTATGCCGGCAGCGATTTTGCCCGCGATGGCAGTGTGATTCCGCCGTGGGAGTCGCCGGATGCACGCTTCAAGCGTCCGGGCAGTGGTCTGTATGCGCAGATCGTGTTGGCCAATGGGCATTGGGAATCGGATTCCGCACAAGGCCCGAAATTGCCCGAGGGGCCGATGTTGCCGCCAGGCACCCAGGCCTTCGAAGGGCCATTGCCGCTGACCCAGATCAATGGACAAGCCGGCGAGGTTTATCGCTACGGCTATGGTCTGGCACTGAGTGAAAACGGAGACGCGGCCAACGAATTGCAGTACACGGTGTATATCCTGGAGGACAGCACCGCACTCGGGCAGCAGGTAGCAACCTTCCGTACCGCGCTATGGCGCTATCTGGGCGGTGCCGGCGTGGTGTTGCTGCTGCTGCAAATGTGGGTGCTGCGTTGGAGCCTGCGGCCATTGCGTGATGTGATCGGCGAGCTCAAACGGGTGCAAGCAGGTAGTGCCGCAGGCATGAGCGAAGCGCATCCGCGTGAATTGGAACCGCTTACCGACAGCATCAATGCCTTCATCCACAGCGAGCGCGAAAATCTGGAACGGCAGCGCAATACCTTGGCCGACCTGGCGCACAGCTTGAAGACACCGTTGGCAGTGTTGCGCTCGCGGCTGGACAGCGATACCGGCGAGGCCGAGCTGCGCAGCGAAGTGGATACCCAATTGCGCCGGATGAATGATCTGGTGTCGTACCAATTGGCGCGTGCGGCGCGGTCGGGTCACCAGTTGTTTGCCGCGCCCATCGCGATTGAGCCGCAGGCCGAGCAGATCGTGGTCGGACTGGAAAAGGTGTATGCCGCCAAAGGCGTGTTGTGTGAGTTTGAAATCGCCGCCGGGGCGCGCTTTCACGGTGAAACCGGCGACCTGCAGGAATTGCTGGGCAACCTGCTGGAAAACGCCTTCAAATGGGCGAAGTCGCGAGTGCTATTGACCGTGGCGGAAGGGCAGAAGCTGACCGATCGGCGGCCGGGGTTGCTGATCACGGTGGAGGACGACGGCCCCGGAATTGCCGAAGATCGGATTGCTTATGTGCTGCAACGCGGTGTGCGCGGTGACGAGCGTGTGCAGGGCCACGGCATCGGCATGTCGATCGTGCAAGACATCATCAAAAGTTATCGCGGGCAACTGCATGTCACCCGCTCGCACGAGCTGGGTGGGGCCAAATTCGAAGTGAGTTTGCCACCGGGCTTGTGAATCAAAACGAGCGTCCAGGATCACAGGGCCAGCGTGCGGGGCCACTTCAACCAGCCGCTGGCTTAGCGGAACATCCCCGGCAAAAAGCTGTGAAAGCGCGACGGCAACACGCGGCTGTCACCGGCGCTGCGTGTGGGCACGGCTGCTTGCGACTTGGCTTTCGGCATGCGTTGCACACGGTTGTTGGCAATCGCACCGTCCAAGTCCGCATCATCCAAACGATCTGCAGGTGGTGCCGGAGGGTCGATGGCGGTGTTGGTGTTCTCGGGCAGCTGGTGCTTGGCCTCGGCGGCATTGGCACAGCCAAACGCAACCAGCAGGGCGAGGCAGGACAGTGTCTGGCGCAGGCTGACAAGGTGCATGGGCGTCACCGGGTAGAGAGCGTGCAGGGTGCACAACACCGCTGCCGACTATAGCAGGCTGCCCGGGCCCGGGATGCTGCGTCGCAACACACAAGTTTCCGGACACGCAACTGCTTGCGTATGATTTTGCACATGTCGACCTCTCGTGACCACGCCGCGCAACTGAGCGCCGTCCATCTACCCAATGGCGGCAGCCCACATGAGTGAGACCGCCGAGCGCGCACTGCTTCAGCGCCTGCAGCACGGCCCGGTCAGTGGCGACCGCTTGGCTGCGGAACTGGGATTGACGCGTGCCGCGGTGTGGAAGCGGATCGAGGCGCTGCGGCAGGCCGGGATTGCCGTGGAAGCTGCGCCGGGGCGTGGTTATGCGCTGGCACAGCCACTGGATTGGCTGGATGACACGCACATTCGCGCTTTGTTGCCCCTGGCAGTGCAACCGCAATTGATCGCACTGGACATTGTGTGGAGCCTGGATTCAACCAATAGCGAACTGCTGCGCAGGCAGACCCCGGATGCCGGTTGTGCGGTGCTGCTGGCCGAGCGGCAGACGGGCGGGCGCGGGCGCCGCGGGCGCGCTTGGGCTTCGCCATTGGCTGCACATATCTATCTGTCGCTGGCCAGATGTTTCGATGGTGGCTTGGCGCGCTTGGGCGGCTTGAGCCTGGTGGCAGGGGTGGCGGTGTGCGAGGCGCTGCACGCACTGGGCTTCACCCAAACAGGCCTGAAATGGCCCAATGATGTGGTGGTGACCGATGACGATGGCCTGCGCAAATTGGGTGGCTTGCTGGTGGAAGGCGGCGGCGAAGCCGGCGGCGCAGCACGTGCGGTGATTGGGGTTGGCCTGAACGTGCGAATGCCTGCCGCGACGGCCCGGAACCTCGATCAGCCCTGGGTGGACATGCAGTCATTGCCGCATGCGCCGCCATCACGCAATGCGGTGGTGGCAATGTTGCTGCAACATCTGCTGCCTGCATTGGAGCAGTTTGACGCACTGGGGTTGGCCGCCTTTCTGCCGCGCTTCAGCGCGTTGGATGTACTGGCTGGGCGCCCGGTATGTGTGCATGAAGCCTCGCGTGTGTGGCATGCACAGGCGCTGGGCATCAGCGAAGATGGCGCACTGCGGGTGTGCAATGAAGCGGGTGAAATTCGTCATGTGCATGCAGGTGATGTCAGCGTGCGTGCAGTCAAGGTGGCCGGGTGATGGCAACATGGCTGTTTGATCTGGGCAATACCCGCCTGAAATACGCGCCGCTGGTGGCCGATGGCCAACTGGGCGCGGTGCGCGCGGTGGCGCATGACGATGCCGAAGCGTGGCTGGCGGCGCTGCCGGAAGGTGAGGTGGCCTGTATCGCCAGTGTGGCCTCGCCGGCGCGGCGGGTGGCATTACTGGACGCCTTGTGCGCACGCTTCCAACGCTTGCATCGGGTGCATGCCGAACCTGCGTTGGGGCCACTGCGCATTGCCTACGCCAATCCTGCGCATCTGGGTGTGGATCGGTTTTTGGCGATGCTGGCGGCTGCCGATGGCCGCGCGGCTTTGGTACTGGGTGTGGGCACTGCGCTGACGTTGGATGTGCTGGACGCGGATGGCCGGCACGGGGGCGGCCGCATCGCGCCGTCGCCCGAGGTGATGCGCGAAGCCCTGCACGCACGCGCGGCGCAATTGCCCGCCCGCGGCGGTGACTACACCGAATTTGCAGATGACACCGCCCCGGCCCTGGCTTCTGGCTGCGAAGGGGCCGCCTTGGCCTTGATCGAACGCAGCCTGCGCCATGCCACTACGCTGCTGGGCCAGGTGCCGCGCCTGTGCGTGCATGGCGGTGGCGCGCAGGCGCTGCGCCCACACTTGCCCGTGCATGACTGGGTGCCCGATGCGGTCCTGCAAGGCTTGGTGCGTTGGCATGCGCTGCGAATCGCATAAACTGCACCGATGCTACTGCGCGCTGCCATCGTCATGCTTGTGATGCTCAATCTGGGGGCTGCTGGGTGGTGGGTCTTGCAACCGCTGGCGACCACTCCAGCAAGCTCGCCAAGTACGCGCACGCCCAGCCTGCAGCTGGTTGATGAACAGTCGGCAGCAACCGCGCTTGTGCCTGCTGCTCGCACGGTTGAGCCAATCACCTCTGCACCCGTGGCTACGCCGCCGGTGGCGGCCACGGCGGTGTGTTTGCGGTTTGGCCCGTTTGCCAGCAGCAGCGCGCGGGATGCAGCGCGTGTGCGCTTGCAGCAAGCAGGTGTTGACCCGCGTCCACATGACAGCCCGGCACGCGAGGTGCGTGGCTGGAAGGTGTACCTGCCGGCGCAGGCATCACGTGAAGCGGCACTGGCGCTGGCCGAAAAAATCAAGAGCGCGGGTGTAGCCGACCTCTTCGTGATGACCCAGGGCGACGACATCAACAGCATTGCCTTGGGGCGCTTCGGCAGAGAGCCCGCGGCCCAACGTCGGCAGTCCGAATTGCTGGGCAAGGGGTTTCCCGCACAGGTCGCGGCGATTGGTGGCATTCCTGCGCAGACATGGCTGGATGCGCAGTTGCCGCAGTCTGCGCACCGCGTTGATTTGGTACGCATCGCCCCCGCACAGCCCTTGGATTGCAGCACATTGCATTGATTCGGGCGGACAGCCCACGTCGAGCAAGGTAGAATGCGCACCCATGCCGCTTTAGCTCAGCAGGTAGAGCAACCGCCTTGTAAGCGGTAGGTCGTCCGTTCGATTCGGACAAGCGGCACCAGTACGCCCAGCTTGCGCCAGAGCCGCAGGCGGCGCATTCATGGGGTTTTCGTATGCAGCGTAGCTATCCACCGGTGTCCATCTTCGGTGTTCCTACGGATATCGGCGCGTCCAAGCGTGGCGCATCCATGGGGCCGGAGGCTTTGCGTGTGGCAGGGTTGGTGGATGCCATTGCCGCCCGCGGCGTGGATGTGCGTGACGTAGGCGATGTCAGTGGCCCACGCAATCCGGTCAGTGCGCCGGTCGATGGCTATCGGCATTTGGATGAAGTCACCGCGTGGAATCGTAGCGTGTTTGATGTGTCCACCCGTGAGCTGCAAGCCGGGCGGATGCCGATTCTGTTGGGCGGTGACCATTGCCTTGCGATTGGTTCGATCGCGGCGGTGGCCGCGCATTGCCGCAGCATGGGTAAACAGTTGCGTGTGTTGTGGCTGGATGCGCATGCCGATTTCAATACCCACGAGCTTACCCCCAGCGGCAATATTCACGGCATGCCGGTGGCTTGCCTGTGCGGCATGGGGCCGACGGTGTTAACCGGGTTTGGCGGGATCACGCCGGCCATCAGTCCGGACCAAGTGCGCCAGATCGGCATCCGTTCGGTGGACCCGGGCGAGAAGCGTTTGGTGCAAGAGCACGGGCTGGATATCTATGACATGCGTTATATCGACGAAGTTGGCATGCGCCGTGCGATGGAAGAAGCATTGGAAGGTATGGATGCCAACACCCATCTGCACGTCAGCTTTGATGTGGACATGCTCGACCCAGCGATTGCCCCCGGCACCGGCACCCGTGTGCCCGGCGGCGTGAACTACCGCGAAGCGCAACTCATCATGGAAATGGTGGCCGATAGCGGCTGCCTGGGGTCGCTGGATCTGGTCGAAATCAACCCCGCATTGGATCGCCGTAATGCCACCGCCAAGCTGGCGGTGGATCTGGTGGAAAGCCTGTTTGGCAAATCGACCCTGATGCGCGATTGATGCGCGTTCATGTGCAGTTTTAGCGGGGACGCGGTTTAATGTGGTTTTCCACCCCGTCACGAGGCTTCCATGAAACGCTTATTTGCCCTGCTGTTGTTGACCGTGTTCGCCAGTGCCGCCTTGACCGCCTGCAATACCGTGAATGGCGCAGGTAAGGACATCAAGAAAGTCGGCGAAAAAATCGAAGACGCATCCGGCAAAAAGTAGGAGCACCGATGGGCGCGGCCATAAGTGCCCACAAACCAGTCCTCCCCAATGACATGGGGAGGACTGCCTGGACTTATTACCAGCGTGGCGGATCCACCACAAACCCTTGCGGAAATGCGCGTGGTGACGTTCGTGCATACGGTGCATACGGGGGCGGCATTACCCCCATCGCCACCAGTGCATTCACATCGTCATAGCGCACTTGGCTGACTTGCTGCGGGCGTGTGCTCATCCGTTGAAACGAGGTTTGCCCCACCGGTGCCCATTCGCGCTGACCGTGGCCCGTGCCCAGTTGTTGTGGCATCGCCTCGGCCTCTGCCATCGCGCGGTTGGCGGCAGCGGGTGGAGCCGGCGCCGGCATGGATTTGGCCATGCTGTCGCGTGCTTGTTCTTGCGCGGCCAGCGGCGGTGCATATTGCGGGCGGGGCGGCTGATATTCACGAAACACCGCGATTCCCACCACTCCCACATTGGCCGGGCGACCGGTGCGCGCGGCATAACTATCGGGCAGGTCGGTGAATACGAATTGGGCAATGTCATCCAGCGATTTGCGCCAGCCGGCGATTTCGGCGGACTCCCACGGCCCCAACACATAACCGGCTTGCGAGGGTGCGGCGGTCTGCCCGCTGACTGCGTTCACGCCATCCACCGACAACACCACCAGCACGCGCTCGCCGCTGGTATTGGTCAGCCGCACCGCGTAGCGGTGGCCGGGCACGCCGGCGACCCAATGTTGGCCACGAAATGGGTATTCGGGCAGGGTTTGTCCGCTGTCTCGATCCACCACGCCCAGCGTGACGATGTCGCGGGCGTGGGCGGGCAAGCTGCATGCAGTGGATGCGGCAAGGGCAAGGGCGAGTGCAAGTGGGCGAAACATGGCGGTCTCCAGAGGCGCAAGGGGTGCGCTGCAAGACGGTCAACGCATGGCGCCGCAAAACGGGGTTAACCCGATGTCTTGAGGTCTGTACCTTTAGAATGGCGATTGATTTCGCATGACAAGCGCAGCCCCGCATGAGCAAGACCCGCGTCCTGACCGGCATCACCACCTCCGGCACACCCCACCTTGGCAACTATGTCGGCGCCATCCGTCCGGCGATTGCCGCCGCGCGTGCGGCCGATGCCGAGAGTTTCTATTTCCTCGCCGACTACCACAGCCTGATCAAGGCGCAAGATCCGGCGCGCACGCAGCGTTCCACCCTGGAGATCGCCGCGGCGTGGCTGGCCTGCGGGCTGGATCCGGCCAAGGTGTGGTTCTATCGGCAGTCGGATATCCCTGAAATTCCGGAGCTGACATGGTTGCTCACGTGTGTGGCCGGCAAGGGCATTCTCAATCGTGCGCATGCCTACAAAGCGGCGGTGGACAAAAACCGCGCCGAAGGTGAAGACGACGATGCCGGCATCACCGCCGGCCTGTTCATGTACCCGGTGCTGATGGCCGCCGATATCCTGATTTTCAACGCGCACAAAGTGCCGGTGGGGCGCGACCAGGTGCAGCACATCGAAATGGCACGCGATTTTGGTCAGCGTTTCAACCACATCTACGGCGATGAATTTTTCACCCTGCCGGAAGCCCTGGTGGACGACAACGTGGCGACCTTGCCGGGCCTGGATGGCCGCAAGATGAGCAAGAGCTACGACAACACCATCCCGATGTTCGTGCCGCGTGCAGAATTGAAAAAACTCATCGCCGGCATCCTCACCGACTCGCGCGCACCGGGCGAGCCCAAGAGTACCGAGGGCTCGGCGCTGTTCCAGTTGTACCAGGCTTTCGCCAGCAAGGACGACACCGCGGCATTCGCGCAGGCGTTTGCAGACGGAATCGCGTGGGGTGAGGCCAAGCAGACATTATTTGAAAAAATTGATGCCGAAATCACCCCGCTGCGCGAACGCTATGAAGCACTGATGGCCAAGCCCGGCGAGATTGAAGCCATCTTGCGCGACGGCGCAGCGCGCTTGCGCACGGCCTATGCAACGCCGGCGATCAGCCGCCTGCGCGAAGCGGTGGGGCTGCGCGATTTGTCGCAGGTGGTGCTGGCCAGCGCTGCCGGCAAGCCCCCAAAATCTGCCGATGCCGAGGTGCCCAGCTTCAAGCAATACCGTGATGCCGATGGCAAGTTCTACTTCAAGCTGGTGCAAGGCGAGCGCGTGCTGTTGCAAAGCGCTGGCTTTGACTCCCCGCGCGATGCCGGGCAGCGGATTGCATCGATCAAAAGCGGCGCGCTGGATGCCGATGTGGCCGATTTCATGCTGGGCGAAGGCGTGAGCAGTGATGAAGTCAACGCCGCATTGGAGGCGTTTGTGGCGGCGGCGCTGGAGGGGCAGAAGGGGTAAGCCAACCCCTCTCCGGTTTGCGGGAGAGGGGGGCTTGCGGGGGGCTTTACTGCGGCAACCCCAGGTCATCCAGCAACGCCTTCAGAAAGCGCGCCGCTTCGCCGCCGGTGCAGGCGCGATGGTCGAAGGTCAGGCTGATCGGCATGCGACGGTGTACTTCAATCCCGCCGATCACCGCCACCACGTCATGGCACAGCTTGCCGGCACCGACGATGGCCACGCACGGTGGCACCACGACCGGCGTTGCATAACGGCCAGCGAACATGCCGAAGTTGGACAGCGAAATGGTGTAGCCGGACAGTTCCGAGGCCGGAATCGTGCGCGCTTCCACTTGCGTGCGCAGGCGGTTGATGCCTTCGCGAATGCCGCGTGCATCCAGCATGTCGGCATTGCGTAGCGCCGGCACGAACAGGCCATCGTCGGTGTCCACCGCGATGCCGATATCCACTTGCGGGTGCAGGGTGCGGCTGAGGTTGTCGCCATCGAACCAGGCATTCAGTGCCGGCACGGTTTTGCAGGCGGTGACGATCGCGCGAATCAAGCGTGCGGTGATGTCCTGCTTGCCAATCCACGCGTGCAGGTCGGCATCATCCACCAGGGTGGTGGGCACCACCTTGGCATGCGCATCGGCCATCACCCGCGCCATGTTGCGGCGCACGCCCTTGAGTTGTTCGGGTTGCCCCGATGCCGCCACGCCCGGCGGCTGGGTGCGCATCGGTTTGCCCGATTGCGACAGCGTGCTGCGCGACGCAGGTGCAGCGGACGCCGCCGCAACGACGGGAGCCGCCGTGGCATGTGTGGCTGCGGGCGCCGCAGCCGTCGCCAGCAAGGCCGGATTGGCCGCTGCCTGTTTCACATCCTGCATGGTGACGGTGCCATCCGGTCCGGTGGCGCGCACGCGTGCCAAATCCACGCCCAGCTTGCGCGCGGTGGCACGCACGGCGGGCACGGCTTTTACCCCGCCCACAGCCAGCGCTGCCTCGGCGACAACCGCGTTGCCCACCTGCATGGCACCGACCACGGTGCCGGCATCGGCGGGCTCGGATTTGGCAGCCGGCGCAGGTGCTGCCGGTTCGGGTTCCGCATGCGCTGCGCCGCCGTGATGATGGCCGGTGTCCTGGCCTTCCGCGCGCTGCGGCATGCTCATGTCGAGTTCGAACTCGGCCAGCCAATGACCGGTGACGATGACATCGCCGGCTGCACCGGCCAGCTTGAGCACCTTGCCAGACACCGGCGAGGGCACATCCACCACTGCTTTGGCGGTTTCCATCGACACCAGATTCTCGTCCAGACGAATCACATCACCCACTTTGACGTGCCACTCGACAATGGTGGCATCCGGCAAGCCTTCGCCAAGGTCGGGGAGAAAAAATTTCTTGCTCATGAACGGTCCTTACGAATAGGCCATGGCGCGCTTGGCGGCGGCCACGATTTTGTCGGTGCTGGGCAGGTACTTCATTTCCAGGCGGAACAGCGGGATATGGGTGTCGTAGCCCGTCACACGTTCCACCGGAGCCAGCAGGTCGAACAGGCATTCCTCGGCCACGCGGGCGGCGATTTCGGCGCCGAAGCCGGCGGTTTTGGCGGCCTCGTGCACGATCACGCAGCGGCCGGTCTTGGCCACCGATTCGGCAATCGTGGCGAAATCCAGCGGGGTCAGCGTGGCCACGTCGATCACTTCCGCGCTGATGCCGTCTTTGGCCAAGGCATCCGCCGCTTCCAGGGTTTCTTTCACCTGCGCGCCCCAAGTCACCAAGGTGATGTCACTGCCATCGCGCAGCACGTAGCAGACATCCAGCGGCAAGGCTTCGCCGTCATCCGGCACCAGTTCCTTGTACTGGCGATAGATGCGTTTGGGCTCCATGTAGATCACCGGATCCGGGTCGCGGATCGCCGCCAGCAGCAGGCCATAGGCACGCTGCGGGCTGGACGGCATCACCACGCGCAGGCCCGGCACATTGGTGAAGATGGATTCGTTGGCCTCACTGTGGTGTTCGGGTGCGCGAATGCCACCGCCCCACGGTACCCGCAGCACCATCGGGCAGGTCAAGCGGCCACGCGTGCGGTAGCGCATGCGGGCGGCGTGGCAGATGATGAAATCCACCATCGGGTACATGAAACCGTCGAACTGCGCTTCGGCCACCGGCTTCATGCCTTGGCTGGCCATGCCCACGGTCAGGCCGGCAATCGTGGTTTCGTCCAGCGGCGTATCCAGGATGCGTTCGGGGCCAAACTGCGCGGACAGGCCGGCGGTGGCGCGGAACACGCCGCCGTTGACGCCCACGTCTTCGCCCAGCACAACCACAGCGTCGTCCTTGCGCAGTTCATACGCCAGGGCTTGGGTGATGGCCTCGATCAAGGTGATGGGTTGTGCGCTCATGCCCGGTGCTCCCGTGCCATCGCTTCGGTGCGCTGCGTGATCAGCTCACTGGGCAACTCCGCATACAAGTAATCAAACATCGCTTCCACCGGTTGCACGGGCGTATTCAAATACGCGTTGATTTCTTCGTCCACGCGCTTGCCGCTGTCTTCGATCCATGCCTTCTCTTGCGCGTCGTCCCATAGCCCGGCATCGGTCAGGTATTTGCGCAGGCGCAGGAACGGTTCTTTCTCCCACGCGGCTTTGACTTCGGCGTCATCGCGATAGCGGCGCGCATCGTCGGCGGTGGTGTGGTCATGCAGGCGATAGGTGATGAATTCGATCACGCTGCCGCCTTCGCCATTGCGGGCACGTTCGTGCGCGCGGCGCAGGCCTTCCAGCACCGCGATGATGTCGTTGCCGTCCACTTGCAAGCAGTGCAGGCCGCCGGCGATACCTTTTTGCGCCAAGGTATCGGCACCGGTCTGTGCCTTGCGTGGCACGCTGATCGCCCAGCCGTTGTTGACCACGCAGAGGATCAGTGGCAGATGGAACGCACCGGCCGAATTCACCGCGGCATAGAAGTCGGTTTTGGATGAGCCACCGTCACCGCACACCGCCACCGCGACTTTGGTTTGCTTGCGCAGTTTGAACGACAGTGCCGCGCCCGACGCCATCAGCATTTGCGTGGAAATCGGCACGCACCACGGGTAATCGTGGGCGGGCCCGCCAGTGAGCAGGTTGCCGCGTTCGTCGCCACCCCAGTACAGCAACACTTGGCGCGGCAGCACGCCGCGCGCGAACTGCGCGCCGTATTCGCGGTAGCTGGGCGCCAGCACATCCTCCGGCTGCATCGAGTAGCCGATGCCGACGTGGGTGGCCTCATGGCCAAGGCTGGCGGCATAGGTGCCCAACTTGCCGGTGCGTTGCAGCGCAATGGCCTTGCCATCGAAGGTGCGCAGAAACAGCATCTGCTTGAAGATCGGCAGCAGCGATGCGGCGTCGGGGACGGCTGGTGGCAATGGGCCGGCAAGACTGCCGTCGGGTTTGAGGTATTGCAGGTATTCGATATCAAAATGGGCAGCGGTGCTCATGGGGGCCTTCGCGTTGGAGCAATCGCTCTATGATACCGGCGAGCTGCTAACAAACCGTTGCGCGGCGCAATAAAACAAAACGCAGCCGAAGCTGCGTTTTGTCTGAAACCCTGTTGTTGATTGGCTCAGGGAAGCGTGAGAACCGACGTGTTGTCGCCCGAAATGGGGTCGGTGAGCACACTGGACCTGGCGCTGAAGCGCAGCACATCGGTGGGTTTGAAACTACGCTGAGGCTTCACGGTGACGTTGAAGGTATGGGTGGAACCGGCCCGCACAACCGTGGTGGATGTGCAGACGAAACTGCTCACGCTCATGCGCTCGCAGGCCCAGCCAGCACCACCGGCCACGCCGCCTACGGAGGGCACGGGGATCTCCATGTCCACCCACACCTGCACGCCATTCAGATCACTGCTGCCACTGTTGCGTAGCGTCAGCGTGGTGAATGCGCCCTGCAGGCTCATTTGCCGCACTGTCCACGATTGCGCGAGATCCGCGCTGGCCGGGCGCACCACCCCAATGCTCAGACGCACGGGATCATGGTCGGAGACGCGCAGCGGCGGATTGGCAGCGGTGTAGGGCGGGTTGAATTCGCCGTAATGGGCCACGCGGAAGTTGCTGTTGATGCGCGCGTGTTCCACGCTCAGGCCAGTCAGAGCCGGGTCGTTGAGCAGCGCCTGGTTGACCACCGCATGGTCCAGGGTTTGTGCATTGCCACCAAACACATAGGAATAACGCTGCATCGGATCCGCGGTGAGTGCATCACCCAACACCAACGGTGTGGCGACGGGGCTGGCACGATATTCGATGACCGCATTTTCCGGTGCCGCGTGACCAGAAATGATGCCCATCGAATCCACATAGCCATCGTTGAACGGGAACGCGTTGAAGTCACCCACCAGCACGATTTTCTCGGCCGGGTTGGCGATTTGCATATCGTTCACCACATTGGCCAGGAACATTGCCTGTTCGGCACGCTTGTAACGCACGCGGCTATCGACCGGATCATCGTTGCCATTGAGCGAGCGCAGATGATTGGCAATCACCGTCAATGGATAGTGACGGCCGTCGGTGAAATTGACTGCGGCGCGCAGTACCAGCGAAGGGCGATCATTCAGCAGTGACGAGGTGCAGCCAGGCGCATTCGGAGTACAGCCCAGTGGCGAGGTGCCGTAGCGGGTGTCCTTGCCCACTTGGGTCACCGAAGTGACCTCCACCCGCGACACGCCGGTGCGCACAGCGCGGCTGCTGATCAGAAACCCGACATCAATCCCGCCCACGTCGTTGCCTTCTTGCAGATACGGCACGTATTGCGGTGTGCGTGCGCAATTGCTGTTGATGTAGTTGGCAAGCGAGGTCAGGGTGCCGATGTTCTCCACTTCCACCACGCCGAGAATGTCGGGCGATTTCACCCAATCACAGATCGCGGCGCCGGTCTTGGCCAAACGATTGGCGAAAGCGGTATTGGTGAGCACTGGCTCGCCAATGGCTGGGTCATTGATGTTGTCGAAGAACCGCTCCAGATTGAAGCCGGCCACGGTGATGTCGTTAGCGCCGGCATCGCTGACGGCACTGGCGCTGGCGGCACCGATGACCGGTGGGTTGGCCACGTCATACAGCAACTCCCACGAGTCGCCGTAGTACGTCAGCACGCCCACCAAGTTGCTTACTGGTGCGCCGGCATCGGCGACCAGGCGGGTGCCTTGCAACGGAAACGCCTTGATGCGTTCCTGGTTGGCGTCGAAGTACGGCAGGGTGGCCTGCTTGGCTGGTGGTACCGGGAACGGGTCGAGGATGCTCAGGCCCGGTTCGCGCATCGGCCGCGGCACATGTGCAATCACGAATTCAAACGCCGTATTGCTGTCACTTGACGTGGCATTGGGTTCATTGATGTTGCCATCGGTCTGCGCAGTGACCACGCCCTGTGCCACGCTGACCAGCATGCCCTCCAAGCGCTCCATGGTTGCCGGCTCACTGGCCGGGCCAGCTAATGCGGCGGTTAATTCCACTGGTGTGGGCAGGGCTATGCCGTGTGCCAGTACCGCCACACCGGGCGAGACCAACTCGGTGGTCGGGGTGGCGCTGCTGCCAGCAAATTCATCCACCGTGCCCACCACGCGCGCATGGTCACCCACGGCCACCATATTGGGGGCGGCGGCGGTGAATACGAAAATG
>Ga0209023_10002070_pt1 | contig 25797 bp, 21 predicted proteins | sample LakOneMetagenome_FD_187468 | JGI IMG/M metagenome (GOLD analysis project Ga0209023, IMG submission 187468) | Freshwater and sediment microbial communities from Lake Erie, Canada (SPAdes) (version 2) | ecosystem: Environmental > Aquatic > Freshwater > Lentic | place: Lake Erie, Canada... | reverse complement strand
TGTCGACGCTGCCCTGCAGCGGCTTGATGGAGGAGGGCGGCAGGCGGGCGAGGAGTTCGGCGCGTTCGGCCTGGGCGATGGCTGCGCGGGCTTCGGCTTCCTGGACGGCAGGCGATGGCTGGGCAGCGGCAGCCCAGCCGACATTGCAATGGCAGACAGCGGATAGAGCGATGAGCAAGCGCAGCGACCGAGGCGTGATGGTAAGGATCCGCACAGGATGCTCCAAGGTTGGGATAGGAAGAGACCGCAGCTTGAAGAGTTTCAGGAACGCCAGTTTTATGAGTTGCGCAACATTAACTTGTCTGCCGACGGGCCAGCTTGGGCCCGGTTTGTGAATAAAACGAGACACGTCTACACATCATGAATATGTAACTTTGATAAGCACAGCGCCTGCTATGTGATGTTTGGTGAGAATTCATTTTTTGTAACTTGAAAAGCATTTTGTTATTGAAGGCGACGAACAGGCTGCATCTTTGGCCTCTTCTTTTCCCTTCGCTTGCATATTGCCGTACTTACGCGTGGTTTTTCACGGCTGATACGCCCAAAATGCGTCGACGCTAAAACGTGACATTTTTTCCAGATCAGCCCCTTGCCCATCATGCATGGGGACAAATTGATGTAGGCCAGCCAGCGTTGATGCGCTACAATCTCAAAGATGACTTGTGGCAAGACATCGACTGAAAGTCACACTCCAGTCTTGCTAAACACCGCGCTGTAAAGCTGCCTATCAATCACAAGTCGCACGCCGCCGCCAGTAGTTAACGGCTCCGACTTGGTTCCATGATTTGAAATACGATGTTTCTTCCACAACAAACTGCATTCAAGCGGGCTGGTTGCCTCGCAATTCTTTCCGTACTCGTGTCGGCGTGCGCGAATATGGAGCCGGGTATGCGTATCGATGCCGATAAAGTCCCGAGCACCCATGCCCAGCCGCAGCAGACGCCGGTGATCAAGCAGATCACGCCTGACGTCGTGCAGGAAATCCAGGCCGAGAAAGCCAGATTGGTCGACGAAAGAGTCAAGGATCTGTTCGGTAGCCCTCAGCCCTACCTGATCGGCAATGGCGACCTGCTGTCGATCCTGGTCTGGGACCACCCTGAACTGAATATCGCGGCTGCCGGAGCGCAGGCGCTCACCACGTCCGGCGCGCAGTCGCCGGCCGCGTTCGTGGTGGACCAGCAAGGCATGATCCAGTTTCCGTATGTCGGCGCCATCAAGCTGGCCGGACTAACCGAGCTGCAGGCGCGTAATCTGCTGGCGGAAAAGCTGATCAAGTCGATCAAGCGCCCGGACATCACGTTGCGCGTGCTGGCATTCCGTAGCAAGAAGATTTATGTGGACGGCGAGGTCAAGGCGCCCGGCAACCAGGCGATTGACGATGTGCCGATGACCCTGCTGGAAGGGGTTACCCGGGCCGGTGGTTTCCTGCCTACCTCGGACCAGAGCCAGATTACGGTGGCGCGCAGAGGCGTTAACTACCCGGTCAATCTCCCGATGCTGGTAAAGCGCGGCATCGACCTTGGACGCCTGATGCTAGCGCCGGGTGATGTGGTGCGTGTGCCGTCGCGGGATGAGAACAAAGTGTTCGTGTTGGGTGAGGTTGTCGCTCCCAAGGCATTGCCGATGAATAACGGGAGCCTGACGCTAGCGCAGGCGCTTGGCGAGGCTGGTGGTCTCAATCAGCTGAGCGCTTCGGCGCGGCAGGTGTATGTCATTCGCGGTGCGAATCAGAAGGAACCGCTCGTCTTCAATCTTGACGCTAGCTCGCCGGTTGCTCTAGCGCTTGCCGAGAATTTTGAACTCAACCCTCGCGATGTCGTCTTCGTCGATGCATCGGGCCTTTCACGTTACAACCGCATTGTTAGTTTAATTTTGCCGACTGCTGCGACGGCTGCTACTTCTTATGGGCAGGTTGCCCGATGAATAACATTCTTGTTCTTTGTATCGGCAATATTTGTCGGAGTCCGATGGCTGAGGGAATGCTAAAACATAGATTGCCCGATCGGACAGTGCACTCTGCAGGTCTTGGGGCTCTCATCGGTAAACCCGCCGACCCTTTTTCAATTCAATTGATGGCGGAGCACGGAATCGATATCAACGCCCACCGAGCGCAGCAGATTTCCGTTGCGCTCGTTTCCCAGGCTGACCTGATATTGGTAATGGACCTAGACCAAAAGAAATATGTCGAAACGCGATATGTAGGGGCACGGGGGAAGGTATTTCGTTTATGTGAAGTCATCAAGTCGGACGTGCCAGACCCATACCGTGAAGGTATTGATAACTTCCGGTCGGCGTATCGCCTGATTGAGCAAGGAGTGGCATTCTGGACTGCGCAAATAGCGAGGCTCACCTAACGGATCCGGGCACCTTACGGCAACGCTTAGTTATATAACTCAGAATTACGATTTGATCGTAGAACTTAAAATATCAGTATGAATCAACCGGTACCAAAACAAATGTTGAATACAGGTCAGCTCCCCGACCAAGACAACGATGCAATTGATCTGGCATCATTTTTGGGTCTGGTTATTGACAGCCGCTGGTTGATCGCAACAGTGGCCTTGATCGTGACTCTGATCGGCATTGCATATGCTTTTATAGCTAGGCCGATTTACCAAGCTAATATTCTGGTACAGGTAGAGGATAGTGCTAATTCATCTGCAAATATCCTCGGTGATCTTGCAGGCGCATTCAGTGTAAAATCTGCCGCAACTGCCGAAGTCGAGATCCTAAGGTCGCGGCTCGTAGTTTCACGTGCGGTAAATAATGCGCAGTTGGACTTAGAAGTCGAGCCTAATTATTTCCCATTCGTCGGTCAATGGATTGCACGCCATAGTGGTGAGTCGTCAGGATTCGGCTTTGGAAATTACGCTTGGGGCAAGGTGGAAGCAAATGTGGCGGTCTTCGACATTCCTGAACCCTTAAAAGGTGAACGTTTTGTATTAACTGCCACCGGCAATAAAAGTTTCAGTTTAGTTCAAGCTGATGCGAGCATTAACTTGACTGGCCTAGTTGGGGTGCCGCTAAATGCGGAAACAAGCCGCGGGCCAATTCGGATCCGAATCGATCGATTAGACGCGAAAAAAGGTACCGAATTCCTGATTACTCGTGTTCCCATGCTTGATATTGTCGAACGTCTGCAGAATACCCTGACAATCGCTGAAAAAGGTAAGCAATCTGGCATCATAGGAGTTTCGCTTGACGGATGGGATCCTCTTCGGACTGCGAATACGCTCAATGAAATCGGTAAGGAATACATCCGTCAAAACGTAGAGCGTAGATCTGCAGAAGCAGAAAAATCACTCGAGTTTCTTGAGAAACAACTGCCTGCTATGAAAGCCACACTGGAGGAAGCAGAGTCTAAATACAATGCTCTGCGTAATAGCCGTGGCACAGTCGACCTGAATGAAGAGGCAAAGTCGATTTTACAGCAATCCGTATTGTCACAGACACGCCTGGTCGAGCTCAAACAAAAACGCGACGAATTGTTGACCCGATACCAAGAATCAAATCCTCTCGTCCAAGCGGTAGATCAGCAGATAAATACTCTGTCTGGCGAAATCGAGGCGGTAAATAGGAAAATTAAAACGATGCCGTCCATTGAGCAGGATGTACTCAGGCTGACTCGTGACGTAAAAGTTAATACCGATCTTTACACCTCATTGTTAAATAGTTCGCAACAATTACGTTTGCTTAAGGCAAGCAAGGTTGGTAACGCTCGCTTATTGGATCAGGCTGTGCCTCCACTCCACCCGATACGACCGAAGCGCATACTCGTCATTTCCATTGCCATATTGACTGGTATTTTGATCGGTGTTGGGTGCGCTTTTATGCGTCGCAACATGTTTGGCGGTGTCGAAGATCCTAATGAGATCGAGCAAATTCTTGGGCTAACAGTGAGCGCAGCAATCCCATTTAGCGCCAAACAAACAGGACTATTTGCTCAGGTACAAAGCCGATCCCCGAAAGTCTCGGTTTTGGCGGTAGATGCCCCTCGCGATGTAGCAATCGAAAGTCTTCGGAGTTTCCGTACCACCTTGCAATTCTCGATGTTAGGGGCAAAAAATAACATCGTAATGATAACTGGCCCTACGCCAGGTGTTGGAAAATCATTTGTTTCGGTTAATTTTGCCGCAGTAATGGCCTCATCAGGAAAGAAGGTGTTGCTTATTGATGCCGATATCCGAAAAGGGTATTTGAACAGCTATTTTGGTATTGAGCGTCAGAACGGACTTACTGAGCTGATAACCGGAAGCTTACAAAAAGACGATGCAATCCACAAGGCCGTTTTAGATAATGTTGATTTCATCTCAACTGGTACGTTGCCACCCAATCCCGCTGAATTACTTGGCCACCCCAACCTCGCAGCGCTTCTTCGCTCGGTTACTGAGCAGTACGATTTCATACTCGTCGATACTGCGCCAATCTTAGCAGTAACTGACGCAATGGTGGTGGCACCTCACGTGGGCGCCATCTTTAATGTCGTCCGCGGCAATGTAAGTACGCTTGGCGAAATTGCAGAGTCGGTAAAACGGATTAGCCAGAATGGCAATGCCGTGGCCGGGGTGTTGTTTAATGCGCTTAAACCCAACGGCCGGCGATATGGATATGGTTTTAAATACGGAAAATATCGATACGAGCAATACGAATATTAATTGGGATCGAGCTGCCGCGTTGTAGCGTATTGCACGTCCAGAGAATATACGATCGGTACATTTAGTCGGCAATGAACTGGTTGAATACGACCTAATCCAATTAGGTCGAAGGGCGCGGAAAAGAATAAATCGAATTTTTTGTTCATTTTATACCGCCTAGTCCTTTAAGCAACGGTTGCTCGAGCCAAGCAAAACCGAAAGAAAAATAATGCAAACTTTCTATATTGAATTTTGATACGCATATTGTGTACTGCCTAAATAAGGGCTCATCCGAAGGAAAATACGTTTGGATTATTCATCATCGAATGAATTATTGATGAATATTATTGTGTTACGCGGTTAAACAAGTCCCAATACATCATAAATGAAGCAAACACTTCAGCTCGGCACGCTTTCAGTTGCCAATATTGGCATGGCTTTTCTTTTTCAATGGTACTTGTTTACTCAACTTGGGCCAGGAGTGCAAACCGACGCGCTGTTTGCAGGGATGACGCTGCCTCAGCTTATTTTGAGTGTTATCAGCAATTCACTCATGCATGTATTGGTTCCGTTATTTGCTGGAGAAAGCGAGGAAACACTTCGACATGATGCCTGGGGATATACCGTTCTCGTCGCAGCGATGTTCAGCGTAATCGCTGCGCTGCTGTATTTTACTGCACCCTTGTGGGTGTCCATCGTCGTGCCCGGCTTTAGTCAAGTTGCTTTGTCGCTAACGGTTGACCTAACCCGAATTCAACTTATTGGCATGGTGTTTTCGGCGGTGAACGGTGTTCAATGGGCAGCATATCATGCTCGCGGTCGGTTTATATATGCCGAATTTTCGCCAATAGTCGCGAATTTGGTCGCGCTACTTCTAGTGAGTTGGGTCTTGCCCCGTTATGGGATAAGAGGTGCTGCTTGGATTAGTAGCCTACGTCTTGCCATTCAAACCATATTGCTTCTACCTGGTATTGGTAAATTTGTCCCGCTTAACTTAAAGCGACTATCAATTAAAAGTGCGTGGGATCGTATAGGGCCATTATTGTTGGGTACAACCTACTATAAGACTGATCCATTAGTTGATCGCTTTTTACTATCGGCGTCACTTAGTGGGAACCTTTCGCTTTATTACTTGGCGCAACAAATTTATGGTGCAATAAATCAAGTTCTAAATAAAGCAATCGCTGCGCCAATGGTTCCCAGGCTCAGTACGCTGTACAAAGCATGTGATTACGCCGGCTTCCGTCAACTGTACTACAAAAGACTTGTGCAGATGAGTGCGGTAGCTGTTGTCAGCTTTGTGCTTATTGGCGCATTTGGTCAATTTTTCTTGGGTTTGTTGATTGGGCATGGCCGTGTCAGTACAGATAACGTGAAGGACTTATGGTGGATTCTTATTTGGCTTGGAGGAATGTTTATTGGGGGAGCTACTGGGCAAATTACTTCCACAACTTTTTACGCCTGTGGAGATACGTCGACGCCCACTCGCATGTCTATGCTGACTTACACAGTTTATACCCCATCCAAAATTACAGCTTTTTATTTATGGGGGGTCTGCGGTCTCGCAATTGCGACTAGCATTTACCTTATGGCAAATCTTATTTCTCAACTTTATTTTTTGAAAGTAAAGAAAATAGTATAAGAATTTGAGGGTTAAATCTGATTTGATCCGACGTAACTTATTCGAATTGTAACTCTCTCCTTTCTTACTCAGATGCTTATAGGGAATCACGGAGCCGTAAGTGAACTCAAAAAAAAATATTAAAGTAACAGTAATGATTCCGACTTATAATCAAGTTGACTTCATTCGTGAAGCAATTGGTTCGGCAATCATGCAAACATATCCTAATCTCGAGATTCTTGTAGGAGACGATGGATCTACTGACGGAACCGAAAAAGTTATCCTCAATATCGCAGATCCTCGCATAAAATACATTCGGAATCCTATCAATTTGGGACGTACCGAAAATTATCGAAATTTAGTTTGTAATCATGCTACCGGCGACTACGTAGTTAACTTAGATGGCGATGATTACTATACTGATCCGAATTTCATTTCTGAGGCGGTTCGTCTTATCGATGCTGCCCCTGATGTCATGATTGTGGCTGCACGCGCGAAATGGCATCACCTCGGAAAATCGTACGTTTCTGATATTCCAAAAACCAACTATGCATCTGGTTTAGAAATTATGCGGGGGCTTCCCGACCCGAAATTCTTTTTTAAGCATATGGCGACCGTGTATCGACGTGCTGAAGCGGTGAAAATTGGTTTCTATTCATCTAATTCAAATAGTTCAGATTGGGAATCGCTTTACCGACTAGCGTTGCGCGGGCAGGTAAGATATCTTGACCGGATAGTCGGTGTTTGGCGGATCCACAATTTGAACGAGAGCAGTACAGTCGACTATCGGAAGTTGATGGAAAACCTCGAAATATGGCCGGCAATTTATAAGGATGCGGTAGAGCATGGTATGACAGAACGCTCTGCTCGGCTGTTATGTAACAAGTGCATAGCGTATTTCGTTAGCACTTTTGCCGTGCGCGTGTCTCGAAAGGGCAACGACGCGTTGGCAACTTTCTTGAAGCTTGTTTTTGCACAGTATAGCTCGGCGGCCATCTCTTTAATCGCATCTCCAAAGTGTCTAGCGCGTCTAACTTTGTGTTTTCTAGGCTTCTATAGAAAAGGAAAGTTAGTGGGCGCTTAATAATATGAAGTCAGAATACGAATACGTGGTCTATACCGCCGTGTTCGGCGCTTACGATGAAGTGCCGTCCGTGAACCCTCAATGGAATTGTGACTTTTACTGTTTTACAGATAATCGCAATTTTTTATCTTCTGGCTGGAAGGTTATTTTAGTCGAGTCTCTTGATGAGGGCACTGCGCAGACAAATAGGCGTTACAAAATGCTCCCGCATAAATTCTTGCCTAATCACAAAGCGAGCCTATATGTTGACGGCAATGTTGAGATCGTGACCGATCCGTCCCCACTATTTAAGAAATACTTACGGGATGCGCATATTGCCATACCAAAGCATCAAGATAGACACTGTGCATATGAAGAGGCAGATCTCTGCATTCATGAAGGTCGGGTGAACGAACAAGAAACTATTCAACAGATGGATAGGTACCGGCAAGAAGGATTTCCGGCTAATTATGGACTTACTGAGAACGGCATAATATTTCGACGCCATCACGAAAGTGCAGTCGTAAATTTGATGGAGGCTTGGTGGCAGGAGTATTTGAGCGGAGGGAAACGAGATCAGATTTCCTTGCCATATTTGCTGTGGAAAAATAATACGTTTATCTCTGAAGTTACAGAAGGACCACGAATATCTAATTCATTTTTTAAGATTGGGTTGCATAATTCGGCTAAAAAGAAGCCGTTTTTTCGACGTGCGGCAATACTCATTAACAGTAGAAAGCGACTTAGCAGCTTCTATTTCTTCTTGTCGTTGCTCGTGTCATTTGTCTTAGCTGCAAAAAAATACTGTTGGTCGCCAATCCGAAAGGTATGACTACGAGTATGAAATACAAAAGTCATGGTGTTGTGCTAATGCGGACTTTGCCGACGAAAAGCATATTTTCTATAGCGCTGTTTTCGTTGTTTGGTTTCGTGTTGTCGGTCACCCAGTTTTTTGGTATCAGCCCTGATTACCCAAATTACGTACTCTTTTTTGACTTACTACGATATGAAAAATTTGATATTTTTGTTGAGAGTAGGTTCGAACCAGGTTTCTCCTTGATTGCTCTTGCTCTGCAATCTTTTTTGGAGTCTGACGTCGCCGTGTATTCAAGCATTGTGGCATCGGCACTGTTAGTGAAAGGTTGGGTACTTCGACTATGGGGCGTACGCGGAATATCATTTTTTGTTCTGTCTGCATATTATTTTGTCGTTTTCTTTCCATTGCATGAGTTAACGCAGCTTAGAGCAGCATGTGCAATTGCTCTGGTGATGACCGGGGCAGTTCAAATATGGAGCGGCAGAATTGGCATTGGTTTGTTTATTTGCGGAACATCACTTTTGTTTCATATTTCAGCCGCAGGAGTTATTCCAGCACTTTTTTTGTTTTTCGATAAACGCTGGCAAGTGATTTTATGCGGGTTTGCTGTGTTTGTTATCACCTCGGCTTTTGCCGCCGCTTTTACGGGAACATTAGGTATCTATTTTCAGACTGTTGGCCTTTACCAAGCTACTGGTTTTGGCAACGACCCAAACCCAGTCTCAGTCGAGTTGTTAATCCAATGGGCAATGGTTGTGACGTCGCTTTTATTTTGGCAGCACCTTACAGATGCGATGCGTCGGATAATATTGCTAGAGATTGTCGGCCTTGCGATTTTTTATGGTGCGATTGAATATGCCGTTATTGCTCACAGGATTAGGGAATTTTATAGCGTCTTTTGGGTTTTTTTTCTCGGCGCGGGATTAAGAAATCGCGGAACACGGCAGCTTTCGGTAGGCTTTATTGCCGGATCGATAATTTTTTATTATTACAACATCTTCGTAATAGAAGCGTATTTTAAGTGAATACAACGCATAAAATAGGTATAGTGATTGTGAACTGGAATTCTGGTTCCCAATTAGCCGAGGCAATTCATAGTGTAGAAAAATACCATCATGGACTGGTAGAGTCAGTGGTAATCGTAGACAACGCTTCAACAGACTGCTCACTGTCACTGGTGAAAGCTTCCGTTGGGGGGGGAGCGTTCTCTCTTGAGATTATTCGCAATGCGGAAAATAGAGGATTCGGTGCTGCTTGCAACCAAGGCGCTGAAGCTTTAAAAAGTTGTAGTTATGTTCTTTTTCTCAATCCCGATGCACGTTTATTGCATAACTCGCTACTTCTCCCTCTGAACTACTTACAAGACGTTAATCACTCGCATGTAGGAATCGTGGGTGTTCAATTGATTAATGATCTTGATTTGATCGATAGCAGTTGTTCTCGCTTCCCCTCACCGCTCCGATTTACTATGCATGCAATCGGACTAGACCGTATTCTCCCAAGGTTTGGTTGCCGAATGAAAGAGTGGAGTCACGCAGACACCCGTAAAGTCGATCAAGTTATGGGTGCTTTTTTCTTTATTCGTCACCAAGTCTTCCAAAATCTAAAAGGTTTTGATGAGCGGTTTTTCGTTTATTATGAAGAAGTCGATGTCTCGTACCGGGCCATGAAGTCGGGGTGGAGTAGCGTGTATCTTGCTGACGCTCAGGCATTCCATGCAGGGGAGGGCACATCTAAACAAGTAAAGGCAATGCGGCTTTTTTACTCACTCAGAAGTCGCCTTATTTACGCGTCTAAACATTTTAGCCTCTTCGGATTTATAGTAACACTGTTTGCTACCGTGTTGATAGAGCCAATAACAAGAGTAGCGCTTTCAGCTACTTCTCGTTCATCCTCTTCACTCGCGGAGACTCTGTCAGGGTTCAAAATTTTGTTTAGATGGTTGGCGACGTGGGCTTTGCACGGAGAAACTCGATGAAAGTTTTAGCACTCACGCGTTATAGTAGGCTTGGTGCTAGTAGCCGCCTTCGCACGTTTCAATACGTCCCGTTCTGCGCAAAATTAGGTGTCGACATTAAAATTTTTCCACTTTTGGGCGATGATTATTTGGGGAGATTTTACGAAGGCAATCCGTTAAATTGGTTGGAAATATTTAAAAGCTATTTTTTCAGATTGAAATTGCTATTAACGTCCAATAAATATGATTTGCTTTGGATTGAAAAGGAACTCTTCCCGAATCTACCTGCTTGGTTCGAGCAGATATTGAATTCACTTGGAATTCGCTATATTGTAGACTATGATGATGCAATCTTTCACAATTACGATTCCAGTCGAAACCCGTTTAAAAGGATGCTTTCTGAAAAAATCGACAAAGTGATGCGTGCTGCGGACGTCGTGATTTGTGGGAATGAATATATTTGCGAAAAGGCAATTATTGCTGGGGCACGCAAGACGGAGATTCTGCCAACAGTAATAGATTTAGAGCGTTATAAAGTCTTAGACGTTCCACTTCGTAATAGGCTTGTAATCGGCTGGATAGGGTCGCCATATACTGTAAAATACCTTAATTTGGTCGCCCCCGCGTTGCAGATTCTCGCTAAAGAGATACCGTTTCAATTGCGTGTTATAGGTGCGGATTTTGCAATAGAAGGAGTGAACGTTGAATGCCACCCGTGGCGCGAGGATTTAGAAGTGGCACATATTCATGAGTTTGATGTCGGAATTATGCCGCTTCCAGACTCACCTTTTGAACGCGGCAAGTGTGGCTATAAGCTAATCCAGTACATGGCATGTGGCAAACCAGTCGTTGCCTCACCAGTCGGAGTAAATAAGAAAATTGTTTCAAATGATGTTGGTATTCTCGCTCTTGATAAAGCGGATTGGGTCAAGGCGCTCCGCCTTTTATTCCTAAATCGGGGAGATGGAATTACGATGGGGCGACAAGGAAGAATAGTGGTTGAAGGTAAGTATTGTGTGCAAGCGACCTCGACACGCCTTGTTGAACTATTTCATGAGGCGACTAAATAGGGAACGAAATGTCGACACTTGTGATTTCGTTGGATTTTGAAATGTTCTGGGGTGTAGCAGAGTCGAGAACCATTTCTGAATATGGTAGGAATGTTGAAGGGGTATGGGAAGCTATTCCTAAAATCTTATCAATGTTCCAAAAGTATGATGTTAGAGCGACATGGGCAACCGTCGGAATGTTGATGTGTCGCAATCATGCTGAGTGGCGAGAAATCCGTCCGACATCTTATCCTGGCTACATTCAGCCTGGATATTCGACATACGAACTAGATTCGATGGCAAAGGATTATCCGAATTTATTTTTCGCTCGACCATTAATTGAAAAAATATTGACAATAGATGGGCAGGAAGTGGCTTCCCACACATACAGCCACTTTTATTGTGGGGCAGAGGGGGCAACTCCTGCGCAGTTTGCAGCCGACTTGCAATGCGCTCGTCATATTGCGGCTGAAATAGGCGTCACTATGCGGAGTATCGTTTTTCCGCGAAATCAAGTTCTTAAAGATTTTGTTTCGGAGATTTCGTCGATCGGTATCGATACGTATCGGGGTAATCCTGAGCACCGATTATATCGCAATGGCCATTTCGTTCCCGGCGGAATTGTAGGTCGTGCGCTCCGATATCTTGATTCTTGGGTTCCCTTAACAGGAAACCATAATGCAAGAGTTATTAAGGACGACGGCTTATTGAATGTTCCTGCAAGTCTCTTCCTAAGGCCATGCCCTAGTAATGAATCATTGCTAGAAAGGCGACGTCTGAGGCGTATATTGCAATCAATGTCAAATGCCGCCGAAAATGATCGGATATGTCACATATGGTGGCACCCACATAACTTCGGTATTGAAACTCATAAAAACTTGGCGTTTCTTGAAAAAATTTTAGAACATTATCGATACTTGAGGGATCGCTATGGCATGTGTTCCGCATCAATGGGAGATTTGTCGATATTGAGTTGATCTCACCGTTCCTATCCGATGCGAACCCTTAATGTTCTAGATTTTGAAAGTGGAGTGCCTGACGCTCGTAAAAGTTTTGATGCTGAGCTTGGCGTATTTTAACTCATTCTTTCTTATCTTCGCAGTTCTCTCCGCAAAATTAGCACCAGACTGGCTTTTGATCATTTCGATCTAAAGACTCGGAAATTAATAATTTTTATTATGGCTGTATCTGAATTTGGCTGACAGCGTATGTGGTATTCCTGTCTGTTCGAAAAACGTAATCTAATCGGCTAATCGAATTTTTATAAGATATATGTAAACACGGGTCTGCTGAATTCTTAAGCTTATTAATACTAGAAAATCGAATAATGGAAGTGCATGAAACATAAGATTGTTATTTCGATAAATTCATCGTGGAATATTTTTAACTTTCGCGCTGGTTTAATCCGAGCACTGATTGATCATGGGCATGAGGTTTATGCACTCGCCCCGCGGGATGATTACTCGTCCCGCCTTCAAGGGCTAGGTTGCGGCCATATTGATTTGCCAGTGGATAGCAATGGAACGAATGTTGTCAAGGATTTTATATTATTGCTACGATATTGGGAGCGTTTACGATCTTTACGCCCGTCTGTATATTTGGGTTATACCGTCAAACCTAATGTGTACGGTTCATTAGCCGCTCAGGCTCTCGGGATTCCAGTAATTAACAATATTGCTGGGCTCGGTTCGACATTTATCAACTCGAGTTATCTTACTGTTCTCGTTCAATCACTATATCGAATGGCGTTGCGGCGATCGCATTTCGTTTTTTTTCAAAATAACGATGATCGTACGCTTTTCGTTGGAAGTAATATTGCTACGAGGAAAAATAGTAGTGTATTGCCCGGATCAGGGATCGATTTGGAAAGCTATCAGATTGAGGCGCCTAGAGAATTTTCGAGTGATCGTTGCTTTCGTTTTCTGTTCGTGGGGAGGATGCTACGTGATAAAGGTCTCGAGGAATTGGTTTACGCAATGAGAATTTTACGGCAGAAGTTTTCTAACGTTGAATGCCGGCTATTAGGATTTGTTGATTCTGAAAATTCAAATGCGGTGAGTAGGGAGCAGATTAGCTTATGGGAGAAAGAAGGCCTGGTCAGCTATTTAGGGAGTACTGACAATGTGCGTCCATTTTTGGCAGAAACTGATTGCGTGATTTTACCCTCTTATCGTGAAGGAGTGCCACGCTCCTTGTTAGAAGCTGCTGCTATGGCGCGCCCAACGATCGCGACTGACGTGATTGGATGTCGCGATGCGGTCGATAACAATATTACTGGATTTCTGTGTAAAGTCCGAGACGCCAAAGATTTGGCTGAAAAAATGATCAAAATGGTAAATTTACCACCGGAGCGGCGGTTAGAAATGGGGTTGGCCGGTAGGCGCAAGATGGAAAATGAGTTTGATGAGAAAATCGTTATCCGGAAGTATCTTGAGGCTATTTCACGGATATCTGTGGATGTAAGTAATCCCTCGGGTTATTATGATCCGACTTCGGAAGAAGAATGGGCAGAGGATCGACAGTAAAGCAAGAGGAGGGAGTTTGGCTAGGGAGTACTGATTTTTTGTTGCTCGCTGCTCTTTAGATTCCTTGTCCCTTTTTGTTGATCCATATATGCGTTCCGAATTCTTTAATAGCGTTGGTTTTTCGCTACTGTTTTATGGCCGAACGTCTTGTTTGGGAGTTTATTGCTTGGTTGCAATTCGCATCAATGATAGAATCCTTGGTTAGGAAGTCTCGATGTAAGTGCTTTTCTTTTTTAGTAGTTGAAGTCGTGAAGTAAAAGTGCTGGAAAACGGGCGTCTCGAGAATATTGTTGAAGTCAATTTGTTTGGGGCTGGCGAAACGTATGTTTGGCACCAGTATCACTACTCCAAATCTTTAGTCCACAATTAAGAGTGCAAAGTGTCATCATTACTAAGAACGTCATTGAAGCTAACTTGTTGGGGGGGGCTAATAGCAGGGACATTCGGCGCGAGCGCCGCTACTCCAACCCTTTCCGGTCAATCGGGTTACATCAATATGCCGAGCGCCCGCGTGGAGCAGGACGGAACCTTCAGCGTCGGGTATAGCTATGACAGCCCGTACGGCAGTTTTTGGGCGGCTTCGACAATCCTGCCGTTCCTGCAGGTAACCGGTCGCTATGTATCGATCAACGGTATTCCCGGCTTTACCAATGTTAGCGGCCAATATGGAAGTGGTTATGGACGGTACAAGGACAAAGTAGTCGATGCAAAGCTCCGCCTGCTCGATGAGTCCACCTGGCTGCCGTCCATAGCAATTGGCACCACCGATGTACTCGGCACCGAGCTTTTCAAAGGTAGCTATGTCGTTGCTACAAAAAGCTTTGGCGCTGCGCGCAATATCGAAGCCAGCCTTGGTTTTGGACACAAACGGCCCGATGCATTCTTTGCTGGCGCGCGCTGGTACTCAAGGTCGGCACCTGGCTTTGCGGTAGTTGCAGAATACGATGCAAACGATTACTCGAAGGATTTCCGCGCCAGCCAGACCGCAGCCGGCCAGCGCAGCAAAGGCCCCGCCGTCGGCCTCGAATACCGCTGGGGCTGGCTAGGCGCCCAAATCGCCCGCCACCGCGATCACTTCAGCGCCAACGCCTACGTCAGCATCCCATTCTCGGAACGCGAATTCGTCCCCAAGATCTACGAACCGGCTCCCTTCGATGCAACCAAGGCGCCGGCCCGCGTATCAAGCGAGCAGTGGCACCACAACGCAAGCCACGGCGCGGAACTGGTGCAGGCCCTCGCCAGACAGGACTTCAAGAATATCCGCGTCGAGCTCGACGGCGGCACACTCAAGCTCGCGCTCACGAACAATCGGATCTCGAATCTTGGCCGCGCGGTCGGCCGCGCCGCCCGCACTGCGCTCGCATTTGCGCCCACGGGCACGCGTGCGATCCACATCACCTATACCAGGCTAGAACAGCCGATCGCCACCTACGAATTCTCCGACCTGCAGCGCCTGACGGATTACTTCACCGGGCTGGTGGATCGCGAGGCCTTCCTCAAGACCGTCCAGCTGCGTTACGCGACGCCGGCCGACATCGGCGTGGATGACCAGCAGGGCCTGCTGGCAGCCGTGCGCGAAGAGAACAATGGCCTGGAAGTGCAGGTCGGCCAGGATGGCAACATCGTCCAGTTGAACGCCGAAGACCGCGAGGCCAACCGCTTCAAGGTCGTCCCCAAGCTCGGCTTCTACTTCAATGACCCGAGCGGCGCGCTGCGCTACGAAGTCGCGGCGGCAGCCAACTACGACAAGCGCCTGGGCCAGGGTACTTACCTGAACAGCGCCTTCAAGCTGAACCTGTTCGAGAACATCTCCGGCGTCACCCAGCCCTCGAACAGCCTGCTGCCGCATGTGCGCACGGACATCGCCGAGTACAAGCGCGGCAGCCGCCTCAAGCTCAACAAGCTGATGCTGAACCAGTACCTGACGCTCGACGAACGGGTCTACGCGCGCGCTTCCGCCGGCTTTTATGAAGAAATGTACCGCGGCCTGGGCGGCCAGCTGCTGTACCTGCCGAAGGCCAGCCAGTGGGCGGCGGACCTGAGTGTCGACGCGCTGCAGCAGCGCGGTTACCGCGGCTGGTTCGACAAGCGCGACTACAAGACCGTCACCGCGCTGGGCGCCTTGCACTACAAGCTGCCCTACGATATTACCGCGACCGCGCGGGCAGGGCGCTTCCTGGCCCGCGACGAAGGCGTACGCATCGAGTTCAAGCGCCGCTTCGCATCGGGTGTGGAAATCGGCGCCTGGTACACCAAGACCAACGGCAAGGACATCACGAACCCGGGCACGCCAAGCAACCCGTACAACGACAAGGGCATTTTCCTGTCGGTGCCGCTGAACATCATGCTGCCGTCCGATTCGCAGGCAACGGCCGGCATGAGCCTGGCGCCGTGGACGCGCGACGTCGGCCAGATGGTCGCCAGCCCGGGCGACCTGTATGAACTGTTCGAGAACCAGCGCGGCGACCTGACCACGTATGACGGCCTCGGTAACTTTGCCGAGCGTCGCGACGAGCAGAACCTGCCGGCCGTCAACCCGGCGATGCGGCCGGTGGTCAGTCCCTGGCCGGCCTTCCGCTGGCGCCTGGAGCAGTCGTTCTCGACCAGCCCGACCCTGCCGCAGTGGGCGAAAGGCACGGCCGCGGCGGGCGGTGCGATCCTCGCCGGCGCCTTGCTGGACAAGCCGGTCGACCGCTATATGAAGAAGCATGCGGACTCGAACCTTGCCCGCAAGTGGGACAATGTTGGCAAGGCCACCCCGGTCCTGTTTGCCGGCGCCGCGGCAGGTGCCCTGGCGTTTGGTGACGCGCGCATGCAGAACATCGGCATCATTTCCCTGGAATCGATCGTCGGCGCGGGCGCGCTGTCGATGGCGACCAAGCATATCGTCGGTCGCGCCCGTCCCAGCGAGGAAGCAGGGCGCTGGAGCCGCAGCTCGGATCGCTCGAACGCCTCCTTCCCGTCCAACCACAGCACGATCGCGTTTGCCGCGGTCACGCCTTTCGCGCAAGAGTATGATGCGCCGTGGTTGTATGGCGTTGCCGCCGTCGGTTCGCTGGGCCGTACGGCCGGGCGCCAGCACTGGGTGTCGGACGTCGTTGCCGGCGGCGTGCTGGGGTATGCGATGGGCAGCTGGCTGTGGCAGACGCAGCGCGACAACCACCGTTCGGGTGTTGTCGTCAGCCCTGCGCCGAAGTCGATCAGCGTCGCCTGGAGCGGTACTTATTAAAGCGAGAAGTAAGGTTAGAAGAATGATTATCACAACCGGCGGCGCCGGATTTATCGGCAGTAATTTTGTTCTGGACTGGTGTGCTACGTCCAATGAGCCCGTGGTCAACCTGGACAAACTGACCTATGCAGGCAACCTGGAAAACCTAGCCAGCCTGCAGGGCAACGCGCAGCATGTATTCGTCAAGGGCGATATCGGCGATGTTGCGCTCATTCGGCAACTGCTGAAGGAACACAAACCTCGTGCCATTGTGAACTTTGCCGCTGAAAGCCATGTGGACCGTAGCATTCATGGTCCGGAAGACTTTATTCAGACGAATATTGTTGGCACCTTTCATTTGCTAGAGGCCGTACGCGAGTATTGGAGCGGACTGCCCGAGCAGGAGAAGGCCGCTTTCCGTTTCCTGCATGTCTCGACCGATGAAGTCTACGGTTCGCTCGGTAAGGAGGATCCGGCGTTCCGCGAAACCAATCGCTATGAGCCGAACAGTCCTTACTCGGCCAGCAAAGCGGCGAGCGACCACCTTGTGCGCGCCTATCACCATACATATGGCTTGCCGGTACTGACGACTAATTGCTCTAATAACTACGGTCCCTATCACTTCCCTGAAAAGCTGATTCCGCTGTGCATCTATAATGCGCTGGCAGGAAAGCCGTTGCCGATCTATGGCGACGGCCAGCAGGTTCGTGATTGGCTGTTTGTGAAGGATCACTGCTCGGCCATCCGTCGCGTATTGGAAGCAGGGGCGGTCGGTGAGGTGTACAACGTAGGAGGCTGGAACGAGAAGGCGAATCTGGAAGTCGTGGGTACCCTGTGCGATTTCCTCGACGAACTCAGCCCACGTGCCGATGGCCAGTCCTATCGGACCCAGATCACCTTTGTTGCAGACCGCCCGGGACACGACCGCCGTTACGCGATCGATGCAAGCAAACTCGAACGTGAGCTTGGCTGGAAGCCGGCCGAGACCTTCGATACCGGCATCCGCAAGACCGTGCGTTGGTATCTCGACAACCAGGAATGGGTGCGAAACGTGACCACTGGCGCCTATCGCGACTGGGTTGGTAAGCAGTACGGGGCTTGAGTTGAAGATTCTTCTTACTGGTAAAAACGGACAGGTCGGCTTCGAGTTGCAGCGTGCGCTGGCGCCGCTGGGCGAAGTCACCGCGCTGGACCGCGAAGCCTGCGACCTTCTTGACGCTGACGCGGTGCGCGCACTGGTAAGCCGTATTGCGCCAGACGTCATCGTCAACCCGGCCGCCTACACGGCCGTTGACAAGGCCGAGTCCGACAAGGACACGGCGTTTGCCATCAATGCACAGGCTCTTGGTGTGCTCGGGGAAGAGGCCGCGCGTACCGGCGCGCTGGTCATCCATTATTCGACCGACTATGTGTTCGACGGCCTCAAGACCAGTGCCTATTCCGAATCCGATTTACCTGCGCCGCAAAGCGTTTATGGCAGCTCCAAGCTAGCCGGCGAGCGCGCGCTGGCCGCGTCGAACCCTCGCCACCTCATCCTGCGTACCAGTTGGGTGGTCGGTGCACATGGCGGCAATTTTGCGAAAACCATGTTGCGTTTGGCCGCCGAGCGTGAGCAGTTGAGCGTTGTCGCGGACCAGTTCGGAGCTCCGACCTCGGCGGCCCTACTGGCTGACCTGACCGCCCACCTCGTGCGGCAATACCAGCGCGAGGATAAGCAGTCTTTCCCTTACGGGACTTATCATCTGGCGGCGTCGGGCGAGACCAATTGGTGCGACTATGCCCGTTTCGTGCTCGCGCAGGCGCTGGCGGCAGGCAAGCAGCTCAAAGCCGGGCCGGAGCAGGTACTTCCTTTGCGTACGGAGCAGTATCCAACACCGGCAAAGCGCCCAGCCAACTCGCGCCTCGATACCAGCCGCTTTCGTGAAACCTTTGGCTTACGCTTGCCCCCGTGGGAAGAGGGTGTACGCCACATGCTGGCGCAAATTCTATAAGATTCAATCATGTTCGATCCAAAACGCAAGGGAATTATTCTGGCTGGGGGTTCAGGCACGCGTCTCTATCCAGTGACCCAGGCCGTCAGCAAGCAACTGATGCCTGTCTATGACAAACCCATGGTGTATTACCCGCTCAGTACCCTGATGCTGAGCGGCATTCGCGACGTGCTGCTGATCAGTACGCCACACGACACGCCGCGCTTCGCCGAGCTGTTGGGCGACGGCAGCCAGTGGGGCATGAACATCCAGTACGCGGTGCAGCCTTCGCCGGACGGACTGGCGCAAGCTTTTATCATCGGCCGTGATTTTGTCGGTAATGATCCGAGCGCGCTGGTGCTTGGCGACAACATTTTCTATGGCCACGATTTGGTGAAGCAGCTGCAGAGTGCTAACGCGCGCACCGATGGTGCCACCGTGTTCGCTTATCACGTGCACGATCCGGAACGCTATGGCGTGGTCGAATTCGACGCCCAGCAGCGTGCGGTCAGCATTGAGGAAAAGCCGAAGACGCCGAAGTCGCACTATGCGGTCACCGGGCTGTATTTTTACGATAACAACGTTTGCAACATCGCAGCCGACATCAAGCCGTCGGCCCGTGGCGAACTCGAAATCACCGACGTCAACCAGTGCTATCTGGAACGTGGCAAGCTGGACGTCGAGCTCATGGGGCGTGGCTTTGCCTGGCTTGATACCGGCACCCACGACAGCCTGCTGGAAGCAGCCAGTTTCATTGCGACCCTGCAGAAGCGCCAGGGCCTGCAGGTGGCATGTCCCGAAGAGATCGCTTATCGCCAGGGATGGATCGACGCCACCGCACTTGAAAGGCTGGCATCTCCCTTGTCCAAGAATGGCTACGGCCACTATCTGTTGAATCTGTTGAAGTAATTTGTCGCCATGCCTTACAGCGTTACCCCTACCGCAATTCCCGAAGTGCTCGTGCTGGAACCGAAAGTCTTCGGCGATGCGCGCGGCTTTTTCTTCGAAAGTTTCAATGCGCGCGATTTTGCCGAGGTTACCGGACTGCAGGTCGATTTTGTGCAGGATAACCACAGCAAGTCGGCCAAAGGCGTCCTGCGTGGCTTGCATTACCAGATTCAGCATGCGCAGGGCAAGCTGGTACGCGTAGTGCAGGGAAGCGTGTTCGACGTGGCCGTAGACATGCGTAAGTCGTCCCCGACCTTTGGGCAATGGGTTGGCGAAATCCTTAGCGCCGACAATCACAAGCAGTTCTGGATTCCTCCTGGCTTCGCCCACGGCTTCGTGGTGCTCAGCGATTCGGCTGAGTTCCTCTACAAGACCACCGATTACTGGTATCCGGAACACGAGCGCAGCCTCCTCTGGAATGATCCGACCATCGCGATCAACTGGCCGATTGGCTTTGAGCCTCAGCTGGCTAGCAAGGACGCGCTGGGATTAGCCTTCGGCCAAGCCGAAAGCTACGATTAGTCTTCGGCGGGAGCCGTTAAGTGTTCGTAAATCAATAGCTTGATTGTTGCGTTCGCGCCCCGGTCGGGCTTTGAATTGCCGCTTTCTTGTTTCAGGTCGGCAACTAGTTTTGGTACAATCTACGGTTTCTTTAGGCTGGTCAGGGTTCATCATGAAAGCAGATTGCGTCATCGCAGTAGTAGGGTTGGGTTACGTCGGCTTGCCGCTGGCCGTGGAGTTCGGTAAAAAGACGAAAACGATTGGTTTCGACCTGTCCGAATCGAAAGTCGAGAACTACAGGAAGTACATCGATCCGACCGGAGAGGTGTCAACTGAGCAGCTGAAAGCGGCGCAACACCTGGAAGTCACTACAGACCCTTCGCTGCTTTCCCAGGCCGACTACATCGTGGTCGCCGTCCCGACTCCCGTCGATATCGCCCACAACCCCGACTTCACCCCGCTGGCGGGCGCCAGCAAGACCGTCGGCCAGCACATGAAGCGCGGCGCCATTGTCGTGTTCGAATCCACCGTCTACCCTGGCGCCACCGAGGAAGTCTGCATTCCGATCATGGAGCAGCATTCCGGCCTGAAGTGGAAAGAAGACTTCCACGTCGGCTTCTCACCGGAGCGCATCAATCCGGGCGACAAGGAACACACCCTGACCACCATCCTGAAAGTGGTGTCCGGCGACGACGACGAGACCCTGGACCGCATCGCCAGGCTGTATGAATCGGTGGTGACGGCTGGCGTGTACCGCGCTTCCAGCATCAAGGTGGCCGAAGCCGCCAAGGTCATCGAGAACACCCAGCGCGACCTGAACATCGCCCTGATGAACGAACTGGCGATCATCTTCGACAAGGTCGGCATCGATACCCTCGAAGTGCTGAAGGCCGCCGGCACCAAGTGGAACTTCCTGCCCTTCCGTCCGGGCCTGGTGGGCGGCCACTGCATCGGCGTCGATCCCTACTACCTGACCCACAAGGCCGAGATGGTCGGTTACCACCCGCAGGTGATCCTGGCCGGCCGCCGCATCAACGACGGCATGGCGAAATTCGTGGCCGAAAAAACCGTCAAGTCGATGATCTCGTCGGGCTTCCAGGTGAAGGGTTCGAAGGTCAACGTGATCGGCCTGACCTTCAAGGAAAACTGCCCCGACCTGCGCAATTCGAAGGTCGCGGACATCGTCCACGAACTCGAATCCTACGGCTGCGACGTGCACGTCTACGATCCGGTCGCCGACGGCGAGGAAGCCCGGCACGAATACGGCATCAGGCTGGAACGCTGGGAAGACCTGCCGAAGGCCGACGCCATGGTCGTGGCCGTCCCGCACAAGGAAGTGCTGGCCCGTTCGCTGCTTGACTTCCAGTCCAAGCTGAACGATAACGGCTGCTTCATCGACGTCAAATCGCAGTTCGATCCGAAGGCGATCGTTGACGCCGGCTATTGCGTCTGGCGCCTCTAACAGGGGAAGGATCAACGTGAACAAATTCCAGGACATCCAACAGCACCTGCGCCAGCACAGCTATCACTGGCTGGTCACTGGCGCTGCCGGATTCATCGGCTCGAACCTGGTTGAAGCCCTGCTCAAGCTGAACCAGCGTGTTACCGGCCTCGACAACTTCGCCACCGGACATCAGCGCAACCTGGACCAGGTCCACGAAATGGTCGGCGAGGCTTGGCAGAACTTCAGTTTGATCGAGGGCGACATCCGTTCGCCTGACGACTGCGCACGGGCCTGCCAGGGCGTCGATTTCGTTCTGCACCAGGCCGCGCTGGGTTCGGTGCCGCGTTCGATCGCGAATCCGCAGCTGACCAACGAAACCAATATCACCGGCTTCCTGAACATGCTGGTGGCGGCGCGCGATGCGAACGTCAAACGCTTCGTCTACGCCGCGTCCAGCTCGACCTACGGCGACCACCCGGGCCTGCCGAAGGTCGAGGACCGGATCGGCAAGCCGCTGTCGCCGTATGCGGTGACCAAGTACGTCAACGAGCTGTACGCCGACGTATTCGGCCGCACCTATGGCATGGAATCGATCGGCTTGCGCTACTTCAACGTGTTCGGTCCGCGCCAGGATCCGAACGGTGCCTACGCCGCCGTGATCCCGAAGTGGGTGGGGGCGCTGATCCGCAACGAGGAACTGCGTATCAATGGCGATGGCGAAACCAGCCGCGATTTCTGCTACATCGCCAATGTGGTGCAGGCCAACCTGCTGGCCGGCCTTGCTTCGCCGGAGGCTGCCAACCAGGTCTACAACGTGGCGCTCGGCGACCGCACCACGCTCAATGAGTTGTACCGGATGATGCGCGCCGAGCTGGCGCAGCGTTTCGCACATGTGGACAGCCACGCGCCACAGTACGTCGATTTCCGCGCCGGCGATGTGCGCCATTCGCAGGCTGATATTTCGAAGGCAATGACGCTATTGGGATATGCTCCGACGCACCGCATCGCCGACGGCCTCGAGGAGGCCATGAACTGGTACGTCAGTGATTTTGCGAGACAGCGGGACGCCGGCCTGCCGGGCTGATTCCGCTTCGTGGACTAGAAAAAAATACGGCCGCGGCACGAATGCCGCGGCCGTATTGCATTCAGCCCTACCCAGTCGATCAGTGGTGGGTCGTGGTCGAGTTGTTGTCCGAAGCGGCAACGGCCGCGGCGGCAACAGCGGCACCGACGGCAACCAGGGTGCCGGTCGACAGGCCGGCGATCGCGCCCGCGCCCAGGAAGCCGCCCGACGTGGCAGCGCCAGCGGCGGTGCCGGCGGCAGCGCCGGTACCGGCAGCGGCGCCGGTGCCCGCGGTGCCGGCTGCGCCGGCGGTCTGGCCCGCTGCGGCAGCGTTACCTGCGTTCGAAGCAGCCGCGCCGGCGGTTTGTTGTGCCAGCACCGGTGCCGACAGCAGGCTCAGGATTGCGCCGATGGCAATGATTTTTTTCATGATGATTCCTTTTTAATTCAATAAGGGTTCGCAGCGATATGCAGTTGCCAAGAGATTATAACAATGAAATGTTGCCTTGCTTCACTGCCGCCTTGCCGACTCGGCTGTGCCCGCTAAAAGTGTGCGTATTTTTCCACGTACTCGTATCACAACAGCGTACAGCAATTATTTTATGAAAATCTCACGATTTCTAACGAATCCGCTGTCCTTCGCAGAAAAGGCATCGGTTTTTCCTCCTGTTCGCTCTATAGCCCTGCAGCAACATCTGGAATAATCCCATCCTGAACCAAAGCCGGTAGCGCAGCCGGCGCAACAGGAGCGGAAGCGGGAACACGACATGGCGGAAAGCAGCAACGCGGAAAAGACAGAACCAGCGTCAGCCAAACGGTTGAGAGACGCACGCAAGAACGGCGACATCCCCCGTTCGCGCGAAGTTGCTACTTTTACCGTCCTGATGACCGCCGGTGCCGGCCTGTGGATGCTGGGCGGCGGTGTCATCAACAAGCTGTCGAGCACGCTGGAGCGCGGCCTGTCGCTCAACCGTGACCAGATCTACAACCCGAACGTCCTGATCGAGCGCATTACCGCAGACGTCGGTGGCGTGATCCTGGCCTGCCTGCCGCTGGCGATCGCCATCATGCTGGTCGCCATTGCATCGCCGCTGCTGATCGGCGGCTGGAACTTTACCGCCAAGTCCTTCATGCCGAACTTCGGCAAGCTCAATCCCCTGAATGGCCTGGGCAATATGGTCTCGACCAATGCGCTGGTGGAGCTGCTGAAGGCGGTCGCCAAGACCCTGCTGGTCGGCGCCGTGGCCTGGTATGTGGTGATGAGCGAAAAGGACGCCGTGATCGGCCTGGCGCTCGAGCCGCTGGGCGCCGCCGTATCCCACCTGGGCGGCCTGATCGCCAGGGCCTTCCTGGTCATGGTCGGTTCGCTCGGGGCGATCGCCCTGCTGGACGGCCCGTACCAGAAATGGCACTACGCCAACAAGCTCAAGATGACGCGCCAGGAAGTGATCCAGGAATCGAAGGAATCGGACGGCAACCCTCAGATCAAGGGCAAGATCCGCCAGTTGCAGCGCGAGATGGCGCGCAAGCGGATGATGAGCAACGTCCCGACCGCCGACGTGGTCGTGACCAACCCGACCCACTTCGCGGTGGCGCTGAAGTATGCCGACGGCCAGAAGGGCGCGCCGCGCGTGGTTGCCAAGGGTACCGACGAGGTCGCGGCCAGGATCCGCGAGATCGCGAAGGAAAACAAGGTGGCGCTGCTGGAAGCGCCGGCCCTGGCCCGTGCGCTGTACAAGCACACCGACATCGACGACGAGATCCCGGAAGCCCTGTACTCGGCCGTGGCCGAAGTGCTGGCCTACGTGTACCAGCTGCGCGCCTACACCAAGGGCTCCAGCGACCATTATCCGGACCGTCCGAACAAGCTGCCGGTGCCGCCGGAAATGGACCCTTTCAATAATAAAGGTATGACGTAATGAACGGTTTCAGACTGCCGGCCTGGCTCCAGGGAATCGCGGGACGCGGCAACGCCCTGGCGGCGCCGATCCTCATCATCCTGCTGCTGGCGATGATGATCCTGCCGCTGCCGGCCTTCGCACTGGACCTGTTCTTCAGCTTTAACATCGCGATGTCGGTCATCGTGCTGCTGACCGCCCTGTACACGGTCAAGCCGCTCGACTTCATGGCCTTCCCGGCCGTGCTGCTGGTGACGACGCTGCTGCGCCTGGCGCTGAACGTGGCCTCGACCCGCGTGGTGCTGACCGAGGGCCATACCGGCGGCGCGGCCGCGGGCAAGGTGATCGAAGCCTTCGGCCACTTCCTCATCGGCGGCAACTATACCGTCGGCCTGGTGGTCTTCATCATCCTCACCATCATCAACTTCATGGTCGTCACCAAGGGCGCCGGCCGTATCGCCGAGGTGGGAGCGCGCTTCGCCCTGGATGCGATGCCGGGCAAGCAGATGGCGATCGACGCCGACCTGAACGCCGGCCTGATCGGCGAAGCGGAAGCCAAGCAGCGCCGCGCTGACGTGGCGATGGAAGCGGAATTCTACGGCTCGATGGACGGTGCTTCGAAGTACGTGCACGGCGACGCCGTGGCCGGCATCCTGGTCACCCTGATCAACGTGATCGGCGGCCTGATCGTCGGCATGCTCCAGCACGACATGTCCTTCGCCGACGCGATCAAGAACTATACGCTGCTGGCCATCGGCGACGGCCTGGTCGCCCAGATTCCCTCGCTGATCATCTCGATCGCGGCCGGTATGGTGGTGTCGCGCGTGGCCAGCGACAAGGACGTCGGCGACCAGGTCGTCAGCCAGCTGTTCGGCCGCCCGATCGTCATGTACATCACCGGCGGCATCATCGGCGGCATGGGCATGATCCCGGGCATGCCGAACCTCGTGTTCCTGCTGCTGGGCAGCGCCCTGTTCGGCGCCGGCTGGCTGGTCGAGAAGCGCCTCAAGAATGCACCGGCGGCCGGAGCGACCGGCGCGGCGGGCACCGCCGGCCAGGCCGCTGGCGGGGCGGGGGCCGCGGGTGGGTCTGCTGCCGC
>Ga0209023_10002069_pt1 | contig 25803 bp, 20 predicted proteins | sample LakOneMetagenome_FD_187468 | JGI IMG/M metagenome (GOLD analysis project Ga0209023, IMG submission 187468) | Freshwater and sediment microbial communities from Lake Erie, Canada (SPAdes) (version 2) | ecosystem: Environmental > Aquatic > Freshwater > Lentic | place: Lake Erie, Canada... | reverse complement strand
GCGTGGACTACCCGGTGCTGGACGCGTCCAAGGCACTGACGCTTGAAATCGGCGACGTCACCGACGCCCTGCGCGACGCCGTCACCGAAGGCGACAAGGCGCGCATCGCCGAAGTCGGCAAGCAGGCCGACAAGGTGCGCGCGCACCTGCAGCAGTTCGGCGCCATCGACGGCCAGGCCGCCAACGGCGCGCGCCTGCTGAAGGAATTCAACGACTACTATGCGCCGGCGCTGTCGGCCGCGCGCATCATGCTCGAGATGGAAGAAGGCGACCCGCAGGCCGTGGTCGGCAAGATGCAGAGCAGCCTGGCCGCCCTGAACGCCGACCTGGACAAGACCCAGGCGCAGGCGAAGGAACAGTTCAAGACCGGCATCGCCAGCAGCGAAGGCAACGTGCGCCGCGTCCTCTGGACCATGATCCTGACCGCGCTGATCGTCATCGCCAGCCTGGCCACCGTCTCGTGGTTCGTGGTGCGCACCATCTGGCAGCAGCTCGGCGGCGAGCCGGAATATGCACGCGAGATCGCCCGTGCCGTGGCTGCCGGCGACCTGGCGATGGACATCCGCACCGATGCGAAAGACAGCACCAGCCTGCTGGTGGCGCTGAAGGAGATGCGCCTGCGCCTGGCGACGATGGTCGCCGAGATCAAGGGTTCGGCCGAGACGATTGCGGTCGCCAGCGCCGAAATCGCCAGCGGCAATGCCGACCTGGCCGGCCGCACCGAATCGCAGGCATCGAGCCTGGAACGCACCGCGCGCGCCATGGACGAACTGACCGGCGCCGTGCGCCAGAACGCGGCGAACGCCAACGAAGCGAACGCACTGGTGGTAAACGCCACCGACATCGCCACCCGCGGCGGCGAAGTGGTGGGCGGCGTGGTCGCCACCATGGGCGACATCAACACCTCGGCCAAGAAGATCGTCGAGATCATTTCGGTTATCGACGGCATCGCCTTCCAGACCAACATCCTGGCGCTGAACGCGGCAGTCGAGGCGGCGCGCGCCGGCGAACAGGGCCGCGGCTTCGCGGTCGTGGCCGGCGAAGTGCGCAACCTGGCCCAGCGTTCCGCTGCGGCGGCCAAGGAGATCAAGGAACTGATCGGCGACTCGGTGTCGAAGGTGAACGCCGGCAGCGCGCTGGTCGACCAGGCCGGCGAGACCATGGGCCAGATCGTGGCATCGGTGAAGAAGGTGCACGACATCATGGCCGAGATCACCATGGCCGGCCAGCGCCAGAGCGAAGGCATCGAGGACATCGGCCGCGCGATCGACAGCATGGACGAGATGACCCAGCAGAACTCGGCCCTGGTCGAGGAAGCGTCGGCAGCGGCGGAATCGCTGACCGAACAGACCGGACAGCTGACCGGGGCGTTGTCGGTGTTCAAGCTGGCCGAGCAGGGCTCCGGCCCGGCCTTTGGCAAGCGCGCGGCGCCGCTGGCCTTGCGCTGATCGTTTGCACTCTATATAAGAGACAGGCGCCTGCGGGCGCCTGTTTTTATTTGTGGTGGTATCAAGGCGGCAAGTCCATCCATGCGACACGTCAACGCACACTCGGGATATAACAGCCGTTCAGTCTGGTCAAATCGTCCACAACCCTTATCCGGGCATCAACACGACCCGCCGCGTGCCAATCTGTCTACGTGGCGCGCACGCATCTGTCTCAATTGGATTCGCTTTACAAATTTGATGCCCATAGGCATCATCCGAAGAGTTCTTCCGCGTGGTTCAGGCCCCCGCGCGGCTCCCTTGTCTCTCCTCTAACACCACAGCGCATATGGCAGCAGTCCTCCCGAACGCGACTTCAGGCACACCGATGTCGGGTTTGGCGCGCGCCCTGGTCCAGGCTGGCCGCCTGACCGCGGGCCAGGCCGATACGCTGCAAAAGAAGGCCACGCTCGAACGCGTCTCCTTTATCGACGCCCTGGTGGTAGGCGGCGCGATCGATTCGCAGTCGCTGGCCGTGTTCTGCGCCGAGACCTTCGGCTACCCGCTGTTCGATTTGTCCAGCTTCAACCTGGACGCCCTGCCGGCGGGCGCCATCGACGCCAAGCTGATGGCGGCGCAGCGCGTGGTGGCCCTGGCCAAGCGCGGCAACCGGCTGTCGGTGGCGATTTCCGACCCGACCAATTCGCAGGCCCTGGACCAGATCAAGTTCCAGAGCGAGGCCGCGGTGGAGCCGGTGATCGTGCCGCACGACGCCCTCCTGAATTTGCTGGCCAACCTGGCCAAGGGCGCCGAGCAAAGCCTGGCCGACCTGGCCGGCGAAGACGGCGAAATCGAATTCGCCGAGGAAGAAGCGGCAGCCGCCGCGGCCCAGCCGGAAGCGGCCAACGAAGTCGAGGACGCACCGATCGTGCGCTTCCTGAACAAGATCCTGATGGACGCCGTGAACCTCGGCGCCTCGGACATCCACTTCGAGCCCTACGAAAAATACTACCGGATCCGCATGCGCGTGGACGGCGTGCTGCGCGACCACGCGATGCCGCCGCTCTCGATCCGCGACAAGCTGGTCTCGCGCATCAAGGTGCTGGCGAAACTCGACATCTCGGAAAAGCGCGTGCCGCAGGACGGCCGCATGCGCCTGATCCTGTCGCCGACGCGCACCATCGACTTCCGCGTCAGCACCCTGCCCACGCTGTTCGGCGAAAAGACCGTCATGCGTATCCTGGACGCGACCCAGGCGCAGATGGGCATCGACGCCCTCGGCTACGACCCCGACCAGCGCGAACTGCTGCTGGGCGCCATCACCCGCCCCTACGGCATGGTGCTGGTGACGGGGCCGACCGGCTCGGGCAAGACCGTGTCGCTGTACAGCTGCCTGAACGTGCTGAACAAACCGGGCATCAACATCTCGACCGCGGAAGACCCGGCCGAGATCAATTTGCCCGGCGTGAACCAGGTGAACGTGAACGACAAGGCCGGCCTCACCTTTCCGGTGGCGCTGAAGTCCTTCCTGCGCCAGGATCCCGACATCATCATGGTCGGCGAGATCCGCGACCTGGAGACCGCCGACATCGCGATCAAGGCCGCGCAAACCGGGCACATGGTGTTCTCGACCCTGCACACGAACGACGCGCCGTCGACCCTGACGCGCCTGATGAACATGGGCGTGGCGCCCTTCAACATCGCCTCGTCGGTGATCCTGATTACCGCGCAGCGCCTGGCGCGCCGCCTGTGCACCTGCAAGCAGCCGCTCGAGATGAGCCGCGACGCCCTGATCGGCGCCGGCTACCGCGAGAGCGATTTGCAGGACGACTGGAAACCCTACGGCCCGGTGGGCTGCGAGCGCTGCCTCGGCTCGGGCTACAAGGGGCGGGTCGGCATCTACCAGCTGATGCCGATTTCGCCGGCGATCGAGGCCCTGATCCTCGCGCACGGCAACGCAATGCAGATTGCCGCCCAGGCCGAGAAGGACGGCGTGAACTCGCTGCGCCGCTCCGGCCTGATGAAAGTAAAGCAGGGGCTGACCAGCCTCGAAGAAGTGCTCGGCTGTACGAACGAGTAACGCGCAACGACGAATCAAAGCAAGCGACAGACAGGACAACTAATGGCTACCTCCCTCCCCACCCGCAGCCGCGGCGGCGCACAGGTCAAGGAATCGGTCTACGCCTGGGAAGGCAAGGACAAGACCGGCAAGACCGTGCGCGGCGAGCTGCGCGCCGGCGGCGAAGCCATCGTCAACGTGACGCTGCGCCGCCAGGGCATCATGGTCACCAAGGTCAAGAAGAAGATCTACCGCTCCGGGCGCAAGATCACCGACAAGGACCTGACCATGTTCACGCGCCAGCTGGCCACCATGATGAAGGCCGGCGTGCCGCTGCTGCAGTCCTTCGACATCGTCGGCAAGGGCCATGCGAATCCGTCGGTATCGAAGCTGATCCTCGACCTGCGCGCCGACATCGAGACCGGCACCAGCCTGAACAACGCCTTCCGCAAGTACCCGCGCTATTTCGACCCGCTGTTCTGCAACCTGGTCGGCGCCGGCGAACAGGCCGGTATCCTGGAAGAGCTGCTGCACCGCCTCGCCGTGTACAAGGAAAAGACGCTGGCGATCAAGGCCAAGATCAAGTCCGCCCTCACCTACCCGATCGCGATCCTGGGGGTGGCCTTCATCGTCACCGCGATCATCATGATCTGGGTGGTGCCGGCCTTTAAATCCGTGTTCGCCAGCTTCGGCGCCGACTTGCCGACGCCGACCCTGGTCGTGATGGGCATCTCGGAATTCTTCGTGCAATGGTGGTGGGCGATCTTCGGCTCGATCTTCGCCTCGCTCTACTTCTTCTTCCAGTCCTGGCGCCGCTCGCTCAAGATGCAGCAGGCCATGGACCGCATCCTGCTGCGCCTGCCGATCTTCGGCAGCGTGATCCGCAAGGCGACGATTGCGCGCTGGACCCGCACCCTGTCGACCATGTTCGCGGCCGGCGTGCCGCTGGTCGAAGCCCTGGATTCGGTCGGCGGCGCGTCCGGCAACAACGTCTACCTGGAAGCGACCAAGCGCATCCAGACCGAAGTCAGCACCGGCACCAGCCTGACGGTGGCGATGCAGAACGCGAACGTGTTCCCGAGCCTGGTGACGCAGATGGTGGCCATCGGCGAGGAATCCGGTGCGCTCGATTCGATGCTGGGCAAGGTGGCGGATTTCTTCGAAGAGGAAGTCGACGAGGCTGTGAGTGCGCTGTCGTCGCTGATGGAGCCGCTGATCATGGTGATTCTGGGCGTGCTGATCGGCGGGTTGGTGATTGCGATGTATTTGCCGATCTTTAAGCTGGGTTCGGTGGTGTAAAAGCGGCTGCGCAATGTAGTGGATTCCTGCATTTTCCAGTACCGGCGCCTGCAGCACTGCCTGCAGGCGCGAATACCGGATCCGGCTTGTCAGTGCGGAATTTCGTTTTTGTGCGGAAGCTGGTCTGCAGCCCAGTCATAGATCTCCCGCGCTTTCGGGCACAACTGCGTCAGTAGCGGCAATGCGGCGCGCTGCTGTGCCGCTTCCGGGCCGTATTGTATTGTTTCGCATGTCGCAAGTCGTTTGGAATCAGCCTGCCATTGCAGCAGCGTGTATTCCTTGACCAGGACCGGCAGTCTTTCGCCAGACACGGTGAGTGGAATGTAGGGCACCACGGTGATGCTTCCTTCCATGTACCTGTGATCCGAGTCGATCAGCTGGAAATTCCCTTTTGCCAAACCGCGAAACAGTAACATCCGATCAATCGAGCGCATTCCTCCCACGCCAGTCGAGGCAGTAAAATCGCAGACGCCATCGCCGTCGATGTCCATCCAGGTAATGACACTTTCCTCGGTATTCGGATAACGGAAGCCCGCTTCGACGAGACCGTTCTTTATTAACCGAATATCTTCTTTCGTGTACGGCGTTTCGTCGTTCGCATCCTGCTTCGACTCCCAGGTCGGATCATACTGGCGTAGACACCTGGCCAGCTCCCGACCTGGACGATGAACCGAGGAACATTTTCCCGGGTCCGCAATGGTGATCGTTTTACCATCGATGGTCAGCGCCTTTTCCCCGGCCGTGGCCGTGGAGGCAACACAGGCCATACCGAGCGCCAGGACAAGGGCAATAACATGAAAGATCTTCATTTGGTGACTTGTAGTTGATCCATGCGCAGGTAGCCATTCGTGCTGGCAGCAGCTCTGCCTCTGCCGACATAAAACTGATGCCAGCAAGCACTCAGTCTTTCAACCCCGATCCCGGCTCCGCATCGGCCGCGTGCAAATCAGCCTTCACCGTATCCGGCGCCAGGTTATTCACGATGTTCCCGATCACCTTGCTGCTCGTCATGCCGGCGACAACACGGTCCTTCCCGGCCTTCATCGCCTCGTAACCCTCTGCCGCCACCTTGCTCGGGGCAGCCTTCTCACCTAGACCAAGCTTGTTGGTATCCATGCCGGCACGGTGCCAGAACGGCGTGTCGACCTGGCCCGGCAACAGCAGGGTGATCGTCACGCCGCTGTCCTTGGTCTCCGACTTCACCGCTTCCACGAACGAAATCAAAAAGGCCTTGGTGCCGCCATATACGGACTCGTACGGTGTCGGCATGGTGCCCGAGATCGACGCCGTGTACAGCAGCTTGCCGGCGCCTTGCGCCACCATGTCCGGCAGGATGCGTTTCGTGAGGTGCACCTGGGAGACGATGTTCAGCTGGATCATGTTCAGCTCCGCTTCCAGATCCGTGCCGCCGATGAAGTAGCCGCCGAGACCGACGCCTGCGTTCAGGGCCGCCGCGGCCAGCGGCCGGTTGGTAGCGCCGATGGCGGCGTACAGGGATTCGACGCCATCGAATGTCGTCAGGTCGGCCACGACGATCTCGGCGCCGGCGCCGGTGGCACGCACGGCTTCGGCAGTGCGTTCGAGCAGTTCGCGATTGGTCGCGGTGAGGACCAGGTCATAGCCGTCGGCTGCGAAAGCCGGGCCAGTTCGTAGCCGATGCCGCTGGAGGCGCCGGTGACCAGGGCGAGTGGACGTTCATTCGGTTGCGTCATGTGCAGGTTCCTTTATCGTCGAAGTTGATGGCAGCCGAGCAGGTCGGCGTCTTCGATGAGACTATCAGCAACGACATCCCCGGCGCGTCCCGGTGCGAGTTCGGTGCTCTGCCTCGGGCCGTGTTCGTGGGGCCGCCGCATGAACACGGTCCTGAAGCCGCAGGCCGCCGCCCGCTAGCCCAGCACATCGCCCCATATCTGCCGCGCCCACGCATCGGCATCCCTGCCTTCCTGCACGGACGGATGCTCCGACAGGATGCCGCTGCCCTCGGCCCGCATGCTTTGGCTGGCCGGGTCGTAGCGGTACAGGGTCGAGATGTGCATCGCCTGCCTGTCGTCGACATAGCTGTAGCAGGTATTCGCAAAGGCCGGCGCCGGGTCGGGCGCCTGCCCCAGCATCGTATCCACGATGGCGCGCGCGCAGATCCTGGCCTGGGCATTGGCCATGTGCGCCGACTTGGGCAGGCCGGCGTCGATGGCATCGCCGATGACATGAACGCGCGGCAAGACCTTCGATGCATACGTCAGGAAGTCGACTTCGCACCAGCGCCGCTCCACGTTGGCCAGGCCGCACTGCTGCGCGATGCGGCCCGCCCGCTGGGGTGGAATGATGTTCAGCACATCCGATGTCACGGTATCGAAGGCGGTCCTGACGGTCTTCGTCGCGACATCGACTTCCCGCAGCTCGCTGCCCGGCACGTAGTCGATCATGCCCGGATACAGGTCGCGCCAGGCCCGCTCGAACAATGCGCGTTTCGAGGTGATGACGGGGTTGGCGTCGAGCACCATGACCTTGGACCGGGGCTTGTGCGTTTTCAGGTAGAAGGCCACCTGGCACGCGCGCTCGTAGGGCGCGGGAGGACAGCGGTAAGGCTGGGCCGGCACCACGATCGTGAACACCCCGCCATTGGGCATCGCGGCCAGCTGCCGCTGCAGGTTGCGCGTTTGCGGACCCGCCTTCCAGGCATGGGGAATGCGCTCCTGCACCTCTGCCAGCATCGGAAAAACGTCGTAGATGAAGTCGATGCCGGGAGCAACGATCAGCCTGTCGTACGACAGCCTTTGCCCTGCCAGCACGATCTGCGACCGGTCCGCATCGATCGCCGTCACGCTGCCGCGCATGAACCGGACGCCATGCTCCTGCCGAAGGGCATCGTAGCCGAACGTGAGCTGCGCCAGCGTTTTTTGCCCGCCCAGCACGCGGTTGCTGACCGGGCAGGAAACGAAATCGGCGTTCTGGTCGACGAGAATGACTTCGATGCGCCCAGCGCCCAGAAGCCGCACATACCTGGCCGCAGTGGCGCCGCCGTAGCCGGCGCCCACGACCACGACCCGCCCCGGGCGCCCATGGCGCTTGTGGCGGGCAGGCCCGGATGCCGCCAGCGACGGCCAGGCCGATCCCGCCAGTGCCAACCCGAGAATATCGCGCCTGCGCATCGCCCTACTCCCATTCGAGGATTGGGTAGAGCAGGTTGACGTTGCGCCGGTTGACGACATCGAAGAGTTGCCAGCGGCTGCGCTCGGAGGCCGCCGCCGTGGCCATCGTGGCGGGCATGTCGGCGCCCTGCCGGATGCTGTCGCGCACGTCGTGCAGCAGGGTCGCCAGGTAATGGCGCTGCCTGGCCAGCGCCGCCTTCCTGTCGCGCGTCACGGGGCCGTGGCCCGGAATGGTGAGCACGGCCGGCATCTCGTCCAATCCATCCATGGCGGCGAGCCAGCCCTGGAGGTCGCCATCGATGGCCGGCGTGCGCTCGATGAAGAGCAGGTCTCCCGTCCACAGCGTGCCGCTCGCGGCGTCGAACACGGTCAGGTCGTTGTCCGTGTGCGCCTTCGGCCAGGCCCGCAGTTCCAGCTTGCGCCCGCCGAGGTCGAGGGTCAGGCGGTCTTGCACGGTCTCGTCCGGCGCGATCAGCCGGCTCGCTTCGGCGCCGGCGCCCAGCTGCTGTTTCAGCTGGCGCACATAGGCATCGCCACGCAAGGCGAGAAAGCGCGGCAGCGTGGCGTGGCCGATCAATCGCGGCCGCTTGTCTTCCCCGGCGAGATTACCGTCTATGAAGGCGGCGTTGCCGAACACATGGTCGGGATGCCCATGCGTGTTGATGACGTAGCGGATCGGCAGCCGGGTAACGGCGCGCAGCGCTGCCTTCAGGGCCATGCCGACGGCGTACGAGCCGCCCGTATCGATGACTGCGACCGCGTCGCTGCCGACCACGAAGCCGATATTCGCGATATCGCCGTCGTAGCCTTCCTCGAAATCCCTGTGCTGCCCAATATGCACATACACGCCCGGCGCGACCTGGTCGACGCGCAGCGCTGACGTGGCAGACTGCGTGGCAGACTGCGCGGCAGACGGTGCGGGGGCAAGCTGTGCGGCTGCCAGCAGCCAGATCACGTAAATCAGGCGCCGCATCTAGCCGCCCACGTCAATCGACTGGCGGAAGCTGGCGCCCTGGCTGTCGCGGATCAGCACTTGCAGGGTGCCGGCCCGGCTGGGGACGAAGCCGAACCCGATCGCGGGATTTTCGCTGATGCCGATCGACGTGTCGGCCGTCATCACCGGCTTGCCGTCGTAGGTGATGTCGATCTTGTCGATGAAGAAAGCGGGACGGAAGCCATGCGTGGCCAGGTCGCGCTGCAAGCCGGTGTACATCGGGTGCCGGATCAGGAGCCGGGCCTTGGTGAGTTCGCCGGGCTTGAATGGGCCATCGAGCGCGATCTTCATTTTTCCTGCTTCCGCCAGCGCTTGCGCATTGTCGCCCGGGGTCGTGCCGCCGCAACCGCCGGATGCCTTCACGGTAACGGCATTCACATACAAGCTGCCGTCGTTCGACTCGGCAACGACATGCACCGGCGAGTCGGATTCGAAGCGGATCCTGGTGGCCACTTCCGCCTTGCCGCTTTCGGGACGAAAACGAAATACCGCCGTCAAGGGTACCGGATTGGCGTCGACGAACACGGTGACCGACTTGATGTACTGCTTCGCCGTCATCGGATGATCGATGCTGAAAGCGAAAGGCACCTGGTCGCCGCTGGCTGCGCGCGCGGGCGCCGTCAGGCGGATAAAGGAGGCCTGCTCCAGTTGCTTGCCTGGGAAGTAAGACTGCTGCAATGCCGCCCAGGGCGCATCGGCGGCCTGGGCGCTGGCCGTTGGCGGGCAAGCCGACCAGGCCAGCACAGCCAGGCTGAGGAACACATAAGGGCAGGTGCCATGCTGTGGACGCGTGTTCATCATGTCAGCCTTTATCCATTACGGATGCACGGTGTCATTGCCGAAACAGACTGCGCGCGGCCTTGCCGCCAGGACGACTATAGCGCGATTTTACGCCTTCGGGTAGGCACGGTGGCGCTGCTTATGCCTGCTGCACCCGGATTGCAGCCATGAAGGCGCCAAGGCGCCGGATGGCTTCGGCGAGCTGCTCGCTACTGGCTGCATACGACAGCCGCACATACCGCTCCGCCCCGCCAGGCCCGAAGTCCTTGCCCGGCGTGAGCGCCACCTGCACCTCGTCCAGCACGCGCTCGCAGAATTGCCACGCCGTCAGCCCGGTCCCGCTGACGTCGAAGTAGACATAAAAGGCCCCATCCGGCGGCACCGGCACCGGCAGTCCGATCCCGGCCAGGCCATCGAGCACCAGCGCGCGGCGCCGTGCGAACTCCTGGCGCCGCTCCTCGCATACGGCCAGCGATTCCGGCGTGAAGCAGGCCAGCGCCGCCTGTTGCGACAAACTGGACGCGCAGATGTAGTAGTTCTGGGCCAGGCGCTCCATGGTCGGCACCAGCGCTTCCGGCACCACCGCCCAGCCCAGGCGCCAGCCGGTCATGCCGAAGTATTTCGAGAAGCTGTTGATGACGATGGCGTCGTCGTCCACCGACAGCACCGTCTGCGGCGCATGGCCCTCGGCATCGCGGTCGCCCAGGTTCAGGTAGATCTCGTCGACGATGCGCCAGGCGCCGTGCTCGCGCGCCCAGTCGCAGATGGCGTGCAGTTCGTCCAGCGGCACCGAGGTGCCGGTCGGGTTCGAGGGTGTGGCGATCATCAGGCCTTGCGTCTGGTCGCTCCAGTTGGCGCGCACGCTGGCGGCGTCGAGCTGGAAGCGCGAGGCGGCGTCGGTGGCCACCAGTTTCACTTGCGCGCCGAAGCTGCTCAGGAACTGGCGGTTGCAGGGATACGACGGGTCGCCGACCAGCACTTCGTCGCCGCTGTCGACCAGGGCGGCCGTCACCAGCAGCAGCGCGGCCGAGGCGCCGGCGGTGACGATGATGCGGTTCGGCGAAATCGTCACACCGTGCTCGCGCAGGTAGAAGCCGGCAATCGCCGCGCGCAGGGCCGGCGTGCCGAGGGCGCCGGTGTAGGGCAGCGGGCCGTCGACGGCAGTGCGCGCTGCGTCCAGCACGGCGGGCGGCGGGCCGAAGTCGGGTTCGCCCAGGCTGAGCTTGATAACAGGCCGGCCCTGCGCTTCCATGGCAGCGGCGCGTTTGCCGAATTCCATGGCGAAGAAGGGGTCGATGGACTGGGCGCGTTGGGAGATTTTCATGAAGGTTTCCGGTGATGCTGTGCGTGGCAGATTTTAACTGCCCCGGCATGCCACCGGAAAGATGCCCCAATAAAACGGGCCGCAAGCGCAAGCGGCCCGCTTGCCGTCTCAGGCTTCCTCGGTCGACAGCTCCTCGTTGCGTTGCACCTCGACGATCGCAACGCCACCGCCGAGCGAGGCGCCGGTACGCGGCCAGCGCGCCTTCAGCAGGCGCTCCTTGGCGATCCAGGCCTGCGACACGCTGTCGCTCTGGTTGCCGCCGAGGATAAGGTAGGCGTCGCTCGACTCGCCGCTGTAGAAGCCGACGTGACCTTTCCAGCCCTCTTTCTTCTCGCGCCAGAACACCATCACGGCGCCATAGCGCGGCGGCGTCGGATCGCCGAATTTGACCCATTCGCGCGCGCCAAGCGGATTGTTGGGCAGAATCTCTTCGGGCATGGAGGCGCCCACGCAATGCGCAACGAACAGGCCGCACCACGCGATGTTGTCGCCCGGGTAATGCAAGTCCAGATCGCCCGCCCAGTCCAGGATCAAGGGGTTATTCGCCGTCCCTCTCCCTTCCTTGGTCCCGACCAGTCCTTGCGCCTGCGCCATCCAGGGCAGCAGCGGTGTGCTCATGCGCGGTACGTCGCCACGGAACAGGCGCGACATCGTGCGCGGTCCGACGATACCGTCGACCAGCAAACCTTCGCTTTCCTGGAACTCGCGCACCGCTTCGATCGTGCGCCGGCCCCAGACGCCATCTACCACTCCAGGAAAAAAGCCGGCCTTTAACAGCGCCTGCTGAATCCTGGACACGTCTGCGTTATTCATTTCTGCCTCCCTCGTCATGGACTGCTTTTGTTTTCCCGGATTTAATTGTCCTGGGAACGCTCTTCCTTGCTCTTTTCATGCGGCTTGACCGTGGCCCGGATGACCATGAACTTGTTCAGGACATCGAACCAGAATGGCGCGCCCAGGATCGCGGCGAACGCCGTGAACAGCCAGCCGAACACCTTCTCCGAATCAGTCGCATCCCAGGCCTGCTCTACCGTCTTGACGTTCCAACCCACGGGAAAGGTCTGACCTGTCAACAGATCGAAGGCATTGCTGCGGTTCTTGACGAAAACGGGCTCGGTTGCGCTGCTTTGGGCATAAGCGACCAGGATCGCGCGCTGCTCCTGGTGGTGATATAGCTCGCGGCTGACATGAATCAGGTCGATATTCAGCGAAACGGCCAACACCAGGGCAATGACGAAGATGATTCGCGAGCTCAGCCGCTTGTACCATCCCGAGACCCGGTCCATGCCGCTATCGAACCAGGCCTCGAGGTTTGCCACTGCGTGGTTGATGTCGCCCTCGGCCCTGTCGAGGGCGCTCAGCACCACCCTTTCGACCTTCTCGTTCTCGATATTGGAAACACTCGATCTGATGTCCTCGAATTTAATCCGGCCTGTTTGGGCGCCCGTCGATGTGCCGGTGCCTGGAGGGTTGCCTGCTGAATCTGGCTTGACCAGTTGCCCGCGCATGGCGACATCGAGCAGTGCCGCAGCGAAGTTTTTCGCAGGAATGTAGGAAGGCAGATTGCGTCTTTTCCAGTCGCACACGGTACGCGACGTCGCCACCGCAGGCTTGTACTGGTCGGCGAACAGGCCGGACACAAGAGGATGGCTGTACAGCTCACGGACCAATCCCTTGTCGCTCATGTCGTTCAGCAGTTCGCGGATACCATACTCCAGGTAGCTCGACCGCGTTTTCAGAATACTTTCGATTGATTCCCGCACAGCGGCGCAGACCGTACTGAAGAGTACGAGCACGAATACCACGCCGATGACGGTATCGAGGATTGCGGAATCGAACATGATCGCACCTGTGGACTTCAGGCCGCAGCGGGCCTGAGATCAAAATTAGTCGGTTACGCCTTGGCTGGCCTGGAGAATCTGCCGGTAACTCTTCTCCGCAAGCCCAAGCAGGACATTACCCGTGCTGCGGCGGCGGATTTCGCGCATGATCTGCTCGAGCTGGCGGATGGCTTCGCGTGACGTGTCGCCGCGCGCTGCGATCAGGGCCAGGCCATATTGACCATACAGGCGGCCTGTGGCCACGTTGCCGTTGTCGACCAGTTTGGTGAAGATGCGCCGCGCTGTTTCCAGTGAAGGATCATCCTCATTCTTCGTATTGCCGGCAGCGGCCATCAGCGCCAGACCTATCCGCGGATTGGTCTGGTAACCGTCTCCCTCGCCGCCATACAGGTCGGCGCAGGCTGCCGACCTGGTGTAATGCAGCTTGGCGGCGTTGGGATTGCCGTCCATGAGTTCGATGTCCCCAGCCATCATTTCAATACGCGCCCGGATCCAGTGCTTGGTCTCGCACGAACGCGCATGCGCATAGGCGATGGCGATCTTGCGGTGCGCTTCGCCGGTCCGTCCTTCGCTGATGTCCAGCCGCGCGCGCCAGGCTTGCGCCAGGGCGCGCAGGTCGTTGTCGCCCTCCTCGGCGAGCAGCGCTTCTCCCTTGTCGATCTCGGCCCTGGCCTCGACGTTCCGGTTTTCTTCGATATAGGTCCAGCCCAGTGCGTCGATGTGCAGGAGCGCCCTGGTGCGCTGCGCGAGCGGAGGCTGCGCCCGCAATGCGCTCTCGATACATGCCAGGCGTTGGGTATTCAGGAAGCGGCTGTCCATGTAATGCACCAGCAACAGGGCGAAACGGGGCAGCCAGGATTGTCCCCCGGTCCAGCGCATCAGGGCCTCGATAGTTGGCCAATAGGGGTCGATCGTGCTCATTTCATCACGGACGAGGGCATTCCAGTACACCTCGTCGATGTATGGATTCCGGACCACGTTGCGCAGGAAGCCCAACAAATACGCCGCCAGGCGCGTCCTAGCCACGTCCAGCTCGCTTTCCTTGACAATGAAGCGCAGGAAAACTTCCTTGGTTGTCCGGTGCATCAGGTAGGCATTCGCTCGCGCATCGTATTCAAACAAGCCAAATTGAACACAGCCGAGCATGTCGTGCCGCAGGCGGTCGCGCGCCTTGGCATTCCGGGGCCCTCTGCCAAGGGCCGCCCCAACCAGTTCGGCGGTAATCCATTCCCCGCTGGGGAAGACCGTCATGACCGTGACGACGTTGCGGCCTGCAGGTCCGAGAAGCGCGACGATTTGACTCAGCAGCTTTTCGAAGACCGTCCCGATGTCCCGTCCCGCCGGCATGCCAAGCGCGTCGAGCTGCCGATGCCCGTTCTCGCGATTGCACAGACCAAGTGCCCATTTGATGGCCTGCGGATTACCCGCGGCGATCCGCAGTACGGTTTGCGCTGAAGTGTCATCGAAGCCTGGGCAGTTTCTTTTGAGTAGAACGCAGCGCGCATGCTCATGCAGCAGGTTGAGCGCCTCTTTTTCATCCATTTTTGCAACCTCGACCACAAAACCGGCCACGATCGCATTACGCGATACGACTACGATACGGCTCTTCGGATTGGCATACGGTCCTGCGTTTTCCAGCCAGGCCCGTATCTCGTTGAAATCGGCGCACCGTTCCTTGCCGGCGACCTCGCAGTCTGCAAGCGCTGCCGGGTCTTCGAAATCCTCGATGACAATCAGAAGGCGGCGCTCTTGCAAGAGTGCGTTGATGCGCGCCTGGTTTTCCTTGATCCGCGCCTTGCGTTCAAACTCGATACTCAGGGGCATATCGGCATGCGCGGCGATGGTATCGAAGATGCGTTCGAGGCTGTGCCCCGGATGTCCATCGTCGGCCTTGCGAATCCAGATGATCTGCTCGAACGCTTCGTCAAGCATGTAGGTGCCGGGCGGATGAACGCAATCGGCCATGGCCTCGGCCACGAGCTGGCTCTTGCCGATGCCGGCTTCTCCTTTCACCATAATTACCCGGAAGTCCGAATACAGGCCGGCCTTGATCCGGTCGAGCAGGCTGCTGCGCCGTACAGAATGCTTGCGGTAGGACGCAGGCGGCAGTTCATGCGCCTTGACGATTTCACTTGGAAAGTTCTTCTTCCTGCGTTCGTAAGAAATCAAGCTCTGGCGGAAACGCCGCAGCCATTCCTCGACGGCCTGCTCGGCATCTGCCGTACCGGGATCGGCATCGAGCGGGATGACCGAGACCCCACGGGCGTACATTGCTTTCACGGTCAGCGCAGAGGGTTTGAACTGCAGGCTGTACAACAGTGGCCGCACCATGCCCGACTGCGAGGCTGCGTTTGCAAGAATCATTCCCAGGTTCGGATCGCTGAAACTGTAACCCATGAACAGTACGGTATGCGTTTGCAGCTCGACCTTCAGCAAATCCGCTACCGCCGGGTTGCGCCCGAAATAGCTATAGAAATCGCGCGTCGTGATGACGATCGAGGCCGGATCGCTCAGATCGCCGTGGAGCTTCACGATCGACAGCGTCGACGTGTCGGAAAAGCCAACCTGCGAGGCATTGAAGATGACGTTCCTGTTGATCTGCTTTTTTTGCGATGCCTGTTCGAGCAGCGTATCGAAGTTCGTGGTGTAGATGCGCTGCACCGGCAGCCTGACGATCAGTTCATGGGTCTTGGTCAACTGGAAGCGCACGTCGCCCAGCCGCTCTTTCAAGAACTGAACCAGTACCGAGCGGTTGTGCTTGACCTCATAAAGCTCCGCAATGTCGAGGTAGCTGGTGCAGGGACCAACGGCTGGTCCAAGGTCCGCCCGCAGCGGCGCCATCAGCTTGTTCCAGGATGGCAGGCGGGCCCCAAGGGAAATGCCGGCACCGACAAAGACAGTACCGTTACCATGTGCAAACCGCTCGACCAAGACAGGATCAATTGCGTCTTGACTTGCCATGCTGACCTCCAGAGTTGAACTCCGCATCAACTTGCAACCAGTAAGGCTTGACCTGCATCAGAACTGTCAGACCCGAAATGTGAATGTCGAGACCGGTTTGTAAATACTACGCTCTCCTATGCAAGGCGGTTAAAAATCTTGCTACCAATAGTCGCTGAGTTGTCAAATCGCCACTCGCGCAGAATTGCCGACGTTGACCGTTAGTGCTCCCAAAGACGGTCCCACATGCATACGCATTTCAAGAAACCCCGAAAACCCCTAAAATAGGTTGATCTACGGCACCACTGCCCACATCGACGCCACCTAACCGGAAGCTAGCTCTTTGGAAACTCTCCTCTTCGCCGCCCCCGCCTCGCTCGGCCCCACCCTCGTCGCCGGACTCTTCGGCCTGTTGATCGGCAGTTTCCTGAACGTGGTCATCCACCGCATCCCGAAGATGCTGCAGCGCGAGTCCGACAATTACGTGGCGCAAGAGAGCGGCAAGGAACTGCCGCACACCGACCGCTATAACCTGATGGCGCCGCGTTCCTGCTGCCCGCACTGCGGCCACCAGATCAGCGCGCTCGAGAACATCCCCGTCGTCAGCTGGCTGGTCCTGCGCGGCAAGTGCCGCAACTGCAAGGCGCCGATCTCGCCGCGCTATCCGGTCGTGGAACTGATTACCGGCTTGCTGTCCGCCTTCCTGGTCTGGACCTTCGGCTCGGGCGTGGCCGGGCTCGGCACGCTGCTGTTCGTGTACCTGCTGATCGCCATGACCTGGATCGACTACGACACCAAGCTGCTGCCCGACGACCTGACCCTGCCCCTGCTCTGGGCGGGCCTGCTCATCAACATCAACGGCACCTTCGTGCCGCTGCAGGACGCCGTGATCGGCGCCGCGGCCGGCTACCTGGTGCTGTGGGGCGTGTACCACCTGTTCAAGGCGGTCACCGGCAAGGAAGGCATGGGCTATGGCGACTTCAAGCTGCTCGCAGCCCTCGGCGCCTGGCTCGGCTGGGCCATGCTGCCGACCATCATCCTGCTGTCCTCGGTGGTCGGTGCGGTGGTCGGCATCAGCCTGATCGTGTTCGCCAAGCGCGGGCGCGACAATCCGATTCCCTTCGGCCCTTATCTGGCGGCCGCCGGCCTGATCGCCCTGGTCTGGGGTAAGGAACTCAGCGCCGGCCTCCAGGGCATCCTCGCCGGATGAACACAGGAACGGCACAGGCGCCCGCCTTCTCCGTCGGCCTGACCGGCGGCATCGGCTGCGGCAAGACCACGGTGGCCGACATGTTCGGCGCCCTCGGCGCGACGCTGGTCGACACCGACGCCATCGCCCACGCGCTGACCGCCCCGCACGGCGCGGCGATGCCGGCCATCCTGGAGGAATTCGGCGCGGACTTTGCCACGCCTGAGGGCGCCATGGACCGGGTGAAGATGCGCACGCTGGTGTTTTCCGATGCCACCGCCCGTGCGCGCCTGGAAGCCATCCTGCATCCGCGCATCCGCGATGCCACGGCAGCCGCGGCGGCGCTGGCCACCGGCCCGTACACGATCTTCGTCGTACCGCTGCTGATCGAATCCGGCACCTGGGTCGGGCGCGTGACGCGCGTGCTGGCCATCGACTGCCCGGAGGAGATGCAGGTGGCGCGCGTCATGGCCCGCAACAGCATGCCGGAGGCGCAGGTGCGCGCCATCATGGCGACCCAGGTCACGCGTGAACAGCGCCTGGCGGCGGCCGACGACGTGGTCGTCAATGACGCCGGGCTGGACGCTTTGCAACCGCAAGTCGAACGCCTGCACGCGTTTTATCTCGACGAATCGCGCCGCGTTCATGCTCCATTCGGTGCTTGATACAGGCTTCTACAATCGAAGGTTTGTAATTTTGCGTCGCATGGTTCAGAATCACGAAGTTGCCTGCCAGCCCACATTCAGAGGAATGTTACTTTGATCGTCTACGAATATCCTTTCAACGAGCGGATTCGCACGTTGTTGCGGCTGGAAGACCTGTACGAGAAATTCAAGTTCTTTGTGCGCCAGGAACACCCGATGCAGCACCACGTCGCCCTGGCGACGATCTTCGACATGCTGGAAGTGGCCGGCCGCGCCGACCTGAAGTCCGACCTGCTGCAGGAACTCGAGCGCCAGAAGCAAAGCCTGCTGGCCTACCGCAGCAACCCGAACGTGGCGCCGGAAGCGCTGGACGCCGTCCTCGGCGAGCTCGACCAGGTCAGCAGCGCCCTCGGCGCCGCCCAGGGCAAGACCGGCCAGAACGTGCGCGACAACGAGTGGCTGATGAGCATCCGCGGCCGCACCATCATCCCCGGCGGCGCCTGCGAATTCGATTTGCCTTCCTACTACGCCTGGCAGAAGCGCCCATCCGAGCAGCGCCACGCCGACATCATGGCCTGGTTCGGGCCGCTCGCTCCCCTGTTCGACGCCCTCGCCCTGGTGCTGCGCCTGCTGCGCGACTCGGGCGGCCCGGCCAAGATGGTCGCCACCGGCGGCAGCTACCAGCAAATGTTGCAGGGGAAGGTGTACCATATGCTGCGCCTGGGCCTCGACGAATCGCTCGGTGCGATTCCCGAAATCTCGGCCAACAAATACATGCTGTGGGTACGTTTTACCAGCCAGGACGGCGACCTGAAGCCGAAGTCGCTGGAAGAAGACGTGCCTTTCGAGCTGACCCTCTGTAATTTTTAAGATTCAAGTATTGCCATGACCGTTGTAGCCTGCCCTACCTGCGCCAAGAAAGTCGAATGGACGGAAGCAAACAAGTTCCGCCCGTTCTGCTCGGAGCGCTGCAAACAGATCGACCTGGGCGCCTGGGCCGAAGAGAAGTACACCATTCCCGCCGCCGCGCCTAACGAGTCGCTGGACGACCCGCTGGCAGAAGACAAACACTGATCTTGAAGCGGCCATCCGGATTCCTCGTCCATTTGGCCCTGGCCGCGATTCGCGGCTACCAGCGTTACCTCTCTCCCCACAAAGGATTTTCCTGCGCCTACCGCTGTGCGACCGGGCGCGATAGTTGTTCGCGCCATGGTTACCGGGTGATCGAACGGTTCGGGCTATGGGATGGGCTGGCGCTGCTGCGGCGCCGGCTGCGGCTGTGCGGCGAGGCGTATCGGCGCCGGCGTGTCCAGGTTCCCCATCCACTCCTGCAGCACCAGCGCGGCGATTGCGTGCCGTGCGATTGCGACGCGAGCTGCCTGCCGGATTTGCACTGCGATATGCCCAACGTGTCATGGCGCGATGCCGACTGCGTGTGCGATGCCTGCCAGTGCGTCGATTGCAGTAATCCGAAGCAGGCGTGGCGCGATTGGAAGGAACGGCGCCGCCAGCGCAGGATGAGGCGTTTATTTTCGTAAAACGGGACGTCTGTATTCGACAGTTGTCGGCCTCAACCGTACGGTGGGCACTCCGTGCCCACGCGGTTACGTGTTGATCCTTGCACCTGCTGCCGTAAGGTGTCGCCCCAAAAATGAAAACCGGACACGACAGGTGCGTGTCCGTTTTTGACGTTCCCGAGCGATGTTTCACCGCAGCGGGTGCAAGGATACGTGCGTACCGCGTGGGCACGGAGTGCCCACCGTACGGGTTACGGTCCGGGTTAAATCAAGCCGTGACGACAATCCCACCCGGCATCTGCACCGGCTTGTTACCGCTACGATAGTCATCGTAGGGTGGGCACTCCGTGCCCACGCGGTTACGTGTTGATCCTTGCACCCGCTGCCGCGAGGTGTCGCCCCCAAAATGAAAAACGGACACGACAGGTGCGTGTCCGTTTTTGACGTTCGCGGGCGATGTGTTACCGCAGCAGGTGCAAGGCAGCGCACGTACCGCGTGGGCACGGAGTGCCCACCGTACGGTTAGCGTTTCGAGGCAAGCACACGTAGCGGCATGCCCCGTACCCGGCTATCACGCCGTGACGACAATCCCACCCGGCATCTGCACCGGCTTGTTGCCACTGCCGTAACGGTCCATGAACAAGCCTTCCAGGCCGATTTCCGGCTGGCGGCCCGAGACCATGTCGGCCAGCACGCGGCCCGAGCCGCAGGCCATGGTCCAGCCCAGGGTGCCGTGGCCGGTGTTCAGGAACAGGTTGCGGTACGGCGTCGGTCCCACCACCGGCGTGCCGTCCGGCGTCATCGGACGCAGCCCACACCAGAACTCGGCTTTGCTCACGTCGCCACCCTGCGGGAACAGATCGGTCACCGAGTGTTCCAGCGTGTCGCGGCGCGCCTGGTGCAGGGTCAGGTCGAAGCCGGCCAGTTCGGCCGTGCCGCCCACGCGGATGCGGTCGCCCAGGCGCGTGATCGCCACCTTGAAGGTCTCGTCCATCACCGTCGATTCCGGCGCGCCAGAGGCATCGGTGATCGGCACGGTAATCGAGTAGCCCTTCACCGGGTACACCGGAATCTTGATGCCGATCTGCTTCAGCACGAACGGCGAGTAGCTGCCCAGCGCCAGCACGAAGGAATCGGCCTTCAGTTCGCCCTGCGAGGTGACCACGCCGGTAACCTTGTCGCCTTCCACCGTCAGGCGCTTGATCTCGACGCCCTGGCGGAACTTCACGCCGAGGGCCTTGGCCATCTCGGCCAGCTTCTGGGTGAACTTGAAGCAGTCGCCGGTTTCGTCGTTCGGCAGCAGCAGGCCGCCGACGAACTTGCCGCGCACCTTGGCCAGCGCCGGTTCGTAGATCTCGCAACCGGCCGGGTCCAGCACTTTATACGGGACACCGTATTCCTTCAGCACCGCGATGTCGGTGGCGGCGCCGTCGAGCTGCTTCTGGGTGCGGAACAGCTGCAGGGTGCCCTGGCTGCGCTCGTCGTAGGCGATGCCGGTGTCCTTGCGCAGTTGCACCAGCACGTCGCGGCTGTACTCGGCCAGGCGCACCATGCGGCCCTTGTTGATCTGGTAGCTCCTGGTATTGCAGTTGGCCAGCATGGACAGGATCCAGCGCCACTGGTTCGGGTCCATCTTCGGGCGGATGACCAGCGGGCTGTGCTGCATCGTCAGCCATTTCACGGCTTTCGCGGGCACGCCGGGGCCGGCCCACGGGGACGCGTAGCCAGGCGAGATTTCGCCGGCGTTGCCATAGCTCGTTTCCATGCCGGCGCCCGGCTGGCGGTCGATGACGGTGACCTCGTGCCCTGCCTGGGCCAGGTAATATGCCGTGGTGGTGCCGATGACACCACTACCCAAGACGATGATTTTCACAGGAGTCCTTGAACAGAGATTGACTGCTTTTTACCTTGCGTAGCGCAGCTGATCGAGCCACTCGAGCAAGGGGATGGTTGCGGGCAGCAGCGGGGTAACGCCGACTGCCCCTTGCCACGCAAAGGCCTGGCCTTCCAGGCTCTGCGGTTCGCCGCGCCAGTCGCGGCTGATATAAAAATGGAGCCGCACATGGGCGTGCTCGTAGACGTGCTCGACGCAGCACCACTCTTGCGCGCCGACGATGGTCAAACCCAGCTCTTCGACGAATTCGCGCTGCAGGGCAGCGAAGATGCTCTCGCCCGCTTCGACTTTACCGCCCGGGAATTCCCAGTAGCCGGCATACGGCTTGCCTGCCGGGCGCTGGCCGAGCAGCACGTCGCCGTTCGGGCGCATCACGATCCCGACTGCTACGTCGATAGGCCTGCTGGCGGCTTGCTGCATGAGAGAGTCCGATTGGAAAACCCGGTATTGTACGCCAGGCGCGGGCGTAGAAAATCATGGGTGTTGCGTTCCGGCCGATAGAAAATTGCGTGCGGGGATAACCTGGACGAATGGAAGGTGGGGGTTCGTAGGGTGGGCTCTTGAGCCCACGCGGTATGGCACGGTTCGGGGTCGAAACGCGTATTCGATACGCATCGGGGGCACCGCGTGGGCACGAGTGCCCACCCTACAAGATCAGGGTAGCTTGCCGGCGTAATCCTTGGCAAACTGCCACGCCACGCGCCCGGAGCGCGAGCCGCGTCCCAGCGCCCATTGCAGCGCCTGCGGCCGCGCGGCCTCGATCTGCTCCGGCGTGCAGCCGAAGCTGGCCAGCCAGTGCGCCACGATCCCCAGGTAGTCATCCTGCCTGAACGGATAAAACGACAGCCACAATCCAAACCGCTCCGACAGCGAGATCTTTTCCTCGACCGTCTCGCCCGGATGCAGGTCGCCGTCCTCGCCGTGCCTGTAGCCGGCATTGTCGGACATCCTTTCCGGCATCAGGTGGTGCCGGTTCGAGGTCGCGTAGATCAGCACATTGTCCGACTGCGCCGAAATGCTGCCGTCCAGCGCCACCTTCAGCGCCTTGTAGCCGGCCTCCCCTTCCTCGAACGACAAATCGTCGCAGAAGATCACAAACCGTTCCGGCCGCGCCGCCACCAAATCGACGATGTCGGGCAAGTCGGCCAAATCAGCCTTGTCGACCTCGATCAGGCGCAGGCCCTGGCCGGCGAAATCGTTCAGGCAAGCCTTGATGAGGGAAGACTTGCCGGTCCCGCGCGCGCCGGTCAGCAGCACGTTGTTGGCGGGACGACGCGCGACGAACTGGCGCGTGTTCTGCTCCAGCTGGCGCTTTTGCGCGTCCACGTGCTGCAGATCGGCGAAGCGGATGGTCGATACATGCGCCACCGGCTGCAACCAGCCCCCTCCATTCCCTGCACGGCGGCGCCAGCGGAAGGCGAAGCTGCGCTTCCAGTCCGGCTCGCGCGGCACGGCCGGCGGCAGCACCGCCTCCAGCCGCGTCATCAAACCTTCGGCGCGGTGCAGGAACTGTTCGAGCGGCGTCATGACCGCTTTACGAACGGTAGTCGGCGTTGATGCTGACGTAGTCGTGCGACAGGTCGCAGGTCCAGACCGTAGCCGTGGCGTCGCCGCGCGCGATCTTTACGCGCACGGTAATTTCAGCCTGCTTCATCACGCGCTGGCCATCGGCTTCCTGGTAATCCGTGTTGCGCCCGCCGGCCTTGGCCACCCACACATCGTCCAGGTACAGATCGAGCTTGGTGACGTCGAGGTCGTCCACGCCGGCGTAACCAACTGCGGCCAGGATGCGGCCCAGGTTCGGGTCCGAAGCAAAGAAGGCGGTCTTCACCAGCGGCGAGTGGGCAATCGCGTAGGCGATCTTGCGGCACTCTTCCAGGTCGCGTCCCTCTTCCACGGTGATGGTGATGAATTTGGTTGCGCCTTCGCCGTCGCGGATGATCTGCTGGGCCAGGTTGCGCGAGATGTCCGTCACCGCATCGCGCAGGGCTTCGTAATCCGCGCCGCTCGCTTCGTTCACGACCAGGCTGCCGGCGCCCGTGGCCACCAGCATGAAGGAATCGTTGGTCGAGGTATCGCCGTCGATGGTGATGGAGTTGAACGAGCGGTCGGCCGCGTACTTCACCAGTTCGTCGAGCACCGGCTGCGCCACTTTCGCGTCGAAGGCCAGGTAGCCAAGCATGGTCGCCATGTTCGGCTTGATCATGCCGGCGCCCTTGCTGATGCCGGTCATGGTGACTGCATGGCCGCCGATGGTGACGGTACGCGACGCCGCCTTTGGCTGGGTATCGGTGGTCATGATCGCTTCGGCGGCGTTGAACCAGTTGTCCGCGGTCAGGTTGGCCACTGCGGCCGGCAGGCCGGCGACGATCTTCGCGATCGGCAGCTGTTCCAGGATCACGCCGGTCGAGAACGGCAACACCTGGCCGGCTTCGCAGCCGAGCAGCTTCGCTACTTCGGCGCAGGTGGCCTGGGCATTCGCCAGGCCGGTCTCGCCGGTGCCGGCATTCGCGTTGCCGGTGTTGACCACCAGCGCGCGGATCGGTGCGCCGCCATTGGTCACGGCGGCCAGATTGGCCTTGCTCACCTGGACCGGCGCGGCGCAGAAGCGGTTCTTGGTGAACACGCCGGCGACGGTGGCGCCATCGGCCAGGCGCATGACCAGCAGGTCCTTGCGGTTGGGCTTCTTGATGCCGGCTTCGGCAAAACCGATTTCGATCCCGGCAACCGGCTTCAGGTCGGCGGCAACGGGCAGGGGGGAATTCACGGCCATGGTGGTCTCTATGGAAAGATTTCGAATCCAATATTGTACTGCGCACGCGGCATGGTCGGCGCAGTGCGCACAGCCAGCAATATTACGCAGCGCGCATGGACGAATTTATTTACGTGAGGCATTATTGCGAGATTAAAAACATAACAACACTTGTCCATCATGAAACGAGAATATGTATCTGCCGCGCTGGCCCTTGCACTCGGCAGCGCGCCGCTTGCCCTGGCCGCAGCACCGGCGCCCACCGCCGCACAGCCCACCGCGGCGAATACCGAAGTAGCCGCGGTTGCCTCCGAAGAGATGCCGGCGCCCCAGCCCGCAACCAGTACCAAACTGGCAGGGGCCGCAACGGCGGCCATCAAGGAAATCCAGCAGGTCCTCGACGGCAAGGAAACGCTGGCGCGCAAGCTGGAGCGCCTGACGACCTTCCGCCACACTCCCGAGACCGCTGCTGCGCTGATCCCCTTCTTCGGTAACGAACGTCCCTGGACGCTGGAAAGAAGCGCCACACCCGGCACGCCCGGCTACCACTGGACCCTGCAGCCGCTGCGTCATACGACGCCGGGCGGCGGCTTGCTGGAATGGAGCGATTTCCCGATCGATCTGACGATCGACAAGAGCGGCAAGGGACTGCAGTTCGGCGGCGCCTGGGCCACCCTGTCATTCGAAAGCGAATCCGGGCGCATCGAGATGCGCGACGCCTCGGTGAGCGGCGTGCAGCGCAAGGGCAGCGGGCCGTTCTGGCTCGGCACCATGGAAGGCAACATCGCCAGCGTCGCCTTCGATATCCGCAAGCCGCAAGCGGCCAGTTTTACGATGCGCGACCTCTGGATGCGCAGCAAGGTGCAGGAGCGCCCGAAAACGGTCGAGTACGCGCAATCCTTCGGCATCAAGGCGGTCGAGGTGGCCGGTCACCAGGTCGACGATCTGGTCTTCTCTTACCGTCTCGCCAACCTCGACAAGGCGGCGCTGACCGCGCTCTACCAGGCAGACCGGAAGTTGGGCACCAAGCCCACGGCAACGCCGGACGATCTCCAGGCTGTCCTGCCGCTGTTCCGGCAATTCGCGCGCACGGCGTCGAAGAACAAGACCACGCTGCACATCGACGAGATCAGCGCCGCCTACCGTGGCCACAAGGCCATGCTGCGCGGCAGCGTTGTCGCGGCCGGCGTCACCGGGGCCGACCTCAAGGACATGGCCCGGTTCGTCAAGCGCATCGATGCGCGCTTCGAGCTGCGGGTGCCGGTGTCGCTGCTGCGCGAGGTGGCCACAAGCATTGCGCAGCAGCAGGCCAAGGCCGCGCAAGGCGGCGCGGCGCTTGATGTCGCCAAGACGGCCCAGGACATGACCGATGCGATGGTCGGCAAGGTCCTCGGCAATGGCTACGCCAGGCTGGAAAACGGCGTGCTGGTGGCGCCAATTCAGTTCCGCGGCGGCGTGCTGCGGGTGAACGGCAAGCTGATCGAGCTGCCGAAGAAGCCGGCCTCGCAGCAGGGCGAGCTGCCGCCTGCCAAGCTGCACACCTTCATGCAGGCGCGCCGCATCAACGATTCCTGCATCCTGCCCGATTATCCGGCAGCCGTGATTGAACGCGATGCGCCGCTGGAAGTGAGCCTGCGCTACACGGTCGATACGAACGGCGTCCTGCGCGATGTGCAGGTGGCGCAGGCAAGTGCGGAACCCGGCTACGACGCGGCCGTGCTGCAGGCCTTCGGGAGCTGCCGCTTCATCCCTGCCCTGCAGGACGGCAAACCGGTCGAGCACACCGACACCTTCACGCTGGCACGCGCGCCGGGCAGCACGCGGCCCTGAGCCGCGCTACAGTCACGCCAGCGCCGGCGCGCCGCTCAGCGCAGCACCAGCTCGACGCGGCGGTTGCGCGCGCGGCCGGCCTCCTCGTCGTTCGGCGCCACCGGCGCCAGGTTGGCGACGCCGCGCGCCGTCATGCGGCTGGCGGCGATGCCGAAGCGGGTGCTCAG
>Ga0209023_10002068_pt1 | contig 25805 bp, 27 predicted proteins | sample LakOneMetagenome_FD_187468 | JGI IMG/M metagenome (GOLD analysis project Ga0209023, IMG submission 187468) | Freshwater and sediment microbial communities from Lake Erie, Canada (SPAdes) (version 2) | ecosystem: Environmental > Aquatic > Freshwater > Lentic | place: Lake Erie, Canada... | reverse complement strand
CGAGAACAAGCGTGTACGACGTTCCGGTTTGGTCATTCATACCGCCCGTCTTGGCGATGCCGTCAGCGCCGTTTGCGCCAGCAGGCCCGGCGACCTGAATGATCCCGCTTGCGGAAATCATCGTCCACCCTGCCGTGTCGGTGTATTGCAGTGTGTACCCGGAAGGCACTGCAACCTTCACAGCAGGGTAGTAGGTGCTAGAACTATTGATGCGAATCGTCACCGTCGCGCTTGCGGTGTCTGCGTTGTAGACCTGCACCCCGAGAATGCGCCGCTGTGTGCTGACGGCTGGCGCGGCAACGATCGTTACAGCGGTCGTGCTGTTCGAGTTCGCGACGGTGGACCCCCCCGTCGTCGCTGTAGCGGTCATGTCAACCCATTCCGAGCTGACGTTAAGCTGGTTGGTCGTGACAGCACCAGCCAGGATGATTTCCAGCGATTGGCTGGTCGAGTCCAAAAGCATCAGTAGGCCCTCAGTGCCGCAAGTCGGCGCATTTCGTGGATGGTGTTGATGTCGCCGGAGCTATCAGGGCCGATGCCGTTGACTGTCTCGACGCCACCGCCGCTGCCGGATGCGGCGATCTCATAGGTGACTGTCGTTCCATCATTGGTCGCGGTGATCGTTACATTGGCCCCCTCCTTGAGGTTGAGCTTATTAGGCCCCGGAGCACCTACGTTGGTCCCATTCTTCTGCGGCTGAATCTTTGCTTGACCGCTTGGAATAACGCCGCCAAGAAGCGAATTGATTGCTGTAACACCAAGTGCGTCAGTTACGATGTAGGAAAAATTGATCGTGTCGTCTGGAATGCCAAGGGTTGTCGTAGAAACAGCGCTAGCTGGCGCAGTGCCGCGGATGATTCCCCTGCTATCAATGGTTATCCATGAATCACTTCCGGGGCCTACTTCATATGTCCATGGGCCAACGCCGGTTGATGCTCCGCTGTAGTCGCCGGTTGGAATCGAAGCATCGATCGAGAACTCAACCCCAACAGTCGCATACCGCATGAGCGGGTTAACGAACATCTGCAGCTTTGGATAGACGGTCATTCGAACCGTTATGTCGAGGGTGTCCCCAGTTGTTAGATCCTCGGCGCGAACGACGAAATAGCTGATCCCGTCGCCGCTTGGCGTGCCGCTAAGAAGTCCGGCGGATGAAAGACTAAGGCTTGCTGGAAGCGAGCCGCTAAGCACAGACCATTGAACCGTTCCGGTATTCCCAGTGACACGAAACTGATACGAATAGGGGACGGTGACCTCGCCATCGACTGGAGTTCCGTTGCGCACCGATAGCCTGCCAGCAACATCGAGCGTGAAGTCCTCCTCTGCAACCGTTGACGATGAATCCTGGACCTTTGCGCGGAAGCGATAGCGCCCTACCGCGGTAGGCGTGCCAGAGAAAAAGCCGGTGGACGCATTGAGAGAGATGCCGGGCGGCAGCCCGTCGTAAGCCGACGAACTCTCAATGGAGAACACATAGCCGCCACTTCCGCCGGTCGCGTACAGCTTCATCCGGAACGGGCCAGATGAAGGGAGCGGAGTACCGCGGGTAATCTTCCCCGAGATGATGCGCAGGACAAGCGGCTTATCACTTAGAGGCGTAGAGTCGATCTTCAGCAGGACGCCGGTTTTTGTTTGGGTCATGGCGGCCGCTCAGGTTGGGATCGGGCTTTCAACAACTTGGAATTGCGCGCTGCTGTACAAGCCGCGGACAACGTGCGTTCGCGTCGGCTGCTTGACTGCAATGCCGATCAGCGCATACCGGTGCAGCTTCTTGGTGCTAAGGTTTCCGAGACTGTCGCGGTATGAAAGGACGTAGGCGCACACTTGCCCGCGATCGATCTTCGCGAGCATCGGCTCGTACGAATCGAACCAGAGTGTTTCGTCTGCCGTTCGCAGGTTGAAGTTCAATTGGCGATATGGAACGCCGGGGCTGGTGTAGGCCTGGTTGTTCCACGAGAACTGGTTAACGCTAGGGTCTATCTGGTCGATCGATGCCGTCAGTCCGACGCAGATATCGTCGGTTGCGGCAATGACGATTTCGCCGATGTGGAAAGACTGGGATGCGACAATCGTCGCCGATCCGTTTACATCGTTGTAGATCAGGATTTTGCATCCGACTACTGGCGTCGTCCCGGTGAATAGGAACCATGCCGTACGCTCGCCGCGCGGCCCTTCTTGGACTCGCTGGCTAACTACGAGTCCAGACCCGTTGTATGGGTACGTGCCAACAGCGTCCGATTCGCGGCGGAAAGCCACCTGCATTTTTGTCCCTGCCGGCAGGTCAATGTTCGATATGCCGACGATGCCTGGAACGATTGCACCGGTCCACTCAGCAACCACTCCCATGACAGAGGAAGTGTTCTGCGTTCCGCTTAGCCATGTGAACGGAACTACCGTGTCTGGCCTTCCGTCCGTCAGATCAGTCGTGTCGCTGGTGTCGATGGATGCCCCGGTCCCGGTAACCGTCCATGAGATTTTTTCCGGCCGGCTATGCCCTACGATCATGGGATGTACCTGAGTGTTAGATTGATGCGACCTTGCGTTGGGAACAGCTCGGTCGCGGTTACCACGGCGCGCGTATCAGACAGGCCGAGAGCGGCCAGCGAGATAGTGCATACGTCGCCGTAGTAGATCTGGTGCGCCGGAGTCTTTAGGCTTGACAGGCCAACGCTATTGCCATCGAACAACACGTCGAGAGTCAGATAGATCGCCTTTTCGATGAACAGGTCTTCGGCAATCCGGTTGATCTCGTCCTGCGCCTGCTCTGGATCGTCGATGCGCAATAGCTTGCGGCTTGCGCTCTTGGAAGCCTCGTACTGGTGCGCGACGTTGACCGTAGATTGGATCGAATACTGCGCAAGCCCTTGATACTGCGCGCGCACAGATGCCGGCACAGTCTCGGTGTCGGTCACGAAATCGCCAGCGCCGAATGGCACACAGTTGGGGCGCGCCCATACCAGCGTCGTGAACGACTTGCCATCATCGGAGTACTGCCGAACGCTTGCCGATACCACATTCGCCTCAGACAGCGCGAAGGATGGCGTTCCATTGCGCGGATCGGTCAGGCGCCGTATGCGAATGACTCCTTCCGCATCCGTGAATATCGCAGCGCCAACCTGATCGGCTATGTCCTGCAGCACCTGCAAGACGTTCGGAACGTCCGTATATCGGAAGCCGAGCCGGTATCCGGTGGCGGCGTCGATCGCATCGCAATCCGACGCGCTGAAGATGGATGGATCTTCCTTTTCCCGGTTGACAAGGATCTCCGTGAAGGCGTCCTTGACCGAGATTCCTTCAAGCGGCGCGATGGTGTACTGGCCCAGTTTCTCGACCTTTACATCGTCAACATCGACGATGCAGAGCAGCGCAGGCGCCGTGCCGCCAATCTGTGCAACGGCAGACAGGATGACTTTGAGATCGCTAGGCGCATTCCGCGGAACCGTGTAGCTGAACGTGTATGTTCTCTCAACACCAAGAGGAACCGTCAGCGGCTGTTTATAGGGACTGATCCAGTACTGCGCCGAATCCTCGAACGACGACAGGACCGCTAGGCCATACTTGATTGTTGGATCATCCGCGCGGCCGCCATAGGTCGAAATCAGGCGGAACGAAATGTTGTAGGTCGCGCCAGGCTCAATGTAGGTTGCGCTAGTGAATACCGGATACCCGTAATTGAAAACGTTCGTGTTGTACGGGACGAATGAAAGGATGCGCAGATAGCTCGGATGCCTGGTCGTGCTTAGGTGCTGGATCGATCCGTTGTCTGTGACCGTGGAAAGGAACGGCGGAGTTGTGGGAATGTCCCACCCTTCCGGCTGGCCGCTCGTGTCCCATGTATCGAATGATCCGATTCCGTCGAGAACGTCCTCGTCACCTGGGATGACGTACTGCTGACCGACAGAACTGCAATCGACCGCGAACCTGCCAATAGGCGGGCTGTCCAGGATGATCTCTGATCCGCCGCTAGCCGGCCTATATTGCGGCGGCGTGGCGTATGGGTCGAGCGGGGCGGCCTGGTCAGTGGCGGCCGCCACGTTGGACATTGGCGCATCGCCGAGCGCGTACAGCCCGCCCTCCTCCTCGCCGTCCAGAAGTAGCGGCTGGATGTTGCGCTGCGCGCCCAGGCCTATGGGGAGGATCTTGCCGACGGATGTGGCGTCGCGAAATGGAGGAACGACACGGCAACGCATCGGACGATCCAAGCGGCTGAGTGTGTCGCTAATCGATACCTCAACCTCCGTGACCTTCGGCGCGGTGACGTTCTCCAGTACGCCGGTAAAGACGGTCGTTGCGTCCGCCTCATCGCAAACGCCGCGTGAATATCCAGTGATCGTTCGCAGCGTAACGTCCGCGTCGCGAATATCTGCCGCAAGCAATTCATTGAATTCGCTTTTTGAATTGTCGAAACGCAGCGTGGTAGCCGCCGCTGGCTTCGCTCTGCTGGACTCCTGAAACCACGCCTTCGGCTCGCGACGAATCGAAAGGCTTTTGCCGTTCAGCAGCTTGGGTGCATAGCGCACCTTGGTTGCGCTGGAATTGTCTTCTGTGAGTAGCAGCGCATCCGTTACCAACGAAAGGGTGATATCGGCCAGGCCGGTCTGCTGCTCGTACCAGCCCGATTCGTCGTTCAGCGTATCAAACCTGTTCTGACCGAAGTTGACCGATGCAGAGATGTCGCCGGCTTCGGCGCTGCCGATGCTGATAGCAGGGAGCCAGCCTTGACCGGTCGGAAGCGTTGCCTGATATACCGATGATCCATTGATCAGGAAATCGCACGTACACGAGGATGGCGAAAGGTCAAGAATCACGGAGATCGCAACACGCTCGGCGCTAGAATTGACGGTCGCGATCGATGCGTTGTTGTTCCAGATCTCGCCGTCGGGAACCCTGAACCCGAAGCTATCCGCGGACTCGCCAACGAATTGCGTGATGTCAGCGCCAACCGCCGCCACACCGATCGATACAAGGCCGGAAAGGTCACCGCGAGACTGCGACCAGAAGTAGCACTCATACACGAACCGGCCGGAGTAGGCCGGCAGGGTGCCAAGGATCATGCGGTGTATGTCGCAGGCCTCTCCCGTAACTACGACGAGCAGGCTTTGATCCAGCAGCAGCGATTCACCGACCCGGTTTTGGTCGAGGGTTGCGTACAGACGGGCGCCCATTAAGCGGTGACGCCGCGGTTGTTGCGGTAATCACTGCTGCCAATCCGGCGCATTGCGCGCTCGACCGCATCGCCAATAGCGTCGGCGTCGTCGTCGGTTAGCATGCGATTGCTGCCTCCGCCGCCGCTTCGTCCGCCACCTTCTCCGGGAACTACCGGCGCGTTGCTTGTGCGGTTCGTGTTGAGATCTCGATTGGTCGATCCAGGCTTGCCGCCGCCCGGCTCGTTGAGACCTTCGCCAGGCGCCGAATCGGTCGGCGTGCCGCCGAGCGCTTCAAGGATCTGCTTCAGGACATCAACGATCGACTTCGTGTTGTTTCCGTCAAGGTCCTGCTGCTTCTTGATGTTCTCGATGTAAGCCTTGAGCTGGTCCTGATTCTGCAGGCCAAGGCCCTTCACCAGCTCGTCGATGTCGGTGACGCCCATATCGGCAAGGACTTTGGTGAAGTCCTCGCCAGTGGCTTCCGAGATCTGGACTACCTGCTGCGTGAAGTCGCGATATTGCTGGATCTGATTCTGCGCAGTGAGCTTCTTCTGTTCTTCAAGGAGATCGGCAAGGCGCTGTTGCTGCGCCGCGCTCAGTCCTTGCGCGCTGGATCCGCCGCCAACCGACACAGAATCGGATGCGCCGCGGCCGGGGAACTGCTGAGCGAATGCAAACGCATTCTTGTACTGCTGGCTAGATGCGTAGAGCCGGCGCGCGATCTCAAGGAACTGCTCTTGCGTAACAGTCCCGGCCATCAGGCCCTTGCGAGCCTCCTCCAGCTTGGCGCGGTCGTTGAGCGGGGACAGGTCGCCGATGAGAAGGTTGATAGCGTCGCTGGCGCGCTGTGCTGCGTCCTGGATGGCGCCGCCGAAGTCCCGAACGGAATTGGCGCCGTCGCCCGCCAAGCCCTGCAGGCGGGTGATCTCCGAGTTGATCTGATCCAGCGAACCATGGTTGGTCAGGCCGAGCGAGAACGCCAAGGACTGCGCCGAGGCCTTCATCTGATCGATCAACTGGTTGATCTTGTTGACCGACGCATCGTAGACGCGCTGCAGCGTCTGGGTCGAAGCGCCGGCAGCCTGCAGCGCCTTGATCAGGCCGATCGCGGAATCCTGAATCGACTTCAGCTGCTTGTTGAATTCGCTGTTTCCGGAAAGGCCAAGGTTTTCCTTGAACTTGTCGAGCTGGTCGTAGTAGGCATTAGCGGTATCCGACAGGCGCAGCAACGTGGCAATGGCCGCGCGGCCAGACTCGGTGGATGCGTCGAGCGACTGCATCAGCTCCCACATGCCATCGCGCGTGGAAGGGAGTTTCAGGCCGACCTGGGAGAACGCGGAATTCAGCGCGTCCGAGTCGATCATGAACTGGTGCGCGCTATCCGAGAAGTTCTTGACGAACGACTGCATGCCGGAGATGAATGCATCTATCCCGCCCGCCGCCTCGACCAATCCATCGGCAATCTGCGCGAACTTCTCCGGATCGGTCGTATCTACGGCCAAGCCGAGTTGCTTGAACGCCTCTTGGGTAACCTGGACTTCGGTAGCGACGCGGACAAGGGTCTCGCCCAGGCCTTCTCCGACCTTCTGGAACTGGCCGATGAACGGCACTACTGCACCGGCGAGGCCGTCGAAGATCGACGAGAACACCGCCTCAAGCGCCTTCTGCTGATCCTCCGCAGACAGCCCCTTGAGACTGATCTTGATTTCCTCGACCTTGTAGGCCGCGATTGCCTTTTCGATATCCGCTGGCAACAGGCCAAGCGCCGTGGCGCCAGCGCGTACGGTATCGATGATCGAGCCGATGACCAGCTGGAATTGCTTGGCGAACTCTGCGGCAACCGGAGTTACGGCCTCCTTGGTGCTATTGCTGCCGAATAGTCCGCCATTTGTCTCGATCGTCTGATACGCGCCAACGACGATGTTGTTGAGCATTTCATTGAGCGCGCCGCCTGCAATGACGATGCCCTGATCGACTACCTTCTGACTGCCGCCGAACAAGAAGCCGATGATGGCATTGCCGACCGGAGATCCGATGGGTGCGGTCTGGTTTCCGGACAGGGTTGGCGTCGGAACTTCACCAGCGCCGCGAGCAAGCTGCACGCCCGCAGCCCCAAGCGCATGCTGTAGGGACTGCAGAGCCGTCAGCATCCCGCGATTCAGCCCGACAAGCTGCGTGGTCGCGTTTGCTGTGATCTCCGTCGCCTTGGCGATGCTCTCGCTCTTGGCTTTGGAATCGCCCAGAACCGTCCCGGTTCCCTGCGATTCCTGCCGAGATGCAGCTACATCATGAAATCCAGCGGATCCGGCGCTACCAACGTCGTGTACGAACGTCGCCATGAGCGCGGCCATTGCCGCGATGCGCGCGAACGCCGTGTACGGGTCGCCCATGCCTTGATTGACGATGGCGCCGATGGCCGCAGCGATGTTGGCAGCATCGATCGCCACCTGCATTTCTGCGTAGGCCTTCGTTCCTTCCTTGGCTAGGCCCTGCAGGCTGGTAAGACCTGCGGATACGGCCTGCGCGCCTCGCTCCAGCTGGATGCTGATCTTCTTGGTGTCGAGCCGGTCAAGCTCCTCGCCGAGCCTTTTGACGACTTCCGGATCTGTGGCCTTCTTCAATTGCTCGCCAACTTCCTCGATCGCCTTGTTCAGGTTTTCGAAAGGAGTTGGGCTATTGAATTGGTCCAGCGCCCTTTGCGCGTCCTCGAATGCCTTCGAAAGGTCGAATGCCGCGCCGGCTGCGATAGAAGCTCCGCTAACGACGGCCTGCAGCGATTGCTTGTTACGGATTCCAGCTGCGGTGTTCTTGTTCCACTCGTCCGTAACCTTGGCAATCGCCGTCGCGATAGCCTTCTCGCGCTCCGTCATTGTTGAAAGCGCGGTGCTCTGGCGGAGCTCGTCCAGATAGTTTCCGAGCACGTCGCCGCTCTTGGCGAGGGCCGCATTCTTCTTTTCCAGCGAGGCCTTCAGAAGGTCTTCACCTTCCTGCCATGCGGCAATGATCGTGGTGATGTCGCCGCCAGCAATCGCCCATGCTTCCATGGTCGTCTGCAGGGCGCGCATGCCCTTGTCGAATTCGGCCTGTACCTTGGCATTGGCGTCCGTGGTGCCGCGCAGGCTGTCCAGCATGTCCATCGCGGCCTTCTGCGCCGCGGCCAGCTCCATGAGCGCCTTTGCGGCGTTGGAGGCGGCATCAGCCGAAGCAAGCAACGGCGCGACCGTCTTGTGGATTGCACCGGCGGTCGTGTCCGCGGCGCCGGATACGTTGGAGAACGTACCGAAAAGATCGTTGTAGGCCTTCCTGACGTTGCTGACGTTCTCGGTCAGCCCGCCGCCGAGCGCATCCTTGATTCCCCTGAATGACTTACTAGCACCTGCTGCAATAGCGTCGAGCCGCCCTTCCGTCTCTGCCTTGATGTCAGCAACGCTTGGGCCGCCAATGGTGAATGCCGCCTTGATCTCCTTGGCAACGCCAGCCGCCCACGTTCCGATGTACTCGGCTGACGCGGTGAACGTGGTCTTTACCGCATCGAAGAAGGCGAACGTGATCGTTCCGCTTGCCGACAGGAATTCCTTTACCGTCGTCAGCGCGAGAACGATGCTCTTGATGGCGGTGGAAACTCCGGATGCGCTAGAGGCATAGCCATCGTTGGTCTTCGCCGCCTCGGCCATGTCGTGCGAATAGGCCACGAGGCCCGGCAGGAGATCCTTTACGACAGCATTCGCAAACCCCGATGCGGCCATGGATAGGCGCGTCAGGTTGTCGTTGAATGCTTCCGATTGCGCCGCCTGCTCTTGGCCGATAACCTGGTTGTAATCGCGCGCAGCCGCGGCCGCCTTCGCGAATCCGCCCTCTCCAAGCTGGTTCAGTACGGGGATGAGTTCAGCGCCGGCCTTGCCGAATAGCTGCGTTGCAAGGGCGGTCTTGGATGCGCCGTCCTCGTATCCGGCCATCTTCTTGGCTACGTCTTCAAGGATCGCCTGTGTTGGGCGCAGTTGCCCGTTGGCGTCCTTGACCGCCACACCAATGGCGGCGAATGCGGCGGCCTGTTGCTTGCCACCCTCGGCCGCCTCTGCCGCGTTGCGCGACAGCTTGACCATGCCAGCGCCCAGCTGCTCGAAACTGGCATCGGCAAGCTGCCCGACATTGCGCAGTGCAGAAAGAGACTCGACAGATACGCCGACCTTCTGCGACATTTTGTTGAGGCTGTCGCCAAGGTCAATGGCTGCCTTGGCAACGCCTATAATCTTGTCTACGGTGAACGCCGCAGCTAATCCCTTGGCGAACTCCTTTACAAGGGAGTTAATCCCATTAATGGCGCCCGCCATTTGATCGGCAGAGCGCTGCGTAATGCCTACAGCCTTACCCATGTCGCTCTGCAGCGACGCGACATCGGCACTGAGTCGGATTACAAGGGAGCTAAGGTCTGCCATTGGTTTCCCGGAAATGCGAAGGGGCGCCGAAGCGCCCCTATTCGTCGAACTCGTCTTTGAGCAAGGCCTCGATATCGTCCGTCCTGTCCTGATTGAAAATCAGGAAGTCTGTGACCTTCGATTTGTTGCCCATCATGTTCACCATCGACGACTGCAGGGACGCAATCGGAATGTGGTGATTTGACTGGTCATCTATCGGGTTGCTTTTCGCCCAGAGTCGAAGCTCCAGGTATTCCCGATGCGTCAGGATTCGCTTGGCGATCCGCGGTGGAATCCCTGTCCGGATGAACAGGGACCACCAGAAGGATTGCGAATCCGTCAGTCGTTTTTTGCTTCTTCGGCCGCCTTGTTGCCGACGCCGTTTACTTCCAGCGCAACCGCATTCAGGGCGTTCGCGAGTTCGTTCGGAAGCTTGCCGGCATCCTCGACCTTGAAGGCCTTTTCGCCGGATTCAGTGACGACGATCTGCGCGATGATCTTGTTTCGAAGACCCTTGTTCTTCTTCGGGTCGGAATCGACGCCGAGGAACAGGGTTTCCGCCTCGTCCGCGCCGAGTTCGCGGAAGTAGAAGGTCTTCTTCTTGCCCTTGTAGGTGATTTCCCGCTGCGTAGGGGCGGTGTCAATGAAATCGCTGAGGTCCAACATTGAATTACTCCTGCCGTTGAGATAGATGCAGCCGACGACGCCCTGCGCACGGCAAGGGACGCAGTTGACCGGCGACGCCGGCTGCAAGGTTGGAACGGGGATGCCGTTAGGCGGATCAGGTCTTCTTGTGGAAGCCGCGCGCGCCGCTGCGCTGGATCGTCATGTTCGTCTTGTAGACCGAGTTGAGAGCGGCATCGAACGGGAAGTCGGCGAGGTAGCCGTACCAGTCGATATAGCTGCGCGTCGACGGGTAGGTAACGGTGCCGGAACCATCGACCGTCGGCGGCGCGGTGTCGTCGCTGAAGCCGAGGATCCAATGCACGATCGTGCCGTTGTCGAACATGTCAAGCAGTTCTTCGTGCGAGACGTTCTGCGGATCGAAGTTGATCGGAACGGAAACGGTTGAGGGATTCGCCATGCCGGGCTCATACTGCATTTCCGCCGAGTCCAGGCAGGTGACGTCGATCTGATTGCGGCTGCCGCCGAGGCCGGTCACGCCGGTCGGACAACCGACCTTGACGATCGCGGGCGTGCTGGCATCGGAAACGAACCAGAGTTCGGTGCCTTGGGTTTTCACGTGTGCTATTGCTCCATCGATGGGATGCCACGCCTCGCGGCGTTGCGAACCGGCTGTCATCACGACAGTCGTTTTCCCGGCAGAGCGCTCCGCCGGAAATGAAAAAGGCCAGCGCAATGGCTGGCCTTGGAATTAGTGCCCGTATCGCTCGGGCCTGCGTCGGACTTCCCGCTATTGAATTGCGAGTACACCGAAGGAAGGAATTACGCGCGCTTTCCTTCCCGATCGAACAGCGCAACCGATTTCACCCGGATGCGTGCTCGTCATCTCGTGTTCCGCACCTCGAGGTCGAAAGACCATCTATGCAATTTGGACTCTGCCTCATACTCGTACGACGGCCCGAGCACCACATGACCGATCGCCTCGCAGGCATCGTTCGCGGCCTGCATCATCTGCCGGCACTGCGGCTGACTCATGGCCCAGCAATCCACCTGGACGCGCTGGTCGTCTTCCAGCGGTCGCTCGCCCAGCAGGTTCTCCGGCACGGCAGAAACGATCCACCAGACGACATAGGGCCGCGTCTGATCCTCCGGCGCGATGCCCATGCTGATTCGGTCAGCAACGATCGTCGTGAGCGCGGTCGATCCTTCCAGCGCATTCTGAACCCGCGGAAGTTGAACGGTCATCGGCCTAGCTTCGCCACGCTGCGCTCAATCGCGTCAGCCAATTCGTTCTTGATCATCTGCGGTAGCGCCATCTTGTTTTCTTCGAATGCCGGGCGGAGGAATGGGTAGGGCTGCATCCTGCTAGTCCCGAATTCAAGAAAGCGCGCATAGAACAGCGGGCCGTAGTTCTTGTAGCTTCCGCCAACCTTGCCGGTCCTGCGGTTGCGAGGGTTGTCCTTGTAGGCCTTCGCCTTCGATCGCACGACCACCTTGGAGCTAATCAGTCCATTAGGGTCTGGCTTTCCCTTCGACGTAACGATGATGTTGTCCGCCAGAGTGCCCGTCTTGCGGCGCACCTTCTGCTTCGCCGAATCGCGGATGACGCGGGCGGCCTTGTTTAGCGCATTGCGGACAGGGTTGTAGGCGGCCTTGGTGCCGTACTCGATACCGAGCGACGTGAGCTTCGCCTGAAGCTCTCGCAGGCCATCCACCCGAACAAGGTCAGCCACGGTCGAAGCACCTTAGCGCCGAGTCCGGCGTCCTGTTTATGATGCGGATTCCAGCCTTCTTCATCGAGGCGCCAAGCGCGCTAAGCTGGTCCTCGAATGCGCTATAACGCGACGGCGATGTGTTGCGAAGCGGTTCCGGGTACTTGCCGAAGTAGTGATCGCCTCGGTTCTCGAAACCGTGTAGCTCGACCTCGGTTGCGCCGAGTAGTTGCGCCACATGAAGCCCGAGAACACCTGAGCTGGATTGGCGCGTCACTAGATCCGACACGACCTGTTCCACGCCTTCGATCTTGTTCGCACTGAACTTGCGGCCGGCGAACGTCTTGGCTTCCGGATTGGCACGCCACCATGCGTGGTCATTCGCCGCCAGAGCGTCGGCCCAAGGCGCCAGCTCCATTGCTTTGTTGACCGCCACCACGGCATCGCATTCTGCGCGCGCACGATCCGCCACGGCCTGAGACATGCTCGGTCCGGTGGCGAGTACCGCGACCTTCATGCCGCTGCCTGCATCATCGCTGCGCACTCGGCGTGCCATACGTCGGATTGCGTAGCGTTCGTGTAGTGCTTGAAAGCGGGGATGCCGGCCGTCCAGTGAAGCACCGAGCCTGGCGCATGCCCCTCATCCACAAGACAATTCCATGTCGCAGGAAGCTCGCCGATCAGCTCATCAGGAATGAATCGCAATTGCAGCGCGTCCAATCCTTCTGGAACAGACCGCCATGCCTCATGCTCGCAATTGATCAGCATGACCGAGGCCCAGTTCTTCCGGGCATAGTTCGTATTCGGGCACTCCATCGCCGTTCCGATATACTTGACCTTGTGCCGCGTCTTGTAGTTCGGGTGTTTCACGACCTGCACTGCGAAGGCCGCATCGAACAGTTCGTCGAGCTTCGCAATGTCGTCCTGCGCAAGCATGTCGCTTCCATCCATGAAGATCGCATGACCGCGATAGTCCATCATCGCCGGGACCATGAACCGCGAATAGGTGAACTCGTTCGTCCCCTGCGGTCCACCGAATGCGCCAACCGGAGTAATCCGGACCGGAACTGATGCCCGCGAAAGCACGCTGCGGCAGAACACATGGAACCCGGCCTCCTCGCGCGCGTCCCATCCAGCGAACAGGTCTATCATTGGCGAACTACCGCCAGATGCGCCACTGCGCCGTGATTGCATAGGTCGCCAATCGGAAGAATTTCCACCTCGCGCCCATCTGCTCGAAGCTCATCGACCAGTGAATTCGCGCCGTAGAGCAATAGGTCCGGTAGTGATCCGGAAGGCCCAGGCATGTAGAAGTCATCCAACACGACAACCTTGGCATCTTTGAGTGCCATATAGTCGCCGCGGATCGCCTCAACGCGATGGTCGCCATCGATGAACGCGAAGTCTGCGTCCAGTGACCGCCCGTGCAGAGTCTTGCGCGTGTCGCCCACGTGGAAGGCGTAGGCAAACCCGGGATGCTGGCCGACGATTGGATCGAAAGCCTGCCGAGCGCGCGCCTCAGATGGCGTGCTCTTGCCATTCAAGGCCTCGCGCTGGAACTCCTCGCCCATCGTCTCGAACACGTCATAACCGACGTAGCGGACATTGGCCGAATGTTTCAGGGCTTCCAGGCTAAGCGCAGATCCGCGCAGTCCTTTGTGTACGCCGACCTCGACGATCACGGACGGCTTCAGCTCGGCGATGATCGGAAGCATCTGCGCATATCGCTTAGCCATTGGGCCAGCCCCAAATTTCATCGATCCCGACGCGCTCGAACTTTTCAGCGCCGAGCGATGACAGGAAGCGCTGCGGCGCATCTTCCTTGAACCCGCGGCGGATCCATTCGTTCTTTCCTTCAAACAGGACCACGGGCCGGCAGCGCAGGAGTGTTTCGCGCGCGCCCTTCAATGCCTCGACCTCGCTGCCCTCAATGTCCATTTTCAGCAGATCCAGGTCGTCCAGATCGAGCGAGTCGACCGTCACGCGGTCAATGTTGCCGCCGTCCGCGACATAGCGAGCGCCGGAGTTCTTTTCGCGCTGCGTCCCTTCGAACCCGGCGAGGGTCATGTGGATCTTGCCGGGAGCGGCGCCAAGCGCCTGATTCCTGCAATCCACGTTCGGCGCGTCGATGTTGTAGAGCAGGCATTCGAAGGTATCGGGTGACGGCTCGAAAGCGATCACGCGATCGAACAGGCCGGCGAACGTTCGCGACCACATGCCCACATGCGCGCCGCCATCGATGACCGTACGGCGCTGCCTGCAATGCGAAGCCGCCGCCATCAGGTTCTCGTGCTGGTATCGGCCATCATCCGGCACGATCTTGACCATGAACTCGTCGAAGGCCGGCATCGCCAAGCCCTTGACTAGCTGCATGGATGCGGTCAGCCCCTTACCCATTCCAATAGGCCTCGCTGCGCGATTTCTTCAAATCCGACTTGAGCGACTTTCCGGCCGCCTTGCGCTTGCCCTTCAAGTGATCCAGGCGAGCGCCCAGCGGCCCATTGACCAATGGATGCCCGGTTGACTCGGCATCTCCAGAAAGCGACGTCCAGCGCGTGCCCAGCGTCTGCCGGGCATGATCCAGTGCCATGCAGTCGTGCCACTCCGGCAGATCGAACAGGCGATCGGTCTGGTACAGGCGGACCATTGCCTTAATCAGCTCGGCGCCTTCCTGCGATCGGCGGAACATCACAAATCCGCATTCCGGATACTTCGTCGAGCGCCGGAGATAGCCAAGGTCGGCATCTCCTAGCAGGCTTGAAAGCCATTCCGCGTCTACCGGCGCATGCGTCACGCAGTCGGCATCGATCCAAATCAGTACGTCTGCGCTTCCTGCCCGGAATGCCATCTCGATGGCGGCTACCTTGTGCGCGAACCGGACAGCATCGAAGCGGTAGTTGTGCGTTGGGCGGTGCCGATGGCGCTGTTTGAACTCCGGCAGCCAATCGGACCCAAGTTCAAGCTGCGCGTCCGTAAATGTCCGCAGCGGGATGCCACTCCAGAATTGCCGGAAAGTCTCGACGCATCGCTTCGCATGGGATTCCCAATGCGATTCCGCGAAAGTCGTCACCGCGTCGAATGTCAGCACAGCAATCCTCGCTCCTTCATGTGCGCCCAAGCCTCGCCAGAGCGCATCTCATCCAACGACCAATTCAGCCAAGCGACGTCGGCAAGGAACTGATCCCTGCCATCCAGTCGCGGCGCTTGTGCGATTTCCGACATCGGCACGCTGAAGGCCGCAGCGGCGCCGACCTCGCAATGGACGGGAATGCCAGCCGCAAGTGCCTGAACTGCAGCATTGGAATGATGCGTTACCAGTGCGCAGGCTCGCGCCAATGATTCCTCGATCGGCGCTTGGTCATATTCGACGCCAGGAAGCGGCGCCTTACATGGGTCCGTCGGCTTCGGCCTGTAGACGATGCGCTTACCGCAATCTCGCAGGCGTTCAGCCGCGCGAATCTCCCATGACCGATAGGCCAGCCCATGCTCTACGCAGGACTTGCCAGTCGATCCAGCAATGATGATCGTATCGCCGCCTTGCTTCCACGGCTTCACATCGACGCCCAGCTTCGCGAGACGTTCCGATGGAAGTCCGGCCATAACGTACCCTTCCGGACTCCATCCTCCGGCTACGAGGCGGTAATGCGTGTCTCGGTGCCAGTATCCGAGGTCCGCATAGACGAACCGCGGATAGCCGATGTATTGCGCGCGGCGTTTCCACCCGTAGCAGACTGCAACGTCCGCCTGCATCATCGGTCCGCTCAATGGATGCATGTAAGGCGTATCGCCGCAGCGACCGATCCCGACCGCCATTGCCTCAGCCACAAGCCGATAGCGCTTCTGTCCCGGATGGGTCAGACATGCGACCCTGAGATTCACGCTACCTCGCAAGCAATCGTGCGAATGGCTCACCCGTCCTGAGTTCTGAAAGGCGCCACTGCGCATGCGCTAGCCGCCGGAACATTGCCAGTCGCCCGGCATCAGTGTTGTCTTGAGCCGCGATCCATCCCGGCATGTGCGATTCGACCGGAATGCCGAGCATTAGCGCCTTGACTGCCGCGCCAGAACCCCACGTAACCACCCGGCCGCACTCGGCGAGGTCTTCTTCGAGCCGTTTCGCCGGCCCCGTACCAGGATGCGACCGGACTCGTCCAACCTGCCGCGATGTCCAATCGCGAGGCATCCGATGGGCAGGCGGGCCGATGCCTCGGCTGGGCAGAATGACTGTCTCGCCTCTCGTCCGCCATGGCGCCAGCTCGACGCCCAGAGAGTCCCACCGCTCGTCACCGCCAATCGGGAATGTGCCACTGAGGTTATGATAGCTCCGTGCCAGGGTGTACCAGGGTTCGCCGGCGAAGCCGTTTCCCCACGTTGCGTTCTCGGTCACTAGGACCGCATTGCCGCGCCGCTCGAACTCGCGCGCGCAGGCATCGCCTTCGTGGATGCGGTTCCACGTCACGAGCACATCGCCTTCGCGCGGCTCGCGCGTCAGGCCATGCACTACTTCGAATCCGATCTGCTGCAACCCTTCCGTGAACACTGCGCGCCGTTCGGGGACGGTGTAGCGAAGATTTAGGAACGCCCTAGCCTTCATTGACTCCAGTCGTCACGGTCAACGTAATCCACTCCTGCCCGCTATCCGGATCGCGGATCACGCCTTCGATGTTGTAGATCGTCGTCCCATGAACGGCGCGCATGCTGGCGCGAATGTCGTTCCTTGAACGGATGATGATCCGCGCGCTTACCTTCGATTGCGTCTGCTCGGCGATCATCGATTCGCGAGCGCTAAGCGGTTCGATTGCCGCCCATACCGTCGCGACTTCTTCCCATTCGACCGTCTGCTCGCCGGATGAATTCTTCAGCGTAACCTGCTCATCAATGCGGATGCGGTGACGGAGGCGGCCGGCGGCTACGTTGCTCATGCGAGAGTCGATTTACGCAGCGATGCCAGTATGGCGGTTGAGGCCTTGTTGAGCGAATACCCATGGCCGGCAGCATCCGAAACCACGTTGTCTTTCCCTTCGCCCTCGCGATAGCGGTAGACGCTGCTAAGCTCCAACAGCACCGCGGCCTTGACGACGGGGCGCACGGTGTAGCCGTTTGAATCGACTGCCGGCACAGGATCGCCAGAGGAATCGACAACGACCTCGCCGCCGTCCATCTCCGGCACATAGAGCCGCCATTCGTCCTTCAGCCAGCCAGCGACGGCTTCCGAGATCGCCGGGATGAAGACCGAAAGCCACGCATCGTCCGCGGACTCGTCTAGACGGAGATGCGCAACGGCTTCGTCGTGCGTGACGAGTTCAAGCATCGCCGGCTCCGTTGAGCTTCACGGGCGGAGCCGGGCCAAGGTCTCGCCCATTGCGACCGTCAACGCCGTCGCGGCCCTTGCGGACCATCAGGCGCCAGTCATCCTTGTTCTCATGGCAAGGTGTTGCCTTCGTTGCTCGCAACGCGATCCATGCGCAGCCGTTGTGCGTCAGGATATCGGCCCGCTCTGCAGACTTGCCTTCCGACCAGTAGCCGCGGTCGATCGGGATTGGAACATGCTTGACGATCTCGCCGCCCTTACCGCGTACCGTGATCGTACGTTCCCCGTCGTATTCGATCTCGCAGTCGGTGAAGTCTGCGCCGTCCTTGCCTGGCGCACCATCCTTGCCGATCACTGGGCCAAGGTTCTTCGTGCGGCCATCCGTCATGGTCGCCACGAGATGGCCGTCTCGGTCTATTAGCAGATCAGCGATACCGGCTCCGTCCTTGCCGACCGCGCCGTCGAGGCCGCGCTCGCCTTGCGGACCGGCTGCGCCGTCCTTGCCATTCGCGCCAGGCGCGCCATCCCTGCCATCGCGCACCGGGTTTGCCTGGAAGTGCTTCGCGACCGCTTCGGCCGTCAACAGGTCAAGCACTGTTTTGATTTCCGGCAGCGATGCCAGCTCGCGCGCAACATCGGCAAGATCGATCGGATCAGCGTCCTTGCCGGGAGCGCCCTGCGGCCCTTGCGGCCCCGGCTCACCCTGTGGACCGGCAATACCCGGCTCGCCAGCCTCGCCTCGCTCACCAGCGATACCAGGATCGCCCTTCTCGCCGCGCTGCAATTGCCGCGCCTCAAGCTCCTCGATGCGCTTCTGCAGCGGCGTCGTAGCGTCGCGAACGATCGCGGCCATCGCCTTGCCAAACTCTGTTGCGTCAAGCATTGACGGCCTCTCGTATCGCGTCTAGCGCCTTGCGCGCCCACAGTTCGGCTTTAAGTTGCCGCATCTCTTCTGCCGCATTGGCGCTTGGGTCCGCGCTCGGATCGGCCGTAGGATCGGGCGCGACCGGAGCCGATTGCGCCGGCTGCTGCATATTCGGATCCCATTCCGCACGATCGGCCAGCATGCCGAGCGGGTAGTCCTGCTGCTGGCCCCAAAGCGTATCGCCGCCGCCAGTAGCGCCGAGGTTGAACCGCTTGCGCGCCTCGTCCGGCGTCTTGATCTTTCCGCCCACCAGCTTCGATTCCACGTCTGCCTGCTTGCCAACGTCCATGCGCAAAAGCGGCTCCGTGTCGAGCCAGATGCCGAGATCATTGGACAGCGCGAGCGCCTGGTCGAGAAGGTTCTCGATCGCCTCGACGTGGCACGAAAGCGCATCGTCGAAATACATCAGGTTGATCGCATCGATGCCCAGTCCGGCCGGGATCGTGCCAATGCCGATCTTGAATGGCGGGACGCCAAAGGGCTGGCAAATCTGCTCATCCGAGTAGCGCATCTGCTCGACAAGCTGAGAATCGGCGCCCTTCATGGCGAAGCTGGTGAACTTCATATCGGCGCCGATAACTGCGACCTTGCCGGCGTTGGTGCCGCTGTAATTCGCGTCCCAGTATTCCTTGATCCGCTGCGCATCCTCGTCGTCCATTCCAGCCGGCGCTGACAGGATGCCGCCAGGCTGCGAACTGTTTCCGAAGAATTGCGTCGAACTCTGCAGGATCTTTAGGTTCTTCACCGCCGGCCAATAGGCTGCGCACAAAGGCGGCACGCCAATCAGCGGATGGTGGAAGGTAATGCAACGGTCGTGGATGATCTCCGACGCCGGAACAAGCAATCTATCCTGCGGCAGGCCCTCGGGCAGCTTATTGAGCCTATCCGTCATCAGCTGGTAGTAGACGGCGCCGGATTCCGTGACCATCGGCTGCACGCGGCACGGGTCGAGTACATACATCGCGACCACAACGCCGCGGTTGTCGCGCACCTTGAGGACATAGGTATTGCCCTGCGTCAGCTTCGATACCAGCCAAAGCTCAAGAAACTGCTGCGTAGTCTGGTATCCATTCGGCTTGCGGAGCACGGGGGAATAGGCGGGATTATCCTCCTCTTGCCAAATGCCGCTGTTGTTCTTCCGCTTCAGGCAGAACGGCAATTTGCCGATATCCGATGCAATGCGCTGAATGCACGCATATAGCGTCGGGTACGAAACCAGATCGCACTGCTTGACCTCAACATTCTGTTGCCATGCGCCCGTGAATGATTCGAGAATCCGGGACCATCCGCGCGCAGGCACGGTCGCCATGCCGCTGGCCGCGCGTTTGATATCCAGACCAAGAAGGCGCATTTCAGGATTCCGATGCCGGCCGACCGGGGCGCTTGCGCGGCGTGCCGTCCGCCTTGTATCCGTATGGCGCTTCCTCGGCGGATTCATCGACGACAGGATCGGAGACAACCGCAACCTGCGGAGCATCGACGATCACGGCGGGCGCCTGCGGTCGCTCCGCGCGCATATCGCGCGTCAAATATCCTGCCGGAGCCAGTTTGCCGACAGCGATGAGAATCTTGGCGGTCTTGTCTCGCAACTCGAACACGTCGCCTGGAACGTGTTTTCCGAACTTCTTCTTTACGGGCGTGACTTGCATCGCTCACCTCGAAAAGAGGGGCGGGCCGAAGCCCGCCGCCTCAAAGTTGCTTAGCAGCTGGTCGGGAAACCGTCGATCCAGTTGATGGCGCCGCTACGACGCGGACCCCACCAGATGAAGCGCTCGGCACGGAGAGCAACACTGTTCGTCTGGAACATGCTGACCGTGTTGACCGAGCCGGCAGTCGGAACGCCCGAGGCCGCCGTCGGCGCATCGCTCATTTCGATCGATGCTTCGGTCGAGAAATCGACCGTCACGTTGCCGTCGTCCGCCAGGAAGATCTCATCCTGGTCAACCAGGATCAGCGGAGCGCCGCCCGAACCGCCGTTGTTCGCGAGGTACTGCGAAACGTAGATCGGTACGCCATCCAGCGTGCCGCCCGTCGGAGTCACGCCGGGGAAGGCGAGGTTGCCGAGGGCATCGCGCTGGAACGCCAGGAAGCGCGCTACAGCCGGGGTCGTGAAGTACGCCGGGCGAGCGCCCAGATACGTCGAATCCCACGGAGCCCACAGGCGCATCAGCGCGCAGCGGATGTCATCCGCATCGGTGGTCGCAGGTCCTGCAACCGGGTTGACGCCATTGAGCAGGCCGGCAGGGTTGACGTTCGCCACCGCGGCGACATCGGGATCGAACAGGTCCGAATCGGCGCGTTCCGTGACAGCTCGCGCAAGGTCGTCGCGGACCAGGCGCTCGGCCGACGGATCCGAGAACCGGATCAGTTCCTGCGTCAGCACCGCGATGCCGGCGATCTTGGTGAACGGAACGGTCGTGGCGTTGAACGAGGCCTTCGAAACCGGCTTCGCCTTGCCCTGGCCGACCCAGTAGCCCGTGGTGCCGCCATTCTGGCCCGCAATGCGGACGTTGAACGGAACGCGGCGGAACGCGGCGCGACCGACCAGCGTCTGCCCGCGCAGGAACTCGATGAAGTCGCCGCCGAACGTGTTGGCGTAGACCAGCGGAGCCGCCCACGTCGAATCCGTGGTCGTGCCCGCGGCAATCGACGTCTTGAGGCGCATCATTTCCTGCAGGTTCGCGCCTTCGGACTGCGCCTTGAGCGTCTTGACGATGCTTTCGGTCTGCGGGTAGTGCTTTTGCGCGAGCTGGAACGCCTTGGAATGGTCGCCCTTCGCCGCGAACACGCACATGCCGTAGCGCGCGAAGGCGATGCCCGGCTCCAGTTTCTCGACGGTCTTGAGATTGAGTTCACTGCGCAGCGGCGCGCCGGCCTGGGCGGTTGCATTGCTCTTTTCTTCGCCGCTCACCGCCGTTGCAGTGCCCTTGTCGATCGCTTCGAGCTTCTTGGTGCGCTCGATATCGGCGTCGATCGTCTTGATCTCGGATTCGAGCGTCTCGAATTCCTGCGATTCAGCGGAATCCATGGTGCGGACGCCATCGACGGCGCCAGCATGGAGTTCCTTCATGCGCTTCTGCTTGTCGGCGCGCGTCGCTTCCAGCGCGGCGATATGCTCTGCGTACGTCTTCACGTGTGTTGCTTCCTTCCAATTGTGATGCCTCGCGTCACCGCGATGCGATAGGCCGTCTCACGACGGTCTTGCGCAGCCCTATGGCCTCCACTGGAGGCGCCGCCTGCGTAACGTGCTATATGCCGCGAACTATTTCAGGAGCCGGACGGCCCCGATGTTTGCATTGCCGCGAATCAGCTTCACGGATCCACCGGAATCAGCGGCACGAATAAGGCGAACGATCTCGGAGGGCATAGCGCCATGCCCAAACTTCTTCACCGCTTGAACGATTGCCTCGGGATTCGCCGGAACGCTGGTCAGGGATAGCTCAATCATTTCCCATGCCGTGAACTTGTAGCCGCCGCCCGGCATGATCTCGATTCCGCCTTCCAGCGGCCTGAAGCCAACGCTGACGGCGGATATCAGGTTGTACTTCAGTGAGTGCCGGGCTTCGTTTACGCGGTCCCGGACAATCCCTTCCTCCTTCACGTCGGGAATGCGAGCCTCAAAAGTGAGGCCGTTCGCGGTCGGCTTTCCAAAGGAAACCTGGCCGACGGGCTTATCCGTGTCGTGATATAGGTGCAGCTTGATGTCACGGGTTCGAAAAACGACGCCGCCAGGAACGATCACGTCGGATACGCGATCCGGCGTTGGGGTGGTGGCAATTCCGCGAATCACGGCATCGCCTTCATCGAAAGACTTTTCAGTCAATAGGCTATATGCCCTGAATATCTCACCGCTCATTGGATTCGCGCCTTCTTCGATGTGACTCAGAAATCTTTGCTCGATATTCCGCGCTGCGTGGCTTATCTAACTTTTGGCCAGTACGTGAAGCTGAAATTTTTGCCTTAGTCTCGTCGCTCAATTTTCTTCCGATTCGGTGCGCAATCCTTCGGCTTATATGCTCGTCGGATTGCTTTCTTCCCGCCAATCTACCGCGATTTGCTGATGCTATTTTTTCTCGCGTAGAGGGCGACACTTCCCTGCCCAGGCAATATTTATTGCCCGTATTTGCAATTGAAATGAGCTTCTTCGCCGAGTCGCTCATGACGACTCCGGCGGTGTTTCCGGCGCGCGGCGCTAAGTTGTACTCGGGATTAACGGTGTCGATGAAATGCTGCTCTCGGGCTATAAGGTCGGCGCAACAGCACATCTCAACAATTTCGAAGCTGAAAGATTCAGCCCCGAATTTATCCCATGCATTCTGCAATCGCGCATTCTTATGAATGCCCTTGCGAAGGTGCCACTTATGCAGATAGAAACGCTTCCGAAAAGATTTCGCGCTTCCGATGTACCGCTTACCGCTCACCAGATTGCGTATCTGATATATGCCAGACGATTCGAGGTCGGCTAAGATGGCGTCAGCCATGGCGACTCTCGCTAGTCGTTGTGGTCAGAGGCCGGAGCGGTGTTACTAGCACCCTCCGGCCTCGCCATTTTAGCAGAACTCGCTCGCAGCATCCGCTCAAGGCGCGCCTGCGCGCTCTTGCAGAAACGACTATCGGGATACTTGCATAGGCGTTCGACCAGCTTACGCTGGCGATTTATGCAGCCCTGACACGTCATTCGTTCCGCCAACCATGAAAAGGTGAATCTTTCTTTTCGCGACAGGAAGCGCATTCGCCGCTCCGAAGGCCATGACGATGGCCACGATCGCGTCGATCTTGTTGACCGATCGCTGCTTCGATAGCCAGGCGTTGTCCCATTTGTCCTTCTCTACCACCGCGGACATGATTGCGGAGATCAGAACCGGGTTCCGTCGGAACCGGATTCGGCCTTCGAGCATCGCGTCTTCGAGCATGCGGAGCGATCCAGGGAACCAAAGGCCCTCGGCTTGCTTCTTCTCGCGCTCCGCGGCGTCGATCATTTCCTGCGTGGGCTTGCCCTTCTTCGTGCCTCCCTGCGGGTGCTCGACGAAGTTGACCGAAAGGCCAAGCTCCTTGACGTCTTCCTCGAATCGCTTGAACGCATATCGGTCATAGGCGACCATCGCGATCTTGTAGTCGCGGTCGTACTCGGCGAGCGTCTGTGCGACGTGCCGGTAATTTATGTTCTCGCCAGGAGGCGCGTGTATGTGGCCCTCCTGCGCCCAGACCGGATAGGGCAGCTTGTCGCGCTCGGAGCGCTCCTTCATCGTGTCCCCGGGCGTCCATGCCTCGATCCAGGCATCGAACGTCGGCTTGCCGTCCGGCGTTGTTCCGGTCCGGACTACATTGCCCTGCGCCGTGATGTCGCGGTTCTGCGACAAGTCCAAACCGATGCTGACGCTGGCTCCGCGATGCTCCGAAGGGTCGAAGTCCGCCAGTAGCGGCTCGACTACCTCGCGGCTCATCCATGCCGACTCGGAGTCCGTCCAAACGCAGAAGTGCAATCGAAGGATGCCGTTCTGCTTTGATGGGATATTCTTCGCCTGAGCAACGACGCCGGCTAGATACTCCTCCGTGATGGTGACGCCGAGCAGAGGATTCGCTTTCGGCCAGCACGATGGATCATTCAGGGGGTCATCCCCGACGTCGATCGAGCAGATGAAGCTGAAGGTCGAATCATCCAGCACCTTGCCAAGAAACTTAATCCCGCCGTCCGGCTTGTCCTCGTCGTTACCCGCGGCGACCCTAACGGCCCATTCGTGCTCCTGCCAGCACACCGAATTCCGGTCGGTGCCGGAGTTCGTCGTCATTAGCAACAATGGCTGTCTGCGGAACTTGAACCCGCGCTCGAGCATTTCCAGGATCTTGCCGTCAGGAAGCTCGTGCACCTCATCCGCTAGTGCGAAGTGAGGGCGCGGGCCGGATCCAGTCTTGCCGGCCTCCTTCGAGATCGGTCGAAAGAAACTCCCGGTCTTGTGATAGGCCATGTTGTATTCGCGGCCGATGCCTCCGCTGAACTGGATGCGCTTCATCAGCGGCGGAGATGCGCGAACCATCTTCACGGCATCGCGGAACAGGATTGCGGCCTGATCCTTGTGCGCGGCAGCCGAATAGACCTGGGCACCGGCCTCGCCATCGGCCATCAGGCCGAAGAGCGCGATGCCGCCCGCCATCGGCGATTTGCCGTTGCCCTTGCCCTGCTCGACGTAGGCGCGGCGGAACCGACGCGTCCCGTCCTTCCGTCGCCAGCCGAAGATGCTTCCGACGATGAAGGCTTGCGACGGATGGAGCTGGAAGGCATCTCCGTCGAACTGTCCTTCCGACAATTTTAGGCGCGTCTCGAAAAATCGAAACGCTCGAGCAGCCTCCTCGCGGTCAAACCATAGGCCGCGGTCGGCAGCCTGTTCCAAATCCTGCAGATGCCGGCGGCATGTATTCCTGACGTGCGGCCCCGCGACAATCTCACCGGCAACGACCGCTTCGGCGTACGCTCTAGTGCGGTCGTCCGAAGAACTCGGCATCGTCGTCTTCATCTTCGCCCGGCTGAGTAACCTTCGTCTCATCGACCGGGGTCGCGCCGAGCTTGGAAAGGATCGAACTCAGCGCCTGAGTAGCGGAAACGCCGAAGTCCGGATCCGCGTCCAACCTGGCTGCGTGGTAGCAAGCAAGCCGTAGCAACGTCCGATGCGCGCTGTGCAACCAGGGCATCTCCCCGGCCAGTTCGCGCCAGCATTCCTTCTGCGCGTCGGTCATCCTTGCGTAGGGTTCGCCAATCGGGCGAGTCCCCTTTGGCGCCTTTCGATCCTTGAACCGTCCCGCGTTTTTGGCGATGGCGCCCGAGGCCTCAGCCTTTGCCATCGGCAGCCTTCCCCTAGCCATTACTGTACTCGTCCGTCCAATTGTGGATGCGTGCGCGATGGACCGGCGCCGGTGTCCGATGGCGGCCCATCAAAAATGAATGACCTCCCGCCCCGGTCCGCGTAAGATTTGTTGGCGGATATCGCTCCGCCGAGCGCCGGATTGAATGCGTGTGACAAGATGCCTCCAGCCACACATAACCGGGAGCCCCTTATCCGTCTGCCGGCCTGGTGCACCAATGCCGGTGTTCCGACAAGTTCTGCTCAGTGCATTGCGACTTCGACGAACCTTCGGTTGTCGCTTGTCGCTCCTCTTGACCACCAACGGATGCGCGCAGCCTTCGGTGCTCTCTGCATTGCAGCGGCGAGGTCCTGCAGCAGGTCGTAGTGATTGGCATCCTTGGCGTAGAACCTATGGGCCTTGCCGGTCCATTCGGCCTTCGAACCCATTACGCTAGATAGCTGTCGGATATTCATTGCGGCCACCCATCTATGCCGAATTGCGTTGGCTCGGATCCGCCGCGCTCAGCCTTTGACTTCCGCTCGTGGCATTCACTGCACAGACTCTGAAGGTTCGACGGCTTGTCTGTCCCTTCCTTCGACAACGGGATCATGTGATCCACCTCTGTTGCCTCGCGTATACGGCCGGCGGCGCGGCACAGCTGGCACAAGTACTTGTCCCTCACCAGTATCTGTTCCCTTAGCCTGCGCCATGGGCGGCCAGTCAGCTTCCGGTGCTGGCGCTCCTTGTGCCACGGCTTCTGCAAGGGATGACTCCAGTTCATCAGCGCACATGCGCAGCTGGGCGGACTGCTTCACATATGCGGTGCGCAGG
>Ga0209023_10002067_pt1 | contig 25817 bp, 24 predicted proteins | sample LakOneMetagenome_FD_187468 | JGI IMG/M metagenome (GOLD analysis project Ga0209023, IMG submission 187468) | Freshwater and sediment microbial communities from Lake Erie, Canada (SPAdes) (version 2) | ecosystem: Environmental > Aquatic > Freshwater > Lentic | place: Lake Erie, Canada... | reverse complement strand
CGCGCCGCGCCGGCATTTGCCCGCGTCTTCTCGGCCCGGGCCGCCCGAGGCTCGGCCACCAGGCACCAGGCGCCGCAAGAACCAAGAACCCAGAACCACGAACCAAGAACCAAGAACCAAGAACCAGAGATGAGCCTATACTCGTTACATGAATCCAGATTCATCATCTGATTCCCGCGTCAGTCTCCGGGCCCGTTTCCGGACCGCGACGCGCGAGGCCATCCTCGAAGCGGCAGCCACGCTCCTCGGGGGTGACACCGCTTCGCAGACGCGCATGGAAGACATTGCCGCCGAAGCAGGTGTCGCCGTCGGCACGGTCTACAACTACTTCGAAGACCGCACGGCGCTCGTCCGCGCGCTCCTTGCGTCCCGGTCGGAGACGCTGCTGTCCGAGCTGGATGAGGCACTCGAGTCCGGCTCCAGATCGCGGGTTGCGGTCGGCGCGAGTGCGGCCACGCCGGCTGCCGCCTTTGCGGCGCAGCTCACCAGGTTCGTCTCGACCCTCGTGGCGCACATCGATGCGAACCGATTCCTCTTTGCCGTGCTGCATGAAGACGAGCATCGTCGCGGCATCGACGCCAAGACCGCATCGAGGCGCCAGACGGTGCTCGGGGAAGTGCTGGCGCGCGCCGATCGATTGATGGAGCGTGGGATCAAGGCACGCGCGTTGCGAAAGGACGATCCGGCCCTCTACGGGGCGTTGCTGGTGGGCATGGTCAAGGCCACCGCGCACAGCACACACAGCCGTCAGCGAATGATCTCGCGGGAAGGCACGGCCACCATCGTCAGGATCTTCATGACGGGGGCGGCCCGATGAGCACGCCCGCTCTCGCCGTTGCCCCGACCGTGACAGTCGACGCACCGCGGCGTCCGCCCGTCAACAAATGGGTCGTCACGATCTCTATCAGCTTCGGCACGCTGATGGGCGCGATTGACTCCTCGATCGTGAACGTGGCGCTGCCGCACATTCGTGGCGCGGTTGGCGCCACGCTGCTGGAGATCACCTGGATCAGCACCGGCTACGCGATTGCCCTGGTGCTCATCATGCCGTTGACCGCGTTTCTGAGTCGCCAGTTCGGCCAGAAGCGTGTCTACATGGCGTGTCTCGTGCTGTTCCTGCTCGGCTCCCTTCTGTGCGGCACCGCGACGACGTTGCCGGCGCTGGTGATTTACCGCGTCATTCAGGGACTTGGGGCGGGCGCACTACAGCCAACCGAGCAGGCGATTCTGCGTCAGACGTTTCCGCCCAAAGAGCAGGGTATGGCGATGGCGCTCTTCGGCATGGCGGTGATGCTCGGGCCTGCCATTGGACCGACGCTTGGCGGCTACATCGTCGACCACTATCACTGGTCGTGGATCTTCTTCATCAACCTGCCGATTGGTCTGCTCGGCCTCTTCATGGTGGCTACCTTCGTCCACGAAGATCCGGAGATTCGCGAGCACGACCGCCAGCTGGCGATCAAGCAGCGGGCGAACCTCGACTGGGTCGGCATCATGCTGATGTGGATTGGTCTTGCCGCGCTGCAGTACTTCCTCGAAGAAGGCAGCCGCGACGACTGGTTCGACTCGCAGGTAATCACGGGCGTGTTCCTGCTGGCCCTGTTTTCCCTGGCGGCGTTCGTCATCCGCGAACTGACGGCACCCTATCCCGCGGTCGATCTCCGTCTGTTCAAGGACCCGGTCTTCATGTCCGGCACGCTGGTCGGTGGCCTCATGTTCGCGATGCTCATGGCCAACATGTTCCTGCTGCCGATCTTCATGCAGGAGCTATTGGGCTTCTCTGCGGTGCAATCCGGATTTGCACTCATGCCGCGCGTGATCGTGATGATGCTGGCCGTGCCCATCGTCGGTCGCCTCTACACGAGGCTGTCTCCGCAGGTCTTCATTGCGTTCGGCGTGTCGATGTTCACGCTCAGCTCGTGGATGCTGAGCCACTTGACGCTCGAATCGGGCCAGTCCGACATCATCGTGCCGCTCAGCATTCAAGGCCTCGCCTTCGCGTGCCTGTTCGTTCCGCTGACCACGGTCGCGCTGTCCAACGTGCCACGGCTGAAGATGGCGGACGCCACCGGACTCAGTTCGCTCCTTCGCCAGATCGGCGGCGCCATCGGGCTTGCCGTGTTCGCGACGCTCATCGGCAACTACTCGGTCGTGGCGCGCGGCGGTATCAATCCGCACATCACGCTGACGCGTCCCGAGGTCTGGCAGCGACTGCAGGCCCTGCAGAGCGGCTTCATGGCGCGCGGCATGGACGCCGTCACTGCGCGTGCCGCAGCCATGCGCGCGATGACCGGCACCGTCATGGCGCAGTCAACGGTGCTGTCGTTCGATCACATATTCGTGCTGGCAGGTGGACTGTTCCTGCTGGTGTTGCCGCTCTTGTTCCTCCTCCGGCTACCCAAGCAGCCAGTCACGGCGACGGCGAAGGAACCCGGGGCTGACGTGCACGTGGAGATCTAGAGATGAGTGCTGACGTTCGTGTAGGTAGTGGAGGGTCGAAGGGACGCCGGGCGTTCCTGGTGCTGCTGGCCCTGGCAGTCCTGGTCGTCGGTGGATACGGGGCGTACAGCTTCGCCACCTCCAGCCGCGAAGGTACCGACGATGCGGTCGTGGAGGCGGATGTTGTTGCCGTGACGTCGCGTGTGTCTGGACTGGTGAGCCAGATTCTGGTTCAGGACAACCAGGCCGTGAAGAAGGGCGACGCCGTGCTGTTGCTCGACAGCGCCGACCTGCAGGCGCGCGTGGCGCAGGCACGGGCGGAGTTGCAGACGGCGCAGGCACAAGCGGCCGGCGCACACGCGCAGTCTCAGGTCGTCGCGGCGAGCGCGCGCGGTGGACTCGAGAGCGCGCAGGCCTCAGCTGCGGCGTCCACAGCGGCCGTGCAGGCTGCCGACGCGCAGATAGCCGCGGCACAGGCCGCCGTTGTTCGCGCCCAGGCAGAAGTGGACAAAGCCGACCGCGACCTGGCACGTGCGAAGGAACTGGTGGCGAGCGACGCCATTGCCCGTCAGCAACTCGACGGGGCGCAACTGGCGGCCGACGCCACGCACGCCGCGTTGCGGCAGGCACAGGCCAACGTCACCGCTGCGCAGGAGACGCGTCGCGCCGCCGAGAGCCGCGTGGCCGAGGCGAAGGCGCGCGTGGTGCAGACCACTCCGGTCGGTCAACAGATTGAAACTGCGCAGTCGGCGGCAAATCTCGCTGATGCGCGCATCGCGTCGGCAGAAGCGGCATTGCAGCTCGCCGAACTCCAGCTCTCGTACGCGAAGGTGCTGGCGCCCAACGACGGCACCATCACGCAGCTTGGCGCGCGCGTCGGTGCGCTCGTGCAGGCGGGGCAGCCCCTCGCGCAGCTCGTGCCGGGGAAGACCTACCTGGTTGCGAACTTCAAGGAGACGCAGATCGACAAGATGAGCCCAGGCAATCGTGCGGAGGTCACCATCGACGCGTATCCCGGCCGCACGTTCGAGGCCGCCATCGAGAGCCTGTCGAGTGGAACAGGGTCGCGCTTCTCGATCATTCCGCCGGACAACGCGTCGGGCAACTTCGTGAAGGTTGTGCAGCGTGTGCCGGTGCGGCTGGTCTGGACCGCTGAACCGAACGTGCCGCTGAAGGCCGGCCTGTCTGCTGACGTCACTGTGATCGTCGGCACCTCGAAGTAGGAGCACTCGAGGCATGCCGCACACGACCTCACTCATCGCAGACACTCGCGTCTCCCGCTCAGCGTGGTGCGTCGCCGCACTGCTTGCCCTTGTTGGCGGCAGCACCGGGCATGTGTTTGCCCAGACGCAGGGCACCGCCTTCTCTGGAAGCGTGCCGTCGGGCAAAGCGACCGCGGAGGCGCTCAACCTCACCCTCGCCGACGCCATCGACCGAGGACTCAAGTACAACCTCGCGCTCACCGCACTCGATCAGCAGGTCGAAAGCGCCCGGGGCGCGCGCCTGCGAAGTCTGCGCGATCTTCTGCCACGCGTCGATGCGCGTGCCGGTGAGACGCGGCAGACGACGAACCTGGCGGCGTTCGGATTCGACGCGTCGCTCTTTCCAGGCATTCCCTCGATCGTCGGTCCCTACAACATCTTCGATGCGCGCGTGAATGCATCGCAGGCCGTGTTCGATCTGGCCGCGCGTCGCGATCTCGACAGCAAGACGGCATCGCTGAATGCCGTGACGTTCGACGAAGCCAATGCCCGCGATCTCGTCACCTACGTCGTCACGAACCTGTACCTGCAGGCGGTGGCCGGCGACAGCCGAATTCAGACGGCGCGCACGCAGGTCACCACGGCCGAAGCGCTGCTGACGCAGGCGACCAATCTCCGTAACGCCGGCGTCGCGCCCGGCATCGACGTTGTGCGTGCGCAGGTTCAGGTGCAGGCGCAGAAGCAGCGGCTGATGGTGGCCGAGAACGATCTGGCAAAACAGATGCTGCAACTCGCGCGCGCCATCGGCGTGCCGACCGGTCAGCGCTTGCAGCTGTCGGACCGCACCATGGACTCCGCGGCGAACATCGTTGCGCTCGAAGACGCGCTGGCGCGAGCCGCGGACTCGAGAGCCGACTATAAGGCCAGCCTCGAGCGCGTGCGCGCCGCGGAGCTCACGCTGGAATCGACGCGCTCGGGCCGCATCCCGTCGGTGCATGTGGCGGGCGACATTGGCGCGATTGGTTCGAACCCTGGCAACGCCAGGCGAACCTACGCGATGTCTGTTGGTGTGCGCATGCCGCTCTTCGATCAGGACCGTCTCGGTCGGCAGGTCGAGAACGTGGCTGTCGTCAAGCAGCGGCAGGCCGAAGCCGCCGACCTGCTGCAGCGCATCGAGGCCGACGTGCGCACGGCGTACCTCGACGTGCAATCAACCGAGCAGCAGCTGGTCGTCGCGCGCGAGAGGGTGTCTCTCGCCAATCAGGAGTTGTCCCTCGCACGCATTCGCTTTACGGCCGGTGTGACGAGCAATCTCGAAGTGATTCAGGCACAGAACGAGGTGGCGGCAGCGGCCGACAATGAAGTGAGCGGCACGTTCGCGTTCAATCTCGCGAAGGCGGCGCTGGCGCGCGCGGTTGGCAGCTCTCGCCCGACGCCGTGAACCGACGCCGCGTTTTGTCTACAGTCGGCGCCCAGTTCCGCTGACAAGGAGCCGCAATATGGTCGACATCGATCCGACCCAGACCGTCGTCCTGAGCATGGACTTTCAGAACGACATCGTCGCCAACTTCGTGCCGACCGATCCCGGTCTGCTCGAGCGCGCAGCCCGCGTGCTCGACCAGGCGCGGAATGCGTCCATTCCGGTCATTCACGTGGTGGTGCAGTTTCGGGCGGGACACCCGGAGGTGGATGGGCGCGGCATCTTTGCGATGGTGCGCGACGGCAACCGGTTTGTGGAGGGCACGCGTGGCGCGGCCATTCATGAACGCCTGGCGCCGAAGTCTGGAGACGTTGTCGTGACGAAGCGCCGCGTCGGGGCGTTCTCGGGCTCTGACCTGGACGTGATTCTCCGTGCGTCAGGCCGACGTCACCTGGTGCTGATGGGCGTCGCAACGAGCGGAGTCGTGCTCTCGACGGTGAGAGCGGCAGCCGATCTCGACTACCGCATGCACGTGGTTGCCGACTGCTGTGCGGACAGGGAAGCGGACGTGCACGAGTTTCTTGTCACGCGCATCTTCCCGCGTATGGCGCCTGCCATCTCGGCCGACGAGTTCATCGCCGCCCTCAGCACGAGCTGCTGAACCAGCGCAACGCCGTCGGCCGCCGATTGCTGGCGCGAGCAGCTCGACGCGAGCCGCTCGTCACCAGAAACCTGCGTGTCCTCTGAAAACAGGTGCGCGAGCGACTAGTTCGCGCGAACCAGCTGTGCTCGTGCCGCGCCGCCGGAGTTCAACGTTGTGTGCACGTTGAAGTAGTAGCCCGACGGTCCGTTGATGATCGCCTGCGCGACAGCCGGATCGACCGTGATCGAGAGCTTGTTGATGCCGCCCGAGCCGTTGGCCAGGACGACTTCGCCGTTGGTCAGCGTGGTGTTGACCAGAATGCCACCTGTCGCGCCGGCTGCGCCGGTGTGGATGTGGGCGCCGGTGAGCGTCGTGTTGGCAGGGAATCCGGTCAATGTGACCGCGAAGTCCGCCGTGGCTGCGGTCACGTTGCCGGCCGCGTCCTTGGTGACATTCAGCGTGATGGTGGCCACACCGCTGGCACCCGCGTCGGCGTTGGTGATGGCCGGCACTTCATTCGCGGGCGACAGCGTCGCGGTGAACTTCGGCGGCGCTGCGGTGGTCGTCGTGGGCGAGGTCGAGGACTTGCTGCATCCGGAAACCAGGAGTCCTGCAGCGAGTGCCAGGCACGACAGTCGGTAGTACATGGTCATTCCTTTTGAGAGTTGTTGTCAGAAGAACTTGCGGGAGAGGTTGAACCCGAGCGAGAGCTTGTGCGCTGCGCCGCCGCGTGCGATCTGTGCCGGCGTGCTGCCTGCGGTATTCGAGAGATTGAGCTGGAACATGTGTCCGCCCGCGCGCTTCTCGATGCCGAAGGCAAAGGCCTGCGTGCCAGGTGTGTATCCGGATGTGCGCGGCGACATCTCGGCTGCGAGGTACACCGTCGGCCTTACCCGCACGCGCGTCGCAAGCCCGACGTAGGTCGTGTTGACGATGTTGCCGGTGACGGCCGCTGAGTTGTGCACCCACGTGGGCACGGCATAGACCGCGAGGCGGTTGCCGAACTGCCTCGAGAGCACGGCGCCAAGTGCCGGGGCGTACTGTTCCTGGAAGTTGTCGATGCCCTCGTCGGAGGCGATGACTGACAACGAGAGTGGGCGACTGGCAGTCTGATGCACGGCGTCGTACTTCGCTGAGAGTTGAATCGTGCGATTGAAGGACGTGCGGTAGGCGACCGCTTCGAGGTGTCGCGCAACAGCGATGCGATACTCGAGCCCGACCGTCGCACCCTCATCGATGCCGAAGAAGTTGCCCAGGTTCGTGCCGAAGCTGTTGTTGCGAAGGTTTCCGGCAAACCGGTGCGTCAGCGAGAAGTTGCTCTTCCAGCGAGGCAGGCGAGCCGTGGTCGGCAGATTCACGATGCGGTACTCAGGATCGAGCGGATCAAGCACCGCATCATCGTCGTCCTGCGCGGCGACCGACGCTGGGGCCGACGAGCCTGACTGGGCTCGCGCCGGTGCGGCAAGGGTAGAGGCCAGCATCGAACAAAGTGCCAGGCGAACGAGGGCACGGTGGCCAGCAGTGGTGAGCATGCGACCGGGCACAGCAAGATGAAGACCGCCCGGGAACATTGGGAAAAGTGGGCCGCGAGCCCGTCCGATGCTTACTTGCGGCGAAAGGGTTTACCGATGCCGTCAGCCGCGCCCGCACAGGAACACGGTTTTCGCCGGCGATTCCCGCGTCCGACGCGGCAGCGCGCTTGCGTACGGCAACAGGAAGTGAATCTCCCGCGTATCGTTCGTGTATGGCTGGTCAGTGCTCTGTTGTTGGTCGGTGGTGTCGCGTCAGCGGTTGCCCAACCCATCGCGCCCGAACCGCCAGTTGAACATCACCATGCGGCGATGGAGTCGTCGCCGAACGGCTGGGTGTGGGCCGGTGATGCGAATGTGTTTGTCGGCTTCAACGATCAGGAACGGAAGTTTGCGGGCTTCCGGAGCTGGGAATCGCAGAACTGGATGATGGGCAGCGGCGAGCGAGCGCTTGGCCGCGGCCGTCTTCAGGTCGAGGCGATGCTCACCCTGGAACCCTTCACGATTCACGCGGCCGGTTCGCCGCAACTTTTCCAGACGGGCGAGAGCTACAAGGGCACGCCGCTGGTGAACCTGCAGCACCCGCACGACCTGCTCATGGGCCTTGGCGCGACCTACAGGTTCAACGCGCTCGGCATGCAGACGTTCCTCGGCGCCGATCTCGCAGGAGCGGCCACACTCGGACCCACGGCATTCATGCACCGCGAGTCATCGCGCGACAATCCGCAAGTGCCACTGGCGCACCACGCGATGGACTCCACGCATATCTCCGCGGGTGTCATCCGCGGCGGCGTGACTCGTGGGCCGTTCACGGTGGAAGCCTCTGCATTCCGCGGCGCTGAACCTGACGACCACCGACTGAACATCGAGCAGCCTCGGCTCGACTCCTGGGCGGTGCGTGGCCGCTTCGACAGCGGCTCGTGGCATGCGCAGGTGTCAGGCGGGCATCTGACGCAGCCTGAGTGGTACGAGCCCTACGACCAGAATCGCATCACGGCGTCGTTGGGCTTCGATGGTCAGGTGAAAGGCCGTCAGGTGGCGGTGACGGCCGTGTGGGGCGGCATCCGCGAATTCAATGGCTTCAATGGCAACGCTGACGGCTATCTGCTCGAGTGGGACATCAAGCCTGCGCGCCGCTCCGCAGTGTTCGGGCGCGCCGAGGTTGTCGACAAGGAACTCTTCGGTCTGGGGCTGCACCCGAAAGGCTTCTCACATCGTCATGTCTTCTTCACGATTGATGCGGTGACCGCGGGATACGTCTTCGACGTGGCCGAGTCACGCTGGGGGCGGGTAGGTCTGGGCGCCGACGCGACGATGTACCGGATGCCGTCGGATGTGGCCGACTTCTACGGCGGCTCTCGCTCGTTCCATGTGTTCCTGCGCTGGCGACCGGAGTCCACACAATCGCACACGCACATGCACTGATCAGCAGCATCGCGCGGTGTTGCCGCTGCTCGTGTGGCCGAGACCGACGTCGACCGGCAAACTGGGGTACATTCGTACGCGAATGGATTCCCTTGACGATCTGATCCGACGTTCGCACGACACGCCCATCCTGCTTTTCAAACACAGCGCGACCTGTGGCACGAGCGCCATGGCCTTTGATGAACTCGAAGGGTTCAGGCAGGCTGCGCCCGAGGTGACGGTCGTGATCGTCGATGTACTGAGGGACCGGGCGCTGGCGCGCGAGATTGCCGCGACGTTTGGCATCCGCCATGAGTCACCGCAAGCCTTGCTGCTGCAGGATGGCAGCGTGCGCTGGCACGCGTCGCATTACCGTGTGACGGCAGACGCGCTCGCTCGCGCCGTGGGCGCGCTCTCGCAGACCTCCGCGGGCTAGCGAGTCGCGACGTTCATCTGCACGAGGTTGCGGAGAGGTGCGTCAGCGTTCGCGCCAGCCCCTCATGCGCCGTACAGCGCCGGGTAGAGGAAGGCGACGACCGTCGAGAAGACCGGGGCGAACGCGTAGTCGACGGCACGCCACGCGGCAAGCATGCCGACCATGCCGAGCATGGGCGACGTCCAGATGATCTGCTGATAGCGATTGGCCGTGGACGCGGGCATCAGCAGCAGCACCGCCGCGCTGCCATCGAGCGGCGGCAGCGGAATCAGGTTCAGCACGGCGAGAAGCAGGTTCATCGAGAGCAGGATGCCGATGAATGCGGCCACGCCCGGCCACATGCCGCCCATTTCAGTTGCGACCAGGTGCCCGAAGTAGATGCGATCGGGCGCGTAGAAGACTCCCGTGAAGAGTCCCGCCTTGATCACGATAACCGCCACCAGCACGAGCAGCGCGTTGGCCGCAGGGCCCGCGATGGCCATCCAGCCGGCGCGTCGCGGATAGCGCATGGCCCACCGCGGGTCATAGGGTGCGCTCGCGAATCCCATCGGCCAGCCCGAGGTCAAGGTCGTGAGCAGCGGCAAGACCACCATCCCGAACGGCTCGCGGCGAATGTGGGGGCGCGGATCGAGCGAGACCTGACCGCCGTGATACGCCGTGAGATCGCCGCCCATCATGGCTGCCCAGGCGTGAGCCGCCTCGTGCAGCGTGGTCGAGAACAGGAAGACAACGTAGTAGAGCAGGCCTTCGGCCAGCATGTCAGGGTTCATGTATGCGCTCTATTCTGCACCGCGCGCCTCGAAGACCGCCGTTTTTGGTCTGCTGACGGGTTATCGGGTGTCGGCGTGGACAGGGCCAGCGCCGCCGGCGAAGCCTCTCGTGACGACCACACGCACTTTGGCATGGATGAGTTGTATGCTCTAAGGCTGAGCTCTCCGTTATCAGCGGTCAGACAGTCGATGGTTGACTCACTTAGAAACCCCGAACCCCACAACTCGGCGTCCCCAGACAGGCTGTCCGAAGACACCGATCTGCAGACACTGCTGAGCGCGATTCTCGGAGAGTCGCTGCCAGACAACGCCGGTGCCTCGTCGCGCGTGGCTTCTGAAAACGTGGTGTCGCTCGCGTTGCATCGAACGCCTGAGAGCGCAGTCACATCGCCGACCGTAGACGCCCCACAAGCCGATGACCGAGATGTGAGCGCTGGTGAGATGGTGCCGTCCGGACCGCGAACGCCCGTGCCGTTCGTGGCGCGCAAGAAGAAGCGCGACGCGCGACCAACGACACAGAACGGGGTGTGGCGACCGTTCGGTGACTCGATCAACTCGTCGGCACTCCGCGATGGCGACGCACCGACATCACGTGCGCAATCGTCGTCGATGTCGCTCGTGCCGCAGAGAAGCAGTGACGCGCCGGACACGAAGGCGGGCGCTGCGGGTCACGCATCTGGCTCGATTCGCGCCGGCGGCCTTCTGTCGGAATCGTCCTCGGTGAACGACGATGCACCGCCGTTCTGGCGTCGGCCGCTCGTGGTGGGTGTGACGCTCGCGGCCATTGTGTTGGTGATATGGGCGGGGAGCCGATCATCGGCACCTCGCGCGAATAGCGGCGGGCCGTCGACGAACGATTCGAGACCTGCTGGTCAGCCGACGTCTCCTGTGTCACAGACCGTTTCCCCGGCGGGTAACACCGCCGATCCGTCCGCCGCTGCGAATGCGACTGCAGGAGCAGTCCCGACGGCTTCGGCATCGGTGCCGGCTGGCAGCGCCGCCGCGAACGCGACAGGCTCGCGAAACGCGAGCGCTGCGGAATCCACAGGCTCGAACTCCCAGGTCGCTGGCACAGTTCGCAACGCTCCGCGGGCATCGCGCACCGCTCCCGCACGACGCGCCCCCAGACGTCAGGCGGCTCCGCGGAGAAGGTCGAACGCGCCGGCCGCAGACCGCGACTCGGCGACGTCGCCAGCGGCGCCCGCCGCCTCGGAGACAACCCCGGCAGCGGCGTCACCCGTCCAGACCACTCCGTAGGTCAGCCGCGGCACTTCGCGTTGCCGACAATGGCCGCCGCCCCGTGTCGAGGCCTGAATTGGCCTGCGCGGACGGTTTTGTCTATTGATGAGCTTTTTCGTTGCAATTTCGTGCGGAACCGTAGGAGGCTATATCAAATGGCTGAGCTTGCGGCGACCACCCACTCCCGATCCCTTGTGATCACGGCGTTAGACGAACACACTGATCTGGACGCGCTGCTGGGTGCCATCCTCGCCGACTCAGCGTCAACGACCTCGCAAGAGGAACAGCCTGGAACCTCGCCGCACCGCGACCCGCGCGCGGCAACGTCGCACACCACAACTCGGGTCGTCGCAACGGCCGCAGCCGTATCGCCGTCGACATCGGCGGTCGAGTCCGTGACGCACGTGACAGTCACGTTGGGTGGACGCACGGCGACACCGGACGCCAGGGTCCAAGCGTCAACGGCTGCACCCGATGCACGCAAGATGAAGCAAGCCGCGATGTTGTCGCTGGACGACATCGACACCGGAATTCGAACCGTCGACGTCGATTCCGTCGCAGAAGAGCCTCGCGAGCCACGCCTCCACGAGATCGACGCGTTTCTCGACTCGCGCATCGGCCGTCAAACAACTCCAGGCTGGAGCACCTTCGCGCCTGAGCCCGCTGCGGAAGACGTTGACGTGTTCTCGCATGGCCGGGCATCCGCCAGTGTGCTCAGCGCGGCGGCTCGACGCATCGCTGCTGCAGCGGCCGCTCTCGGCCTCGGCGTCCTCGTCGTCTGGACGGTCCTCCGCTAATTTGCGATCGCGCTGCGCTCAACCGAGCGTGACGTGGTGTACCTGCAATAAATCGAATCTCTTCGCGCTGTGGTTCGCACGCGTGTGGCGCAGGCGCGTACGAGCAGTGTGTGCACCGCCTGGGTGGGGGCTGCCGGAGAGGTCCGTCTGCGGAGTGCTGACGGCGGGGAAGGGGAGATGCCGCGACCGTGGCGCACTCGACAAGGCGAGCGGCCACGAGTCGGGCTGCGTTGAAGGCTAGGCCTTGGCGAGTTCGGCCTGGCGGCTCAATTCGGTCAGGTTCAGGTCCTTGATGGAGACCGAGCTGGTGCCGAGACGAGCGGACGCGCCGTCGAGAATGAGCTTCACCGACTTCTTCGCTTCCTGCAGTTCGAGCAGGCGCTTCTTCACGTTCGCGAGTTCAGTTTCGATATCGCGGTCGAGTGACTGCAGTTCGCTGAGTGCGGTCTGACGGATCTGTTCGTATTTGGCTTTCTGGTCTTGAGTCAACACGGAACCTCCTAATTGCGAGCGAACGGGATCGCCCCGCCAACACCGATGAACGTCATGACCGCCCTGGCGATCAGGGCGTGCACACTCCTAGGAGTGAGAGAACCGACCGAGCGCGAGACCAGCAACCATCCGGAACAGGCCGGGCGCACGCTTCGAGGTTGAGTCGTCCGTGTCGAAGCTGCCGAGCGTCCGGTCAGGTACGGTCGCCGCTTGCGCCGCGACAGGAGCAGGGAGAGGCTTCGGTACTTCAATCACGGGTTCAGGCAGGCCCAGTTCGTCGCGAATGCCGCGAACCTGAGCTTCGACGGTTTCGAGCAGCATCGCGCGGTCGTCGATGTCTCCCGCCTGGTCTCCGAGAATGGCTTTGAAGAGATCGTCGAGACTGGTATCAGTCGAGAGTTCCTGTCCGCCTGCTTGTCTCGCGACGGGAACTGGCGTTGGCCGGACGGGTTCAATAACCGGCAGGACGGCTTCTTCCGTCGTGGCCGTCACCGGACTCGGTGCCGGCACTTGATGGCCTCGCCAGGTGGTCGGGGCGGACGGCCTGTCTGCCTTGGAATGACGGAGCGCGTCGGCAGCCTCAGCGGTCGTGTCAACGCCGCGCCATACGACGCGGTGCGGCTCCACTGTCTTACCGTGCGCGTTCGAGTCCGCTGCCTGGTCCTGCTTGGCAGCGGGCGGAGGAACGGGGCTCATACGCCAGGCTGCGGGCTTCTGCTTCTTCGAGTTCGACACGACCGTGCTCCACCTTCTCGTGCGTCTCACCGCGATGCGCCAGACTGGCGGCCAACCTCAAGCGCGCCTGACCATCGGCGAAAGCTCAGAGGCGCGTACTATATCACTCGCAGTAGAGCTTGGAAGCACATGAAATAAATGGCCAATTTACAGCCATTTTCGTCGGTTCACGGTCGCTCGGGCCTGCCCACGGCTGCGCTTCAGACCCATCTTTGGATGGATCGCTGCCGGTGCCAGAAGCCGGCGCGGGGGCGGTCTCTGGTCGCGTCGAACGCGACCTAACGTTCTCTCACCATCAGACCAAGGTCAGTACCTCGTCGGATGGAATGCTTGCGCTTTGCAGCGCGGCCATCTCTGCTTGCGTCGCGAATGAGACCACGCGTTGGACGCTCTCACTTGGCGGGGAACTTCACGAGCACGTACGTGATGTGTTGACCGGCCGGCACCAGGAAGCTGTGCGGAATCGCCGCCGGAATATGGACGATGTCGCCGGCGTGAAGGGGATGTCGTTCGCCACCATCGAGCCTGGTGCCGAGGTACTCCCCCGGTCCGCCGCCAGCCTTCTTTCCGACCATCGTTCCTCCGAGTTGCAGGACGCCCTCGCCGCTCTGCACGTAGACGATGTCGACGATTTGATCGTGCTGCTCGGGCACACCGTCCGCATCCCGATACAGCAATCGAAAGCGGTGATCGCCGTAATCGGCGAGTGTCTCGCGCGACGAATGATCGGCCGCGACGTGCGTCGCCAGCGCCACTTCGCGATCGTGGAGTTCCTTCGCGGACCAGTGTCCGAACGTCGATGACTGCGCGGTCATAACCGCGGACCCGAGCGTGATGACGACCAGCGCAAGAAAAGCCCGTTTCATGGGGAACTCCGATGAGAAGCCTCGGCATTGAGGCACACGGATTCTACGCGTGTGCTGCCGCGGCGTGGACGCGGATTCTGGGCGGGGTCAGTGCCGTGGCGGCGAGAGGACACGCGCGCGACGGACGCTGGTGAATTCCCGTTTTAGTCGTGGGGTTATGACCGATCGATGCGCAGGTCGTAGGTCAATCGTTGCCCCCACTCGATGGCGCGGCGCGGAAGGAGGCGTGCGCCGAGCGGGGCAATCCACTGCTCGAATGCATTGCCGATGACGACGCGCGGCGGTGGACTCGGTGCGTCGAGGAGCTTGAGGACGAGTGCGGCCACACGCTGCACGTCGATCGCGGCGCCTTCTTTTTTCGACTCCGCTATGCGTGCGCGACTCAGGTTCGGCTCGTAGGCGGCGCACACCGCGGTCTCGACGTTTCGCGTTCGACGCAGAATTTCTGTCTTCACGTCGCCCGGTTGAATGTCCACGACGCGGATGCCGGTGCCGAGGAGTTCGAGACGCAGGCCTTCGCTGGCCGCCGCAAGCGCCGCCTTCGCGCAGTTGTAGCCCGCATTGAACGGAATCGGGAACTGCACCGCGAGCGAGGTGATGTTGATGATGAGGCCGGACCGACGCGCTCGCATGCCTGGCAGTGCCAGACGAATGAGTTCGGCGGGACCGAAGAAGAACGTTTCGAACTGTTGACGGAGACCGTCGTCCGCGAGTTCTTCGAACGGGGCGTTCAGCACTTCACCGGCGTTATTGACGAGCACATCGAAGCCGCCGGATTCCACGCTGGCATCTGCGAAGCCGCGCCGAATGCTCGTGAGATCGTTGAGGTCGAGCGTGACCGGATGCAGGCGCGAACGCGGCGCGACGCGACTGACGTCCCGTGTGGTGCCCCAGACCTCGTGCCCAGCGTCCAGCAGGCGTTCCGCAAGGGAGCGGCCGATGCCGGAAGTGATACCAGTGATGAAAATCTTCATACGGTCACCCTCGACGCTATCACCGTCGCGTCAAATCCACGTGGTGTCCTGAGCCTCGGACCACCACATGCGAGCCTGCGGCGCCCTTCAAGCCACACGGCTGTTCGTCCGCCATCACGCCGGCCTCGTTCGCGTGTGTCAGTGGTCCGGGATGCGAGCGGTCAGAAGCGGATGGACTGCAGATCCGCGCGAACGGTTGGATTGTTCGGAGCAAGGCTGAGGGCACGCTCGGCGAGTGTTCGCGCTTCAGCGGTGCGTCCCTCCGCTGCCAACAGCGCGGCCAGTCCGCTGTAGAGCGTCGCATCGCGGGGCGCGAGCGTGAGCGCCGCGTTGTATTCCTGTTCCGCCTCCTTCACTCGCCCGAGGGAACCGAGCGCCAGCGCAAGATTCTGGTGCGTGCCGGGAGACGACGGCGCGAGTTTCACGGCCGCCGCGAATTCCTCGGCCGCATCGTTCAGTCGCTCAGCAGCGATGAGCGTTCGGCCAAGGTCGGTGTGTGCGCCGGCATCCGCCGGAACCAGCTTCAGGTATTCCCGGTATTCGCCGATGCTCTCGTCGAATCGCCCGGTGGTGAAGAGCAACGCCGCGAGGCTTCGATGCGGCGACGCATTGCCAGGCTGCATGCGAAACACCGCGCGGTAGAGCGGTTCGGCTTCCTGCGTGCGTCCGCGTTTGACCAGCAGATCTCCGAGCATCACGTGCACCATCGGCACTCGGTAGTCGATGCCGGCCGTCTCGAGAAACGCCTTGTACTCGGCAACCGCTTCGTCTGGCTGACCGTGGGCGTCGTACTCCTGCGCGAGTGCGTAGTGTGCTTCGTAGCGGCCAAGCGCCGCCGCCTGGCGGTAGTTGGCGATGGCCTGGGCGTCTCGGCCACGCGCCTGGTTGGCGGCACCGAGTTGCACGTAGGCCCTGGCGTGCGGCCTGGTGTCGACGACGCTCTGCCAGAGCGCGAGTTGGTCGGCGTACTGGGCGTTGCGCTGAATGGTGAGTGTCACGAACGCCACGGCGATTGCCGCTCCGCCAACAACGAGTATCTTTTTTCCACGCTGGTCGTCGCCATGCTGGGCCAGCCACCGCGCGGTTGCAGTCACGCCCAACACGACGAGTGCCATCAAGGGTAGGTACATTCGTCGTTCGGCAGCGACTTCCGAGGCGATGGGCACGACACTCGAGGTCGGTGCCAGCGTAATGAAGAAGGTTGCCGCCAGGAATCCTGCGGTGCGCCACCGCCACAGGGCAATCGCGGACAGCACAGCGAGCACGCTCACGAAGAGCAGAGACGGCCAGGCGCTTCCGAGCGCAAGAGGCTCGACGACGCCGTAGTCCACCACGAGTGGATGCGGCCAGACGACGAGGCGCAGGTAGTGCGCGATGGCTGGTCCCTGATGCAGCAGATAGTCGACCGGTGTCACGCCTGTCGACAATCCCGCGGTCATCGAGCGCGGACCACCGAGGTTCAAGAGTGCGAGCAGCAGCCACGACGCGGCAAGACCGGCGTAGAGCAGCGTCCTTCGCCCAGGAGATTCGGCGGTTGAGCGCGTGACAAAGACGACGTCATAGAAAAGTGCGAGCACCGGCGCGACGACAGCGGATTCCTTCGTCGCCATGCCAAGCACAGACGCCGTGACGGCGCTGGCGGTCCACACCAGGCCGCTGTCTGATTGGCTCGCACGCGACGTGCAGTACACCGTGGCGATGACGAGGAGTCCGGCAAGCGATTCCGTGCGTTGAACGGAGTAGTCGACGACTTCTGTGAGGAGCGGGTGAGTGGTCCACAGAAGCGCGCTGACCAGGGCTACGGGGTTGGCCCAGGAGCGAAGCCCATCCGGAATAGTGGCGCTCGTCCGCAGTGTGCGCCTGACCAGCAGGCAGAGGAGGCTCCCCGACGCCCAGACCAGCGCGGCGTTGACCGCGTGATAGCCATGCGGGTCGAGTCCGCCACCCGCGTAGTTGAGCGCGAAGGTCAGTGCGGCGAACGGTCGGCCGGCGAGCGGCGTCTGCGTCGGTGTCAAGAGCACCTGCGTCAGCGGCCACAACTGGCGGATGTGCTCGTTGTTGACGATGGCGTTCTGGTCGTCGAAGAGAAAGGGATTTCCGAGCGAATTCGCGTAGGCGAGCGCGACGCACGCGGCAAGCAGGGCCAGGGCCGTCAGCGCCGAGTAGGGCGACGTGCGTGCCGGGTGCGGCGCTGTGGGCTGTCGGCGGGGTGTGCGAGGCATGCGGCTCGTGTAAACCGCGTATCACTATAGCGCCCGGCAGCGAGCGGTCAGGGATGGTGGCGACCGGCCGCCATGCTCGGCCTGCGCACAGGATCAGCTCCGTCGAGGGGAGAGCCCTGACGATTATGGCCAATCGCCCAAAACCCGGAACTGCCTGAGATCGGGCGGATTACGTGATGGCGGGTACAATGATGTCTTACATGCCTGTAGCAATCGACACGCCACCGGCCGAAGCGCCCATCACTGTGTCACAAGGGCGGCTTCGTGAAATTCCATATAACTACACGTCCTTCTCGGACCGTGAGATCGTCATCCGTCTGCTCGGGGACGACACATGGTCTCTCCTGAATGCGCTACGCGAAGAACGGCGCACGGGCCGCTCGGCACGAATGCTGTTCGAAGTGCTGGGAGACATCTGGGTCATCCAGCGCAACCCGTACCTGCAGGACGATCTGCTCAAGAACCGCGGACGCCGATCCGCCCTGGTTGGAGCGCTGCGCCATCGCCTGAAAGCGATTGACGACCGCCGCAGCGGGAACGCGCGCGTCGACATCCTTCTCGACCGGGCAGCAAAGGCCGTCGATCGCTTCGAAGCCGACTTCGAACAGACGCTCAAGCTGCGAAAGAGCATCGTGAAGCGGCTGGTGCGGCATACGAGGCGCGACAACATCACATTCGATGGTCTGGCCCGCGTCTCGCACGTCACGGACGCGAGCGACTGGCGTGTCGAATATCCGTTTGTCGTACTGCATCCGGACACAGAAGCCGAAGTCGCTGACCTGGTTCGCGGATGCATCGACCTCGGCCTGACCATCGTGCCGCGTGGCGGCGGCACGGGATACACCGGCAGTGCGTGTCCGCTGACGCCGCTGTCGGCTGTCATCAACACCGAAAAGCTCGATCGGATTGGCGAGGTGGAACTCGTGAGTCTGCCGGGCGTGGAGCAGCCGCAGCCAACCATCTTCACCGGCGCCGGCGTGGTGACGCGCCGCGCGATGGAGTTGGCTGATTCGGCGGGGCTGGTCTTCGCATGCGATCCGACGTCGGCCGATGCATCGTGCATCGGCGGCAACATCGCCATGAATGCTGGCGGCAAGAAGGCCGTGTTGTGGGGCACCGCGCTCGACAACCTGGCGTCCTGGCGCATGGTCGACTCGAACGGCTACTTCATGGATGTGATCCGGCTCGATCACAACCTGGGAAAGATCCACGAAGTGGACATGGTCCGCTTCGAAATCCGCCGCTATCAGACAGACGGGAAAACGCTCTCCGGCGAACCCGAAGTGCTGGAGATTCCGGGTCGACGCTTCCGAAAAGCCGGCCTCGGCAAGGACGTCACCGATAAGGCGCTCGGCGGACTTCCCGGTATTCAGAAGGAAGGCTGCGACGGCATCATCACGTCGGCGCGGTTCATCCTGCACCGCATGCCGTCGCACACGCGCACGGTGTGCCTCGAGTTCTTCGGGCAGGTGCGCGACGCGGTTCCGTCCATCGTCGAAATCACCGCGTATCTGGACCGCAAGCCGGGTGGCGCCGTGCTGGCCGGCCTCGAGCACATGGACGAGCGCTATGTGAAGGCGGTGGGCTACACCACCAAGGCCAAGCGTAACGTGCGGCCGAAGATGGTGCTGCTTGGCGACATTGCCGGCGACAATCCGGATTCCGTCGCGCAGGCGGCGTCCGAAGTGGTGCGCATGGCCAACCTCCGTGGCGCCGAGGGCTTCGTGGCGGTCTCGCCCGATACGCGCAAGAAGTTCTGGCTCGATCGGTCGCGCACGGCCGCCATCTCGCGACACACGAACGCCTTCAAGATCAATGAAGACGTGGTGATTCCGCTGCCGCGCATGGGCGACTACTGCGACGGCGTCGATCGGATCAACATCGAGTACTCGATCAAGAACAAGCTGGCGCTCTGCGACGCGCTCGAACGTGCGTTTCAGGGTGAACTGCCGCTGCACCAGGGCGAGACCGAACTGGCGGTCGACGAGATGATGGGTGACCGTCGGGCTCGCGCGCTCGAACTGGTCGCCACCGTGCGGCGTCGGTGGCAGTGGCTGCTGTCGAATCTCGATGGGCCGCTTCGCGACGCGGAATCCGAATTTGGCACCTACGGTATCGAGGCTGGTCCGTTTGCCAGCAAGGCCTCGAATCCGATCCTGTTTCATCGGCTGCAGGACCACTCCGTCCGCGTGTCGTGGAAGCGCGAGCTGAAGATGCCGCTCGACTCGATATTCAGCGGCCTGCCGTTCCGCCGCATCGTCGAGAAGATCGAGACGACGCACAAAGAAGTGCTGCGCGGCCGTACGTTCGTCGCGCTGCACATGCACGCTGGCGATGGCAACGTGCACACGAACATCCCGGTCAATTCAGACAACTACGGGATGCTGCAGGAAGCCACGGCCGCCGTCGAGCGTGTCATGACTCTCGCGCACGAACTTGGCGGTGTGATCTCCGGCGAGCACGGCATCGGCATCACGAAGTTCGAGTTCCTCGAAGAGGACAAGATTCGCGATTTCGTCGCCTACAAGCAGAAGGTCGATCCGGACGGGCACTTCAACAAAGGCAAGCTGATGCCCGGCGCGGACATGCGCAATGCCTACACGCCGTCGTTCAACTTGCTGGGCACCGAGAGCCTGATCCTCGAGCAGAGCGAGGTCGGCGCGATCTCGGCGTCCATCAAGGACTGTGTGCGGTGCGGCAAGTGCAAACCGGTGTGCTCGACGCACGTGCCGCGCGCCAATCTGCTCTACAGCCCGCGCAACAAGATCCTGGCGACGTCGCTGCTGATCGAGGCGTTCCTCTACGAAGAGCAGACGCGACGCGGCGTGTCGCTGGCGCACTTCGACGAGTTCGGCGATGTGGCGGACCACTGCACGGTGTGCCACAAGTGTCTGAAGCCGTGCCCGGTCGACATCGACTTCGGCGACGTGTCGGTGGCGATGCGCAACTTCCTGCGGCGTCAGGGCAAAAAGAAGACGAGCCTTGGCACCAAGGCCGCCATGCTGTTCCTGACGGCCAAGGATCCGGCCACCATCAAGATGGCGCGCGTCATGATGACGGGGGTCGGGTTCAGGGTGCAGCGTCTGGCGTACAACGTGGCGAAGCGCATCGGCCTGACCAAGGTCACAACGGTGCAGCCGCCAGCCACGGTTGGACAGGCGCCTATTCGCGCCCAGGTGCTGCACTTCATCAACAAGCCCATGCCGAAGGCGCTGCCAAGCCGGACGTCACGCGCACTGCTGGACATCGAAGATGACAAGCTCGTGCCGGTCATCCGCGATCCGCAGCGTGTGAACGAGGAGTCGGACGCCGTGTTCTACTTCCCGGGCTGCGGCTCCGAGCGTCTCTTCAGTCAGGTCGGTCTCGCTACGCAGGCCATGCTGTATCACGTGGGTGCGATCACGGTCTTGCCACCCGGCTATCTCTGCTGCGGCTACCCGCAGATCTCGGCGGGCTTCGACGACGACGGCGAGAGGATCACGACCGAGAACCGCGTGCAGTTCCACCGTGTCGCGAACACCCTCAACTATCTCGACATCAAGACTGTCATCGTCTCGTGCGGCACGTGCATGGATCAGTTGCAGCGCTACGAGTTCGACAAGATCTTCCCGGGTTGCCGACTCCTGGATATTCACGAATATCTGATGGAGAAGGGCGTGAAGCTCGAAGGTGTGGGCGGCGTGCGCTACATGTATCACGACCCCTGCCACACGCCGATGAAGACGCATCAGCCGTTGAAGGTCGTCAATCAGCTGATGGGCTCTCCGGTCACGAACACGGACCGGTGCTGCGGTGAGTCTGGCACCTTCGCGACGTCACGTCCTGACGTGTCGACGCAGGTCCGCTTCCGCAAGCAGGAAGAGATCGAGAAGGGCGTCGACGGCATGCGCAAGGAGGGTCACGAGGGTCAGGTGAAGATTCTGACGTCGTGCCCGTCATGTCTCCAGGGTCTGTCACGCTACGACGACGATGCGGGCACCACGGCGGACTACATCGTCGTGGAACTCGCGAATCACATCCTCGGCGCGAACTGGATGAACGAGTACGTGGCCAAGGCCAACTCCGGTGGCATCGAGCGCGTGCTGCTGTAGATCGTTTGAACGGCGGCGCCCGCGTGGCGCCGCCAATCAACACACGTCGTCAGGTCTTGAACGAGGTCGGGTGTGTCGCGAACATCACTGGGCCGACCAGTGAGCAGTAGTCGCGGCGTCTTTGGCGGAACACGAGCAGGGGGCTCTCCGATGAATCGACGCAGCTTTCTGACTCGTGGTGCAGCCGGTCTCTGTGCACTCGCATCGTCTCGCGCGCTGGTGCGTGCATCGTCGCAGGCGCCGGTGCCTGTTGCGGGCGACGACATCCCGATTGGCAAGTCGCGGCTGGGTATCTCGGACGATTTCCGTGATGGAACGGTCTATGTGCCCGCGTCCTACAGGAAGGGCACACCGATGCCCGTGCTTGTCATGCTGCACGGCTACAGCGGCGATGCTGAGAGCGTGCGGTATACCTTTCCGCTCGCCGAGCAGCACGGCGTTATCGTGCTGGCGCCTGAGTCACGCGATGTGACGTGGGGCATGGAAAGCCCTGGGTTCGACACCGACTCGCGTTTCATCGGCATGGCGTTTCGGTGGGTGGCCGATGTGCTGACGATCGATCGGTCGCGCATTGCGATGGGCGGCGTGTCGGACGGCGCAAACTACGCGTTGAACATGGGGCTTGCTTACGGCGACACGTTCAACAACCTGATGATCTTTTCGGCTGGTACGCTGGCGACGTTCCGCAGGCAGGGCAAGCCGCGCATCTTCCTCGCGCATGGCACGCAGGACCGCGCGATGCCCATCGACAGGACCGGTCGCAAGTTCGCGGCTGACTTGAAAGAGCAGCAATACGACATCACCTACGTCGAGTACGAAGGTGGACACGGCGCACCGCTCGATGTGGTGACCGAAGCCTTCGATTGGTTTGACCCGCGGAAGGGCTGAGCTCTCATCGCCAAGCACTCAGCACATAGGCGCAACTCGCGGGTAGAGTCCCCGACGAGCTAGCGTTTCTGCTTGTTCGGCATAGCTACGTGTCTGGTCATGTGATTTGCGTCGAAGTTCCGGTGGTCTATGTCGCTGGCACATCGGCCAGCCCGTATAATCCGCACCACCATGTCACTGGTCGGCGGCACACGGCTCGGTTCCTACGACGTCATCGCGTTGCTCGGCGAAGGCGGGATGGGGCAGGTCTTCAGCGCAGGCGACACGAAACCAGGTCGCGACGCGGTCATGAAGGTGCTGCCAGACGCGGTGGCGCACGACCCAGATCGTCTCGCCAGGTCTACGCGTGAGGTCAACCGATGAGACGCGTGTTTCTCGCCGTCGGGTTGCTGGCCGTGCTCACTGTCTCGGTGACCACGTTGCAGCAGCGTCCGCAAGTGGCGGCGCACTTTCACCACGTGCATGTGAATTCAACGGACCCGGCCAGGACGCAGGCATTCTACGAAAAGACGTTCGGAGCGCAGCCAGTCAAGTTCAAGGACAAGACTGATGCGCTCTTCACGAGCCGCGGTTTCATTCTCATCAACAAGGTCGCCACGACACCCCGGGACCTCGAGACAACGTCCATTCGCCACATCGGATGGGCGGGCATCGACGGACCCAACGAGTTTGCCCGCTTCAAGTCGCAGGGCGTTCAGTTCCACACGCCGCTCACGCCACTCGGGCAGAACTGGTTCTTCTACATCTTCGGACCCGACCGCGAGATCGCGGAGGTGTACACCGGCGATCAGAACCATCTGTTCAATCACGTGCACTATTCGGTCGAGGATGTCGCAGCGACGGCGCAGTGGTACGAGCGCACACTGGGGATGACGTTTCCAGCCAGCGCCAAGGCACCGCGTCCGACCGATCCGGCTGCGCGCTGGGGTTCGTCGGCACGTCTTGACGGCGTCAGCTTCGTCCTGATTTACAAGGATCACTACTACGCCGACTCCGAGCATCGGCTGCCTGTTGGGCGCACGCTGCAGTCCACACAAGGCACCACCGTGGACCACGTGGCGTTTTCGTACACCGACATCGCGCCAGAGTTCGACCGTATGAAGGCGGCCGGGGTTCCTATCGTTCAACCAATCGCGGAGCGTCCGGACGGTGTGAAGAGCTTCTTCATCACGGGGCCTGACGCGGTCTTGCTCGAGATCGTCGAGGCTCCGCCGATTCCAGACGGACTGTGGCGCTAGCCCGCGCATCGCGACCGAGCGCATGTCCCGGTATCCGGCCACGGAGGCGTACCGTCACGACCGCCCAGCGGCTGACCTGACGGTTAATAGTTAAGGGATTTAGAAGATGGTGGCCAGGGCCAGAATCGAACTGGCGACACTACGATTTTCAGTGCGTCCAGCCGCAAGCGCAAGGTACGTTGAAAATGCCAATGATTTCGAAAATCGGCACGTTTCCGTGATTTACGCAGTTTACGAGGAACACGAAAGGCACGAGCAGATCGCTCTCGAAAGGGACAAACACGGGGACAGGGGACAGCCCCATTGAGAGGCCTGCCGGTCCTTTGGTCTTGGGCCGGCCCGGATACCAGTCGAGATCCAACCGTTCGCTTTTTTCTAGCTCAGCGTTACACTCCCACACCGGCATATTGATGAGGTGTGAGATGCATCAGAGCAAAGTGTTCCACCGGGCCGCGGTCATGGCGCTGTGTGTTCTTTTGGCGACGGGGGTTGCAACTGCCGGACAAGCGCCTGGCGGGCCAGCGACCGAGAATCGGGGGCCGGGAACGAAGATCGAAACGCTGCTGCTCTCCAAGGGCACCCTGCTCAACAAGGATTTCTATCCTCTGGGAAGGTTGGCTGGCGCGATCGGGGGCGGTACGGCTGACCTCGATGCGCTGGTGGTTTCAAGCCCTGGACGCACGAACATACAGCTCAAAGGCCTCCGCATCGAGGTAAAGGAGGGCGGACGCCTCGAGCGGAGCACTACTGCGTTCCTCGACCTCGAAGAGATCGACGACCTTCTTCGCGCGATCGAGTTCTTCGCCTCGCCGCAAAGCCACGACCAGCCAAAACCGCAGACGTCGGGCGTTGCTTCGAACAGAGAAGCGCACCGCGAAACGACCTTTTCAACGAAGGGCGACTTCTCGCTGACGTGTCTGGGCAAGACTGGCGACCGGACTTGTGTGCTTCAAAGCGGAAGGATTGGAGCAGTGAATCTCTTCATTCGGGAGGAGATACAGCTGGACCAGTTGAAGACGATGGTAACCAACGCTCGGACCATCCTCCAGAACCAGTAGTGGATACTCCTCGAGATCTCCCGACGAGTACGGCTCTTATCAAGGGGCCCCGAGCGGTCGCCCTGCTTGATGTCCTCGGTTTTTCTGATCACATTCGCCAGTCTGGAACCGACGGTCTCGACGGCTATCTCGGTCGCGTAGTGCAGCTTGCGCAGTTGTATTTCTCAGTCGACACAATATTGTTCTCGGACACCATCGTTCTGTACGGGTTCGACGACAAGAACGAAACCATTGATCAACTACTTGAGCTGACGTCGGTCCTGGCGTACGAGCTTCTCGCTCTAGGATTTCCGACAAGGGGGGCTATTGCCCACGGGGACATCTCTGTTTCAGAGCCCGGCGGGCGCGGAGTCGTAGTTGCCGGCGTTCCGATCGTCGATGCGCACGTGTGCGAATCACAGACAGATTGGAGCGGGACAATGCTGGCGCCATCGATTCTGAGGCGCATAAGGGACCTCTCTCACTTCGAATCGATCCTCACGAACCCGCCAGAATCGCCGGACCGATTCCGAATGCGCCTTGCCAAGACGCGGGTCCAGCCGTGTGCGAAGATCCCGTTCAAGGGCGACGCCACCCACCCCTATCTGGAGGGCTTTGCGGTTGTCCCACTGCCTCGCGTGCTTGAGCAGCGCGGCGAGTTGATTCGCGGCCTTAAGACAGCGATTGGGCACCTTAAGCGACTAAAGCAACTGGCACCAGATCCAAGATCACAAGCCAAGTTTCAACACTCGATCGTCTGGCTTGAGGAATTCATCGAACCTTGGTCTCAAGAGCCCAGCAAGGCTACTTGGTAGTTCGAGTTGAACGATGCCGACACTCATCGCGATGATTCCCGACGCTTCGACCGCGATTCGACTTGAGCCTGAGGAACTCGGCGGGATTCTTCTTCGGCACCTCGCAGGCCTCAACCTGGGCGATCAAAATCTGAGTCGGTTCAATTTCTTCAACGTGCCGACCGTGACATTCCACGGCTATCCGGCCAATCTTTACGGCGATCTGTCGATCGCCTTTGAAGAAGCCTGGGCTTGGTTGGAGAACCAAGGCCTTATTGTTGCTGACGTTGGTAGCGGCGCCGCGCAGCGCTTTCGTCTGACAAGGCGCGGTCGGCGTGTGGCTACATCTGAGGAGGCCTTCGAGGGCTTCAGGCGCGCGTCGCTTCTACCGAGCGACTTGCTTCACCCTCGGCTTCGTGAAGTGGTTGGCAGCTTGTTCTTGCGGGATGACTACGACACGGCAATCTTCAAGGCGTTTCGCGAGGTTGAGGTGTCGGTGAGGCGGGCGGCAGGCCTCGCAGATCGAACTCATCGACATCACACCGGAGGCCCTGCGCCGCAGGCTGTCCCACGGAAACGTCTACGCACCGGAAAAGGTCGA
>Ga0209023_10002066_pt1 | contig 25822 bp, 27 predicted proteins | sample LakOneMetagenome_FD_187468 | JGI IMG/M metagenome (GOLD analysis project Ga0209023, IMG submission 187468) | Freshwater and sediment microbial communities from Lake Erie, Canada (SPAdes) (version 2) | ecosystem: Environmental > Aquatic > Freshwater > Lentic | place: Lake Erie, Canada... | reverse complement strand
TTTGCTGAGTTGTGGCCGCGGTAGGCCGGATTGTTGCGCTTGGCCGGGTTGCCCGACTTGCCGTGCGTTCGGGCCTTGCCGCTGCTTTCCGCGGTCGCGCCGGTCGCGCCGGTCGCGCCTGTCGAGACCCCGGCAGGGTTCATACGTTCTTGTCTGGGCCGCACTGGCCGCGCTCCGTTTGCCACGCACGTATTCTACCCGGCGACCGCAGGCAGAGGTGAGGGTTCGCCGTAACGGACGCCCGCACGTCAGAGTCGCGCGGCCAATGCCCGACGGTCGGGTTTGCCGGAGGGCAACAGCGGAATTGCCGGCACCAGCACAACCCGTGCCGGCCGCGCCGCCCGGCCGAGCGACGACACGACGGCGTCCCGCATCCCGGCTTCGGAGCGCGCCTCGGACGCCTCGCACACCTCGTGCGGCCCGGCGACGATCACGACCGGTACCTGACCCCATTCGGCGTCGTCAGCGGCCACGACCACCGCCTCCGAGAAGCCGCTGAGCGAACGCACAACCCGCTCGACAGCGTCAAGGGACACCTTCTCTCCCCCGGAGATGATCACGTTGTCGGCGCGACCGAGAACGCGCACCTCACCGGTGTCGGAGTTCACCTCACCCAGGTCCCCGGTGCGGTACCAGCGCACGAGGTGATCGTCGATGAACCGGTCCGCTGTTCGCTCGGGATCGGCCAGATAGCCCTCGGCGAGCACCGAACCCGACATTTCCAGCTGTCCGTCCCGAACCCGCACCTGGGTATTGCCGATCGGGAGGCCGTTGTAGACGCAGCCGCCGCAGGTTTCCGACGAACCGTATGTACGCACGACCCGCACGCCCAGCTGCTCCGCGTGGGCGCTGAGCTCCGGACGGATGGCCTGTCCTCCGATGAGAATGGCGGTGAAGCGGCGTAGCACGGCCAGCAACCGCGAGTCACCGTCGGTGGCCGCCAGCAGGCGAGAAAGCTGTACCGGCACGAGCGAGGTGTACCGCAACGGTTCAGACATGGTCTCCGCGAGGGCCATGAAGCGTTGGGCGTCGAAGTGGCCCGGCGGCATCACCACGGGGATGGTCTCAGCCACGATCGACCGCACGAGCACCTGGACCCCGGCGATGTAATGCGTGGGAAGCGCAAGCAACCACTGCCCCGGACCGCCCAGGGTGTCCGCTGAGGCCGCCGCACTGGCGAGCAGCGCGTCAGTGCCGAGCATCACCCGCTTGGGCACATCCGTCGACCCGGAGGTTTCAATGACCACGGCGACCCGCCGCGGCACGAACAGCGCGGGCGATCCGGCCTCGACGACCATGTCGGAGACCGGCATCAGCGCTGGTCCACTGGCGGTGAGCGCTTGGCGCAACAGCGCCATCACGTCAAGCGGTTCGCTCGCGTGCGGCCCGTCCACGGGCAGGATGAGGAGCGGTCTGGTCATCGTCCGACCCGCCGTCTCAGTACTGCCAGGGGTACGGCGCCCAGTCGGGTTCGCGTTTTTCCAGGAACGCGTCGCGTCCTTCGACGGCCTCATCGGTGCCGTAGGCCAGCCGGGTGGCCTCGCCGGCGAACACCTGCTGACCCACCAAGCCGTCATCAACGGCATTGAAGGCGAATTTGAGCATGCGGATGGCCGTGGGCGACTTGGTGAGAATCTCCCGGGCCCACTCGAGCGCGGTGGCTTCCAACTCGGCGTGCGGCACAACGGCGTTGATGGCGCCCATCTCGAGGGCACGCTGGGCGGAATACTCTCGGGCGAGGAAGAACACCTCACGGGCAGCTTTCTGCCCCACCTGACGAGCGAAGTAGGCACTGCCGTAACCGGCGTCGAAAGACCCCACGTCGGCATCCGTTTGCTTGAACTTGCCGTGTTCGGCACTGGCGATGCTGAGATCGCAGACCACGTGCAGGGAGTGGCCACCGCCGGCCGCCCAGCCCGGGATCACGGCGATGACGACCTTGGGCATGAAACGGATGAGTCGTTGCACTTCGAGGATGTGCAGGCGACCGCCGCGGGCCTTGTCGATACCGGACGCGGTCTCACCCTCGGCATACTTGTAGCCGTCCCGGCCGCGGATGCGCTGGTCGCCTCCGGAACAGAACGCCCACCCACCGTCCTTGGCACTGGGACCGTTGCCGGTGAGCAGGACCACACCGATACGCGGGTTGGTTCGGGCGTCTTCCAGGGCGGCGTAGAGCTCATCGACCGTGCGCGGACGAAAGGCATTGCGCACCTCGGGACGATTGAACGCGATGCGGGCGATGCGTCCGGTGAGGTCCTGGTGGTACGTCACATCGGTGAGGGAGTCGAAGCCCGCCGGGACTGTCCACTGGCTGGCATCAAAGATCTCGGACACCTGTTTTGTCATCTTTCCAGCCTAGCGGCCCGCGATATCCGGGCTCTTTGCACAATGCCAAAAGGCCCAAAGTTCAAGAAATTACGCTCCGAGATTCCCGAAGTCAAGCCCTTGAGGATGCTTTCCTTCGCGGGTGTAATTATGTTTCCGAAGGACCGAAAGGCAGCCATGACAGCCCCAGGCGACGGCGACAGCGCCGTCGACACAGCCGAGTTCACCGAGGTCGCCCTCACTGAACTCGCCCTCACTGAACTCTCCCCCACGGAATGGCGGGTCGCCAAAGCATCCGCCGCCGAGAACGACCCAACGGGCCTTCTCGGTTTCATCCAACGCATCGGCTCAGCGTATGAGGTGACAGATCTCGGTCACGTTCGGGAACGCAGTTATTATTCCTCCTTCTGCCGAGCCATCGCCAGCCTCTCCCCCGCTGCACTCCACCACTTCATCCCGTAGAACGAAAGGTGCTGCCATGACCGTCACCGTTGACGAACATCGTTCCGCACAAAGTCGCCGAAAGACACCGGCAACCGCTACATCGAGCTCCACATCAAGCTCCTCATCGAGCTCCTCATCGAGCTCCTCATCGATTGACATCACGAGCGATATCGCCACAATCGTTTCGGAGCCCCGCACCCCGGCCGTTTCACGCACCGCGGCGGCAGCGGCTGCCGCGGCCCGAGCCGCCCAGTACAGCGGGGCATCAACGGATGCCTTCGGAGACTACCTGCGTCGAATCGGCAAGGGCCAGCTTCTGTCCGCAGAAGAAGAAGTCGAACTCGCCCGCAGGATCGAAGTGGGCCTGTTCGCCGGCGCACGGCTGGTCAACCAGTCCGAGGCAGCGGTGCCGACCGATCCCGGCGAGCGCCGAGAACTCACCTGGCTGGTGCACGACGGCCGTCGGGCCAAGAACCAGTTCATCGAGGCAAATCTGCGGCTCGTCGTGAGCATCGCCAAGCATTATTCCGGTCGCGGTGTCCCCATCATGGACCTCGTCCAGGATGGAAACATGGGCCTTGTGCGTGCGGTCGAAAAATACGATTTCATGACCGGTTACAAATTCTCCACGTACGCCACCTGGTGGATCCGACAGGCCATCCACCGCGGGATGGCAGACAAGTCCCGCATGATCAGGATCCCGGTGCACACCGCCGAGAAGCTCAACAAGATCAAGCGCATTCGTCGAGACCTGACAAGCACCCTCGACCGAGATCCCACCCCCCGTGAAATCGGCGAGGTCGCCCAGATTCCGGTTCGCGACGTTTTGCGTTTGCTCCAATACGACAATGAGCCCATCTCCCTGCACACCCCGGTGGGCGACGGCGCCGGGGACATGGCAGAGCTCATCATCGATGACGATCTCCCCCAACCGGATGAATATGCCACGATCGCCCTCCGCGCCGCGGACATCCAATTCTTCCTGGAGACCCTTCCGGCCCGGGAGCAGTCCATCCTGCGGGCCCGGTTCGGCTTGAATGGCGACGAACCCCGCACTCTCGACCAAATCGCACACATCGAGGGCGTCACCAGAGAGCGGGTACGTCAGATTGAGAAGCGAGCATTGGCCCTCTTACACGTGCCACGCCTGGAGCATTATTTGAAGGATTAGGTCAGCATTTCAGCGTATGGTCAAGCAACAGACTCATGGGAATGGTGAAATGGGAAAGCTGACCTATGATTCCACGCTGAACGTTGACTTCGATGATCGAGTTCTGGCGCATATTCAGGTCGTGGTCGGAGCCAAGCTGCGCCGAGGTGAACCCTTCTACTTCACGTGGCGCGATGACCCGAAGTCCGGTGACGGCCGCAGCTCCATTTGGATGCACCCCGGGATTCCGATCTCCTTCAAGTACTACGGGAGCCGCTCTCCGAGCCTGAACCGGGAGTGGGTCGAAGCCCTGATGGTGACGGCTAATTCGTCGGGAGGCCTGCAGATCGTTCCGGAACCGCGGGCCGCCGCATCGGTCCCGTCGACGGACGCCGGCGAGCACGCCGCATCTTCCGGAGAGAAGGAGGAATCGTGATCAGAGTCGATATCGTCTACGACGGCCGTCCTTATTCATTGGGCGGGCGCACCCTTGAGTCCGTGCGTGCCGAGCTTGATACCGCCCTCGCCGCCGGGGTGCCGTATTGGCTGAGCGCCAATGCCGGCGAAGGCCGTTACGAAGATGCGCTGCTGCTGATCATCCCGGGGGTACCGATCGTCCTCGTGCACGCCACGATCAACGGCAGCAGCCCGCAAAGCGACAGCGTCGAATCCTTCATTCCTGACGGCTTGTGACGGAACGCACACCATCGGGCTGGCACACTGGAGGTATGAAGCCCTCACTGAACGAGTTGCTCGATTCCGCCCACGTTGTGGCCTTGCCGGTTGTCGCCCGCTTTCGCGGTATTGAGAGCCGAGAAGCGCTCGTGGTGGAGGGGCCGAACGGGTGGACCGAATTCTCGCCGTTCGTCGAATACGACGACGCCGAGTCTGCGGACTGGTTGCGTGCGACCATCGATTTCGGTTGGAACGAGGCACCGCACGCTCTGCGCACCAGCATTGCGGTGAACGCGACCATTCCTGCCGTCGGGCCCGATGACGTGGCCGGGGTGCTGGCCCGCTTCCCCGGATGCCGCACCGCCAAAGTGAAGGTGGCCAGCCCCGACCAGACGCTCGCCGACGACGTGGCCCGCGTGAGCAAGGTGCGCGAACTGCTGGGCCCGGAAGGACGCATCCGCATTGATGCCAACGGGCTCTGGACCGTGGACGAGGCGGAGAAGGCCATCCACGCCTTGAATGCCTTCGACCTTGAGTACGTGGAGCAGCCCTGCGCCACGGTGCCCGAGCTCGCCGAAATCCGCGATCGCACCGCCTACCTCGGTGTACCGATCGCGGCGGATGAGAGTGTGCGAAAGACCGACGATCCCCTCGCTGTGGCCCGGGCGGGTGCCGCAGACATCCTGGTGATCAAGGCACAGCCGCTCGGCGGTATCCGGGCTGCACTCTCGATCATCGGACAGACCGGATTGCCCGTGGTGGTGTCCAGTGCGCTCGACACGTCGATCGGCATCTCGATGGGCGTGCACCTGGCCGCTGCCGTTCCCGGCCTCTACTTCGACTGCGGCCTCGCGACCGCTTCGCTGCTCCTGGGTGATGTGACCAGCGACCCGCTCATTCCCGTGGACGGCGCCATCACCGTTCGCCGGGTCACCCCCGACCCGCTACTGCTGGAGAAGTATGCGGCCACACCCGAGCGCCGCGACTGGTGGCTCGCCCGCCTGAAGCGCACCTACGCCCTCCTTGAGGACTGAGCAGCGGCGGCCAACCGGAAACAGACAAGCCCACGCTCACCCCCTCAGGGTGAGCGTGGGCTGTCGTTTGCCGCTTACAGTCCCGAGTAGGAGTGCAGGCCCTTGAAGAACACGTTCACGATGCCGAAGTTGAACATCACAGCGGAGAATCCGATGATCGCCAGCCACGCCGAGCGTGATCCGCGCCAACCGCGGGTGGCCCGGGCATGGATGTATCCGGCGTAGATAACCCAGATGATGAAGGTCCACACCTCTTTGGTGTCCCAGCCCCAGTACCGCCCCCAGGCCTTCTCAGCCCAGATCGAGCCGGCCATCAGGGTGAAGGTCCACAGGATGAAACCGATGATGTTCACCCGGTAGGCGAGGTTTTCCAGTGTGAACGACGAGGGGAGCGTGGCCAGGAAACGGAGCCGGACGCTCTTGGCCTCGGCCACAAGACTCTCCCGCTGGAATTGGAACAACTGCACGGTGGACAACGCGAAGCCGATTGCGAAGAAGCCGGTGCCGAGCGAGGCGACGAAGACGTGGATGACAAGCCAGGCCGATTGCAGCGCCGGCGGCAGCGGCGCGATTTCCACGTAGAACCGCAGTGCCGCAATGCCCAGGAGCACCAGGACCAGGCCGGTCAGGAACGTACCGAGAAACCGCAGGTCGATACGGGTGATCACGATCAGGAACACCGTCACGATCAGCAGCGTTCCGGTCATCGCGAACTCGTACATGTTCGCCCACGGCACGCGTTCCGCAGCGATTCCGCGCATCACGGTGGCAGCCAACTGCAAGGCCCACGCGAGCACGGTGAGGGCGACTCCGATGCGCAGGCTCGGCGAGCGACCGTAGGGGCTCGCTGCGTCGTTGTCCATGCGGGCACTGAGCCGGGTCAGGGTGGTGGTTCCGCCGCCGACTGCCCGGGACGACTCGCCTGCGGCATCCGTTCCGATGACCTTGGCCTGAGCATCGACGGATGCGCTGCGCTTGGCGAGGTCGATCGAGAATGCGATGAATGCCACCGCGTAGATGGCCATCGCCGAGTACAGACTGATGATGGAGAGCTCATTGAGATTCACGATATAAGCCTAAGTCGGTTTGGGTGTCGGGTCGACAACCGGGTCGGGGGTGAACTGGGACGCGTGCTTGTCGGCCAGGGCCGTGACGGCCGCTTCCAGCGCCGGATCATCACCTCGGGCGAGCCCGGCGTATTCCAGTCGCAGGGTGCCGTCAGGCTGCTCGGCGGCTTTGACCCATACTCGGCGTCGAGGCACGAAAAGCCCGGTCAAGAGACCAAACAGCGCGAGCATCGCGAACAGGAAAACCCAGCCTTGGGTCGGGTCGTGATGCACATCGAAGGAAGCGAAGCGAGGAACCGAGGTGGAGAAATCGTTTGCCGCGGCGTTCGGGCTCGCGCTGTCGAACGTGACGGTGCCGAGGCCGTTGGGCAGATCCACAGTTTGGCCGGGCATCATCTCAAGCGATTTCACCCCGGTGGAACCTCCGGTGAGCGAGGTCATCTTGTCGGTGTTGAGCGAGTAGACGGATGTCGGAACGCCGGCATCGAGGCCCAGGTCGCCCTCGAAGACCCGCAGGGTGAGCATCGGGTACTCCAGGTCGGGGAATGACGAGAAATAGGTGCCGGACTGCGACTCCGCCTGCGTGGGGTAGAAGAAGCCGATCATGCCGATCTGCTGGGCGAGACCGTCGGGCACCTTCACGACGCCGAGCGAGGTGAGGTTGGCGTCCTGGGGGAGAAATGGCACGGAGTCCGTGAACACGGGCTTCCCGGAGGGGTCCTTCACCGTGATGGTGGGCGCGTAGCCGTTGCCGAGCAGGAAGATGTCAGTGCCGCCGGTGCGCAGCGGACCGTTGACCTTCACCACGCCCGGCGTCGCAGTGTCGGAGCGGTCGGTCACGGTCACGTCGGCGGTGAAGTCCGTCGGCTGGCCGAAAGCCTTGAGGTTCAATTGCTCGTACGTCACGGCGAAATCATCGAGCGTGAGCTTGTACGGGTCGAGGGAATCGCTGCTGAAGAATCGCCCCGGGTTGAAGGAGTCGTAGGCCAACAGGGTGTTCACGAAGGTCTGCCCCTCCACCAGGACGCGCTGGCCGCTGAAACCGAAGCCACCGCCGAAGCCCACGGTGATGAGGATTCCCACGAGAGCGAAATGGAACACCAGGTTGCCGGTCTCCCGCACGTAGCCACGTTCGGCGGAGACGGAGAACACCCCGGCTCCAGGGCGCGCGTCGTCGAAGAGGGCGGTGCGGTAGCCGCTGGACTTCAACAGCTTGCGGGCCGAGGTGATCGCGGCCGCGGCATCCGTTCCTGCCGGCGCCGTTCGCACCGTGAATCCGGCCAGCCGGCCCAGGCGCGACGGCGTGGTCGGCGGCTTCGCCCGCAGCGCCAGGAAGTGATGCTTGGTGCGCGGAATCACGCAGCCGATGAGGGAGATGAACAGCAGGATGTAGATCGCCGAGAACCACGCGGAGGAATACACGTCGAACGCCTGGATCTTGTCGAGCACCGGAGCCAGATCGGGGTTGTCCGTGAAGTACTGCGTGACACCGTTCGGGTCGGACGATCGCTGCGGCACCAGGGAACCCGGAATGGCGGCGATGGCCAGCATCAGGAGCAGGAAGAGTGCGGTGCGCATGCTGGTGAGCTGGCGCCAGAACCAGCGCAGCCAGCCGGTCAGGCCGAGCTTGGGCTGAACGATCTGGGCGTCAACCGAAGCCGGCGCGGAATCGTAGTGGTCAGATGGCCGGGACAAAGTTGCCAATCACCCCTTGCAGGTCGAGGAGCCAGGAGCCCCAGATGCCGCTCACCATGAGCACGCCGATGACGATGAGAAAGACCCCACCGAACAGGTTGATCGCGCGGATGTGCCGCTTCAGGAAAGCCACACTCCCGGTGGCCCAGTTGAGGCCGAGCGCGATCAGGAGAAAAGGAATACCCAGGCCGAGCGCGTAGAACAACGCGAGCAGCCCGCCCTGCCAGGGCGAACCGGTGGTCAGGCTGAGCGAGTTGATGGCCGTGAGGGTCGGACCGGTGCACGGGGTCCACCCCACGGCGAAGACGGCTCCGAGCAGGGGAGCGCCGGCGAGGCCCATCTTGGGACGCCACTGGGTCTTCAGGGTTCGCTGCATCATGCCGAATTGGCCCACGAATACCAGGCCGAGCAGGATCACGACCACGCCGGCGATGCGGCCGACCACGTCGCGGTACTGGTTGAGCCAGAACCCGGCCGCGCCGAAGACCACTCCGGTGAGCACGAACACCAGGGTGAACCCGAGGATGAACAGCGCCACCCCGGTGAGCAGCCGGCGACGTCCGCGGCGGTCACCCTTGGCTGCGCTTGTGCTTCCATCGGCAAAACCACCGATATAAGCCAGGTAACCGGGCACCAGTGGCAGAATGCACGGCGAAGCAAATGACACGAGTCCGGCCAGGATGGCAATCGGAATCGCGAAGAGCAACGGGCCGCTGAAGACGATCTCCCCGAACGGATTGCCCACGCCTAGGACTCCTCCGCCACGGTGTCGCGGATCAGCGTTTGCAGGATGGACGGCGAGGTGACCTGCCCCAGGATGCGAGCGGCAACCCGGCCCTGCTTGTCGAGCACGAGTGTGGTGGGCACGGCGTTCGGCGGGATGCTCCCACTGAAGGACAGCTGCATGCTGCCGTCGTTCACGTCGAGAACCGAGGGGTACGTGATGCCATAGGTTTTGTTGAACGCTGCCGCGTTGGCAGCCTGGTCACGCACGTTGACACCGAGGAAGGAAGCGCCCTTTCCGTCGAACTGGGCATTGAGCTTTTGCAGGTCCGCCGCTTCCGCACGACACGGCGCGCAGCTGGCGTACCAGAAGTTCACCACCAAAACCTCGCCCGCATAGTCGGCACTCGTGATCGTCTCGCCGGCTTCACCGGTTCCGGTGAAGCTCACGGCTTCACCGCGAGCGGATGCCGCGATTTCGGTGACGCTGCCATCTCCCGCGATGAAGCCCTTGCTGCTGCCCTCGCGATATTGGGCGGCGAGCGGGTCAGTCGTGCATCCGGTAAGCACCAGGGCGAGCGAGATCAGGCCGGTGAGGGCCAGGCGTGAAGCGCGGCGAGTGCGGAACATCACACGGCCCCCACATCTGACGCCGAGCCCTGCAGGTGCGCCGCCGGGCTTGAATAGGACGTCTCTTCGAAGTGATCGCCCAGCCACGACAGCGTCGTGATGCTTGACAGGGCGCAGCGGCGTGTACGCGGGTCGTGGGCCAGGCTCTCGTGGGCGAGGTCCCGGTGCACCATCCAGATGGGCAGCTGGTGGCTGACCAGTGCGACGTCACCGTCGTCAACCGATTTCCAGGCGTCGGTGACGGCTGCAAGCATGCGATCGGCGACCGAGCGAAACGGCTCACCCCAGCTGGGTCGCAGCGGATTCACCAGGAAGGGCCAGTTGCGCGGGTCCCGCAGGGCGCCGCCCTGGCCGCGCATCCGCTTGCCTTCGAAGTGGTTGGTGGGCTCGATGAGCCGCTCGTCGGTGTCCAAGGACAGCGAGAACGCGCTCGCGATCGGCGCGGCCGACTCCTGCGCGCGCTGCAGCGGCGAAGCGACCACCCGAACCACCGGACGACCCCGGCTCAGAAGTTCTGCTGCTGCGGCCTGAGCCATCGTCGCCCCGAGTGCCGAGAGTCGATAATTCGGCAGCCTGCCATAGAGCACGCCCCGGGGGTTAAAAACCTCGCCATGACGTACGAGATGAACTTGACTGGCTACCACCCCATCAGTCTATTGACAGAGCACCCGCGAATTTGCCGTGAGGCGGGCGGCTAAACTCAAGTCTGTGACTTCGCGCGTAGTGATCAAGAACCTGTCCGCTCTCGACGACGGCCCCGTATCGGTGTCCGGCTGGGTCGATACCGTCCGAGACCAAAAGAAGGTGCAATTCGTCGTTCTGCGTGACGAATCCGGTGCTGTTCAGCTCGTCAACCCGCGCACGACGGATGCCGACGGCACCGTTGTCGCCGACGAGCCGGCCACGAGCATCTCAAGCCTGGCCCAGGGCACGTTCGTGACCGTGACCGGCCAGCTCAAGCACGACGAACGGGTGAAGCTCGGCGGCATCGAAATCAAGCTCACCAGCTTGACCGTGGTGTCGGCCGCCATCCCCGAGACGCCCATCGCAGCCGACTCGAGCCTGGACAAGCGCATGGACTGGCGTTTCCTCGACCTGCGAAACCCGAAGCAGAACCTCATCTTCCGCATCCAGACCACCTTCGAGCACGCCCTGCGCACGTACTGGATCGAGCACGACTTCATCGAGCTGCACACGCCCAAGCTGATGGCGAGTGCGAGCGAGTCCCGCGCCGAGCTGTTCGAGGTTGGCTACTTCGACACGAAGGCGTACCTGGCGCAGAGCCCGCAGTTCTTCAAGCAGATGGCGCAGGCCGCCGGCTTCGGCAAGATCTTCGAGGTGGGCCCCGCGTTCCGCGCCGATCCCTCGTTCACCAGCCGGCACGCCACTGAGTTCACGAGCGTCGACTCGGAGATCAGCTGGATCGACAGCCACGAAGACGTGATGCAACTGCACGAAGACCTCATGGTGGCCGGCTTCACCGCCGTCAAGGCCAAACACGGTGACGAGGTCAAGGCCTTGTTCGACGTGGAGGTGAGCGTCCCCACCCAGCCGTTCCCGCGCATCCCCCTGGCCGAGGCGAAGGAAATCGTGAAGAGCCGCGGCTACGAGGTTCCCCGCGACGACGATGACATGGATCCGGAGGGCGAGCGCCAGATCGCCGCGTACGTGGCCGAGACGTTCGGACACGAGTTCGTGTTCCTCACCGATTACGCCTCGAGCATCCGCCCGTTCTACCACATGCGTCACGACGGCGACCCGAGCGTCACCAAGAGCTACGACCTCATCTTCAACGGCACCGAGATCTCCACTGGCGCCCAGCGCGAGCACCGCATCGACGTGCTGGAGGCGCAGGCCATCGAAAAGGGCCTCGACCCGAAGGAGATCGAGGGCTACCTCGACTTCTTCCGCTACGGCGTTCCCTCGCACGGCGGATTCGGCATGGGTCTGGCCCGCGTGCTGATGCTCATGCTGCACCAGGCGAGCATTCGCGAGGTCACCTACCTGTTCCGTGGTCCGACCCGCCTGGAGCCATAGACCTCGTCCCAACCCGAAACGGGCCGTGCGTCAGTCGACGCACGGCCCGTTTTCGATATGAGGATCTGACTAGACCTGAAGGTCGACCGCCAGCCGGTCGGTGACGACCGTGCGGATGAAGGCGCCGGCGGCCTTGTGATCGGGGTGGGCCTGATAGCGGGCAAGGGCATCGAGATCGTCGACGTCCAGGATCAAAGCCAGGTCCCAGTTTTCGTCACCGGCGACGTCCGGGCCCACCGTGAGCGCGCGAATCTCCGGGACGACGCCGACCAGGGCTTCCAGTCGTGACACGACCCCGGCCGCATCGTCAGCCTTCTTGCGGGGCGTGACCGCGCTGAGCTTCCAGAAAACAATGTGCCGAATGGTCATGAGACCTCCAAGAGGGCCGTGCGGAGACGCACCGGATCGATGCGCCAGTAATTGTGGACCTTGCCATTGATCAGCAGCACCGGGATGTCCTCGACGTACCGGGCGTGCAATTCGGCATCGTCAAGGATGGACAGCTCTTCGACGGCGATCGCCAGGCTCGGGCGCTCGTCGGTGACGTCCTGAACCACAGCCGATATCAGCTCCCGGGCATCGTCGCAGAGGTGACAGCCCGGCTTGCCGATCAGGGTGAGGTGGATGGTAGCCATACTCCAAGCCTAGTTGAAGCCGAAAAGGGCAAGCAAAAAGCGCCAGACCCAGGGGCCCAGCGCTCACGCTTGATTACGGTCGGAAGACCGTCTTACTTCTTGTTGCGACGCTGGTGGCGGGTCTTACGAAGCAGCTTGCGGTGCTTCTTCTTTGCCATGCGCTTGCGTCGCTTCTTGATTACAGAACCCACAGGACCTCACAAAGAGTTGATTCGCCGCGGGACTCGCGACAGACACGAAAACCCTATTCTATCGGACAAATGCCCGGGGTTCTACGCGGAGTCGGCAACCGGGCGGTGAATTGCCCGTTCAACGACTGATTCCGGCACCCGAAATGAGCGTCCGAAGCGAACCGCGGGCAGGACGCCCGAGTGCACCATGCGATACACCGTCATCTTCGACACGCGCATCAGCCCTGCCACTTCGGCCACTGTGAGAAAACGCACGTCCGGCAGGTCCTGGCTCACAGCAACCACCTCACAGTTCCGCATTCCACGCGCCCGAATAGGGCGCCTTGCGGCAACTCTAGAGGCCGACAGACCAGTCGTCTAGGCGTTCTTGCGCCATTTCTTGGTGGTGGCATCTTTCACGACATGCGTCATCTGGTACGACGTGTCGGCGAAGGCCTTACCGATCGCAGAAGCGAACGCCCGTTGCTCCTGCTTCAGCCCTGCCTCCTCGGCAGCTTCGGCTTCTTCAGCGGCGTCGAAGTCCACGCTGAGGAACGGAATCAGCCAATCTTCGATGGCTTCGAGCGGAGCGTAATCCAGGTGGTAATAGCGGTGCTGTCCTTCTTCCCGCACGCTGACCAGACCGCTTTCCCGAAGTACCTTCAGGTGCTTTGACACGGTCGGCTGGCTCAAGCCGAGATTGCCCACAATGTCGGACACGCTGAGTTCGCCGCGTGCCTCGCCGCCCTGGTTGTGACGGTCGAGAAGAATTCGAAGGATGTCCCTCCGGGTCGAATCCGCCACAACGTCGAATATGTCTGCCATTCCCTCAGGTTAGTCACTGAACAAGGGGAGTACCATGTGATCTTGTCGCGGGTCGCAGTCCTTGGGGGTTCCACGTGCAATCGAATGCCTCCGCTGTGCGGTTCGGTCACCACCGGTCAACCTGGTTCGGTCGCATTCGCGACGCCGTCGACCATCTGGTGCGGTCTTCCCCCTCCCGGTTCGCCATCCTGGTGTTCACCGCCCTCATCCTGGTGTTCACCGCCCTGTTCTCGCTGCCGATCGCGTCCGCCGACCGCGTGATCACCCCCTTGCATGACGCACTGTTCACCGCCGTGTCAGTGATCTGCGTCACCGGGCTGGCCACGGTGGACATGGCGACGCACTGGTCGGCTTTCGGCAACATCCTCGTCTTCATCGGCGTCAACGTGGGCGGTATCGGCGTGCTCACCCTCGCCTCGATCATGGGCCTGGTCATCTCGCGCCGTCTCGGCCTCCGGACGAAGCTGATGGCCGCGAGCGATTCCAACCCCTCCCGCATTCATGCCGGACCGGTGAACGAGGGCCAGGCCATCCGGCTCGGCGAGGTGGGCAGCCTGCTGCTGACCGTGGCCGTGAGCGCCCTGGTGATCGAGGTGGGCGTTGCGGCGCTGCTGTTCCCGCGCATGCTGATTGACGGCGTCGCCGTGGGCGAGGCCATCTGGCACAGCTTCTACTACGCCGCGATGGCCTTCACCAACACCGGTTTCAGCCCGAACGCCATGGGCCTTGGGCAGTTCGAGAACGACTTCTGGTTTCTCGGTGCGCTGATGGTGGGAGTCTTCCTCGGCAGCCTCGGCTTTCCGGTGATCTACGCCTTCGCTCGCGGCTGGCGCAAGCCGCGCACCTGGTCACTGCACGTGAAGCTCACCCTCGTCACCACCATCGCGCTCATGTTTGCGGGAATGATCATCTACATCATCCTCGAATTCGACAATCCGAAGACCTTCGGTTCCTTGAACGCCGGGGACACCATCTTCCAGTCCCTCTTCATGTCGGTGATGACACGCTCGGGCGGCTTCGCCACCATCGATATCGCCGATCTCAACGGATCGAGCCTGCTCGTGAGCAGCATGCTCATGTTCATCGGCGGCGGTTCCGCCTCCACCGCCGGCGGCATCAAGGTGACGACTTTCGCCATCCTCTTTCTCGCCGCCTTCGCTGAGGCCCGCGGCAAGGACCAGATGGAGGCCTTCGGGCGTCGTATCCCCAGCGACATCCTCCGGCTGTCGGTGAGCGTCGTGCTCTGGGGAGCCACCACGGTCGCGGTGTCCTGCATCCTCATCGTGCACATCACCCAGGCTCCACTGGACCATGTACTTTTCGATGTGATCAGCGCCTTCGCCACCTGCGGCCTGTCCACCGGGCTCACAGCGGGACTGCCGCCGGAAGGCGTCTACGTGCAGGCTGCCACCATGTTCATGGGGCGGGTTGGTACAGTTACTCTCGCTGCCGCGCTGGCTGCGAGCCAGAGCAGACAGCTGTTCAAGCGCCCCGAGGAAAGGCCCATCGTTGGTTGACCGCATCAAACACGACGCACCCGTGCTCGTTATCGGGCTCGGACGCTTCGGTGCCGCCACGGCCGGACAGCTCGACCGGCTCGGACGCGAAGTGCTCGTCGTGGATATCAGCGAGGCCCTCGTGCAGAAGTGGTCCGAACGCGTCACCCACGCCGTTCAGGCCGATTCCCGATCACTCGAAGCGCTCAAGCAGATCGGTGCGCAGGATTTCTCCATCGCCGTTTGCGCGGTGGGGTCCTCCGTTGAGGCGAGCGTGCTGATCACCGCCAACCTCGTAGATCTGCAGATTCCCCAGATCTGGGCCAAGGCGATCTCCAAGTCGCATGGCAAGATCCTCGAGCGCATCGGCGCCAATCACGTGATCTATCCCGAGGCCGAAGCCGGTGAGCGCGCTGCGCACCTGGTGTCCGGCCGGATGCTCGACTTCATCGAATTCGATGACGACTTCGCCCTTGTCAAAATGTATCCGCCCAAACTGATCCGAGGACTCAACCTCATCGACTCCGGGGTGCGCCAAAAGTACAACGTGACGGTGGTCGGGGTGAAGAGCCCTGGAAAGCCCTTCACGTATGCCACGGCGGACACCGTGGTGTCCGACCATGACCTCATCATCGTTTCCGGTACCGAGGGCGACATCGAGCGCTTCGCCGCGTTGGGGTCATGAATGCCGCAGGCAGTACGGGAGCAGTCAGTTCTACACGGGTTCAGCCCGTGCCAGAAACAAAGCGTGAAGCCGACAAGGTGGCCAAGATGACACAGAACAATGCCGATTTTCCGCGAATCAACGCGCTGGTCCGAGCGGATGCCACCGGCGAGGTCATCGTGGATGGCGTCAGCCAGATCGTCGTCGCGGAGGACGACGCCGGGGTGCGCGAGGAGATTGTTGCCGTCGCCACCCGGATCGCCCGCGATCGCGGGAGCGCTGTGTGCCTCGAGGTGGAAGACGAACAGGGCCTCTGGCCACTCCTCATCCACCCGGACGGCAGGATCGAGTCCACCGGCAATGTGATCGCCACCACGAGCCCGCTCGGCACGCACACGAGCGCCAGCGCCGGCAGGGGCCCTGCTGCCGCCGATGATCCTGAACCGCTCATCGAGACCGCACCCCTGAGCTTTTCCGAGTTGATGCTGCCGTCCCCCCGCCCGGGATTCGCCGACACCGCGCCGCGCTCCAGCAGCCGCGCCGTGGGTTTCGACAGCGCCGTGCCCTCGCACAGCGACCCTGCCCGATCGGGCGCCTTCACCGTGCCCTCGCCGCGAGCGGGCGCTGCGGCCGCCCCCGTCGGCGGCGCCGCAACCTCCGGCGTCTCCTTCCTCAACGCGCTGGTAGACGCCCCCGCCCTGCCGGAGTCCCGTGCTGGACGCGCCGAGGAACAGGTTCCGCCGAATCTGGCCGATTTTCTCAGTTCCCGGCCGCCGACGCCCGCCGGGCCGGCTTTGTACGGTTGGCAGGGCGCCATTCGCCGGGTCACCGGCGGTCTCATCTCCGTCAGTCCCAGCGCCGGCGAATTGTCGCAGCGCAACGCCATCTCGGCCGTGCAGCGCAGCCTGAGCGGGCCGCGCACCATTGTCGTGCTCAACCCTAAGGGTGGCGCACACAAGACCACGGCCACCCTGCTGATCGCGGCGACCTTCGGCATCTACCGCGGCGGCTACACCCTGGCATGGGACAACAACGAGACCATGGGCACCCTCGGCGTACGGGCGCAGTCGGCACGCCACACCAACACCGCGGTCGACTTGCTCCGCGACCTCGACAGGTTCCACGATGTGCGTTCGGCGCGAGTGGGCGATCTGGACAACTACGTGCGCAACCAGGGTGACGCCCAGTTCGACGCCCTCGCCTCGGACCTCGACCCTGCCGGTGCGGCGAGCATCGACGCTGCGGCGTTTCGTACCCTGCACGCCACGCTCAGCCGCTTCTACCGGGTGCTTGTGATCGACACCGGTAACAATATGCGCGCCAGCAATTGGGAGGCCGCCGTCGACACCGCCGACCAGCTCGTCGTCGTCTCCACCATTCGCGAAGACACCGGTTACGGCGCCGCGTCGCTGCTTGACGGCCTGCGCCGCAAGGGCCACGCCAACAAGGTCGCCGAAGCCGTCACGATTCTGGCCTCACCGTCAAAAACTGTGGACCAGCAGCTCTCAGCGCGCCTGCACGATCATTTCGGCCAGCTCACCCGCGAAGTGCTCGACGTGCCCTACGACCCGTCGCTCGTGGGCGGCGGGCCGCTCAATGTGGACACTCTGGCACCGCGCACCCGGGCGGCCTGGCTGCAGGCCACTGCGGCCATCGCCGAAGGGCTCTAGGCCTCGACGCTGCTGCACCGGCGGATGCGCCGCCCGAGCGGATACCGACGCTAGGAGGCTGCCAGCTCGCGGGAGCGGGCAAGGGCGGCATCCGTGGCAGTATCGAAGAGTTCGCGCAAGCCGCCCTTCTGCAGCTCGCCGACGGCGCGCTCGGTCGTTCCGCCCGGGCTGGTCACCTGACGGCGCAGCTCGGTGGGCGTCTTGTCGGAGACGGCGAGCAACGCGCTCGCACCGAGGAAGGTGCCGTTGACCATGACGGCCGCCTGTTCCGGCGTGAAGCCCTTGGCCACGGCCGTCTCGGTGAGCTGCTCAATCAGGTAGAACACATATGCCGGCCCGGAACCGGAGATGGTGCCGAGGGCGTCGAGTTGGGTTTCCGGCACCACGAGCACGTCGCCGACCGTGGCGAACAGAGCCTGGGCTTCGGCGAGGTCGACTGCGGTGGACCTCGCGCCGGCGCTCAGCCCGGTGACGGCCATGCCCACCACCGCGGGGGTGTTGGGCATGGAACGGATCACGTGCACCGACTCGGGCAGCAGGGATTCAAACGTGGCGACGGTGACACCGGCGCACACGCTGATCACGAGGGTTCCGGGCTCGAGATGGTCGGCGATTTCGCGCAGGAGGTCGGGCACCATGTACGGCTTGACGGCCACGACGACGATCTTGGCGCCGGCAATGGCCTTGAGGTTCGCCTCCGGGTCCGCAGCGGTGGCATAAGCGGTGACGCTCTCGGTGCCGGACAGCTCGGCGGCTTTCTCGGCGGTGCGGTTCGTGGTGCGTATTCCGCCCTCCACGTGCACACCCGGCTTGAGCAAACCGGCCAGGACAGCTCGGGCCATGGATCCGGCGCCGAGGAAGGCGATGGTGGGCAGGGTGACGTTTGTGATGGAAGTCATCAACACAGTCTACTTTTCTCGGTATCCGTGACTCTTTTGTGGGCGTTCTAGGATGGGCCCATGAGCACATCCGGTGGGAACAAGGCAATCGTGGCCGCTTTCGGCGCCAATCTCGGCATTGCCGTTACCAAGTTCATCGCCTGGGGCTTCTCGGGTTCATCATCGATGCTGGCCGAGGGCGTGCACTCGGTCGCCGATGCCGGCAACCAGCTGCTGCTGTTGCTGGGCGGGCGCAAAGCCAAGAAGCGGGCCGACCTGGAGCATCCGTTCGGGTACGGCCGGGAACGCTATGTCTACGCCTTCGTGGTGTCCATCATCCTGTTCTCGGTCGGTGGCGTCTTCTCCCTCTACGAAGGCGTGCACAAGCTGCAGAACCCGCACCCGCTCGAAAACGCCTGGATCCCGATCCTGGTGCTGTTGATCGCCATGGGACTCGAGGGGTTCTCGCTGCGCACCGCGATCAAGGAATCGAACCATCTTCGCGGCGACCAGTCCTGGGTGCAGTTCGTTCGTCACGCCAAAGCGCCGGAGCTGCCCGTCGTCCTTCTGGAAGACGTGGCGGCCCTGACCGGCCTGGTCTTCGCCTTTGTCGGCGTGGGCCTCACCGTACTCACCGACAACCCGCTGTGGGACGCCGTCGGCACGATCGGCATCGGGGTTCTGCTCGTGCTCGTCGCCGTGATCCTGGGCCTGGAAACCAAGAGCCTGCTCGTGGGTGAGGGAGCCAGCACCCAGGACCTGGATTTGATCGAATCCGCCATCCTGGCCGGGCCGGAAACCCGGCACATCATCCACCTCAAGACTCTCTACCTCGGTCCGGACGAGTTGCTCGTGGGCGCCAAGCTCGCCATCGACTCCGACAAGCGCTTCTCCGCCGTGGCCAGCGACATCAACACGATCGAGGAACGCATCCGCACCGCCGTTCCCCTGGCCCGAGTGATCTATCTGGAACCCGACGTCTGGCTCGACCCCGACGAAGCCAACCCGCGCACGGACACTTTCGTGATCAAGGGCCTCGAGTAGGTCGGCGCGCGGGGTCCTCGAAGAACGCCCGCAGCAGTTCGGCGCATTCCGCCTCCTCGACACCGGGAAAGACCTCCACCCGGTGGTTGAGCCGGCGGTCGCGCAGCACGTCATACACCGAACCCGAGGCTCCGGCCTTCTCGTCCCAGGCACCGAAGACCACGACCGGGATCCGGGCGGCGAGAATCGCGCCGGCACACATCACACAGGGTTCGAGGGTGACCACGAGCGTGCAACCGGTGAGGTGCCAGTCAGCCACAGCGGTTGCGGCCTCCCGAATCGCCACGATCTCCGCGTGCAGGGTCGGGTCGCGGTGCAGTTCGCGCTCGTTGCGGCCTCGTCCGATCACGCTGCCGGCGGCGTCCAGGACGACCGCGCCCACCGGAACGTCGCCGGTACTGAGGGCCGTGCGCGCCTCGTGCAGGGCCAGCCGCATCCACTCGGCGTGTGAAATCATGCCCGGCACCTCGGATTTCCTCCGCGCACAGCGCGGTGACCCGCTGATGCGGACCAGTAGAATTGAGCCTATGCGAGTCCACGTAGCCGACCACCCCCTCATCACGCACAAGCTCACCGTGCTGCGAGACAAGACCACCCCCTCCCCCCAGTTTCGAGCCCTCACCGAAGAGCTGATGACGCTGCTGGCCTACGAGGGCACCCGCGGCGTTCGCGTTGAGGCCGTCACCGTGCAGACTCCTGTGTCGGCCGCCCAGGGCGTGCGCATCAGTGATCCGAAGCCACTCGTCGTACCGATCCTCCGGGCAGGGCTGGGGATGCTCGAGGGCATGGTCAAGCTGCTGCCCACCGCCGAGGTGGGCTTTCTCGGCATGGCGCGCAACGAAGAAACACTCGAGCCCACAACGTACGCCGAGCGGCTGCCCGAGAACCTCGCCGACCGTCAGTGTTTCGTACTCGATCCCATGCTCGCCACCGGCGGTTCGCTGATCGCCGCGATCAACTTCCTGTTCGCACGGGGCGCCGTCGACGTGACGGCCATCTGCATCCTTGCCGCCCCGGAGGGCCTCGCCGCCGTCGAGAAGGCCCTTGCCGGCCGCGAGGTCACCATCATCCTCGGCGCGGTGGACGACCACCTCAACGAGCAGGGCTACATCATTCCCGGCCTGGGCGATGCCGGCGACCGCTTGTACGGCCTGGTCTGACCGCCATCCTCGTCGTTGCGCCCGCCACTTCTCAGCTGAGGTGCCGGGCGCATCGTTGTCTGTGCTGTTGCGCAGCTCTGTGCTGTTGAGCAGTTCCGTGCTGTTGAGCAGTTCCGCGCAGCCAGATACTCCCGTTGCAGATTCTGCGCGCAAAGACGCGCCGGATAGCAGGAATTTCATTGAACTTTGATTTATGTTCTTTTCATCACAGATTCCGTGAGAAAACGCCGCTGTGGCATTGAATCGCCCAAACAGGCCTGAGCGAATGAATGTCATGCGCGTCACATCGCGTCATCCGGTGTCACTGAATTGACACATCGCGTCACATTCGGATTGACTCACTTCTATGACAACCACCGCACACCCCCTGACCTCCCTCGAGGCCCTAGGGACTGCCGGCATGATGATGGCCGGGTCCTCCGCTGTCGCATGTTGTCGAATGTGTCGCTGACGCGCGGCCCGCTTCACGAGCCGAACACTGACTGAGTTCCCCGGCACTGCCCGTTGCGGCGGCCAGGACGCGAGCTCCACGAACACCTTCCCTCGCGAAGCGTTCGACACCTGGCATACGTGCCTCCCATCCGAACCTGCAGACGCCACGGCGCCGGGTTCCCCGCACCATCACGCAAGGATTCCCCTCATGTCTCTCGCACACATCCACTCCAGCCGTCCCGCCCTCGTTGTCGCCCCGCAGCCGGCCCCCCGCATTCGCGCCGTGCCGCAAGGAACCGAGGCCCGCGGCTTCGTGCTCTACGTCGGCATCGACGAAGCCAAAGCCGCTGCTGCCGGCACAAGCCTGAACCGCATCGTCGAGGCGCTCAAAGCCCTGGCCAGCGGCCTCGCGCCCACCGCAGAGACCTATGCCGCGGTCGCTCTCGCTCCCCGCGGCGCAGGCGGTCGCGATGTCGACGTGGTGCGCCTGGCCCTGCAGGACCCGACCGCCCTCGCCGAGCACCGCACCAAGGTTGACGAGGCAGACCGCGCCCACAGCGGCGTCGTGGTGGACATCTCCCGCAAGCGCGTGATCTTGGACAATGAGACGGCCGCGCTCACCTACAAGGAATTCGAACTGTTGCAGTACCTCGTACTCCGCGAAGGTCGCACGATTGACCGCGCCGAGATCATCTCCTCACTCTGGAACGCCACCGACGACGACACCCCGAACGAGCGCACGATCGACGTGCATGTTCGTCGTCTGCGTGCCAAGCTCGGCCGGTACGAAGACATCGTGCGCACCGTTCGAGGCGTGGGCTACCGCTTTGATCGCCACGCCGACGTGTCGATCCGGCAGGCCTCCACCCCGAGCCCCGATCGCTTCTAACCGGTTGGGCTGCATGACAGCCGGCAACACGACAGCCGGCACCATGACAGCCGGCACCATGACAAAGGGCCGGTCGTAGAGGCTACGACCGGCCCTTCTCCCTTGCACCAAGAGTGTCCTGCAATCACATTTCACGTCGTCCGCCACAGCAAACGGTTGACGCTCCTTGAATATATAACGAACGGGTAACGGGCGCCAGTCGAACGGACACTTTTTTTCCTGCACATTCACCCCACGCTGTCACATGGCGCGGTCACCGCCGAAGAATCCCTATCCTTGAAGGTGTGCCTGAAGACAACGCGAGGAGTCACAGTGCTTGATCGGAACGTGGCCGTCACGGCTTGGGAGTCACTTTTTCGAGCCCAGGTCGCAATCATGCGCAGCCTGGCCGCCGATTTCCCGTCGCGGGACATCTCGTTCAACGAGTACGACGTGATGTTCAACCTGTCCCGGCAGCCCGATCGTCGTATCCGTTTGCGCGAGCTGAACCAACATGTGCTTCTCACTCAGCCCAGCGTCAGCCGACTCGTCGACCGGTTGGTGACACGGGGCTATGTCAGCAAGCTCACCGACCCGGAAGACGGCCGGGGCGCCATCATCGAACTCACCCCTGCCGGACTCGGACTGTTCCGTCGCGTCGCAGTGGCCCATATGGATATGATCGCCGAGCGCGTCGGCGACGCCCTCTCCGCCGAGGAACTCGGACAACTCACGTCGTTCTGCGACCGACTTCGACTGGGACACCCGGACTAGGCCTCGGCAGTCGCCTGCACCAAAAAGATGAGGGTGGAGCGAAGGCCCTACCCCCCGCTCCACCGAGACAGTCCCTCACGGGCATGCCTTCCCCACCGGGCTTCCGAACAAGGCCCGACGAGAAACTTGCACATTCCCCACCGCATCGGCAGCGAGGAGAAGTTGAGAATGTTTCACTTAATGCCGATGCTACCTGAGCTTGACCCCCATTTGGGTGATAGTGCCAATATTCATGGGCATCTTTCACCGCGGCAGGCACCGTTCGCTGCCGCGCAGGGCAATAAAAAAGCGACCCACCGAAGTGAATCGCTTTCTTGCTGTGCGCCCGGAGGGATTTGAACCCCCGACCTATTGATCCGTAGTCAATTGCTCTATCCGCTGAGCTACGGGCGCCTGTTTGACCCCGACTGAACCGCTCGGAGGCAACTTGAAAACTATACCAGCAAATCCATCCCCGGTTCGCCCATAGCCGGCCAAGGGCGGCAAACACCCCCTAGCGAGGCACGGAGCCGGGTGCTTTACTCGCGGCATGAGTGAGCACAGTCGCCATACCGGACCACGGATGAGGTTCGACGCACGGTCATAACAACGAAAGGGCGTGCCATGTCGATCCCGGCAGATGTGTTGAACGATTCAGCTACGCCCCCGTCGAGCCCCCTTGAGGTTCGGGTCACCGGTGGCGTCATCCGCGGCGTCCGGGAGGGCGGCGTCCTGGCTTGGCGGGGTATCCCCTATGCCGCACCTCCGGTCGGCGATCTGCGTTTTCGATCACCGCACCCCGTGCTGCCCTGGGCCGGCATCAAGGACACCAGCCACTACGGCGACGTCGCCGTGCAGATACAGCGACGGCAACGACGTGGTGCGATCACTCGGATGACATCGAGTGAAGACTGCCTCACGATCAACGTGTTCGCCCCGGGCGTGGGGAGACGCACTCGACTCAGTCTGCCCGTCATGGTGTTCATTCATGGCGGTGGCTACAGCGTGGGTTCGGCTCAGGACTTTCCCGGCCAAGGCGAGGGCTTCGTGCGCAGCGGCCGCGTCGTCTACGTCAACTTCAACTACCGTCTCGGAGCCCTGGGCTACCTGGACTTCACTCGCTACTCCACCCCGGACCGGCCATTCGAAAACAACCTCGGCCTGCGTGACCAGATCGCGGCTCTCCAATGGGTGCGTGACAACATCCGCGCCTTCGGCGGAAACCCTGGTGCCGTGACGCTCTTCGGTGAATCGGCCGGTGGAAATGCGGCGCTCACCCTGATGACTGCTCCTGCCGCGCAGGGTCTGTTCAGCCGGGTGATTGCGCAGAGTCCGCCGCCCGGCGCGGCCTATTCGCCGGAACTCACCGCCATTTGGGCGGAAGAGTTCGTCACCGAGCTGCGAAATCTCAGCCCCAGGACCGAATCCGTCGACCCTGCGGACACGGTGACGCTCCTCACCCAAACTGATGCCGCATTGCTCGCCACGGCCGCACTGGCGGTGCAGGGTCATTCGCCCGACTCCAACCCGGGCACATTCTGCCTCGCCCCGGTCGTTGACGGCGACCTGTTGCCCGAGCGGCCGATCGACGCATTTCGATACGGCCGAGCACACCGGGTGCCCCTGATCATCGGCACGAATGATCGCGAAGGAACGATCTTCCGGGGCCGGGTGGACATTCTGCCGACCTCAAAAATTCGCATCGGCACACTCTTCAGCCAGGCTCCGGAGCATTCGCATGACGCCATGCGGCAGGCATATCCGGGACTGCCCACCCGGCGGGCCGCTTTCGATTTCGGTGGAGACTACGCGTTCTGGTTCCCCAGCGTCACCGTCGGTGGCCTGCATTCACGGGTCGCCCCCGTGCATTTCTACCGATTCGACCTGGCACCGCGCCTGATGCGCGTGATCGGTCTCGACGCCACGCACGGCATCGAGCTGTATGCGCTGTTCAACGAAGTCAACACACCCTTTGCGCGCGCCATGACCGTGCTCGGCGGTCGCGAGCCGTTCATCAGTGCCGGCGAGCGCATGCGCCGGCACTGGCTGCGCTTCGCCTGCACGGGCGTCGTTGATCACTCCTGGCCCCGTTACACCGAGAGCGAGCGTCATACATTGATCATCGACCACGTCGACCGGGTGGAGTCAGATCCGCGGGCGAACCGACGTGAGGTCTGGCAGCAGTTCCTGCCCGGCCTCTAGCCGCAGCCCAATTCGCACCAGCCCCGCAGACAGGACACCCCCGATCCCGCGGCATGAAAGCCGCGGGATCGGGGGTGTCGATGCGTCGAGAGCCGCTACGTCGAGAGCCGCTACGTCGCCGGCTTACTGGGGGCCGGAGCAGGCGCGGGAGCAGGCGACTCAGGCGCATGAGGCCGGGGGTCATGGGGCTTCGGGTGCGGGGTGTCCGGCATCTGTCGTACCTCTCTCAAGAGTTCTTCATGGCGGTCCGGCGAAGCAGGTGCCCGGGTCTACAGCCGAAGGTACTCCTGTCTGCCGGTTTGGGCCCGGAAGGCCACTCCGACAGGCTGAGGTGGGTGTCGGGCGCACTTCTACCCCGAGGCTCGGCTGGGCGTATTGGCGCGGTGGGTGGCGGCGGGCCGCCAGGTGCGGGTCGGGTCGAAGACTTGGATCGAGCCTGTCGAGATCACCGGGCCGCGTACTTCTGGTCGGCCGCGGGTCATGCGGATTTCCCACCCGGCGGTGTCGATGGTGGCGTGGTGGTACCAGCAGAGCAAGCAACCGTTGTCCACGTCGGTCTTTCCCTTGAACTGCCACGGAATGACGTGGTGAACCTCACACCAGGCAGCGGCGATGGTGCAGCCTGGGCTTGGGTCGAGCTTGTCGAGACCATGATGCAGCCGCCGTCGCGGGCGGCGATCGCCCGGCGCTGCCCCGGGGTGAAAAACCTTTTCTTGTCGCCGAGGTGGAGTACTTCGCCGTTTTCGCCGAGGATGACTTCTTGGAAGCCGCCGGCGCACATTTTCTGCCGCACGGCTCGCAGGGACAGGGGAGCGTCGACGCCGTCGATCCAGCCGACGCCGTGCCCGGTCTTCAAATCCGTAGCGTTCACGTGCACCATCACCACGGGCGCAGCCCCACCGAGGGTGGGAGTCTTCGTGTCCCGAGCTGTTGCTTCGAACACGGCTCGCAGGATGTCGGCTCGTTTCTCGCCGCCGGTGCGTGGGTCGTCGAACTCTTCCGCCCCGGGGATCAGTTCTCCGGCTTCGATGAGGGCCTGCTCGTCAGCGCTGGGGAATGCGGGGGTGGCGTAAGCGGAGAGGAAGGTGTTGAAGATGCCGTCCAGACTTGGGTCGAGCCTGTCGAGACCACTCCGCGTAATTCGGGCGTCACTCCGCCGCGGAGCGGATACAGGCCGCTCGTGAACCGGCCGAACCCGACGGTGCTTTTCGCCGCCGACACGTCATCACTGGGCGCGGCGCC
>Ga0209023_10002065_pt1 | contig 25830 bp, 25 predicted proteins | sample LakOneMetagenome_FD_187468 | JGI IMG/M metagenome (GOLD analysis project Ga0209023, IMG submission 187468) | Freshwater and sediment microbial communities from Lake Erie, Canada (SPAdes) (version 2) | ecosystem: Environmental > Aquatic > Freshwater > Lentic | place: Lake Erie, Canada... | reverse complement strand
CTTCGACCAGGTGCGCGAGGCCTATGCGGAGCAGGTTCGTGCCCTGATCGACGGCGGCGTGGACACGCTGCTTGTCGAGACGATCTTCGACACGCTGAACGCCAAAGCCGCCATCGTGGCGATCTTCGACGTGTTCGCCGAGCGGGACGTCGAGCTGCCCATCCAGATTTCCGTGACGATCACCGACCGAAGCGGACGCACCCTGTCGGGCCAGACGGTCAGTGCGTTTTGGACCTCGGTCGCCCACGCACAGCCGTTGAGTGTCGGCATCAACTGTGCGCTTGGAGCCGAGGAGATGCGGCCGTTCCTGGAGGAGCTCTCCACGGCCGCCCCCACCTACATCAGCTGCTACCCGAACGCCGGCCTGCCAAATGCCTTCGGTGGCTACGACGAGACACCGCAGGAGCTCGCCGCCCACGTGGCGGAGTTTGGCCGAAGCGGTCTGATCAACATCATCGGCGGCTGCTGTGGCACAACGCCCGACCACATCAGTGCCGTGGCCGCCGCAGTCAAGGACATCGCACCGCGTGTGCCCGGCCCGGCCGACACCATCACGCGCTTCAGTGGCCTCGAGCCGTTCACGCTGTTCCCCGGCGCCAACTTCGCCATGATCGGCGAGCGCACCAATGTGACCGGCAGCAAGCGCTTTGCGCGCCTGATCATCGATGGTGATTTCGCGACCGCCACCGAAGTTGCCGCCGACCAGGTGCGAAACGGCGCGAACATCGTGGACGTCAACATGGACGAGGGCATGCTCGACTCCGAGCAGGCGATGACCACGTTCCTCAACATCATCGCCACCGAACCCGACATCGCGCGCGTGCCGCTCATGATCGACTCGAGCAAGTGGTCGGTCATCCAGGCCGGCCTGAAGTGCGTGCAAGGCAAGCCGATCGTCAACTCGATCAGCCTGAAGGAGGGCGAAGCCGACTTCCTGGAGAAGGCGCGCGAGCTTCGTCGATACGGTGCCGGCTGCGTGGTGATGTGTTTCGACGAGGAGGGTCAGGCGGACACGGCCGACCGGCGCGTCGCCATCGCCGAACGCGCCTACCGCCTACTGACCGAGCAGGCCGACATCCCGCCGCAGGACATCATCATCGACCCCAACGTGCTGGCCGTGGCCACCGGCCTTGAGGAGCACGACGACTACGCACGCAGCTTCATCGACGCCACCCGCCGCATCAAAGAACGCTGCCCGGGCGTGCACATCAGCGGCGGCATCAGCAACCTGTCCTTCGCGTTTCGCGGCAACGAACCGGTGCGCGAAGCCATGCACACCGCGTTCCTGTTGCATGCCATCGAGGCCGGACTCGACATGGGCATCGTCAACGCCGGTCAGCTCGGCGTCTACGAGGACATTCCCAAGGACATGCTGGAACATGTCGAGGACGTCATCCTCAATCGTCGCTCCGATGCGACCGAACGACTGATCGCATTCGCCCAGACGGTGAACGCCAGCTCCGACGAACCGCAGAAGGTGGACGAAGCCTGGCGCTCCGGCACGGTCGAAGAGCGCCTGTCGCATGCGCTGGTACGCGGACTGGTCGAGTACATCGATGCCGACACCGAGGAAGCCCGCCAAAAGTACGCCACGCCCCTTGAGGTGATCGAAGGGCCGTTGATGGACGGCATGCGCATCGTCGGAGGGCTCTTCGGTGAAGGCAAAATGTTCCTGCCGCAAGTGGTCAAGAGCGCACGTGTGATGAAGCGCGCCGTGGCCGTGCTCGAGCCCTACATGGAGGCCGAACGCGAAGCCTCCGGCGCCACATCGGCCGGCAAGGTCGTCATGGCAACGGTGAAGGGCGACGTCCATGACATCGGAAAGAACATCGTGGGCGTGGTGCTCGGCTGCAACGGCTACGAGGTCGTGGACCTGGGCGTGATGGTGCCCGCCGACACGATCTTGCAGGCGGCCATCGACCAGGGTGCCGACATGGTGGGCGTCTCCGGGCTGATCCCCCCGTCGCTCGACGAGATGGTCACGGTCGCCCGTGAGATGGAGCGGCGCAAGATGACCATGCCGCTGCTGATCGGCGGTGCCACCACGAGCAAGCAACACACGGCCGTCAAGATCGCCCCCGAGTATTCGGGGCTGTCGGTCCACGTGCTCGACGCCTCGCGTGCCGTGGACACGGTGTCGCAGCTGATCGACCCGGATCGGCGTGCGCAGATGCGGGTCGAGCTCGGCGCCGCCCAGGAGAAGCTGCGCGAGCAGCATGCCGGCAAGCAGGCGCGCCCGCTGATGTCGTTTGCAGAGGCGACCGCCAACCGGTTTGTCATTGACTGGTCCGCCGACGATGTGCCGACCCCGAGTTTCACCGGGCGCCGTGTCTTGGAGAACGTCCCGCTGCGCGACATCGTCCCGTTCATCGATTGGACCTTCTTCTTCCATGCGTGGGAGCTTCGCGGCAAGTTCCCAGGCGTGCTTGATCACCCCACCTATGGGGAGGCGGCGCGCGAGCTCTACGCCACAGCGACGACCATGCTCGACGCGCTGGTTGCCGACGAGTCCATCCGCGCGAGTGGCGTCTACGGCTTCTGGCCGGCCAACGCCGATGGCGACGACATCGTGCTGTACACCGATGAGGCCCGCGACACGGAGCTGATGCGCTTCCCGATGTTGCGCCAGCAGCGTGAGAAGGCCGACGACAAACCGTCGTTCTCACTTGCCGATTTTGTCGCTCCCGTGGGAAGCGGCGTGGCGGATCACCTCGGCGCGTTCGCCGTCACTGCAGGTCTCGGCGCCCACGAGTTGGCCGATCGCTACACGGCGGACCGGGACGACTACTCGGCCATCATGGTGCGGGCGCTCGCCGACCGGCTGGCGGAAGCGTTCGCCGAGATGCTCCACCAGCGCGCCCGCGCAGAGTGGGGCTATGAGCGTGACGGGGAATTGTCGCAGGAGGATCTGGTGGCAGAGCGCTACCGGGGCATCCGTCCCGCCTTCGGCTACCCGGCATGCCCGGATCACTCGGAGAAGACCAAACTGTTCGAGCTGCTCGATGCCGAGGCGATCGGTATGCAGCTTTCCGAGCACTTCGCCATGTTGCCCGCCGCGTCCGTCAGTGGCATCTACCTTGCGCACCCCGAGTCGCGGTACTTCGCCATCGGTCGGGTGGACAAAGACCAGATCACCGATTACGCACGCCGAAAAGGTATTACGGTGGAGGAGGTCGAGCGGTGGCTGGGGCCGAATCTGTCGTACGTGCCGTAGTCACGCGCGGCACGGGAACGATTTGCTGGTCGATCGGAGGTGCCAATCCATTCAACGACGCCATACCGTCGCCGTCGGCTCGCCGCCGTCGTGCTGACTGTCGTCGGGATCGGCACCGTCGGCGCAGTGGTGGCCCGCAACCGTGATGTCGGACTGAGTCGGGCGCCGAGCATGCTCGCAACCTCCGGCCTCTTTGACGATGCGCGGCCGGGGCAGCCCGGTGATCTTGTGATCACCGGGATACGGGGCACCACGGCCGATGAAGCCTTGCTGCAACGCATCCGCTCCGGCGAGGTGGCCGGGGTGATACTGATGGGCAACAACATCCGAAGTCGTGCGCAGACCATCACGCTCACGCGCACGCTGCAGGCGGCCGCGCAGACCTCGGGGTCGGGATTGCCGCTCCTGATCGCGGTCGACCAAGAGGGCGGGTTGGTGCGCAGATTCACCTGGCTGCCCCCGGTCGCGTCCGCGCGCACGATGGCAAGCTGGTCGAATGCCAGGATCCGTCGCACCGGCCGTGCAACCGCACAGGCGTTGCGGTCCGTCGGGGTGAACGTGGATTTGGCCCCGGTCGCCGACGTCCCGACAACGTCCACCAACTTTCTGCGAAGCCGTGCGTTCTCCCGCAACCGCACCCGCGTGGCCGTCGCTGCGTGCGCGTTCTCGCGTGGGCTCCGCGACGGGGGCGTCGTCAGCGCGCTCAAGCATTTCCCCGGACTCGGTGGCGCGGGCACCGCCAACACCGACCTTTCGGTCACGCGAATTCGTCTGTCCGTCACACGACTGCGCCAAGACACGGGTGCGTACACGCGATGCGGCGATGAGCCGGGCACGCTCGCGATGATGTCCAATGCGATCTATCCGGCGTTGACCAACAGCACGCCGGCGGTTCTCTCCCCGGCCGCGTATGCGATGGCACGGACCGTCGGCGAGCCGGGACCGTTCATCACCGACAGCCTTGACGCACGTGGACTCGCCGGCCAGCGGAATGTCGCGACGCGCGCCATCAATGCCGGGTCCAGCTTGTTGCTCTATGTCGATCCGGCGAGTGCCGCGGCCGGATACCGCGAGCTTGTCAGCGCGACCACCCGCGGCGCGCTCACCGAGGCGACGCTCACGGCGCGGGCGGTGCAGGTGCGACAGCTGCGGCGAATCATCCGCGCGTCGGGGCCGTAGGGAACACTTCGCGCCTCGGGCCGTCGGTTGCGCCATCCGACCGGATCGTTCGGTCAGTGATGTGCCACCGAACGAACCGGCGTGTCGTCAGGTTTCGAACTGTTGCTTGGTCAAGAAGAGTCGCACGAGTTTGGTCCCCTCAACCGTGGCGCTGAGCGCCAGCTCGGCGTCCTCTGGATGAGACGCTGTCGAGGAGGTGGTGGCTTGGATCAGGCTCGGTCAAGAACCGGTCGCGGTTGAGGCGGATGTCTCTGCTCCTCGTTCAACAGTGACCGGCTCAGTCGTCGATGACGTCCAGTCCGCGTCGCTTGAGTTCGGCCAGGGCATCCTTCATCGCCTGCACCTGCTCGGGAGTGTGGCCTGTCCAGCTTTTGAGTTCACCGACCACGCGGACCGGCTCCCGCGTCCGGTAGGAGCGGGTGGGATTCCCAGGGAACTTCTTGTCGGTGAGGTTGGGGTCGTCCTCAAGCACACCGGTCGGTTCCACGATGTAGATGCGGCCGGGGCCCTCGCCGAGCGCCAGCTCGGCACCCCAGACCGCGGCGTCGAGAGTTTCGGTCACGTAGACGTGGTTCATGACGCGCCCCGCCTCGAAGTTCGACGTGTACCCGGGACTCAGCACGTCACCGACGGCGAGGTCGGCCTTCGTCCCGTGCAGGAACGTGCCCGACTCGTAAACCTCAAACGGCGTCGGCGAGGTGACCTGGTCTCGTGCTCTGCCCATGAACCCTTCGCTCCTTCCGGCGCCCGTGTGGCTGCGACACATCTTGCCCCACCCTTGCCCGCTGGGCGACGGGGGCACAGCGTCAAGAGGCGACTGCGTCAGATGTCGAACTGCTGCTTTGTGAGGTAGAGCCGCACGAGCTTGGTCCCCTCAACCATGGCGCTGAGCGCCAGCTCGGCGTCCTCGGCGGAGCAGTCGTCCAGCCCGCGAGCGGCAACCCACCAGTGGGCGGGATTGTCGCGCACCGCCTGCAGCAGTACCGCCGCCACGTCATTTTGGTCGTCGTACTGCAGCCCGTCTTGGGCGACAACGATGTGTGCGGGGTCGATCGAGATGCCTCCGGCGGCCTGGTCATGATCCTCCACCAGCCATGCGCCGTCGGCGAGGCGCGCCTTTCCGCCGGTCGCCTTGATCGGTCGGTACGGGGCAGCGTCCTTGACCGCCGCCAGGGTGGCATCGGTGTCGGGTCGGGCGCCACTTGAGACCACGTCGATCCCCAGGCGAAGCAGTCTGCCCGTCCAGTCGGCCCCGCCGGGCAGGCCGCCCAGCACGAGTGTCGGCAACACCGGCAGTTGGATGCCGACCTTCGAGAGCGCGTTACGATCCATTGGCCAGACGCTACCGACTTGGGCTCAGTCGGCGTCCGACGTGTCAGCCCACTCGCTGCCAGTTGCTGACGTAGCTGAACGGTGGGATGGCCGCGCCGCCCGCCGGGTGGATCTCGTAGTGCATGTGGGGCGGCGTGGTCTTCGCGTCGCCGGTGTTGCCGATGAAGCCGAGCACTGTGCCGGCCTCCACCTGGCTGCCCTCGACGGCCGCAGGTGAAAAGGCCGACAGATGCGCGTGGTAGTACTCGTTGCCCCACTGGTCGCGGATCCAGTAGCGCCAGCCGCCCACGTCGTTCCAACCGACGTTGAAGATGACGCCGTTCACTTCGGCGACGACCGGCGTGGATTCCTTGGCGAAGAGGTCGATGCCTTGGTGCACCCGTCCGCCGGGACGGGTTCCGCCCCAGTCGTTGGTGAATGAAGCGCCTCCGACCACCGGGAACACGAAGGTGGTGTCGGGTGGAGGCGGATAGCTTGAGACCGATGGCGTCGCGACCGGCACGGGACCGGGTGGGGTTGCCGGACTCGGATCGGACGCCTTTGCCGTCTGTTTGCCGTCTGTCCCGTCGGATCCGATTTCACCGGCGGCGCCGACCGCCTTGTTGGCGGCGACGATTGTGGCCTTTGATGCGTCGCCGACGGTGACGACCTGCTGGCCCTGCACGGTGCGCTTGGTGAGGGCGGCGACCACCTCACGGGGGTTGTCGATCGCCTTGATGGGATTGGGGACGTTGGTGGCCGTCCAGTTGGCACCTGCAGACGTGTTCTTGCGTGCGTCGGCGGATCGCGCGCCGGTCGGTACGACGGCGGCGACAGGTGCGATGAGAAGGAGGCCGAGCAGAAGGCGGCCGCGATCCATGATCTTTGCGGCGGTGATCACATCAGGTCAATCGGCGTTCTGGAGGGGGGACTTGAGCGGTCCGGTCGGGCTGGAACCTGAGGGTACGGTACCCCAAGGTGGGAGAACGCAGGGGATTTGCACGGTCCGACAGTTAACCGTTCTGGTGTCTGACACCAAAACGGTTAACTGTCACGCATCCTGACGCGGCGCCTCACCGGCTCCAGTTGGTGACCCACTGCCGCCAGGCACCGGTAGTCGCGCCGATCGACCCCCGCGCGCATGAGCTCGTGGAGAGGGTGCATACCACCAATGCCGTCGGTGCTCGCATCTCGGGCGGTGCCGTACTTGCGCTTTCCGGCAGTGCCGCGGTACCGATCACGGTGTCATCGTCGACGAACTGCGGCTCGCTGATCCCTCCGGGCATCGCATCCGTGTACGGATACACGGCGATCACGTGGAGGGCGGGCACCGTGTCGAGCACCACCAGCCCACGCGCCGTACTTGCCACGATGCGTGACCCGCGCCACGCGCCACCTGGCCGAACGACACCGACCGCGGTCGACGACTCACCCTGACCGCCGAGCGTGACCGCGTCGGCGATCGTCCCCGATGCGACGTCGACGATCGACACCGTGCCCCGTTGCTCGGCCACCGCCACGCGTCTGCCGTTCGGCGACACCGCGATCAGCGTGGCCGAACGCATCAGCGTCCGCGGTGCATCCGGGGCCGAATACACTTGAACGTCGGTCGAATCGTTCTTGTCGATCGAGTAAGCCACCAGATTCGAGCCCGCCCACGCAACCGGCACGTAGCGCCCCGGCGTCGATGTCCACCACGTGACGTACGGGGAGTCGAGCGATCCGACAACGATCCGCGCCAGATATGGACCATCGGTTCGCAGATCCGTGGTGACCGCCTTCGCGTAGGCGATCGTTCCACCTGGAGCAACGGCCGGTGAATACGCCCCGTCAGCAATCAGGTCGTCTGGCCCACCAACACCTCGCCACACGCGAATGGACGGCCGTCCCACGATCACGGGCTCGGGTCCCGGCGTCGCCGTGACCGGCACGTCCGGCGCCAAGGACCGCCAGGCGGAGTAGACCACCACGTCCGTCACGGCATCTTCACGCACCGCCAACGGCACGATGCTTCCAGCAATGTTCGCCCGCAGATCCTCGCCAGCGGCGAGGTCCTCGGAGAGCGGATCCGACCCTGCGTACAGCCGGCGCCCGACGAGCCGCACCATGCCCGTACCCACAAGCGCCTCGGCATCCTCCTTGAGCGCCAGTGGCCGCGGTCGACCGTCGGACGAGCTGCCGTGGGAGCGAAGCACCGCCCAACCCACGCTACCCGCGACGACGGTGGCCGCGGCGGCGCCAACGAGCGTCCGCCTGCCCGGGCGTCGCCGGTCTGTCGGGTCGGTCAGATCCATTCCCAGGTCGGTCCTTCAGGTCGCATCAGGTCGCTCTGCGAAGTATGAAGCTTCGGCCCGCCTGAACAAGCTCCGCCGGGTACCTCACAGCTCGCGATCGAGCACCTGCGCCCAGTCGCCATCGGCGAGCCCCGCTGCCACGAGCAGATCCCGCCAGTCGATCATTCCGAGTTCCAGAGCACGACGCAGCGCATCCACGTCACCGCCGGCAACCAGAACCGGCGCTGCCTGCAGACGCTCCGGGTCCTGCAACTCGGCACTCGGGAGACGCGCGACGTACCTGGTGAGCAGTGAGACGACGGCATCCGATCCGGGACCGTAGTCCCGCCCGATGCGCGCCTTCAGCCGCGGGGACAGTGGTGGCATATGCGGAGAATGCCACCGCCTGGCAGACGGAGCCGAACGCGCTGGTTCGGTCGCACAGTGGATCACTCAGGTTCCACGGCGAAATACCCGGGGCCGCCCCGACAGTGGGACGGCCCCGTCACAACCGCACGGACCTTACGAGCAGCCCGAGGTGCTGCCGCAGTTCTCGCACTTGTAGCAACTGCCGGAGCGGATCATCGTCCAGCCGCAGCTGGAGCAGATCGCGCCGTCCACCTGCATCCGGAACGTGTACGCCCCGCCTTGGGAGGGCGACAACGGAAGCTCGGTCTGCCCGGGCGTGTGCGCGGTCACCGATGGCGTCGCCGTCGGCAGTTCCACTACCTGGGCCGACCCGCCGTTGCCATCCGAGACGGCCTCCTGACGGTACTGCTCGGTGATGATGCCGACCTGACGCTTCTCGTCCTCCGAGAGGAACTTGGAGCCGAGCCAGCGCACCAGGTAGTCCACGATGGACTTTGCCATCGGGATCTCCGGATTGCCGGTGAAGCCCGACGGTTCGAACCGCATGTGGCTCAGCTTGTCGGTCAACACCTGAAGCGGGACGCCGTGCTGCAGGGCCAATGACATGCAGATGGCAAGCGAGTCCATCAGACCCGACACCGTCGAGCCCTGCTTGGCCATCTTCATGAAGACCTCGCCCGGGCTGCCGTCCTCGTACTTGCCGACGGTGATGTAGCCGTCATGGTCGGCGATCGAGAAGTGGTGGGTGATCGCCTCACGCTCGTCCGGCATGCGACGACGCACCGGGCGTGCCGCCTGAATCGGCTCGGGCATCGAGCCACCGGTCGACAGCGGCTGTGTGCGCTTGGAACCGTCACGGTAGATGGCGAGGGCCTTGACGCCCTCCTTCCACGCCAGCATGTAGGCCGACGCGATCTCCTCCGGCGTCGCCTCGTTCGGCATGTTCACCGTCTTCGAGATGGCACCCGAGATGAACGGCTGCACGGCACCCATCATCTTGATGTGGCCCGAGGCGGTGATGGAGCGCGTGCCCTTGAGCGGCGTGAACGCGCAGTCGAACACCGACAGGTGCTCGTCACGAAGTGCCGGAGCACCTTCGATCGTCTCGTGCTCATCGATGAACGCGATGATCGAGTCGACGTCCTCATCCGAGTAACCGAGCGTGCGAAGTGCGCGCGGAACCGTGTTGTTAACGAGCTTGATCACACCGCCGCCGACGAGGCGCTTGTACTTGACGAGCGCGATGTCCGGCTCGACGCCCGTGGTGTCGCAGTCCATCATGAAGCCGATGGTGCCCGTGGGAGCCAGGACGCTGGCCTGCGAGTTGCGCACGCCGTGGACCTGGATGCGGTCCACCACGTTGCTCCAGGCGGTACGCGCGGCGGTCGACAACCCCGGATCCGGGACAAGGTGATGCTTGATGTCCTCGACTGCGCGCTGATGCATGCGCATGACGCCTTGCATCGGCTGCGCGTTGACCGAGTAGCCCTCGAAGGGACCCATCCGCTCGGCAAGACGCGTGGACATCTCGTATGCCCGGCCGGTCATGAGTGCGGTGATGGCGGCCGCGTAGGCGCGTCCACCGTCGGAGTCGTAGGCAAGGCCGTGCGACATGAGCAGCGCGCCAAGGTTGGCGTAGCCGATGCCGAGCTGACGGAACTTGCGGGCGTTCTCGGCGATCTCGTCGGTGGGGTAGCCGGAGCGCGTCACGATGATGTCCATCGCGGTGATGGTCGTGTCGACGGCCTGGTTGAAGTCCTCCACCAGGAAGGTGCCCTGGTCATCGACGAACTTCATCAGGTTGAACGACGCCAGGTTGCACGCCGAGTTGTCCAGGTGCATGTACTCGCTGCACGGGTTGGAGCCGTTGATGCGGCCCGAGTTCGGGCAGGTGTGCCAGCGGTTGATGGTGGAGTCGAACTGCATTCCCGGGTCACCGCAGACCCATGCCGCCTCCGAGATGTCGCGCATCAGCTCGCGCGCCTTCATGGTGTCCATGACCTCGTTGGTGGTGACCGCGCGGGTGTGCCAGTTCTCGTCGGCGTCGACTGCGAGCATGAACTCGTCGGAGACGCGCACCGAGTTGTTGGCGTTCTGGAACTGGATGGACTGCCAGGCCTCGCCGTTCAGACCCATGTCGTAGCCCATCTCACCCAGGGCCCAGGCCTTCTTTTCTTCCTTGGCCTTGCAGTCGACGAACTCTTTGATGTCCGGATGGTCGGCGTTGAGGATGACCATCTTCGCCGCGCGGCGGGTGGTGCCGCCGGACTTGATGGCACCCGCGCACGAGTCGGCGCCGCGCATGAAGCTGACCGGGCCGGATGCGGTGCCGCCGGCCGACAGGGCCTCACGCGAGGAGCGGATGCGCGACAGGTTGACGCCGGAACCGGAACCGCCCTTGAAGATGACGCCTTCCTTGCCGATCCACTGAAGGATGGAGTTCATCGTGTCGTCCACCGACAGGATGAAGCAGGCGCTCGACTGCGGGCTCTCGCGGGTGCCCATGTTGAACCAGACCGGCGAGTTGAACGCCACCTTCTGGTTGACGAGCAGGTGGGTCATCTCGGCGGCGAAGGTGTCACCCTCGGCCGGGTCGGCGAAGTAGCCCTCCTCGTCACCCCAGCGACGCAGCGTCAGCACGACGCGGTCGATCAGCTGCCGGACGCTGGACTCACGGCGCGGTGAGCCGAGCTGGCCACGGAAGTACTTGGAAGCGACGACGTTGGTGGCAAGCTGGGACCAGTCGGCAGGCACTTCGATGTTGTCCTGTTCGAAGACGGCCTGTCCGCCTTCGCCCTGGATGCCCGCCGAGCGCATTTCCCACTGCACTTCGTCGTACGGATGCACGCCGACGGTCGAGAAGTACCGGCGCAACGCCAGACGTGCGCGGTTGTCACCGGTGACCTGTGTGGCGGCGACTTGGGTGGCCATTAAGGGGAATCCTCCTGCTCGGATGATGATGCGGTGGTGAGACCACCCGCGAGCGCGCGCAAGCGCCGGCTGGTGGGTTGAGGATCGTCAATGCTATCGAACATGTGTTCGTCGAGTGGAGCCTGGCCGCGGGGAAGCGGCGGCTCGTGCTCAAGGCGTTCGAGTTCCTCCTCGAACTCCTCGACATCGCTGAAGCGACGGTAGACCGAGGCGAAGCGCACGTATGCGACCTGGTCGATGTCTTTCAGGCGACGCAGTGCGAGCTCACCGATCAACTGGCTGGAGGATTCCTGCCGAAGTCGGTTGCGCAGCTCGCTTTCGATGTCACGCACGGCCATCTCCAACAGCTGTGTGGAGACCTGGCGCTTGTGACATGCGCGCTGCAGACCCGAGAGGAGCTTTTGCCGATCGAACGGCTCGCGCTCACCCGTGGACTTGATAACGACGACCGGCATCTCTTCGAACCGCTCGTAGGTGGTGAACCGTTGTCCGCACGCGGCGCACTCGCGCCGACGCCGGATGGCGTCCTTGGCATCGCTCACGCGGGACTCGACCACACGGTGGTCGGGGTGTTCACAAAACGGGCAGATCACGAGTGGAGGCGCTATCCCTGGGGTCTGACGAGGTGGGTGCACGCTATATTCAGCGCACAGGGGGTCCATCCTGCTTCATCTCGGCGTTCGCCGCAAGCCCGGATGTCGGCCTTTAACCCGCGTACTCCGACATTCGCGATCGGTAGCCGCACAACCGACCGGCAGGCTTCCTCAGGATCGTCCGGAGTGCCCTGCCGCATACCCGCCAACCGTGGTGTGCGGCGGATCCCCTATTTGAGGAACGTGGCGCTACGAAGCGGCCAGTACGTCACTTCGGCCTGGCCGATGACGTTGCCCAGGGGAACGTAGGGGTTTCCGGTCCAAAGATGCGAGTCGCACGAATACGGCCGGTTGTCGCCCATGACGAACAGGGTCCCGGGCGGGACCTTCCACACCCGCTGCGCCTCCTGCTCCGATGTCGGCGCAATGCTGTCCGAAAGCGGGTCGGCGTCATTCGGCACGGCGGACGGTACGGTGTATCGCGCGCCGTTGATCAGCACATCGCGGGTGCCCCACACGATGGAGACGCTGTCGCCCGGCAATCCGATCACCCGTTTGACGTACGGGGTGCTCGCCGGTGCGCTGCTCTGGCATGAGGCCCGCGCCTCCGCCGTAGGGTGAAACACGATGATGTCCCCACGCGAGATGTCGCGAAAGTGGTAGATCAACCGGTTGGCGATGATGCGGTCGTGCGGATGGATCGTGGGATCCATCGACGCCGTGGGGATCTCATAGGGCTTGGCAACCGCCGCCTGGATCAGCAGCGCCAAGGTGATCGCCACGGCGACCGGCAGCACCAGGTCCTTCATCAATCGACGGAGGAACATCAGCGCATCCGACCCTGCGGCGCCACGGTCGCAACCTCGAATGTGTCAGCGCGCAGGGAAACCACCAAGCTCGACGGGACAGAAGCGCAATCGTAGCGTGCCCATCCTTGAACGCTCAACCGTTTCGGCGCGTTCGGCGCGACTCCTTTAAGAGAGGAACGCCAAGTGCGACAGTGGCCAGTACGTGACCTCCGCCTGCCCGATGACGCCGCCGATCGGAACGTACGGGTCCGACCACATGTGCGAATCGCAGGAGTTCGGCCGGTTGTCGCCAAGCACGAACAGGCCTCCCGCCGGGACGGTCCACACGCGGTCCGCATCACTCTTCGTGAGCGGCGCAACGCGGTCGGAGCCCGGATCGGCGTCGTTCGGCACGGCCGATGGAACGGTGAACCGCTTGCCGTTCACCAGCACGTCGCGGGTGCCCCACACGATGGAGACGCGGTCGCCCGGCAGACCGATCACCCGCTTGACGAACGGCACATCGGAGTCGGCCTGCTCACCGCACGTCTCCCGTGCGGCGACGGTGGGTTCGAACACGATGATGTCGCCACGAGAGATGTCGCGGAAGTGGTAGATCAGCCGGTTGGCGAGGATGCGGTCGAAGGGGCGGATCGTGGGGTCCATCGACGGCGTCGGGATCTCGTACGGCTTGGCGATCGTCGCCTGGATCAACAGTGCGAGCGTAATCGCCACGGCGACCGGGATGATCAGCTCCTTCATCAGTTTGCGAAGGAACATCAGACTCCCGTCGATCGGTTGCGGCGGAGACGACGGAGGCGCGGCACGCGCACCGCCGCCTCCCGGACGATGCCGCCGGTCATTTTGGACTCGCCCACCTGACGTTCGGTGAACGTGATCGGGATCTCGATCACGCGGTAGCCGGCGATCAGCGCACGGTAGGTCATCTCGATCTGGAACACGTACCCCGCCGCGGCCACGTCGTCCAGCTGCAGCGTCTCGAGCACCTCACGGCGAAAACACTTGAAGCCACCGGTGAGATCACGATGGGCGAGCCCGAGGACCGCGCGCGCATAGACGCTTCCGGCCCGGCTGATCACGCGGCGAACCGCATTCCAGTGCAATACGCGCCCACCGGGGACGTAGCGTGATCCGAGGACCACGTCGGCGTCGCGGGCCGCGGCGACAAGGCGTCCCACGTCACGCGGATCATGGGAGAAGTCGGCGTCCATCTGGACGATCAGCGCGGCGCCGCCGGCAAGCGCATGCCGGAAACCCGCGATGTACGCCGGACCGATGCCCTGTTTCTCGGTGCGCTGCAAGAGTTCGATCCGGGGGTCGCGCGCCGCGCATGCACTCACGATCCTCGCCGTCCCGTCGGGCGAGCCGTCGTCGACAACCAACACATGACCGTCGATCCCGTCGGTGTCGAACAGCGTCGTGAGCTCGCCGGTCAGGCGCTCGATGTTTCCGGCCTCGTTGTAGGTGGGCACAACCACCCAAACCGCGCCAGGCGGCCAGCTTTCACCCATCGTGCGGTACCCGTACTCCAAAGACGAGTGGTCCGGCGATTGGAAGCGGGCCGATGTCGTTGCCCCGGGGGATGCCCTCCACCTTGATGGCGATCACGTCGGCCATGGGATCAAGCGGCGGCACCATTTCGATCCAAACCTCGCTCCAGTCTTCCCGCGCCGTTCCTTGGATGGGCGTCGCACGGTAGCGATTGCCCCGGTCATCCCAGGCGCTCACACGTGCACGACCGATCGCCGGCGCACCGACGTCCTGGTTGGGTCGCCCGAGCGCGCTCAGGGTGACCACCCATCGGTCGGTGTAGCGCTCCGCGGCAATGACGCAGATGGCGGCCTCCTCCGCCATGCGGGCCTGACCGATCGGAATGATGGAATGGAAGGTGGCGATCGTGCGCGCCGGCACAGATCCCGGATCGGGGATGCGCTGGCGGCGTTCGGGAGGGGCGGGCGGGTCGGCGACGGTGCGTGCCGGTCGCAGGTCGACGGTGAGCGGCCACGGGCCGTCCGACAGGGGGCGTTTGAGTGGTGGCACATCGCCGCGTGGCGCGCTCACCCGAAACAGCTCGCTCACGTCCAGATCCAGACGCGTCGCATCCGCGGGGATGGGGGGTGACAGCCAGATGGTGGTCGCGACCTGACCGAGTCCTTGGGTCTTTGCGAGCACGGAGGGCACGTAGGTGGTCCCGCAGTCGTCGCGAACCGACAGGCCTCCCTCGACCGCCCAGTCGATCACACCGGGGGTCTCGGTGAGCACGACGACGTGGGCCACCGCGCCGTCGCGGAAATGTTCAAGCCCGAGCAATGCCACCATGGTGTCGCCGCCGCGAGCAACTGCGGCGCTCGGCACGAGTCCCCCGAACGAGGCTGCGTCGCGTTCGGCATCGGCCGATGGCGGTGAGGCGAGTGTTCCCACTGACGTAAGCTTGCCACGTGACCACCGTGGACGACATTGTGGTGGTGTTGTTGCACCCGTTCCCGGTGGACGGGACGTTTTGGGCACCGATGTGGCGGGAGCTCGATCTGGCGGTGCAGGTGGTGACACCCGACTTTCCAGGATTTGGCAGCAACACCTACGTTCCCGACCACGTGACGATCGTGGATGTTGCCGACGACGTGGCCGCAGTGATCGCCGAGAGCGGACGGCGCGCGGTGGTGTGCGGTCTGTCGCTTGGCGGGTACGTCGCGCTGTCGCTTGTCGCCCGCCATCCGGAGGTTGTCGCCGGCATGTTGCTCGCCAACACGCGGGCGGAGGCCGATACCGATGACGCCCGGCGAAATCGCGATCAGGCGATCGACACGATCCGCATCGACGGCTTCGACGTGTGGCGAAACGCCTTCGTGCCGAAGCTGCTGCGTCCCCACCCCGCACCGCACACACTCGACGTCGCATGGTCACTGGCAGCTGCTCAACAGCCCGAGGCGGTCGTCGCGGCCTTGCTCGCACTGCGCGATCGTCCGGATCGCACGGCCGACCTGGGTGCGATCACCGTGCCGACCACGGTGGTGGCGGGTTCCGACGATCAGGTCACGCCGATGGAAGCGATCGACGCCCTGGTGACAGGCATTCCAGGGGCGCGCAAGCGGGTAATCACCGACGCCGGCCATCTGACGGCGCTCGAGCAGCCCGAGACGTTCGCCGAGGTGCTGCGCGAGCTCGTGGAGCGCGTCCTGGCCTGAGGTCGGCACGGTGCGGTCACGTGGTTTTGCTGGAGTGCCATTTGGCAATTCGCGGAGCGCGGCGCGCCCGTTCGCGAATACCAGCTCGGCTGTCCGCGTTCACTTTCCTTTACGGAAAGCATGTGACATACTTTCCGCTATGGAAAGTCAGCTGCCTCGTCCCGACCCCTCATCAGCGCGCGACGCGCTCGATTCGATCACGGCAACGCGGACTCGGATCGCCGATCGACTGGTCACCCCATGGTGGTACCACCCGATCCTCGGTGCGATCTTGGGTGCCCTCGTGATCAGCCCGTCGATTGCACGCCCGTGGAACACCGTCGTCGTCGGACTTGCAGCAGCCGGGGTCGGCGTACTTGTTCAGTCCTATCGCCGACGGACCGGTGTCTGGGTGGGCGGCTTTTCACTTCCTGGGACCAGGCGCTGGGCCTGGCTGCTCGTCGCCGTGGCGCTCTGCTGCTTCATGGTCGGCCTGGCCGCCGCCGACGCGCACAACCGCCTCGCCGCGATGATCGCGGCAGCAGTCGCGGCCGCCGCCGTCGTGCTCATCGGGCCGCGCTTCGACGCTGCAGCCCGCGCTGAACTGCGGCGCGAAGCATGAGCCAACCGCGATTCGACCCGCTGATCCACGAACCGAACCGCCTCCAGATTTGCGGTGCGCTCCGAAGCCTCGACGAGGCCGAGTTCGCGGTACTGCGCGACATGTTGAACGCGGCCGATTCGGTGGTCTCCAAACACCTCAAAGCGTTGGAGGATGCCGGGTATGTCACGACACGGAAGGTGAAAGGCGACACCGGCCGACCGCGAACGTGGGCGCGACTCAGCGCGAAAGGCCGGCGCGCGTTCGACGACCACGTGGCGCAGCTGCGGCAAATGGCGGGCGACGGGTGGGCTCGGCCTCCTGAGCCCAGCCAGATGAATCGCCGCCGTTTGCCTGTTGTGCGAGGTGTTCCACTCCGCAACGACCGCAACTGACGTCTCTCAAGAGAGCCTTCCGCTTACCGACGCGTCCCTTCCGCCTTCGCGAGCCAGGATGGTCCGTAGCGCCGATGTGAACCCGTCGGGGTCCTCCTCTGCCACGAAGTGCCCCGCCTCGGCAAACTCGTGGGTCACCGCGTGTGGGAAGGCCTGCTGCCATACGCGAAGCTCGCGCGGACGGAACGCGATGTCCCTCATGCCCCAGGCGAGCAACATCGGCTTCGCGGCGAGCACGTCGCGCCGGCCCCACAGGCCCTCCAGCCAACTGGAGGCCCCGATGATCTGTTTGGGAAACGCCGCACAGGCCGCGCGACTTCCTGGCGTGGGAAGCGCATTTCGGTAGTGGTCGTGCGCATGCTGGGAAAGCAGCTCGGCATGGCCCATGGCCCGCACCATCACACTGTTGACGAAGAAGTTGCGACGACGGATGAGTCGCGCGCCGATTGGCCCACCCATGAACTTGCTGAACGCTTGGAAGTACCAATCACGTCGCACGGACCAAAGCCACGTGTTCGACACCACGACGGCGCCCACGCGGTCGGCGTTCGCGAGCGCCCACGAGAGTCCGACCGGACCACCCCAATCGTTCACGACAATCACGACGTCCCGCAGGTCCAGGTGATCGAGCAACTGCCCGACAAGCGTCGCGTGCAGCTCTGCGCTCCAAGCAACGCCGTCGGGCTTGTCCGACAGCCCGAAACCGAGCAGATCAGGCGCTATACACCGAAAGTCGTTCCGAAGTGCGAGGACCGGCCCGCGCCATTCAAAGGACCACGCCGGATTGCCGTGAACGAACACGATCGGCCGGCCTTCACCTTCATCCAGGTAGCTGATGGTCCCGGCGCTCGAAGCGAAGCTCCGTGGCGTGAACGGGTAGAGCTCCCGATCGACCCATGTGGGGACGTCGACCACGCCACGGTTGGAATCAGTCGCCACGACCGCGCTTTCGCTCGTAATAGGCATGCGCTTTGGCGCGGGCACCGCAACGTTCCATGGAACACCAGCGGCGACTGCCGTTGCGGCTGGAGTCCAGGTAAACCATCGAACAGTTCTCGGCGGCGCACACCCGGACCCTGTCGATCTCCTCACGTGCGATCTCGACCGCGTCAAGCAAGGTTGGGACGAACACGCACTCGCACGAGTTGACGTCGGGACAGAAGCTCGCGCGCAGATTTGCCGGGTCGATCGCGAGATGTCCCGGCGCTGCGGTCAGCCAGTCCGACACCACCGTCGCCACCTCTCCCGCATCGTGGTTCACCAAGGCTCCACGAAGGGCGTCGCGCAACGCCCGCACCCGCTCAACATCCTGCATACAGGTGTTTTCCGGCTGCGAGAAACCCGCGGTGGCCAGCCACTCGGACACGTCCTGCGGCGTCTGCAACAGGTCCCCGTCCGGGGTGCGCGTATTGCACAGATCGAGGGACGGACGCCCGCTCAGCCAGGTGAACTGTGTCATGAGCGTTTGACCGGCAACCATTTGCGGGTTATCGTTGTCACCGGCAAATCTCTATCACACTGGTTCGCAATAGGAGTATCGATGCCCTCCCTGCCCCCGGCAATCACTTTGCACGCTCAAGAGCGCGGCAAGGGTCCACTTATCGTCGCGCTTCACGACCTCGGTCGCGACGGGGACATGATGCTGCGTGCGCTGAAACCGCTCACGAAGCGTTACCGGGTGATCGCCCCGGACCTGCGCGGCCACGGCCAGTCGCCGACGCCGTCCGGACCATGGAGCATCGATGACTTCGCGTCCGACGTGTCCCGCCTGATCGCCGCCGAGGGTGGCGATGCCATCCTGGTCGGCCTTGGCCTGGGTGCCGCCGCAGCCCTGACGTTGACGCTCGGCCATCCCGGCCTGGTCTCGGCGCTCGTGGTGAGTGGCGCCGGTGCACGTGCCGAGGACATCGAGGGCCAGGAGCGCTGGGCCCGCGTGGCTCGCATGATTCGCGAGCGTGGCGGATCCGAAGGTGTTGCGCTCGCCGCCGAGGCCATGGGCACCCGCCCGGACCTGCGTGGTGCGCTCGTGCAGATCGACCCGCCGGTGTTCGTGCTTGCCGGTGCGGCCGACCGCGCTTACCCGCCCACCGCCCAGGAGGAGCTCGCACGCTCCCTTCCCGGTGCGCGCTTTGCGCAGGTGGACGGCGCCGGCCACGACCTGGCCGTCGACAAGCCGGCCGAGCTGATCGCGGCGATCGAGTGGATTGCGCAGGCCGCGCAGCGGCGGATGGTGTCCGCCGCCTGACCCGGTTTCGTAGTTAACCGTTCTGGTGTCTGACACCAGAACGGTTAACTGCTGGTGCCTCCATTCGCACGCCACCGCGCCGGCCGATGATGGGACGACACGGCCCCGATCGTCACCGCCGCCAACGTCGCCGGTGCGTCATGTCAGCCGGTGCGCCAATGCCCGCGACGCGAGGGCCAGCAGCACAAGCCCCACCCCTGCCAGTACCCCGACCGCCGGCAGGACCGCGCCGACACCCTTGCCGTCCACCAGGATTTTCCACAAGCTGTCGTTCATCCAGGCATGAGGGGTGATGGCGAACGCCACACGGCGCATCCCCTCTGGGAAGAACTCCAGCGGCTGCATCGAGCCACCCAGGGCTGCCAGCACCAACCCCGCCATCAGCGCCAGCGCACCCACCTGCTGCTCGCTTCGCCCGAACGCCCCCAACAACATCGCGGCGCCGGTGCCGACCAGTGCCATCGCCGCACTCAGCATGATCACTGCGAGCGGTGAACCCCAGTCGACCCCGAACAACACCACCGTGCCGACGATGATGATCGCCGCCTGGATCATCGCCACCAGGTAGCGGCTGATGGCTTCGCCCGCCACGATCTGCCCTGCACTCACAGGCGCCGCACTCGCCCGCCGTGTCACACCGTACTGACGACTGGTGAGCACGGCCTGGGCACCGAAGAGCGACGTCAAGAAGATGAACAGCGTCAGCTCCCCACCGGCGAGCACCGCCCGGATCGTCGACGGAACGTCGGCGGCGTCCACCGCGGTCGACGACGCCGTGACCGGTACCGACGGAACGCCCGACAAACCGCTGACGACCGCCGCCGCCCGCTCCGCCGGCATCTTCGCCGCCCCAGCAAGCGCCGACACCACTTGGGCGTCCGCGGCGGCCGACGCGACCGCCCGGTCCATCGTCGCGCGCATTGCGATCGACGGCCCTTCAAGCCCGGCAATCCAGACGATCGTGGTCGGATCGGTTGTGGTGTCGACGATCCAGCCGGCGTTGTAGCGACGCGTCGCGACGTCGTGACGCAGCGTGGCGGCATCCGCAACCTCGGTGATCGTCACATCCCCCGACGCGGCCATCGCCGCGCGCACACTCCGACTGAGTGGCGTCGGAGCCTGATCGACCACGCCGACCACGACGTCGTTGGAGCCGCCGGCGATCGCCGAACCCAACGCAAAGACGATCAAGAGCGGCAACACAATCAGGAAGAAGACGTTGCTGCGGTCGTTGGCGGTGCGGCGAAGGTTCGCCCGCACAATGGCGGCGATTGCATTCACGGCCGCACACTCCGGCGTGACAACACCACACCCGGGACGCCGATCACCACTGTGAACGCGAGCAGCGCACCGGCCGGGCCGAGCACCGCTGTCCACCCGGAACCCTGACTCATCCGAGTCAGCCCTTCGAGGAACCAATGGTGCGGTGTCAGCCGCGTGGCGATCTGTCCGGCCGTGCCCGATCGCGCCGTCGAGAAGAACGAGCCACCGAGGATGCCCAACACCAGCGCCACCATGCTCTGCGCAAGTCCCGCCTGTTCCGGAGTGCGCGCCAGACCGACCACCAACGCCACCGTGGCAGTTGCCGCGCCGACTCCACACAGGATCAAAATCAGCACGCCAACAAAACTTCCAAGGTCGGCGCCGAGCAACACGCGCGCCACCAGTAGCAGCACGATCATGCTGATCGCTCCGAGCACGAAGCTGACCAGCAACTTCGCGATGAGTACTTGGCGAGGGCTGACCGCCGCCAGCAGGCGCGCAAGCGTTCCCTCGCGACGCTCCTGCAACAACCCCAACAGGCCGAACTGGACGGTGAAGAACAGGAAGAAGGTCGCCATCCCCGCGGCGATCTGCGTCTTGGCCGACAACCCTCCCGCCTCCTGCGCGTCGCTCACCACCAGCGGCACCGGCTGGGCCGCCAGTTGCGCGGCAGCCTGCGCGCCCTGTGTCTGCGGGTCGCCTGCGGGCGAGGGCTGAACGGTCCGCTCGGCCGCCGCCAGTTTGGCGGCCGCGCCAATCTGCGTGGCCACCGCGTTGGCAAGCGATGTCGCGATCGCCGTGCTGATGGGCGAGTCCGATCGGTGATCCACCGTGATGGCGCCAAGCGGCGCCGTCGCAGTCGCCGCAGCCGACACGAGCGCCGCACCGACCGTGTCGTCATCTAGTGCCTTCCGCAACTCCTGTTCGGTCGCGAAGGTCGTGATGGTTGCGACGCCTTCCCTGGTGACGGCCGGGAACACCGCGCCGGTCAGCACCTGGTCGACACTCGTCGCGGTCGCCGACGGCAGATACCCGATGGGCCAGCTTGACTCCTCGGTGCCACTGAGGAGCGCCGAGAAGATCATCATCAAGGCAAGCGGCGCGACGAGGGCGATCACGATCGCAGAGCGGTCACGCACGCGGGCGCGGAGATCGCGAAGCAGCATGTCGAGGATGGCGCGCATCGTCAGTCGCGCAGGGCGGTGCCGGTGATCTGCAAGAACACCGCATCAAGACTCGGCTCGCGAACCTGGACGTTTTGCACCGAAAGGCCGGCATCGGCAAGGCGCGTCACGACGTGCGGCAGGATCACCGCCGCATCGTTCACCACGACGTCGACAGTGCGGGCGTCGGTCGCACCGGCACGCACCACCCCCGGCTCGTCGGCCAGCGAGGTCACGGCCTGCTCGGCACCGGAGAGCACCGTCACCGTGATCGTGTCGTGCTCACCCACCATTTCGATCAGCTCACGGCGGGTGCCCATCGCCCGCACCTCGCCATGGTCCATGATCGCCACCCGCCGACACAGTCGCTCAGCCTCCTCCATGTAATGGGTGGTGTAGAGAACCGCCATTCCCTGGTCGCCGAGCGCCGCCACCGCGTCCAGAATGGCGTTTCGGCTTTGGGGGTCGATCCCCACGGTGGGTTCGTCCAAGATGAGCAGTTTCGGCCGGTGGATCATGCCGGCGGCGATGTTGAGACGGCGCTGCATGCCCCCGGAGTACTCCCGCGCCTTGTCGCCCGCACGGTCGGTGAGCCCCACCACCTCAAGGACCTCGTCGATGCGTACGCGAGCCGGCTCGCCGCGCAGGCCGTAGAGCCGTGCGAAGAAGCGCAGGTTGTCGCGGCCGCTCATGTCCGGATAGATGGCGAGTTCCTGCGGCACGTAGCCGATGTGCATCCGACCGCGGGTCGTCCCGAGACGGATCGGCTCGCCCAATACATGCACCTGACCGTCGTCGGGCGCGAGCAGTCCGCAGATCATGGAGATGGTCGTGGTCTTGCCGGCGCCGTTTGGACCGAGCAGGCCAAAGGTCTCACCTTCGGCGATCGCGAATGAAACGTCCTTGACTGCGACCAGCTCGCCGAACTGTTTTCGCAGATGGTCCACCTGCAGCATGCCGCATGACCTCCAACTTCCGGGATGCGTCGACGGCCCCAAACGACGCCATCAGGGCGAGGATACCTGTCCCCAGGTGGGGGCGCGATGGCGCATGACCCGTCACGAGCAGGGCAACCCGTCGTAAACTCGCGGCAGTGAATTCCGCCCGAAAGGTGAACCGATGAACAGAACCTCTGCCCTGCTTTCCGCAATCGCCGAATCCGCCACACTGGCGGTCGATGCCAAGGCGAAGGCGCTGAAGGCCAAGGGAGAGAACATCATCGGGTTCGGTGCAGGCGAGCCGGACTTCCCCACGCCCGAACACATCGTCGAAGCGGCGGCGCGCGCGTGTCGTGAACCGAAGTACCACAAGTACAGCCCCGCAGCGGGACTGCCGGAGCTGCGCGAAGCGATTGCGCAAAAGACCCGCACCGACTCGGGTATGGACTGCCAGGCGTCGCAGGTGCTTGTCACCAACGGCGGCAAGCACGCCGTGTTCACCGCGTTTGCCGCACTGTGCGATCCGGGCGACGAGGTGATCCTGCCGGCGCCGTACTGGACCACCTACCCCGAGGCCGTCACCCTGGCGGGCGGTGTGCCGGTGGTGCTGCAGACCGACGAGACCACCGGGTTCAAGGTCACCGTGGAGCAGCTTGACGCCGCGCTCACCCCGCGCACCAAGGTCCTGCTGTTCGTGAGCCCGGACAACCCTTCCGGCGCGATCTACTCGCCGGCCGAGGTGGAGGCCATCGGCCGCTGGGCGGTGGAGAAGGGCGTTTGGGTGCTGACCGACGAGATCTACGAGCACCTGGTGTACGGCGACAACCGCTTCGTCAGCATGCCGGGCGTGGTGCCGGAGCTCGCCAACCAGTGCGTCATCGTCAACGGCGTCGCCAAGACATATGCCATGACCGGCTGGCGGGTGGGCTGGATGGTCGGCCCCGCCGACGTCATGAAGGCCGCCATCAACTACCAGTCGCACAGCACATCCAACGTGGCGAACGTGTCGCAGGTGGCGGCGCTCGAGGCGCTCACCGGCGACCAGTCGTCCATCGCCATGATGCGCGAGGCGTTCACCCGTCGCGGCGCCACCATGCACCGCATGCTGAACGCGATCCCCGGTGTCAGCGCCATCGAGCCGCAGGGCGCGTTCTACTGCTACCCCAACGTCAGTGCGCTTGTCGGCAAGCCGATGGGTCCGAGCGGCACCGTGTCCGCAAGCTCCCTGGAGCTCGCCGACACGATCCTGGGCGAGGCCGGTGTGGCCTTCGTCCCGGGTGAGGCGTTCGGCACACCCGGATACGCACGCTTCAGCTTCGCGATGTCCGACGCCGACATGGAAGAGGGCATCCGGCGCATCCACGAGTGGGTTGCCGCCACCAAGTAGTTCCGATGTGCGTCAGGTGGTGGGGTCGTGCCGGTACGCGCGTCCCACCACCGCGACACGCACGCTGTAGCGGCGATACCACTCGTCGCGTCCCAGTCGCTGCGCCTCGAGATGTGCGGCCACGTCCCGCCATGCGAGCGCCGACGCCTCGTCGCGCCAGTACGAGACGGTGATGCCGAACCCGTCCTCGCCACGTGCCGATTCGATGCCCAGGTAGCCGGGCTGTTCGGCCGAGAGCTCACCCATTCGCTGTGCCATCCGGTCGTAGCCGGCGCTGTCGCGGTCGGTCCGCCGGCTCGTGAAGATCACCGCGACATATGGTGGCTCGGGTGTTTCGGCCGGCACGTCAGTCGGCGAACGGGAAGTTCGTGGGCATCTGCCGAGCTTCGCCCCGACGATAGGTCAGCAGCATCACACCGGTTGGCGCCTGAACCTGATCCACCAGATCGAAGTCCAGACGGGTGTCGTCGGGAAATAGTCGTTTGCCGACACCGAGCGTGACCGGGTACACGGCCAGTCGCAGCGCGTCCACCAGATCCGCCCGCAGCAGCCCGTGTACCAGCGTCGCGCTGCCTGCCACAAGGATCTCAGCATCGTCGCGCTCGCGGATGGCGCCGACGGCCGTCGCCATGTCGTCGCGCACGACAGTCGTGTTGGCCCATGTGGCATCAGCGTCGGTCATGGTGGTGCTGACGACCACCTTTGCCATCGTGTTCATCTTGTCGCTGAACGGATCGCCCGAGCGCTGCGGCCATGCGGCAGCAAACCCTTCGTAGGTGACCCGGCCGAGCAGAAGCATGTTGGCCGCCGCAAGCTCCTCGGCCTTGAACACCCCGAGCTCGTCGCACCAATACGGCATGGTCCACGGACCATGCACATAGCCGTTGTCGCCGCCGGGCCCTTCCATCACCCCGTCAAGCGACACGAATTGTGACACCACAAGTCGTCCCATGGGCGCACCATAGTTCGAGCCGTCGTCGTGCGCGCGAATTCGTGGTGACAAGCAGGCCCGGAGATTTGTCGCCAAATGGCCAAAGCCTCACTCCCATGGGCTGGGATACAACTTCCGCATGACACCACCAGCCCCGATCTGCACACCATTCGACGAACCGTTCACCGACCAGTCGTTGACCACGCCGGATCGCTCCGACGGGATGGCGCAACAATCACTCGAGCGCAGCAAGAAGCGCCGCGCAGCCACGTGGCTGCCGACGAGCCGTCGTACGCATCGTCGTACCTCCGTACCGGAAGCCAGCCCATAACCGACAGTCCCTGCCCCGGCCGGATGGGATGGATCCGGCCGGGGCGAATGGACTGCCCTTGCTGACTTCGTGGCGCGCGACCTTAGCGCTCGGCTTCGGCGATCAGCTCCGCCACGACGGCGTCGAGCTTGCCGAGCCAAAGCTCACTGGTGAGCACGCCGTGCTCGTCCACGAGCCCGTCGATCTTCGGGATCGCCACGCCGGTATCGAGCACACGGGCCCCGGCGATATTGAGCGACTTGCGAAGCTCATCCTGCGCCCAGATCCCGCCGAACTGGCCGGGACCGGAACCCACGACTGCAGCCGTCTTGCCCTTGATCGCTCCGTTGCCGGCGGGCCGTGAGAGCCAGTCGACACCATTCTTGATCACGGCCGGAATCGACGCGTTGTACTCGGGCGTGGAGCACAGGATCGCGTCGGCATCGCGGACCGCCTCGCGAAGCGACGCGGCTGCCGGGTTGACGTCGTCACCGTCGATGGCCGGGTCGTAGAAGGGGATGTCACGGAGCCCGTCAAAGATGACGAGCTCCGTGCCGACCGGCATGCGGGACTGCAACGCGGTGAGGATGCCGCCGTTGTACGACCCCTCCCGCAAGCTTCCTGACAAGCCGAGGATGCGCATTAGACGCGGTCCATCTCGAGCTGGATCGTGAGCTTGACGTCGTCGCTCAGGATGAATCCGCCGCCGGGCATCGGGGCGTTCCAGCTGATGCCGAAGTCGGTGCGGTCGACC
>Ga0209023_10002064_pt1 | contig 25835 bp, 21 predicted proteins | sample LakOneMetagenome_FD_187468 | JGI IMG/M metagenome (GOLD analysis project Ga0209023, IMG submission 187468) | Freshwater and sediment microbial communities from Lake Erie, Canada (SPAdes) (version 2) | ecosystem: Environmental > Aquatic > Freshwater > Lentic | place: Lake Erie, Canada... | reverse complement strand
GTGCGGCTGTTCCTGGCGCGGTTGGCCGAAACCGCCACCGGCGGGGCCAGCGAAATGATGACCTTCCGCGACGTGCACGTGCTGGGCAGCCCGCACAGCGAGGTCGTGTTCGCCGCCTACATCGAGATGTTCCGCAATTGCCGGCGCCTGCTGCTGCTCGGCCCCATCAAGCCGGCCAGGCGGTTGTCGCTGAATGCGCGCACCCACCTGCTGCTGACGCTGACCCTGTGGTCGATGTCGTGGAGCGGCCGCTACGACCCCGAGGATTTCGGCATCGCGGCCGAGCGCATGGGCGACATCCTGATCGGCGGTATCCGTTCCGGACACTCGGCATGGCGCCTTGGTGCGCTGGACACTGCCCTGACGGCGCCCCCAATGGCCGGCGACAGCGCCCAGGACGCTTTTCTCCGCGCGGCCACGGCGCTGATCAACGAGCAGGGTTACCGCGGCGCTTCGGTCGAGCGCATCTCCGCGCGCCTGAACGTAACCAAGGGCGCCTTCTACCACCACAACCCGAACAAGGAAGACCTGATCGCGGCCTGCTTCGAGCGCAAGTTCACGGTGATCCGCGAGATGCAGCGCGTGGCCATGGCCAGCGGCGGCTCGGGCTGGGACAAGCTGTGCGCCGTGTCGCGCGCGTTGGTGCGGTATCACTTTTCGGAGCATGGGCCGCTGCTGCGTACCTCGGCGTGGAGCGAACTGCCGGACGACATTCGCGAAGCCAAGCTCACTGCCACGGCGCAGCTGGACCAGCGTTTCGTGAGCATGCTGGTGGAGGGCATGCAGGACGGGTCGATCCGGCCGCTGGACCAGGCGATTGCGGGGGCACTGGTGAGCGGGATGGTGAATGCGGCGGTGCTGCTGGATCGCTGGGTGGAAGACGTGAATGGCGAGAATGCGTTGGAGCTGTTTGTGCGGCCTTTGTTCGAGGGCTTGCTGTCCGAGTCCTGAGCGGTTTTAGTGAGTTCGGTATCGCATCCATCCAATGCCTGCAGGATGGGATTTGCATTTTTCGTAAAAGAGGTATTGCACAGTTAGGCAGAGCAAGATAACGTAGGGTGGGCGCCCCGTGCCCACGCGTGAAGTTCGCATTTTGTTGGCCCATGACAGAAGCCAACGATATTCGGAGGTCACGCGTGGGCACAGGAGCGCCCACCCTACAAAAGCGGCACGCATAGCCGTGTCATCAATATGGAGGAGACACATGTCACTGTTCGACCTGAGCGGTAAAGTCGCCATCATCACCGGTTCCTCGCGCGGCATCGGCCGTGCGATCGCGGTGCGGATGGCGGAGCAGGGCGCCAAGGTAGTCATCTCGTCGCGCAAGGAAGCCGCCTGCGCAGAGGTCGTCGCCGAAATCACCGCAGCCCACGGCGAAGGACGCGCCATCGCCATCCCGGCCAACATCTCGTCGAAAGAAGACCTGCAGCGCCTGGTCGACGAGACGAACAACACCTTCGGCCAGGTCGACATCCTGGTCTGCAACGCGGCCTCGAACCCGTACTACGGCCCGATGGCCGGCATCGCCGACGACCAGTTCCGCAAGATCCTCGAGAACAACGTCCTCGCCAACCACTGGCTGATCAACATGGTCGCGCCCCAGATGATCGAAAGGAAAGACGGCGCCATCATCATCGTCTCCTCGATTGGCGGCCTGCGCGGCTCGCCCGTCATCGGGGCCTACAACGTCTCGAAGGCGGCCGACATGCAGTTGGCGCGCAACCTGGCCGTCGAATTCGGCCCGCACAACGTGCGCGTGAACTGCATCGCCCCGGGCCTGATCAAGACCGACTTCGCCCGCGCCCTGTGGGAAGACCCGGCGCGCCTGAAGGAAGTCAACGAGCGCGCACCGCTGCGCCGCATCGGCGACCCCGACGAAATCGCCGGCACCGCCATCTACCTGGCTTCGCGCGCAGGCAGCTTCGTCACCGGCCAGAACATCGTGGTCGACGGCGGCGTGACCATTTGAGGAGAGACACATGGATGAACTCTTAGCCTTTCGCCAGGAAGTCCACGCCTGGCTGAAAGAATACTGCCCGCCCGAGATGCGCCTGCCCATGGCCGGCGACGACGAGATCACCTGGGGCGGCCGCCGCATGCAGTTCAAGTCCGAGGCCCAGCGCACCTGGCTCGAGCGCATGGCCGCCAAGGGCTGGACCGTGCCCGAATGGCCGGTCGAATACGGCGGCGCCGGCTTGTCGCGCGAGCAGGCCAAGGTGCTGCGCCAGGAGATGGCCTCGCTCGGCTGCCGCGTGCCGCTGCAAAGCTTCGGCATCTGGATGCTGGGACCGGCGCTGCTGAAGTACGGTAGCGAAGAGCAGAAGCGCGAACACCTGCCGCCGATCGCACGCGGCGAGATCCGCTGGTGCCAGGGATATTCGGAGCCGAACGCCGGCTCCGACCTGGCGTCGCTGCAGACCCGCGCCGAAGACCGCGGCGACCACTTCGTCGTCAACGGCCAGAAGGTCTGGACCTCGTACGCCGACAAGGCCGACTGGATCTTCTGCCTGGTGCGCACCGACCCCACTGCCAGCAAGCACACCGGCATCAGCTTCGTCCTGTTCGACATGGCGACCCCCGGCGTGTCGACGCGGCCGATCACCCTCATCTCGGGCAAGTCGCCGTTCTGCGAAACCTTCTTCGACGACGTGCGCGTCGAGAAGCGCAACCTGGTGGGCGAATTGAATGGCGGCTGGACGATTGCCAAGTACCTCTTGACCCACGAGCGCGACATGATCGGCGCGATGGGCGAAGTGGCGCAGCCGCCGAAGCTGGGGCAGTTCGCCGTGGAGTCGATCGGCCTGGACGAACAGGGCCGCCTCGACGAACCGGTCCTGCGCGCCGACATCGCGCGCTTCGAGATCGACGAAGTGGCGTTCCGCCTGCTGCTGGAACGCAGCGGCGACCTGGCGCGCCAGGGCAAGGTGCATCCGGCGTTTTCGTCGGTGCTGAAGTACTACGGTGCGGAGCTGAACAAGCGGCGTTATGAATTGTTGATGGCCGCTGGCGGTAGCACTGCGCTGGAGTGGGAGGGCGAACGCAGTCACGGTGGCGAAGTCGCGCGCGAATGGCTGCGCGCCAAAGCGAATTCCATCGAGGGCGGCACCAGCGAGGTGCAGCTGAACGTCATCTCGAAACGCATCCTCGGCCTGCCGGGCGCATAACAACGGAGCACAACATGGCATTGGTACTGAACCAGGAACAGGACATGCTGCGCGAGAGCGCGCTGCAGTTCATGAAGGAACGCGCGCCGGTGGCGCAACTGCGCGGCTTGCGCGACAGCCGCAGCGACGAGGGCTTTTCGCGCGAGACGTGGGCCAGCTTTGCCGAGATGGGCTTTACCGGCGTGCTGGTGCCGGAAGAATTCGGCGGACTGGGATTGGGCATGGTGGAAGCCGGCGCGATCATGGAAGCGGTCGGCCGCAACCTGACGGCCGTGCCGTTCTTCTCGACAGCGGTACTGGGCGCCTCGCTGCTGGCGCGGCATGGCAGCACGGCGCAAAAGGAACGCTGTCTTCCGGCGATTGCCAGCGGTGAGATGCTGGTGGCGCTGGCGGTCGACGAATCCGTCAAGCACCGGCCCGAGAAGGTGGCGTTGCGCGCCGAGCAGGATGGCGACGGCTATGTCCTGCGCGGCGAGAAGGTCTTCGTGGTCGATGGCCACGTCGCCGACCAGCTGATCGTCTCCGCGAGCACTGGGGACGGCGTTACCCTGTTCCTGGTCGACGGCGCGGCGCAGGGCGTGCGGCGTGACCGCAGCATCATGGTCGATGCACACAACGCGGCGCGCATCGTGTTCGATGGCGTACGAGTGGGCAGCGATGCCGTCATCGGCGAGATCGGGCAAGGCGCCGAACTGCTGGACGGCGTGCTCGACATCGGCCGCACCGCGCTGGCCGCCGAGCTGCTGGGCATTGCTGAGGAAGCTTTCGAGCGTACCGCCGGCTACCTGAAGGAACGCCGCCAGTTCGGCCAGATCATTGGGGAATTCCAGGCGTTGCAGCACCGCGCATCCACGCTTTACACCGACATCGAGATCACGCGGGCGCTGGTGCTGGGCGCGCAGCAGGCGCTCGATGAAGCTGCGCCAAATGCGGCTGCGCTGGTATCGGCAGCCAAGGCACGCGCCGGAACCACGGCCACACTGGCGGTGCAGGAAGGCGTGCAAATGCACGGCGGGATCGGCATGACCGACGAGTTCGAGATCGGCTTCTTCATGAAGCGCGCGCGCGTGGTCGAGGAAATGCTGGGCGATGCGCGCTTTCATACGGACCGCTGGGCGCGCCTGAAAGCGTTTTAGCCGCCTGTGCCGGCAAGCCGGCGCCTGGATCGGCGCCGCGCTATCGCATGCGTGGTCCACTGGTGATCGTGATAGTTATTTATTCGACATCTTGATGCGATAATGTCGTGCCACTCATCCATGGCAACGCGGTCCACGTGCCGCGGCATCCAGTCACCAGAGGGTTCGAAATGAAAAGCAGGTTGATTTCGCTTGTGCCGGCTCGCCGGCTTGCCGCATTGTCGCTGTTCGCGTTGGCCCATACTGCTTGCGTGCCCGGAGCGGCTGCATCACCCGCAGTGTCCCCGGGTGGCCTGTATGTCGGCTACTACCAGGAAGACGCGCTGACCAATCCCGAAGACCCGACGCCGGGCGCTTTCGTGCTCAAGCTGCCGGAGGAAGACGCTGCATTCGGTGGCGCCATGTATTTCACCTTCGTCGGCTGCCAGAGCAGCAATGTGGGCGCGGTCAAGGGTATCAAGGCTGGCACGGCGTTGACGGGCACCTGGTCCGGCACGATCGACAATAGCGCCCAGTCCGGCGCATACACCGGCACCTACGACAAGGCGAGCGGCGCCTACAAAGGGACCTACTCGGTTTCCGCCGGCAAGCAGCTCAAGAATATCGAAGGATGTATCCAGTATTACATCGCGCCCAAAGGGACGTGGGAAATGTACGCCGTCGAGCAAAACCAGCCCGCCAGCTTCAAGCTCGATCTGGCCGGAGGGCAGGTGTCCTGGCGAGCGGTGCCGAACACGGCGATGACACTGGTGTACGTGATCGACACGGCCGTGGCACTCGCCGGAAGCGGCAATCCGATCAAGGTACAGACGATCCTGCCTGGCCCGGTCACCAAATTCGACTTGCGCGGGGCGAAGCTGGCCAAGGGTAAGGAGTACATCGTGGTTGCGCTGGCCAATACTGCCAAGGCGCAGCGTGCTGCATTCGCGAGCAAGCGTTTCGTGGCGCCTTGAGGTTGCCGCCGTATGAACTGCAAATACGAACAGGGCCGTCACCAGCGTTGGTGACGGCCCCGCGATCGGAACGGACAGCCAGGCCGGCTGTCCGTGATGCGCTTACTTCGCGGCGTTCAACGCCCGCAGGAACTGCCCCTTGATCTTCCCGCCTTCAACGGTTCCCAGAATCACGTTGGCAATGGTGCCGCCCTTGCTATCGAGCCCATCGATATCGTTCGGGTTGTACTCCGCCGGCAGGGTCGTGTATGCCTTCTCCATCTGCGCGCGGATCTTCTCGGCGTCGGTGGTGGTGCCCGCCAGCTTCATGGCCGCCACGGTCGCGTGCACGGTCGAGTAATTCAGGCTGATCTCAGTGCTCGGGTCCTTGCCCGGATTGAGCTTGCGATAGCGCTGGGTGAAGGCCACCGCCTCCGGACGGTCGTCGTTTGCCAGCGGCATCACGCCGATCGAGCCTTCCAGCGGTGCGATGCCGCCGACAACCTTGGCCATCTCGTCGATCTTGGCCTGGTCGAGGATGATGAAGCCGCCCTTGAAGCCCAGTTCGCGGGCCTGCTTGGCCACGAGTGCGGTCGGCTCCGAGGCGCCGCCGATGAACATGACGTCCGGTTTCGCCTGCATCGCGCGGCTCACGCCGCTGTAGAAGTCGGTCGCCTTGTTGTAGGACATCGGGTTCTCGGCCACGACCTTGCCGCCTTGCGCTTCCCACACCGGTTTGAAGGCCGCCGACCAGGCTTTCGCGTAGTCGTGGTCGGCCTGGACCATGGCGACGTTCTTGCCGTGCTTGGCCATCATCGCCTTGGTGAACGGCATGATGTAGCCGGTGAAGTCGGGCGGGATGCGGATGGTCAGCTTGTTGCCGCGTTCGGTCACCTGCGGCAGACTGGTATAGGCCAGCAGCAGCACCTTCGATTTTTCGTTGAAGGCCTGGACCGCGAACACGCCGCCCGAGTGCGGCACCAGCACGGCGGCGGTCTTGTGCTGCTGGACCAGGCGCTGGACGTTGATGCCGGTTTCGGCCGGGTTGTACTTGTCGTCCAGCGCCACGATCTCGACCTTGTAGCGCTTGCCGCCGATTTCCAACGGCTTGGCGTTGATCTCGGCCGCGGCCATCTCCATGCCCGACAGGACGTTCTTGCCGTAGAGGGCGGCGCCGCCGCTCAGCGGACCGGAAAAGCCGATCTTGATGACTTCCTGGGCGTGGGCTGCGCCTCCGGCAAAAGCGACCGCTGCGGCGGCAGCGGCGAGGAGGGTGCGGCGGGTAAGCTTGGCTTGCACTTGCATGGTGGTGTCTCCTTGGTTTTGCTTGTTGTGGGTGCTACTCATGAATACTCTGACGATTTTGATCGGCTCGTCAAGCGCCAATGTATGCACGCCGCACCTGGGCGTTGTTCAGCAGCTCCTCGCGCCCGCCTTCGAGCACGATGCGGCCTTGTTCGATGACGTAGGCGCGGCTGGCGATGTTCAGCGCCGCATATGCGTTCTGCTCGGCCAGCAGTACCGTGGTGCCGGCCTTGTTGATGCGCGCGATGATCTCGAACATCTGCTTCACCACCAGCGGCGCCAGGCCGAGCGAGGGTTCGTCCAGCAGCAGCGCTTTCGGGCGGCCCATCAGGGCGCGGCCGATGGCCACCATCTGCTGCTGGCCGCCGCTCAGCGAGCCAGCCGGCATATCCTTTTTCTCGTGCAGGATCGGGAACAGCTCGAACACTTCGTCCAGCGTGCGCTGGGTGCCTTTGCTGTCGCCGCGGTGCACGTAGGCGCCGAGCGTTAAATTCTTCAGCACCGACATGCCGGGGAAGAGCTTGCGGCCCTCCGGGCAGTGGACCAGGCCATCGGCCACGATCTGCGAGGGCTTGCGGCCCACCAGGTTCTGCGATCCGAAGTGGATACTGCCGGATGAGGCCTTGTTCAAGCCGCTCATGGTGAGGAAGATCGAGCTTTTGCCGGCGCCGTTCGAGCCGAGCAGCACCACCAGCTCGCCATCGTCGGCGTGCAGGGTCACGTCATGCAGGGCGCGAAAACTCCCATAAGAGAGATTCACCTTGTCGAGTTTAAGCATGTTCGCTCCCCAGGTAGGCTTCGATCACAACCGGGTTCGAACGGATTTCGGCGGGCGTGCCTTCGGCGATGCGTTCGCCGTAGTTCAGCACCAGGATCTTGTCGGCCAAATTCATGATCATGTCCATCTTGTGTTCGATCAGGCAGATCGTCAGGCCGCTGTCGGCCATCTTGCGGATCAGGCGGGCCAGGCCCTCGGTTTCTTCCGGGTTCACGCCGCCGGCCGGTTCGTCCAGCAGCAGCAGGCTCGGGTCGGTCGACAGGGCCAGGGCGAAGGCAACACGCTTGCGTTCTTCCTGCGAGATGTCGCCGGCGATGCGCGATTCGATGTGGGCCAGGCCCACGAAGTCGAGCGCGGCACGTGCCTTTTCGCGGCAGCGGCGTTCTTCTTCCTTCATGCGGCGCGTGCCGAGCACGGCGTCGACCAGGGTCGAGCCGGTGCGCAGCCGGTGGCCGACGATCAGGTTGTCGAGCACGGTGGCGGTGTCGAACAGGGTCGTGGTCTGGAAGGTGCGCGCCATGCCGCGCCGCGCCACCTGGTCGGCGCGCAGGCCGGTCACGTCCTCGCCCTTGAAGATCACCTTGCCCGAGGTCGGTGCGATCGCTCCGCTGATCAGGTTGAAGAAGGTGGTCTTGCCGGCGCCGTTCGGGCCGATGATGGCGTTGATGGTGCCCGGTTCGCAGCTGGCGCTGACGTTGTTCACCGCGCACAGGCCGCCGAAGCGCTTGGTGAGGTTGTCGATCTTAAGCATGCGTTGCTCCTTGCTTCGGTGCCGGCTGCGCGCTGGCCGTATCGGCCGATGGCGCTGGCGCCGCCGGCGCACGCAGCGCCGCCTTGCGGCGCTGGCGGTTCAGGTAAGTGCCGACGATCCCGTACGGCAGGAAGATGACGAGCAGGACCAGTACCGGGCCGAACACCACGAAGCGGTATTCCTGCAGCACCTGCAGGTACTGGGTCAGCCACGGAATCGAGATCGCGCCGAGCAGGGGCCCGAGCAGGGTGCCGATGCCGCCGATCAGCATGTACATGGTCATGTCGAAGGTGTGCTCGACGCCGGCGATGCCCGGACCGAGGAAGCGCACGTAGCCGGCATACAGGCCGCCGGCCAGGCCCGAGAAGAACACCGACAGCATGAAGGCGAGCAGCTTGTTGCGCATCAGGTTGATGCCGAGGGCCTGCGCCAGGTCGTCGCCGTTGCGGATCGCCATGAAGGTGCGGCCCAGCAGCGAGTGCACGATGCGGTGCATGATCCACAGGCTCGCGACCAGGAAGAACAGCACCAGGTAGTACTGGGTGCGCGCTTCGGAGAAATCCAGCGGGCCGATGTTCTCCGGCGCCGGGATGCCCATGATGCCCACGGTGCCGTGGGTCAGGCTTTCCCACTTCTCGATCACCAGGTACATGATGTAGCCCACGCACAGTGTGAAGATCGAGAAGAAGTGGGTCTTCAGGCGCAGCGACACGATGCCGACGAAGAAGCCCAGGAAGGCCGCGACGAAGCCGGACAGGCCGAAGGCCAGCCAGAACGACATGCCATGGTCCACCGTCAGGATGCCGACCGTGTAGGCGCCGACGGCCATGAAGCCGCTGTGCGCCAAGTTGAACTGCCCGGTGTAGCCGGTGATGAGGTTCAGGCCGATGGTGGCGATCGCGTAGATATAAGCCGTCGACATCACGGTGAGGTGATAGTCGTTACCGGCCATGAAGGGGAAGGCCAGCGCTAGCGCGAGCAGGAGCAGCCATCCGGTTGCGGGGCGAATCAGCTTCATCAGTGTGCTCCCTTGGCGAACAGGCCCTGCGGACGTACCGACAGGATCAGCACCAGCAATGCAAAGGCGATGATGTCCTTGTAGTCGGTCGAGATGTAGAAGGCGCCGAAGGCTTCGGCAAAGCCGATGATCAGGCCGCCGACGATGGCGCCCGGCACGCTGCCCATCCCGCCCAGCACGATGATGACGAAGGCCTTGGTGATGACCAGGTTGCCCATCGAGGTGTAGACCAGGTTGATCGGTGCGTACAGCACGGCGGCCACGCCGGCCAGGGCGCCCGCAATGGCGAAGGTGAGCATCGCCACGCGGGTGGCGTCGATGCCGACCAGGGCCGCGCCTTCGCGGTTCTGGGCCATGGCCACGATGGTGGCGCCGGTGACGGTCTTCTTCAGGAACAGCTGCAGCAGCACGACCAGGAAGAAGGCGGCGCCGATGATCAGGAGGCGCTGGGCCGGCATGGTCAGGCCGCCGAAGGTAAGGATCTCGTTATACGGTGTGGCCATGCGGTGGAAGTCCGCGCCCCAGATGGCTTGCGCGCCGGCTTCCAGGAACAGCAGGATGCCGATCGAGGCGATCATGTGGTGCAGGTAGGGGGCGTTACGCAGCGGGTGGAACACCAGGCGTTCCGACACCACCGAGATCAGGGCGACCACGACGGCGGCGCCCAGCATGCCCCACCAGTAGTTCAGGCCGAGTTTGTCGATAATGTAGAAGGCGGCATAGGCGCCGGCCATGTAGAAGGCGCCATGCGCGAAATTGGGTACGTGCAGGATGCCGTACACCAGCGTGAGCCCGAGCGCGACGAGGCTGTACACGCCGCCCAGGGTGAGTCCGTTGAGGACCTGTTGCAGGAAAAGCTCCAAAATGTGTCTCCATTGTTTTCTATGTGCGCCTCTTGGGGCGCGCATTTATGTATGCCGTACTGCTTTTGGATGCCGTGCTGGGAAGCGGATTACTCGAACATGATGACCCCTCGTGCGTTGCGGCCTTCGGCCAGGTCGGCAAATGCCTGTGGCGCTTCGTCGATGCGGTAGCGGCGGGTGATGAGTTCGTCGAGTTTCAGGCGCTTTTCGCGGTACAGGGCCAGCAGGCGCGGGAAGTCCTGGCGCGGGCGGGCCGAACCGAAGTAGCTGCCGGTGAGGGTCTTTTCTTCGAACGTCAGGCTGCCGGTGCGCACGGTGGTGGTGTCCTTCGGCGAGGCCACGCCCACCGCCACGGCCGTGCCGCCCTTGGCCAGCACGCCGTAGGCCTGGGCCACGATCTCTCCCTTGCCGACGCACTCGAAGGCGTAGTCGGCGCCGCCGCCGGTGAGCTTCTTCACGGCCTTGACCAGGTCCGGCGTGGCCGCGTTCAGCACGTGGGTGGCGCCGAATTCCTTGGCCATCTCGAGCTTGGCGTCGGACATGTCGACTGCGACGATCATTGCGGCGCCGGCGATGCGGCAGCCCTGGATCGCGTTCAGGCCCACGCCGCCGCAGCCGAAGACAACGGCGATCGACCCCGGCTCTACCTTGGCCGTGTTGACGGCAGCGCCGACGCCGGTCATCACGCCGCAGCCGACCAGGCAGGCGCGGTCGAGGGCGACGTCCTGGGCGATCTTGACGACGTTATCGACGTGCAGGGTGGCGTATTCGGCCATCACGCCGCAGCCGGAGAAAATGTTGAGGGGCTGGCCATCGAGACCGCGCGTGCGCACGGTGCCGTCGGGCAGGGAGATCGCGGCTTTCGCGGCCTGGTCGCACAGTTGCGGGCGGCCGGTCTGGCACCAGCGGCACTTGCCGCACATGCTGACGAAAGAGCTGAGCACGTGGTCGCCGACCGCGTATTCGGTGACGCCTTCGCCGACCCGCACCACGACGCCCGCGCCTTCGTGGCCGAGCACGAGCGGGGCCGGCATCGGGATGGTGCCATTGGTGGCCGACAGATCGCTATGGCAGATGCCGCAGGCGGCCATCTTGATCATCACCTCGCCGCGGCGCGGGTATTCGACCTCGATCTCTTCCACCACGACGGGTTCGCCGGTGGTGCGGCACACGACCGCTTTGGCGCGCTGGTACTTCGTTTCACTCATCTGCTTATGTCTCCTTTCTGGCGCGCGTGCTTACTTCTGCACGCGGCATTGCAGCGATTTGTATTCGAGGAATTCGTCCAGGCCGTAGCTGCCCAGTTCGCGGCCATTGCCCGACTGCTTGTAGCCGCCGAAGGGCGCCTGGCCGTTGAAGCCGCCGCCGTTGATGTCGACCTGGCCGGTGCGCAGGCGGCGCGCCACCTGAATGGCGCGATCGTCGCTGCCGGCCCACACCGCGCCGCCCAGTCCATACGGCGTGCCATTCGCGATGCGCACGGCTTCGTCTTCGGTGCGGTAGGTGATGATCGACAGGACCGGACCGAAGATTTCTTCCTGGGCGATGGTACTGTCCGGGTGCACGTGGCCAAACACGGTCGGTTGCACGTAGTAGCCGGCTTCCAGGCCGGCCGGTGCATCGGCGCCGCCGCACAGCAGTTCGGCGCCGTCCTCCAGACCGGCGCGAATGTAGCCGCGCACGCGGTCGCGCTGGGCTTCCGAGACCAGTGGGCCGAGACGGGCGCCTGGTTGCAGTGGGTCGCCCACGGTAAAGGATTTCGCGCCTTCGACGGCGAGGCGGGCCGCTTCGTCATAGCGCGCTTCCGGTACCAGCATGCGGGTGTGGGCAGAGCAGGTCTGGCCGCTGTTCAGGAAGCAGGCGTTCAGCGTGCCTTTCACGGCGGCGGCCAGGTCGGCGTCGTCGAGGATCACGGCGGCCGACTTGCCGCCCAGTTCCAGCGTCACGCGCTTGATGGTGCCGGCGGCGACCTCCGAGATGCGGCGGCCGGCGCGGGTCGAGCCGGTGAAGGACACCATGTCGACGTCGGGATGGCGCACCAGCGCTTCGCCGATGCCGGGGCCATAGCCGCTGACGAGGTTGAAGACGCCCGGCGGGAGGCCGGCGCCTTCGATGATCTCGGCCAGCACGAAGGCATTCAGCGGTGCGATTTCAGAGGGTTTCAGGATCACGGTGCAGCCGGCGGCCAGCGCGGCGCCGACCTTGGCGGCGATCTGGTGCAGCGGGTAGTTCCAGGGCGTGATGCAAGCCACCACGCCGACCGGTTCGCGCAGCACGCGCGAATGGCCGACCGTGTGCTCCCATTCGAATGCGGTGACCATCTTCGCGTAATTGGCGAAGGTGGCGGTCGGCGAGCCGACCTGGATCATGTTCGCCAGTTTCAGTGGCATGCCGACTTCGCGGGCGATCAGGTCGGCCAGTTCGTCGGCGCGCTCGCGCAGGCCGGCGGCGATCTTGTCGAGATAGGCGCCGCGTTCCTGCGGAGTGGTGATGCTCCAGCGTTCGAAGGCTGCACGGGCGGCAGCGACGGCGGCGCCGGCGTCGGCATCGACGCCTTCCGGGATGCGGCCGATCACACGCTCGTTCGAGGACTGGATGACATCGATGCTGCCATGGCCGCGCGGTGCAATCCAGCGGCCATTGATGAAGAAGTGTTCGTGGACGCGCAATGCGTCGCCAGGTGGAGAGGAGGGCGTGGCCTCGCGGCCGGTGATTTCGTTCGTGCTCGACTGAACCTGAGCTAATGCCATGCTTCTGACTCCTGTGCGCGAGCCCTCGCGAGCTCATGGGTATTCAGATCATTTGTTTTGCTAGGTGAAACAAAGCGATGTAAAATGGAACGAAAAAAGAATACGATACTTTTGCAACGGTAGCAACGGTTTGTTCATCAATACCGCGGAGCCGTAGGGTGGGTTCTGGAACCCGCCGCGTTGAACATGCGATCTGCTGCACTATTTGGCCAAGGTGGTTGGCGTTTCGATCGCACAGGCGCCGCATTGGTGGGATCGAGATTCCACCCTATGAAACCATCGTGATGCATTCCATTTTGGTTTCATGAACGAACAAACCGGTCCAGTTTGCCACGCGGAATCCCTCTCGCATAGAGCATTCGCTGTCATAACAAAAGAAATCGTCGGACCACCGTTTTTACACCTGGGGTAAGCCATGCAATTGAGCGAATCACACCGCACCGCCGACGACGCCGAACCGGCCGACAGCCCGGACGCATCGAAGAACACCGAGGACCGCTACTACATCACGGCCCTCGCACGCGGGCTCGAAGTGCTGGCCTGCTTCCGCTCGGCCGACAAGGGCTTGACCAACCAGCAGATCGCCGAGCGCTGCGGCCTGCCCAAGTCCACCGTCACCCGTTTCACCTACACCCTCACCAGGCTCGGCTACCTGACCCAGGAAACCGGCGGGCGCTACATGCTCGGCACCGCCACCCTGGGACTGGGCAGCGCGATGCTGGCCCGGCTCGACATCCGCCAGCTGGCGCGGCCGATGCTGCAGGAGCTGGCCGATTTCTCGGGCACCACGGTGTCGATCGCGATGCGCGACCGCCTGTCGATGATCTACGTGGAAGTCTGCCGCAGCACGGCGGCGCTGTCGCTGTCGCTGCAGGTCGGCTCGCGCATGCCGCTGGCGGCGTCGGCCATCGGCCGCGCCTACCTGGTCAAGGCTTCCGAGCAGGAGCGCAAGGATATCCTCAGCCGCTGCCTGGAACTCGACGAACTCGCCTTCACGGCCATGAAGGACGGCCTGGACAAGGGCCTGCGCGACTATGCCCAGTACGGCTGCGCCACCTCGTTCGGCGAGTGGCAGAAGGACGTCAACGGCATCGCGGTCGGCTTCTTCCCGATCGGCGGCAGCCAGCTGATGTCGGTGAACTGCGGCGGGCCGTCGTCGAGCGTATCGAAGGAATTCCTGCTCGAGGAGGTGCGCCCGCGCCTAATCGAAATCGCGTCCCGCCTCGAATCCTGACCCCGGCTGTTCAGAAGCGGGTTTCCAGCGTTACCCGCGCCGTTGTGCGGCCGGGGTAGATGCTGGTGCGGCGCACGGTGCCGTTTTCGTCCACATAGCGCGAGTCGCCGATGAAGTCCTGGTTCAGCAGGTTCGACAGCGCCATGCGCAGCTGGTATTGCGGGTTGAATTTGTAGAGCGCGTACATGTCGAGGTCGCGGCGCACGCTCTGGTAGCCGAACTGGTCGACGTTGATGCGCACCGGGCCGCCGCTCTTGAAGGCAAAGCTGGAGCCGGCGCTCAGCTTGCCGCCGCGCGCGCGCCAGTCGACGCCGAGGGTGGCGGAGAAGGGCGTCTGCTGGTCGAGGCGGTTGTCGGGGCCGGGCACGGCGTCCACGCGCGACCAGTTGCGCGAGATGCTGGCGCGCAGGTCGATATCGGGCACGTTCTCCCGGATCGACGACAGCGGGAACTTCGCTTCGAGTTCGAGGCTGCGCGTGGTGGCGCTGCCGTCGTTCACCGGCGTCTGGATCCAGCGGCCGTTTTCCACGACCAGACCCTGGCGCGTGTAGTCCTGGATGCGGCGCACCGAAACGCTGGCGCTCAATAATGCCTTCTCGGCCCAGTAATGCTCGTAGGAGGCGTCGATGCCAGTCGCCAGTTCCGGCTTCAAATCGGGGTTGCCGCGATAGTCGGGGTCGGTCTGGCTGTTGTTCGGCGTGGTGAAGCGGCGCGGGATCAGGTTGCTGGCCGACGGCGCCTTGTAGGTGCGGGTCAGCGCCAGGCGCACCTGGTCGCGGCTGTCGGGCAGTTTGTACAGGGTCTGCGCCAGCGGGCTCCAGACGCTGCTGCGGTTGCGGGTGGCGCCGAAGGTGTTGCCTTCGCTGGTCGTCTCCAGTCCTTCCCAGCGCAGGCCGGCGTACATCGACCAGCGTGGCGTGATGCTCCATTCGTCCTGGGCGAACACGGCCAGGCGTTCGATCCGCGACTGGTAGCGCTCGTTGGCAAAGGCGTCACGTCCGGCCACGGGGAAGGATTCGTCCTCGACGCGCGCATCGTTGCGGCGCGTGAGGCCGCCGTCCCAGCCGGCGGACAGCGCATGACCGGTGCGCCAGGTGGTGGCGTACTTGCCGGTCGAGCTCAGGCCGCGCTCCGAGGTCTTGCTCCACACCGTCGATTCGCGCGCCAGCGGGCCACCGGCGTAGTCGAACTCGCGCCAGGTGCCGCGGTTGCGCATGCCGCTGACGCCAACTTTCACATCCAGCTTGGCGCCACTCGTTAAAGCATGGGTCCAGTTCAGGTCCGAGCGCAGGAAGGCGTTGTTCGCGCGGTTGTTGGTGTCGCGCACGTCGTAGAGCGGCGGGCGGCCGAGCAGGGTGCTGGTCGCGCCATCGCCATGGAAGCTGTTCTGGTTGTAGTTGAAGATGTTCTGCGAGGTGAGCGTGTCGCCGTTCTCGCCGGTCCAGTTCAGGCGCGGCGCCAGGTTCAGGTTCTTCGAACGGCCGCGGTCTTCCTGCGCGGTGCGGCGCAGCAGGACCAGTTCATTGGCCAAAGTGAACTGCGATTCCTCGACCGGCGACGCGCGGTCGAATTCGTAGGCCGAAGCATTCGCGCTCAGCGAGTACGACAGCTTGCCGGCGCGGTCCGACAGTTGCAGGCTGGCGTTCGGGTTGGTCGTGTCCGCGCTTTTCCCCACGCCGAGCTTCAGTTCGCGCTGCGCCTTCCTGACGGTCTTCTTGAGGACGATGTTGATGGTGCCGGCGATCGACTGGGTCGAGAACTCGGCGCTGGCCGCCGGCAGGATCTCGATGCGCTCGATGACGTCGGGCGAGAGCTGGTCGATCGAAAAGCCGGCCGGCGCGCGCTCGCCGTTCAGCAGGATCTGCGTGTAGCCGCTGCCCAGGCCGCGCATGCGGATCTCGCCGCCGCGCCCGGACGCACCGCTGACGGTGATGCCGGGCAGGCGCTTGAACACGTCCAGCACCGAGGTGTCGCCGTAGCGCTGGATTTCTTCGCTCGAGACCACGATGCGGCTGGCGGTGTCGTCGCGCCGCGCGTCATAGGTATTCGCGCCCTTGACTTCCACGCGCTGGATTTTTTCCGGCTGGGGCTTGGCGCTGTCCGCGCTGATCGGCCTCGCCTCTTTTTTGGCATCGACAGGAGCGTCGACGGATTGGGCAAACGCGGGCTGGGCGGCAAGGCAAAGAACGACAAGCGAAGGACGGAACATGAGGCGGTACGCTGGAATTCGACGGTGCGGTATTCTCGCCCAGTTCGGCCGCGAGCAGTTACTATTATTTAACTAAAAGGAGAGCATTTCATGCGCTTGCCCGCGTCGTTCGTCCCGCTTCTGGTGATCGCGGCCGCCCTGGTCAGCCTGATGGCGATGCGTGTATCCGGCGCGCCGAACGGCAGCCTCGCTGTGCAGGCGATCGCCTTCGGGCTGGCGGCGCTGCTGGTCCTGCCGAAGCGCACGGCGGCATGGATCGAAAGCCTCGATGCGCGCTGGCTGGGCGGCGCCATCCTGCTGGTGGCGGTTGCGGTGCTGGTTGCCGGCGTCGAGATCGATGGCGCGCGCCGCTGGCTGCGCATCGGGCCGGTGCTGGTGCACCCGGCCACCCTGCTGGGTTCCATCCTGCTGCTGGCCCTGGCCCGCGCACCGGGGAATGCATGGTGCATGCTGTTGGCCGGCGCCGCGATTGCCTGCTTCGGCCTGGGGAACGATGGCGCAGCCAGCCTGGCCTTTGCGCTTGGCTCAACCGCATTGCTGCTCGTGGAAACGAAGGCGTGGAAAACGCTGCTGACGCTGTGCGTGCTGGCCTGGTGCCTGGCGGCCTGGGGCTGGACCCGGCCGGATACCCTGGCACCGGTGCCCTGGGTAGAGCTGATCGTCTCGCACACCTGGACGGCGTCGGCGCTGCTGGGCATCGCGGCCAGCGTGCTGCTGCTCATGCTGCCCTTGCCCTTTGTCCTTGCCGCCCTTGAGCCCCGCCAGCGCGGCGCAGGCCTGGCGCTGGCGGGATTCTGGAGCGGCCTGCTGCTGGCAGGCCTGGCAGGAAACTACCCGGTACCGGTGATCGGCTATGGCGCCTCGCCGGTCATCGGCTGGGTGCTGGCCCTGCGGCTGGTCAGCAGCCGCTCGGCTTGATGCGCTCGACTTCGAGGCCGAACAGCGGACGCAGACGGGTGCCCAGCACGTTGCCGGCAAACGCGAACACCAGCCACAGCCAGCCGTGCAGGCTGCCCGAGATGATGCCGCTGAAGTAGGCGCCGATGTTGCAGCCGTAGGCCAGGCGGGCGCCGTAGCCCAGCATCAGGCCGCCGACGACCGCGGCGATGAGCGAGCGCAGCGGCAGGCGCCATACCGGCGCGTAGCGGCCTGCCAGGGCGGCGGCCAGCATCGCGCCGAGCACGATGCCGATGTCCATCACCGTGGTCACGTCCTTCGACAGCGGCGCGGCCAGCGCGGCCGCATTCGCCTTGGTCGACCAGTAGGTCCAGCTGGCGACGTCGATGCCGATGGCGCTTGCCGCCTTGGCGCCCCACAGCGCAAAGGCCGAGGTCACGCCCCATGGGCGGCCCGCCAGCGCCAGCGTGGCGAAGTTCAGCACGACCAGGGCGATGGCGCCGGCCACCAGCGGCCACGGTCCATAAATCCACGATGCGCCGCGTGCCGTCGGCGTGCTCGGATTGACCAGGCGGCCATGGCGGCGCTTCTCGACGATCACGGTGATGCCGGCAATTGCCGCGAACACGGCAAAGTTCAGCAGCAGCGCCGGCAGCAGGCCAAGTTCGGTGACGAGCGAAATCGGCTTGAGCTGCGGCAACGAGGTCCAGTAAGGCATGTGGGCGGTCGCGATCACCGAGCCGATGATGAAGAACAGCAGGGTGACCAGCATGCGCGTGCTGCCGCCGCCCACCGTGTACAGCGTGCCCGAGGCGCAACCGCCGCCCAGCTGCATGCCGATGCCAAAGATGAAGGCGCCGATCACCACCGAGGTGCCGGCCGGCGACACCAGGCCCGAGACCGGCGTGCCGAACAGCGTGCCGGCAGCGAGGGCAGGGAAGAACAGCGCCACGCCGACGGCCAGCATGATCATCTGCGCGCGCAGGCCAGCGCCGCGGCCGTCGGCGATGAAGACGCGCCAGGCCGAGGTGAAGCCGAAGGCGGCGTGGTAGAGAGCGACGCCGAGCAGGGCGCCGACGATGTACAGCGCCGCCTGGCGTGCGTCGACCACCTGCATCAGGTACAGGGCGCCGACCAAAATGAGGAAAAGAGAGGCCGCGAGCGGCTTCGGGTTGCTGCCGATCCGCGACGGCGCGGACAAGGATGCTGAATTGGACATGTCGTGAAGGAGCGTAATGACGTAACCCGCTATTTTCGCGCTTTTTACCTTTTCGTGCTGGAGGCCGCCAGAATCGGCGCAAGCGAAATAGTTGAATCCGAACGGCGGGCCGCTGCGTACATGGTGTACGGCCCGCGGTTCTGTCCCCGATTATTTCCGGTGTGACACAAGGCGTGCGGCCCATGCTGTTCCCGACGTCTCATCAACCGGAGAAATGCCATGACGGACACGAACCTCACCCTTGCCTTACTCGAATCCCGCAAGCAGAAAATCGAAAAGCGCCGCTCCTTCTTCAAGAATGTCGGCGGCCTGAGTGTCGGCCTGGTCGGCGGCACCTTCCTCAGCGCCTGCGGCGGCTCGGTGCACGACGCCATCGCGCAGGCCGCGCAACCAAGCGACACCGACATCCTGAACTTCGCCCTGAACCTCGAATATTTGGAAGCCCAGTTCTATTCGTATGCCGTTTTCGGCACCGGCCTCGCCGCCAACCTGGTAACCGGCAGCGGCAACCAGGGCGCCGTCACCGGCGGCAAGCAGGTGCCGTTCAAGGACCCGCTGGTGGCCCAATATGCCAAGGAGATCGCCCAGGATGAAATCGCGCATGTCGGCTTCCTGCGCCGGACGCTCGGCGCGGCCGCGGTGGCACAGCCGGCCATCGATATCGGCGGCACCGATCCGAACGGCGCATTTTCGAACGCGGCGCGCGCGGCGGGGCTGGTGGGGCCGGGCGTCGCCTTCGATCCGTATGCCAGCGACGAGAACTTCCTGCTGGGCGCCTTTATCTTCGAGGACGTCGGCGTCACGGCCTATAAAGGCGCGTCGCCGCTGATCCAGAATAAAACCTTCCTCGAGGCGGCGGCTGGCATCCTGGCCGCCGAGGCCTATCACGCGGGCCTGGTACGCACCGTCCTGTACGCGAAAGGGCTGGGTACCCCGACCCTGCGCACGGCGGCCGGGGCGATCTCGGATGCGCGCGACAGCCTGGATAACTCGGCCGACGTCGACCAGGGCATCGTTACGGCCGGCGACGCCAGCGTCTCGAACATCGTTCCGCTCGACAGGGATGGCATCGCCTTCAGCCGGACCCCAGGCGACGTGCTGAACATCGTTTATCTCACAAAGGAATCGGTGACGATGGGCGGTTTCTTCCCGCGCGGCGCCAACGGTACGCTGAACATGAGCAGCGCCTACGCCTGAACGACCAGCCCAGCCGTACGCGGCGGACACGCGGCCTGTGCTACTTTTGGTTAACGCGCGCATTTCAGCGTGCGCATCACCGACAAGGCCTGCAGTGACCGATCTTCACAGTCCCGATCCGGCGCAGTTGCGTGCCTGGCTGCTCGGCGCGGCCAGGCGCGAGCCGGCGGCGTTCCGCCTCCTGTACGACGCCACGTCGCCGCGGCTGTATGGCTTCGCCCTGCGCATCCTCGGCAAGCCGGAACTGGCCGAGGAAGCGCTGCAGGATGGCTTCGTCGCGATCTGGGACCACGCGGGCCGCTACGAAACCGCGCTGGCCGCGCCGCTGACCTGGATGGCCACCATCGTGCGCCACAAGGCGCTCGACTTGCTGCGCCGCAGCGGGCATGCGCTGGAAATCGACGCCGGCCGTTTCGACAACGAGGTGCTGGAGGCCGCGCGCGATCCCGGCGCGACGCCGCCGGAAGCATTGGCCACGAGCCGCGAGGCGCGCCGCCTGGCCTGGTGCCTGTCCGCGCTGGAAGGCATGCAGCGGCAGGTCGTCGGCCTCGCCTTTTTCCATGACCTGTCGCACAGCGAGGTGGCGCAGCAGCTGGCGCTGCCGCTGGGTACCGTCAAGACCTGGATACGGCGCAGCCTGGAGCGCCTGAAGACCTGCCTCGCCAGGGGAGACTTGCCATGAACTTGCGCGGCAAGCCGGTTCTGCGCGACAAACTCGCGGCCGAATATGTGCTCGGCACACTGAAGGGTCACGCCCGGCGCCGTTTCGAAGGCCATCTGCACGGCGATGCGGCCTTGCGCCGCCTGGTGGCCGAGTGGCAGGAGCGCCTGCTGCCGATGGGCGAGCTCGCGGGAGCGCAACAGCCGCACCGGCGGGTCTGGCGCGGTATCGCGCGGCGTCTGGACCTGGACGGTGCGCGCCCGGGCCGGCGCTTCTGGCGCGTCGACTCGCTAAGTTTCTGGCGCGCGCTGGGCGGGTTGTCGACGCTGGCGGCGCTGCTGCTCGTGGCGGTGCTGGCAGGGGGCGTGCTGGAGCGCCCACGGCCCGACTATATCGCCACCCTCGCCGACGACAAGGCGCAGCCGGTGCTGCTGCTCAGCGGCGACAGCCGGCGCGGCGACTTGAGCGTACAGCTCGTGGGCGAGGTGTCGGTAGCGGCCGACAAGAGCCTGCAGCTGTGGGCCGTGCCGAAGCACGGCAGTCCGCGTTCGCTCGGCGTGCTGCCCGGACGCGCCGCGACGCTGGACTTGAACAGCGCGGCGATCGGCGCCGACGTCGCGATGCTGGCCGTGTCGCTCGAACCGCGCGGCGGGTCGCGCGACCCGAATGGCCCGAGCGGACCGATCCTCTACAAGGGGAACTGGGTCCGCTTGTAGTACAACTGGAGGTCAGTAACCCTTGGCCAGCTGCTCCGGCGTGAGCGCGTTCATCACCGCGAACACGCCGCTGGCGCGCAGGATGCGTTTCGATCCGAGCTGCAGGTAGCAGTTGGCAAACGCCACGCGTCCGCCCAGCTTCTGGATGTCGACGTGGGCCTCGACCCAGTCGCCCGGCCGCGCGGCGTCGACGAAGTCGGTGCTGAGATTCACCGTGACGAAGGACTGGCGCCCCTCGCAATGCATGGTCAGGCCGAGGCCGAGCGCCGAATCGGCGAGGCTAGCCAGCATGCCGCCATGGGCGATGCCACGCATGTTGGTGTGGTTCTCGGTAATGCGCATGCCGATGATGATGGCGCCGTTCTCGCGGCTGCAATACAAATCGCCGAGGTTGGCCATGTAAGGGCCGCCGCGTTTCAGGCGTTCGAAGCCTGCAGGCACGTCCGTGCCGATGTCCATTGATGTCATGTTTGAGCCTTGTGCGCCGTTCTATAGCCGGCATCTCGATTCTGCACAGTAAAACACGCGCGCCATGGTGTCAACCCTGCAATACGCTGTGCCGAAAATACCATTTCGCTCTGCGGTTCGCGCATTGTCTTCCGAATTTCGCACTGCTACACTCGGCCGTAGTCAATCCCGATTTTTAAAACCGGGTTTTGCTCTGCGATACTATAAATAGAAACAGGAGACATATGGCTTTCCAGTTTTCCGAGCGCGCCCTCGAGCTGCAGGGGCGCGTGAAGCAGTTCATCGACACCGAGATCGTGCCTGCCCAGGCGGCCTACAAGAGCGAGGTCGATACCGCACGCAAGGCAGGCAATGCCTTCATCGTCCCACCTACCATGGAAGGCCTCAAGGCCAGGGCAAAGGAAGCCGGCCTGTGGAACCTGTTCCTGCCCGAGTCCGATCGTGGCGCCGGTCTCTCGAATCTCGACTATGCGCCGCTGTGCGAATTGATGGGCCGGGTGCCGATCGCCTCCGAAGTCTTCAACTGCTCGGCGCCGGATACCGGCAACATGGAAACCCTGGTGCGCTATGCGTCCCCGGGCATCCAGGAACGCTGGCTGGCGCCGCTGCTGGCCGGCGAGATCCGCTCGGCCTTTGCCATGACCGAGCCGGAGGTGGCCTCTTCGGATGCGACCAACATCACCGCCAGCATCGTGCGCGACGGCGACGCCTACGTGATCAACGGCCGCAAGTGGTTCACCTCGGGCGCGGCCGACCCGCGCTGCAAGGTGATGATCTTCATGGGCAAGACCGATCCGGACAACCCGGAGCGGCACCGCCAGCAATCGATGATCGTGGTGCCCGCCAATGCGCCGGGCGTCACCATCGTACGCGACATGTATGTATTCGGCTACGACGACGCGCCGCACGGCCACGCCGAAGTCCTGTTCGAGAACGTGCGCGTGCCGCTGGAGAACATCCTGCTGGGCGAAGGGCGCGGCTTCGAGATCGCCCAGGGGCGCCTGGGGCCGGGCCGCATCCACCACTGCATGCGCCTGATCGGGCGCGCCGAGATGGCGCTGGAAGCGATGTGCCGGCGCACGCTGGACCGGGTGGCCTTCGGGCGCAAGGTGGCCGACCAGGGCGTCTGGCGCGAGCGCATCGCCGAGTCGCGCATCCTGATCGACAGCGCGCGTTTGATGGTGCTGAACGCGGCCGAGATGATGGACAAGGTCGGCAACAAGGCGGCGGCGCGCGAGATCGCGATGATCAAGGTGATCGCACCGAACATGGCCTGCACCGTGATCGACTGGGCGATCCAGGCCCACGGCGGCGCCGGCGTCAGCCAGGACTTCGGCCTGGCCCAGGCCTATGCCAATGCGCGCTCGCTGCGCCTGGCCGATGGCCCGGACGAAGTGCACCGCAACGCGATCGCCAAGCTGGAACTGGCGAAGTACCGATAACGGGAGAGGAGACAGCCATGTCGCAGCGCCATCACGATTTCTGGCCCCTGGGCCTGCCGCGCCACCTCACCGTGCCGCAGACGAATTTGTTCTACAACCTGGAAGTGTCCGCCGCCCGCTATCCCGACAAGACCTTCTCGATCTACTACGACACGCCGCTCAGCTACGCCGAATTCAAGCGCGAAGTCGAGCAGATCGCCGGCTTCCTCGAGCAGGAATGCGGCGTGAAGCGGGGCGACCGCGTCCTGCTCTACATGCAGAACAGCCCGCAGTTCATGCTGGCCTATTACGCCATCCTGCGCGCGAACGCAGTGGTGGTGCCGGTCAACCCGATGAACCTGACCGAGGAATTGCGCCACTACGTCAGCGACACCGGCGCCAGCACCATCTTCGCGCCGCAAGACCTGTATGCCCAGGTCGAGCCGCTGGTCGGCCAGGGAATCGAGCACGTGGTGGTCGCCGCCTATGCCGACTACATCGACCACGAGACCGACCTGAAGGTGCCCGACTTCGTGGCCGCGCCGCGGCGCCACATCGCCGGTCCCGGCGTGACGCTGTGGAGCGACGTGCTGGCGCGCGGCTGCCAGCCGGGCCCGGTCAGCGCCGGCCCCGACGACCTGGCCTGCATGCCGTACACCTCGGGCACCACCGGCCATCCGAAAGGCTGCATGCACACCCACCGCAGCGTGATGTACAACACGGTGGCCGGCGTGCAGTGGTTCGGCGCCCAGCAGGATTCGATCGCCATGTGCGTGCTGCCGTTCTTCCACGTGACCGGCATGCAGGGCGGGATGAACGGCTCGATCTTCTGCGGCGGCACCGTGGTGGTGCTGTCGCGCTGGGACCGCGACACCGCGGCCGAGTGCATCCGCCGCTACCGCGTGAACGCGACCCAGCTGATCTCGACGATGGTGGTCGATTTGCTCTCCAGCCCGCGCGTGATGGAATATGACTTGTCGAGCATCCGGCGCCTGTCCGGCGGCGGGGCGGCGATGCCGGACGCGATCGCCCAGCGCATGCAGGACCTGATGGGCATCCGCTACATCGAGGGCTATGGCATGTCCGAGACCATCGCGCCGACCCACATCAACCCGAACGACCGCCCGAAGAAGCAGTGCCTGGGCATCCCGATTTGCGACGTCGATGCGCGCGTGGTCGATCCGGACAGCATGCGGGAGCTGGGGGTAGGCGAAGTCGGCGAGATCATCGTGCACGGACCGCAGGTGATGCAGGGTTACTGGAACAACCCGCAGGCCAGCAGCGACACGTTCGTGGAGATCGACGGCAAGCGCTTCTTGCGCACCGGCGACCTGGGACGGGTCGACGAGGACGGCTACTTCTTCATGGTCGACCGGCTGAAGCGCATGATCAACGCCTCCGGCTACAAGGTCTGGCCGGCCGAGGTCGAGACGCTGATGTACCGGCATCCGGCGATCCGCGAAGTGTGCGTGGTGGCCGCGAACGATGCACGCCGCGGCGAGACGGTGAAGGCGGTTGTGGCGCTGAAGGACGGCTTTGCCGGCACCGTGAGCGAGCAGGACATCATCGACTGGTCGCATGCGAACATGGCGGCGTATAAAAGTCCGCGCATCGTGGAGTTCCGCGACAGCCTGCCGAAGTCGGCGACCGGCAAGGTGCAGTGGCGCGGGCTGTAGGTGCCCGGTTGACGCGCCTGGCTGCTGGCGCCTGCTGAACGCGTGGGCGGCGCATACGGCGCGTCGACTCGCCTTGCACGGTGGAGCCGACCACCCTACGACGCAGCGCGGTAACCGTAGGGTGGTCGGCTCCACCCGGGCGGCCGACCATACGCGTCGTATGCGCCGCCCACGCGTCCAACGCCCGCCCGCATCGCGCATCCTCGACAAGATACCGATAAAAAAAGTCGGCTCCACCGGGAGGGCGACCATACGCGTCGTATGCGCCGCCCACGCGTCCAACGCCCGCTCGCATCGCGCATCCTCGACAAGATACCGATAAAAAAAAGCCGGCAGGGCGCAAACCCTGCCGGCTTTCCTGTCCTTGCCGAAGCTTAGAACGCGTGCATGATACCCACGGTCAGGCGGTTCGCCGAATCGCTGCCGACGGCAACCACGCCTTGCGCCAGGTTGATCTGGGTGGCGGTGACGATGCTGTCGGTCGCAGCGTGGCCGTACGAGAAGTAGGCGGTGCTGCGCTTGCTCAGCGCGTAGCGGGTGATGAAGATGTACTGCTGCGAATCGTCGCTCAGGTCGCCGGAACGCTTGGTGTTGTAGAAAGCGCCGGTCAGGGTGATGTTCGGTGCGACCGGCACGTCGACACCCGCGCCGAAGACGGCGATCTTGCGGTTGGTGCTATCGAGCTCGTTTTCCGAGTAGGTGGCCTTCAGCACCGCGCGCGGCATGGTGTACTTGACGCCGATGGCGTGCGAAGTCAGCAGGTCGGTGTTGGTGGCGTTCTTCATGCGCGCATAGGCGCCGGCAACGTTCAGCGGACCGGCGTTGTAGAAGGCCGATACGCCCTGGTAGGAGCTGCGCTGCGAGTCGCCGCCTTGCTCGCCGAAGGCGCGCATCAGGCCGAAGCCGAAGCCGCCCCACGATGGCGAGACGTAGCGGACCGAGTTGTTCTGGCGCAGCGCGGTGCCGCTGCCGTTGGCGCCGTAGGCGCCGTAGACGGCCGAGTTGTTCATTGCCGAGAACAGCACGTTCGGGCTGGTGGAGGCGAAGGCCAGGCCCATCGGATCGGCCATGCCGACCGACAGCACGCCCAGGATGTTCTGGCGGCCGAAGTCGATCGAACCGAAGTTGCCGGTCAGGCCGACGGTGGCTTCACGGTCGAACAGGCTGGTGACGGACGGGTTGCCGGTGCCGACGCCGGCGGCGCCGGTGTCGTTCAGGAGGGTGCCTTCCAGGCCGAAGCGGGCCTTCAGGCCGCCGCCCAGGTCTTCCACGCCTTTGAAGCCCCAGCGCGACACGGCCATCTGGCCGGCTTCGACGGTCGTGCGGCCGCCGTTCGGGCCATCATTGTTCACATGGGTGATGCCTGCGTCGACGATACCGTAGATCGTCACGCTGGTTTGCGCGGATGCGGCGGACATGCAGGCGCAGAGGGCGGCCAAC
>Ga0209023_10002063_pt1 | contig 25850 bp, 31 predicted proteins | sample LakOneMetagenome_FD_187468 | JGI IMG/M metagenome (GOLD analysis project Ga0209023, IMG submission 187468) | Freshwater and sediment microbial communities from Lake Erie, Canada (SPAdes) (version 2) | ecosystem: Environmental > Aquatic > Freshwater > Lentic | place: Lake Erie, Canada... | reverse complement strand
CTCCGAGTAGTAAAGTCATTCTATGAACTCTCCAGACAACGTCGTCGCCTCTATTTCTCCGACCACAGTCGCGGTCGCCGCTCTTACGAAGATCACTGCAAAATTCTTGATGCCATTGAGGGACGTCGCGTCGGTCAGGCCGAGCAAAGAATGAATGAGCACCTGTCCCAGACCATAGAAACCTGGCAGACATTGTTGGGAGAGCCAAAGATACCTGAAAGATGATAGTGACCTGGCCTGTTTTTTTAAAACCAAGCTTTGTGAGAACATAAGCTTCGAAAGCAGCTTTGGTCTTGTCGAACAAGAGAGGTTCAATGCGGAGCGGATCGTGGCGCTGCTGCGCGCGATTGCAGTATTGATATCGCAGGGTGCGGGACCCAGCGATACACCACGATGGTCCGGCTATCGACGGATTACGTCGCTGCTGGTCGATGGCGGTCGGCAGGTCGGCTAAGATAGGGTCCAGCGGATCTGGCACCGTGAGCGGCTAAAAGTACTCAGCAAACAACGATCGCGCGGCCGGCTGTGGCTCAACGACGGATACTACATCCGTTTGAGGCCGCAGCCTCGCAACCACGTCTGGAGCTACGACTTCGTCGAGCCGCGGACCCGTGATGACGTAAACTCCGCCTGATGACCGCGATCGACGAGTTCACCCGGGAATGCCTGACGATCCGGGTGGCCGGTCGCATCAACAGCTTCGGCGTCATCAAGACTATCGCCAAAGTCATGCTCAGCAGGGGCGCGCCGAAACACGTTCGATCCGATAACGACGCGAAGACAACCGCCAAGATTGTGCGCAGCTATCTAAGCTGCGCGACGAATGCCTGAACGGAGAAATCTTCTACTGCGGGACTGAGGCCACTATCGTTGTCGAGCAATGGCGCAACATTACAATACGATCAGACCGCGCTCATTCTTGAGCTACCGCCCGCCGGCACCGCAAATATCAACACCAGAAATGCTCCATCGGATCGCAACGTGGCCACGCAGTAGTCTGTAGCCCGCCGGTCTAAAATATCCGTGAGGTCACCCTGCGACATCGATACTTTAATCTGGCGCAGCAGCAGCATGATCTCCTTCACATTTAGCCTCTTGTTCGGCAAGACCAAAGCTCCTTTCCAAACTTGCGTTCTCACACCCATTGGTCAACAATTTCGGTAAGATCAAATTGGTCTGGCCAAATGACCGAGGATCGCGTAGGCTCCCGGCCAAATATGAATCCGGCACAAGCCGGTAACTACCCGGGAGGCTATGTTCGTCATCTTGAAGTTGATCAACTGCGCAATAGTTCCGCTATTTGGAACCGCCGATTTTCTCGGAGCGTCCGCCCTTAATGCTGCGAGCGCGAAACCATTCCTTCTCGTCGACAACGACGAAAAGCTTCTTCGGGATGCCGACGGTAAAGGAGTGCTTTCACCTGCGGACAAGGATTCGGTGCTGATCGCCGATCTCGCGAACCCCGAAGGCATGAAGATCCTCGCCACCTTGCCGCTCAAGAATTCTGTGGTCGGACATCCGGTTAATGTGGACATCGATCCCACCGGCTCGGTCGCACTCGTCGCGCCCTCGGTCGATGTCGTCAAGGACGGCGACGCACTCAAGCAGACCCTCGATAACAAAATCTACGTCATCGACATGAAAGCCAATCCGCCGAAGCTCGCGGCCACCGACGGCACGAAGCCGTCAGGCCTGAGCTTCAGCGGCAAGATGGCGCTGATCGCGAACCGCGGCGACGACCCAATCACGGTGCTGTCAGTGAACGGCACCGACGTGAAAGTGACCGACACCATTCCAAAGGGCGACCGCGTGTCTCAGGTACTTTTCACGCCTGGCGGCAAGCTCGCGTTCATCGCAGATAACGGCAACACAAGGTCCTCCGACGACAGCGTCTTCGTACTGCGCATCGACGGCAACGAGATGACCAAGAACCAGAACATCAAGGTCGGCCGATTACCGGAAGCGGGAATGTTCGCGCCAGATGGAAGGTATCTGCTGGCCGGAATTTATCTCGATGATGATTCCCGATCCTCAAGGTCAACTGCACCAAGATTACGGATACAGGCAAGCGCTTTAAAATACCCGTTCACCCCGCCCAGGCCAGCATGGGTCACTAATCCAGAAGATCACAGCTTATCGCTCCGCCGTCTGGGTGGTACGTCGCACGACGTTGAAGACGGCTCCTCACTTCGTAAGCGAACTTTATAAAAGGAGTTGATAATAATGCGCAATCCTACCTCCTCCCAACCTACCCGCCGCTCTGTTCTCATTGGTGGCGCCGCCGCATTCGGAGCAACGCCGTTTCTGATGCGCCGTTCATGGGCCAATACATGGCCATCGCATCCGGTCAGATTTGTCGTTCCGTTCGCCGCCGGCGGTACCACGGATATTATGGGCCGCCTTGTTGCACATAAGCTGTCGGAAGAATACGGTCAGCAGTTCATCGTCGAAAATAAGCCAGGTGCGGGCGGCAACATCGCAGCGGATTACGTCGCGAAGTCGGACCCGGATGGATACACCTTCATCATCGGAACCACGAGCATTCACGCGATTAACAAGTATGTTCAGAAGAACATGCCCTATGATCCGATCAACGACATTCAGCCGATCACCATGATCGCGCGCGTGCCGAATCTATTCTCGGTCAATCCGGATGTGCCCGCTAAATCGGTCGCGGAATTCATCGCGCTCGCAAAAGCAAAACCCGGTCAATACATGTATGCAAGCCCAGGGCTCGGTACTACGGGCCACATGGCCACCGAGCTTTTCAAATCGATGACCGGCATCGACATCGTCCATGTTCCTTACAAAGGCAGCGTGCCCGCGCTAACCGACCTCGTAGCAGGCCGGGTTCATCTGATGATCGATAACCTTCCTGCCGCGCTGCCATTCGCACAGAACGGCAATGTGCGTCCGCTCGCGGTCAGCACCTCGACCCGCTGGCCGCTGCTGCCCAATATTCCGAGCATCTCCGAGGCGGGAGTTCCGGGGTATGACGCTGCTGCCTGGTTCACCGTCGCTGCGCCGGCCAAAATGCCGAAGGAAATCGTGATGCGGCTCAACGCGAGCATCATCAAGTTCATCAGATCGCCCGATGGTATCGAGCGGATCCGAAAGCTGGGTGGCGAGCCCGTCGGCAACACCCCTGAAGAGGTTCAGAAGTTTATCATCAGCGAAACGGAGAAATGGGGCAAGGTCGCCCAGTCCGCGGGTATCAAACCTCAATAGTCCGTCGATGGCAGCCGGCGTGTAGCGCGGGTAGATCCGATGGAAGCTCCGGGCGGCGCATTGCGCAAAATGAGGGCTTCACGCGCCGCCCTCTTCACCAGCAGATTCCAACCTCTAACCCACAGAGATGCGGCTATCCTGCTCCCGATCGAGTGACATTTCTAACCGCACAAATCGTGACTTCTCTAAACGGCGGCGACACAACTGATAAGCTTTTTCACCTTTCCTTATCAGTCGGCGAATGGATAAGTTTCGGCCATTTTCTTATCAGTTAGCCAACTGACTCCATTTCGCATATTCGTTTTGCCGACGACTAGTACCCGCTCGACGAATCTTTCGAGCTTCGGACAACGCACGACGTATCGCGGTCATCGCTGCCGGTATAAGAACCGGCGCCCTGCTTTTTCACCGGCTGTGGCGACGAGCGCGTAAAACCCTGCAATGATTGCCACCAGACAAAAGCCGCTCAGTCCCAGATATCGAACACGGCTTATCTTAGGGACATCAAATTCTCGCTTTTTGGGTTGGTCGAGCGAAACGGAATCGCGTTCACCCTTGAATCGGGGTTATTGCGCTCTATCTACTCAGCAGCGAGGGAAAAGATGCGAATTTCGCTGATTGAAGAACAAGCCATTACTGCCCGCATGGCAATGGTTGTTGGTGCAGAAGAGTTTGACCGGCTATTCTTGGGTATCCAGTTCGGAGAGGTCGATGGCGATATTCTTTATGCCTACGCGCCAGAAGCGGATCTGGCTGAGGAGCTGGAAGAGACATATTCGCTCCACATCTCAATTATCGCGTCCGAAATCCTGAAGCGGAAGATTGGAATCGTGATGGTGCTACCGCGAGTGTTGCATTGACGAACGATGCAATGGCCGTGCAACAGTGCAGCGAAAAAGCTTGGATCTGTTTGCTGACTGATGAAGTCTGTCCCGGTTGCACGACAGCAAACAGCGGCCTCGACATTAAAATCACCATTACCCAAGTGTCGCCCAATCGCACTCTGCACTAGGAACAAAATCGGAAGCGCTGCGTTTCAGATTTATGGAACGTGAAGCAGAATATGACTGGGCTTATTGACAGCGGTCATGCTGCTTTCTGTCGCGGGTGCGTTTTCATTGTTCGAGCCCTCGCCTACTATCGCAGCAACCAAGCCTCCGAGATATCTCGTAAGTCAAGAGCCGGTGCGGATCATCGTCCCGTTCGCACCGAACACAACGCCAGCGAACGCTAGTAGATAGAATCTGACGCTCGGTACCCGCGCAGAAACTTCCGTCCCGATCGTGTAAGGGCGTTCCGCGCCCTGTGCCCTGACGCAGAAATAACGTCTTACCATTCCGGCTTTGGTCGGTTTTGCATCTCCCAGCGGACGAGCAACGTTCCATAACCGCTCATTACGCGAATGGGGAACTTCCAGCGCCTGAAGCCATGCGCAGCCTTGGCCGTAAATAATTCTGTGAATTATCGCACTAACAACGCGTATTACGTGATCGGCTTTACTTCGCCTCGAACGTGCCTCAGCCTGTTCTCAATTGACCACTGACGGAGAGCGCGAAATGGACAAGCCAACTGTTACAAATGCCGTGACCCGATTGGAAGACGAACTCTATAGGCGGGTCTCGGATACATATGTCCAGCTAGCAAAGCTTTTGGGCTCAACACCCAGCTGGCTTCCTTTCTGGTTTGAGTTCTACTTGATGCCCAGTGGACAATATGACGTTCGCCTAGACCAATCGAGGCCTTCACGAGCCCAGCGCCTTAAGACGCTGAAGCTCGATAGAGATTTAAACTTTCGAGCTTTACAAGCCGCGCACAGTTCGTGTGATGAATCTTTAATCAACAAATTCTCGTTGAAGATCGATCGGATCGATGCGGAGATCGGCCGTATTAGTCGAGCAAAGGGCAGAGCTAAACCGGGTCCGAATAAAGGCGCGGTTCCTTCAAAGTATCTGATTGCCGCCAGATTGTTTGAAGCTTGGCTTTTTGTGAAGGGCAAAGAGCCATCGCCGCGCAATCCGAAGCTCGCTGCAATGCTCGTGAGCTTGCTCGACACCTTGGGAATTTTGAGACCTCCGATCGGCAATCGCCTGAATGGCAACAGAAAAGCATTTGAATTGGTCTTGTCGGCTAGCGGCAAGGTAAATAAACCCGAACTGCGAAAGCATGATGCACTCCAGGATGAGATCGTGCTTGCACGTCTTCATTCACGCCGGTCTTTGGAACAATGCAAAATGCGCGGTGGAGCACCGTGGGGTTTTCCGGGCATGAATGGCCCGGTGGTCGTCTATGATCCCAAAACTGAGATTTAGTCCAGTTTTCGGAAGGCCCCAAATCCGGCAAGTACGCACTCATCGTCTTGCCGGAGTTTATGGAAATGCCACCGCTGCCAGTCATAATTAAGACAGAAAACCTTCAAGGGCCCCCGTTCGCGAGCGCCCATCAAATAGAGTATGTCTCTCCGTCGTCGCTACAGCCGGATAATCGCAATGCACGGAAACATACTAGCGCACAGAAACGAGCTATAGCTAAAAGTCTGGACGAATTCGGCTTCAACGCGCCAATACTCGTAGATCGAAACAATACAGTTATCGTCGGTCACGGTCGCCTAAGTGCGGCAATCTTGCTGAAACTAGCAAAAGTCCCGATTATTCGCCTAGATCATCTCAGCGAAATAAAAGCTCGCGCATATATGATCGCGGACAATAAGCTAACGGACCGATCAAGTTTTGACGAAACGAAGTTGGCGTTGGAGCTGAAAGACCTAACGCTACACGGCGCCGATCTGAGCATCGACGCGATTGGTTTTGAGCAGGCAGAGCGTGACCTTCTGATTCAACGCCTGGATGAGTCCGATCCTGACGCCGCCGACGATTTCGAGATCCCTTCGAAACCACCCGTCACCAGGCTCGACGACGTTTGGTTTCTGAACACACACAGGATCATCTGCGGAACCGCGCTTGATGCGTGGCCTTACGTGGCGTTGCTTCGGGATGGACAGGCCGCGGTCGTGTTTACGGACTTTCCCTATAACGTGCGCATTCAGGGCCACGTCCGGGGCAACGGCAAGCAGCGACACGGCGAATTTGTCATGGCTTCTGGCGAACTGTCGCGTCCCGAGTTCCAAGAGTTCTTGAAGGTCTCTCTTGGCCATTGCCGCGCATATTCTCGTCCTGGTGCCCTCATCTACGGCTGCATGGACTGGCGACACACGCAGGACATTCTTGCAGCCGCCTCCAACAACGACCTCGAGCTCATCAATGTCTGCATTTGGGTGAAAACGAACGGCGGCATGGGTTCTATGTATCGGTCCCGCCACGAAGAGGTGTTTGTTTTCAAGAACGGCCAGTCGGCCCACATCAACAACGTCCAACTTGGACGATATGGCCGCAACCGCACGAATGTCTGGAATTACCCCGGCGCCAATGGCTTTGCTCGAAAGAACTCGGACGATGATTTCGAGAGCCATCCTACAGTCAAACCCGTCCGGCTAGTGGCGGACGCAATCCTCGATAGCACCCATCGAGGCGATATTGTACTGGACCCATTTCTCGGCAGTGGAACCACAATTCTGGCTGCCGAACGCACCGGGCGAAGGGGATTCGGAATCGAGCTTGACCCCGTGCATGTCGACACGGCTATTCGCCGCTGGGAGCGCATGACAGGCCAGAAGGCGGTCAATCAGGATGGCCTCTCCTTCGAAGAAGCGGACGTTCGACGCGCGGATGGGGCCATCGATGCCCCGTAAACGCAGAAATCCGCCCGTGAGTGCCGCGGAATCGTCCGCAGACATCATGCGCAGGCTCATCTTGGAGCCTGTGCCCATAACTCTTGCAGGTCAGAGCCGGCAGGTGCCAGCCCTTGTCGCGATCATGACCGCGCTCTTCCAGCTCCAGTTCGCCGGTAATGCGAGAGCTAACGCAGTCCTAACTCGCTTCCAAAGCTTCGCTCCGCAGATCTCAGAACTCAAGATTGAATTCGAGCGACCTGATGACCGAAACTGACAGTGACGATAACAGCGTCGGCTATGGCCGCCCGCCCAAGGTGCACCGCTTCAAAAAGGGCACATCGGGCAACCCAAAGGGCCGCCCCAAGAAGCCACCACCAGGCATTACGACGATCGTGGATGAATTCTTCAAAGAAGAAATTCCATTCTCGGAGGGCGGCAAGCGCAAGCTTGCCACACGTGACGAAGTGCGTCTGAAGGCCCTGCGCAAACACGCTATCGCTGGCAACGTGAGCGCGGCCGAGCAAGTCATAAACATCCTCCAGAGCGGTTCGACCTCCGGTCACGGTACCACGCACGTGCTGGTTCGCGGGGGCCTGCGGGAAGAATGATCTTACGCCGGTCTGTGTCGCCCAACACTTCTAGTGGAGAAAAACCTGTGAGCGTACTGATGGATAACAGAGCCATTATCGATCTGGGCACACCGCACTCAGGTCAGCTCGCCGCCCACGTCGCGTTAAAGGGTCACCGCTTCAAGGCCGTACGATGCGGCCGTCGGTTCGGAAAGACCGAGTTTGCGAAACACTGGCTGTTGAATTCCGCTTTACGCGGCTTAGAGACGGGCTGGTTCTCCCCGCAGCATCGCATTTCGACAGAGGTCTTCGCTCAGTTCGCGAGCCTTCTTCGGCCTATCGCAAAGATCTCAAAAAGCGAGGGCGTGATCCGCATTCACGGTGGCGGTCTCATCCAGTTTTGGACGCTCGAGAATCCGAACGCAGGTCGCAGCCGAGGCTACAAACGGGTGGTCATCGACGAGGCTGCATTCACTAAGAATGGCGACACCAGCGTTGACGGTTCGATGATGTCGATCTGGGAAAAGTCCATCAAGCCGACGCTGCTGGATTATGACGGCGAAGCGCTGGTCCTTTCCAACTCCGCCGGCAAGAATCCGGACAACTTTTTTTATCAGATATGCACGGATCCTCGATTCGGCTTCGAAGAATTTCACGCGCCGACTTCGGCCAATCCGCTACTACCCAAGAGGTTAGAGAACGAGAGCGAGATCGAATGGTTAGCTCGGAGAGATCAGGTTTTCGAACGCCTAAAGGCCGACAATGCGCCTCTCGTCTATGCGCAAGAATATGAAGCTGACTTCGTCGATTGGAGCGGTGCCGCATTCTTCGCGAGGGATAAGCTGCTTGTCGACGGACAACCGGTGGCCGCACCAGGACGTTCTGACGGAGTATTTGCGATCATCGATACCGCCTCAAAGACCGGCACGGATCACGACGCGACGGCGGTAACATATTTCGCGATAAATAAAAACGCGGCCTATCCACTCCTTATCCTTGATTGGGACATCACGCAGATTGAGGGAGCATTGCTCGAAACTTGGCTTCCGTCGGTATTCACCCGCTTGGAGGAGCTTGCACGAGCGTCCGGCGCGCGGCACGGCTCGCTTGGAGCTTTCATCGAAGATGCGAATTCGGGTACGATCTTGTTGCAACAAGCGCAGCGGCGCGGTTGGAATGCAAACAAAATCGATTCAAAGTTGACTGCGATGGGCAAAGACGAGCGGGCCATCTCGGTTTCTGGCTATGTTCACCGCGGCAAGATCAAGTACACCGAGCATGCCTACCTTAAGACGACGGTGCACAAGAACCGGTCGATGAATCACCTGGTCCACCAGGTTGAGGGGTTTAGGGTCGGCGACAAGGACAATAAGCGCGAGGACGACCTACTCGATACCTTCTGCTATGGCATCGCCATCGCGTTAGGTAACCGGGAGGGATTCTGACAATCGCACCAAACATCCGTGAATTTCGCGAGAGCGCTTCCTTTTTCGCACTCAGCGCGCGGATACTAACCAGTTTCCACCTTTGTCTTGAATATCATATGTGTAGCTGAATTTGTTGCAGCCGAGGACGTATCCACGCGACATCAGTACTGGCCGCGCCGAACTCACGCTTGTACAAGAAAACCCATTATCGCGGACGAGTTGAACAAGTTTTTCAATCAGCGCTATCGACCCGGGATCATTCTCGAACAGAACTGCATCTTTCTCAATCAATGCTGCCCGTTCTACAATTCTCTCACTGCGTGCGCGCCGTTCCGCTTCTGCGTACTGCGTCCGCTGCTCGTCCCTTTTGAGAGCTTCGTCCGATTGCCAAGACGATTGCGTAATCTCGCCAGTAGTCCGGTCAACGACAGATAGCGTGCCACTCTGCGTCTGTCCGCTAGCGAAGACTAACGCACCCCGACAGGAGACGAACTGATCGCGCGACTCAATAAGTATGCCTGAAGCCACCAGTCCCTGCACCGAGGCAACTCGTTCGCGCGGGCCGTCTCGCTGGCCAATTTTTTTGTTTAAAGAGGTGGCAAAGCCAACGGCGGTCTCAGGTAATGCACACGCGTCTCTCGGCCGAGCGACAAAGCTCCCCGTTTCATAGAAATGTCCGGCCGGGGCGCAACCACAAAGCGCCCCGGAGCCAACCAGCATCATAAGTAAGAATGATCGCAAAAGCCGCCTCCCCTCTGTTTGTAAAACCAAGGTTAGCGTGCTTTGCGCTGAGTATCCAGTTTTGGGATAATCCTTTTTCAGGATCAAATTTGCTGCCGCCGATTCCCGGCCTAGGCGGCGCATGCAGAAGTCTCTCAAATCGGCAGAATATGCCCGGCTCATAGCCATGCTTGTTGCTGTGCGGAAGGATGCCGGCGTTAAACAGCAACCATTGGCCAAGAAGCTCGGTAAACCCCAATCCTTCATCGCCAAGTATGAGGGTGGGGAGCGCCGAATCGACGTGGTCGAGTTCATCGCCATCGCGCGGGCTTTAGATGCCGATCCGATCAAGCTGTTCCGGGACTTTATAGCGGGCAAGGGCCTGCCCAAGGGTCCCGCCAAGCGCGCTTCGAAGTAAGGCCAATCTCAGTTTTCGCGGCGGGTTTTAGACCGGATCATTTCGTGATCTTGACCGGTTGATAAGAGCCATAAGATTGCTGCGTTTCCACTCGACTTCCGCAGCACATGGAGCGTCACTGTCGCCGTGAAACGGAGGCAAGATGATGGACCGCAGAATTACAGAACAGGCAATTGGCCTAATCCTGACCGAGATCGGCATTCGCCTCGGCGAGGCCGCACGGATTGCCAAGGCCGCCGAGGCCTGTGCGCTGGCGGGCAGTGTCAGTGAGGGCGTGAGGGTCTCGATGGATCTCGAACAGATATTCTATGAGACCGGCCGTTTGCAGGATGCGGCCTCGCTGCTCAACCGGTTGTCGAGCGAGTAAAGCTCTCTTTCCAAAAGAACGGTTCTCGGCCTGTCTGCGAACGACGGGCTCGCGGCAGTGGCAGCACACGATGCTGTCGCTCACGCAGGGAGAACTGAAATGACCACCAGCAATCGAAAACCCCCTCGCAAGAACGGGCGCAAACCGTCGCCGGAAAAAAAACGATTGGCAAAATCTACTCCGAAAACTCAGCCGCCCGTACCAAAGAAATTAATAGCAGCGAAAACGCCCGTCGTGGCCGTGTCCAAACAGGACAAGGTCCTCGATATGCTCCGCGCACCGTCCGGCACCACCATCGCCGCCATCACAAAGGCAACGGACTGGCAGCAACATTCGGTGCGGGGATTCTTTGCAGGCACGGTGCGCAAGAAGCTCAAGCTGAACTTGACCTCAGTCAAAACCGATGGCCAGCGGGTGTACCGGATCGCAAAACCAGGCATCGCGAAATGACCAAAGCCGCCTCACCCAAGAAGCCAGCGGATCCAGCGGTTGAAGCCGAACTGGACCGGCTGCCGACCGCTCCGATTGTCGAATTGCGCAAACGATATCGCGAGGTGCTGCGATCAGATCCGCCGAAAGCCTTCGGACCTGATTTGCTGCGCCGGAGTATTGCCCATCGGATACAGGAAAAAGCCTATGGCGGGTTGTCCGGCCCGACCAAGCGCCTGCTTGACCAGCTCGTGAAAGCCATAGCCGCGAAGCCCAACGGGCGGCTGGAGGTTCCGCGCCGGATCAAGCCCGGCTCGGAACTGGTCCGGACATGGAAGGGCAAGACCTACCGTGTCGTGGTTCGTCCGGACGGGTTTGCCTATGACGGCGAGACCTACGCAGGCCTCTCCGAAATCGCGTCCCTGATTACAGGCACCAATTGGAATGGGCCGCGCTTCTTCGGGTTGCGATCAAAGATTCCGGGAGCCGCCGATGGCAAGTAGCTCTCTTAAAACCCTGCGCTGCGCGATCTACACCCGTAAATCCACCGAACATGGCCTTGAGCTGGAATTCAATTCGCTCGATGCGCAGCGAGAAGCTTGCGAGTCTTATATAAAGAGCCAGGCATCACTCGGCTGGAAGGTGCTGCCGCAGCCATATGACGACCCGGCGTTCTCCGGTGGCAACCTCGAGCGCCCTGCCCTTCAGCGACTTCTGAAGGATATTGACGCTGGTAAGGTCGATGTGGTTGTCGTTTACAAGATCGACCGCCTCACTCGCTCACTGGCGGACTTCGCCAAGCTGGTTGAGGCATTCGATGCCAGATCGATCTCGTTCGTGGCCGTCACGCAGCAGTTCAATACGACGACGTCGATGGGCCGGCTGACGCTTAACGTCCTTCTCTCCTTCGCCCAGTTCGAACGTGAGCTGTCCTCCGAGCGGGTCCGGGACAAGGTTGCTGCCTCTCGTCGGAAAGGGAAGTGGACCGGTGGCACGGTGCCGCTTGGTTATGAAGCTCGAGACAAAAAGCTCGTCATCAATCCCACCGAAGCACAAACCGTCCGCATCATCTTTCGCCGCTATATCGAGCTGCAATCGTTCGGCCGCCTCGTGGTCGATCTCGACAAGCGCGGCATCGTCACCAAGCGCCGGAATACCAAGCTCAAGAAGTTCAACGGCGGCATTCCGTTCACCTATGGCCCACTCGCTCATTTCCTGAAGAACCGGATCTACATCGGCGAAACCGGTCACGGCGGCAAGTGGTATCCCGGTGAACATAAGGCAATCATCGACCGCAAAACCTTCGAGAAGGTGCAGGAACTGCTGGCGGCTGGCGTGAACAAACGAAAGATCAAACGATTTGAAAGTGGTGCCCTCCTGATGGGCAAACTGTTCGATGATCGCGGCAATGCCATGAGCCCGAGCTTTTCGTCAAAGAACGGCGTGCGTTACAAGTTCTACGTGAGTTCTGCCTTGCTGCGCGGCCGCAAAACTGAAGCCGGATCGGTCGCACGCGTCTCGGCCGCCGATATCGAACGGGCGCTGATCAATGCCCTGCGCCAACGGCTGAGGATTGATGAGGCCGTCTTAGATGCAGATATTATCGGCACTTACGTCGAACGTGCCGACCTTAGCAACCGCGCTGTCAAAATCTCGACCACGCCTGCGGCGAAAATTCGATCGAGCCAATACTCGATTCCTTGGCAGATGCGCAAACCGGGTTCCGCATCGATCATCGAGGCCGACGGCGGGTGCCAGCCTGATGCAAAACTTGTCCAAGCCTTGATTCGCGCCCATGCTTGGCTGCGTGACCTAGCGAATAACCGGTTTGCCACCGTTGAAACACTGGCAGCCTCCGTCAACCTGCATCCAAAGCTGGTGCGGCAGGAGTTGCGCTACGCATATCTGGCGCCGACCATCACCCAAGCCATTATCGATGGCAATCAGCCCGCGGCATTGTCCTTGGCGCGGATCCCAAAGACCTTGCCGCTAACATGGTCGGAGCAGCGCCGCGCGTTGGCGGTCGGGTGACGACTAACTGTCGAAAACGACGAACACCGCAGCTTCATAAATGTCACGCGGGGGAAAGCCGAGCAAAGCGGCGTCACTTGCGCCTTCGTGTATCACCGCATGAAAGTTCGCCCTTCACCGAGTCTTTGCTCTGCATCAACAATTGCTTGCGCCAAAGCGTCATTAAAATATCCGCGCATAAAAATTTGCATCCCTGGAACGATGGGATTTGGAAACTGAATATTCGTCGCTAGAGCGCAGGCGAAATCCTCACATGCGGCCAGCGTTCCATGAACGATCTGAGAAAGCGCTGGCTTGAGCGGAACCAGGTCGTTGGGCAAAATTTCATCTTCGCGCCAGATGTTCAAATCGAGAAATGGTCCCAACCGCTTGGCTATCATGAAGCCTGCTTCCCCACGGAAAATCGTCTGCACTTCTTGACCGCGATGGACCAGGTTGTCGCGAAACTCTCGGATCTTGAGAAAAAGGGGAGCATGCCGCACATAGCAAGCTGCCAGGAACGCCGGCATGTCGAACTGCTTTATTATCTGATCACCAGACTTCAAGGTGTTCGCATACAGTGTCATGTCGGAAAAGGTCTTCTTAAGGGCCTTCGTCCGCCTGTTCCCATCGGTAAGAATAACTGTTCCCCAGAGCTTGGCCAGGATCTCCTGAAGAAGGTCGAAAAGACTCCGGCAAACTAGCAGAATGTATTCTACCTCAGTCGCAGCCAACCGGCTGGAGCCAGCCTGCTCACGCGATTCGGAGCTTGCTTTGAAAATCAAATCTAGCTTTGCCAGCGAGGCCGACAGATTGAAAAAATCGTCTCGAATGCCAGAAAACGGTGCTTCCAGACCGCTAAAATTTGCTCTCTGAGCAATGAAAGTTAGAAGCAAGCTATGGAGGTCTGTCTTACTCTCGGCTTGTCGCGCGAAGTAGAGCGCTTCGGCTGGCCAAGCTCTCACTTCGACGAATTTTCCCTCTTCGTGAAGTGACATCCACATCCTCCAAACATCATCGTGGAACGTGAGCGTCGAAATAAAGCGCCCCGATAGTTCACGCCGATCCAGATAGGGAATGTCTGACAAATTCACGATATCGCCAAATGCCACAAACTTCCCCTATTGCATCGTAGCCAGAAAATTGGGGTTAATCTCATCATTCACCCGCTTAGACGGGTTGCCCCGAGATCTGCGCCCCATACCCATTTCCTCTTTGCCTAGCTCAGAAACGAAATAATGTCGCGAACAGACTGTTGGCTGGGATTCGCTGAGAAATGTGCGTAATAATTTTCGAGCGCACAGCTTATCGGCTCCTGCGGCCTCGTCTGACCTTCCGATCAATTCATGATCGAACACCAACGAAGCTGAGATGCGTACTTACCTTCCTCCGGCAAGTGCTTTGTTGGCGTCACAGGACGGGAGAAGAAGCGGTTCACGGCAGAAACTCTCAAAGCGAATACCCGTCGATTTCCTGACTAACTAAGATCAGTCGCCCCGATTTTTATCGGTTACCCTGATCAATTGGCGGAGAGGATGGAAATTGGATCAGAACGAGAGGTTGACGATCAGGCGAGACGATTTCTATCCGCCAGTGCGTCGTGAATACCGCACTCGATAACCGACGCTCGACGGCTCCAGTTGCCATATTGACATATCGAGGAGTGTACATCGACGGAGAGTGCCCGCCGTTCGTGCAGATGTAGACTTGGTCATCAGAGATCGCGAGGCAAACAGGCGCTCTCCGATTTCCATCTTCCAGCCAGTGCTCGGGGTGAGGAGAAGGCAGTACGGCAAATTCTTTTCCATACGACAACACTGTGGAGGCTTGCCAGTTCAACAGAAACGATTCGTTGCCGCCGGCGATGAATTGCGGACCCAGCACCACCATCTGCGCCTGGTCGGCGCCCCTCTCGCGTAACGTTTTCAGCGCGTAAAACCGCTCGTGACCGGAGAATGAAATAAAGAGCTCACCCGCATCGAGCTGCTCGAATCGAGTTACGCGCAACGCTGGGATCAGTTCCATCCGGTAACCTCATCGTTCCAAAGGCGTTACGAATCTACGCCAGAGATACTGGAATGCCTGCTCTTTACTCATCCGTTTCTGGTCCAGGCCCTCTTCCGATCGATGGAAACCACTCATCATCGCTGACAGCGCGAGTTCTCCGCCCTCGGCGATCGTGAGTATCTCGTTGGTCGCGTCGCCAGAGGTCCGCCCCTCCGCATAAGAGATGCCGTCGCTTGAAAAAAGGCCACCTTGCCAGATCCGGCAACGACAGACGTTCTTTCCGTGAAGAAAGATCTCGGCGATAAACTCCGCTGTCGAGCGGCGCTCAAATTCACAATCCAAGGATTGTTCTGCCGCTGAGATTTCGGCCAATGATCGTTCGAAGCTATCCGCGATGGTATCGAAGGCATGCCGTATAAACCGGCGCCTATCAACATCGGTAGTAACTTTACGGATACTCGGAATGTAGGTGGGTTGATGTGTTACGTCCGAAAACCTGCCGGCAGGAAAGGGCGGGTGGATCGCGCGAGATCTGCCCGGAAATACCGGGCGGGCGGAAGGCTTGCGGCGTCCTGATTGTAAACCTTCGATCACAACGCTACGCGCGCGCTCCTCCTCGAGGCCCACGATGTCAATATAAACGATAGGCTTGAGAAGTCCCAGTGGCGAACATTTCTCCACCATCACCGGCACAAGCGAACGACGTTCGCCACTAGGATCACCGGCGAAAGATGCCGCCCATTCCGATTGGGCAAATTGCGATGCCAGGTAGGCCGGCGACAAAACCGCAATCGTCTTATCGCAGCCAACCGCAGCTTTTTGCATGTGAAGAACGAAATTCGTTCCCGGCTGAAAGTCCCATGCCTGGACGATCGTGGTCAGCCCTTCCTCTTCCAGGATGTAAGCGATCCAAGTCGCCCAGCCCTCGTCCGCGGTATTGTAACTGATGAAAAAGTCAGGCACCGACTATCCTCGATCGACGAATCGCTTTGATATCTGTCAGCATACCATCGACTTGAACCTACTGCCCTGACTGGTCAATGCTTGCCCGCCCGGCTAAAACGCTGGTGAAGGTGCTTTCGCCCTGATACGTGATTCAGCGGTTACTAGCCGCGAGAGAGCCAGTAACGGCATCTAGACGCGGCTGAAAGCTGTCACAACATTAATTGTATCGATTGGGGATGACTGATGGCTGATAAGAAAACGATATTTGTTGCTTTTGCAATCGAGGACGAAACCCAGCGCGATTTCCTCAAGGGGCAATCTTTAAATACTAAGTCTCCGTTTGAATACGTCGACATGTCCGTTAAGGATCCATACGACAGTGAGTGGAAGGATCGTGTACGTACGCGCATCCGCCGGTCGGATGGCGTCATTGCATTGATTAGCAAGAACTCGCTTTCATCCACCGGACAGAAGTGGGAAATCAACTGCGCCAACGAGGAGAATGTACCGCTGCGCGGAATCTGGGCCTATAAGAACGACCGCACGGAGCTCGAGGGAGTGAGCGCGTTTGTTTGGACATGGGACAATATTAAAGCCTTTATCGACTCTGTTTAGGAGTACATTATGCGAAAGGCACTTGTCGTCGGCATCGACCACTATCAGTCCATTTTGCCTCTGACAGGGGCCGTGAACGACGCCCATTCAGTCAAGGCCATGCTCGATCGGCACGCGGATGGATCGGTGAACTTCGGTGTCCGTCTCATGGTTGGTACCGGACCTCATGATGTTGTCGAGCGACATGAGTTACGGGAAGCCATTCGCGATCTATTTTCAGGAGACGATCAGGTCGCGCTTCTCTATTTCGCAGGTCATGGACATCTGGAAGCAACCGGTGGCTATCTTTGCGCTGGTGACTGCAGGACTGGAGACGACGGCGTCCCTCTCTCGGAGATCATGACGCTTGCCACGCAATCTAGGGTTCAGAACAAGGTGATCGTCCTCGACAGTTGCCATGGCGGAATTGCCGGAAATCATCCGGTCCATGGCGCTCTTGCCGAGATAAGCGACGGTGTTACCATTCTAACCGCCTCTACGGCGGAGCAATATGCCGACGAAGAGAATGGCGCGGGCGTCTTCACCAGCCTCTTCGTTGATGCGCTGGGCGGGGCTGCTGCGAACCTCGTCGGAGAAGTGACCCCGGGGGGCGTTTACGCTCACGTCGATCAGTCACTCGGCTCTTGGGCGCAGCGGCCGGTGTTCAAGACCAACGTCAAACGTTTCGTTTCACTGCGTAAGGTCCGGCCGCCCCTAGAATTAAACGACTTGCAACGGATCTCGGAATTTTTCCAGACCGCGGGTTTTCAATATCAACTCGACCCGTCTTACGAGCCCGAGCGGCAAAGTATGGCACTGACGGAAGCCCCCGACGTTCCGCCACCAGACCCCGAGAAAAACGCAATTTTCGAGGTACTTCAAAAATACAATCGGGTCGGCCTTGTGGTCCCGGAGGGCGCGCCGCACATGTGGCATGCGGCAATGCAGAGCAAAACTGTACGCCTCACTGCACTCGGCGAACATTATCGAAGGTTGGCGGCAAAGGGATTGATATGATCCCACAATGGAGAGACAGCCGTCGAAGAGTGCGTCGAATAATTTAGTCAAGACACTCGCGAGCATCAAACCTGTCGCGGGCGTAACTGGCAGAAGTATCTGAACCAGCCTCGATGGTTCGCTACGTCACAGTTCATCCAAAGCGAGCGTCCGACCGCAGGACCTTGCGGGACCATCAAGATGGCTAAAGTAAAAACCGAACAAGATTGTACCTGTCCGTGCAGCGCAACATAGATTCCATCGCTGAACTTGCTTTGGCATTTATTGGAACTATGGCAACCTCCTTCATCACGGCATCAGGATAAAGGTTGATGACGTGTCGAATCGACGAAGTCCGCGCGATTGCGTGTATTGGCTCTATGGAGACCAGAATAGTATTTTATCAAGATTGTATTTCGGGAATTGAGGCCGGATGCCGAAAGCCGCTATTTTAATCGGGATAAATGATTACACCGTCGCCCCATTGACGGGATGTGAAGCGGATGCAAGTGCTTTAGCAGAAATTATTTCCCGCAATGCCGACCATTCGGCGAATTTTCAAACCAGTCTCTTACTTTCTTCGCATGGGCCGGTGTTAAAGGCGCACGTCGCGGAAGCGGCTGAATGTATCTTTTCGATTCATGCGGACGCGGCACTCTTCTATTTTGCGGGACATGGCGCGCACACCGGGGCCGGCGGCTTTCTAGTCGCACAGGATGCAACGAAGTACGATTTAGGTTTGCCAATGATGCAAATCGTTGACGCGGCGAATCGCTCTACATCGAGCGAGAGGATCATTATCCTAGATTGTTGTCACGCCGGTGCAGTCGGCGAGTTATTCGGCTCTCTCATCGACATGCCTTTGAAGCGGGGAGTATCTATTTTAGCCGCTTGCCGCAAAGAGCAATCCGCTACGGAGAGGAATGGAAGGGGTCTCTTTACTTCGCATATTTGTGATGCCCTTTCCGGCGGGGCTGCCGACGTACGCGGATTGGTCAATGTGCCAGGGATCTACTCGTATGTGGATGAAGTTCTTACTTTGCATGAACCACGTCCGCTCTTGAAAGCAAACGTCTCAGAACTCGTTCCAATCCGAAGAGCTGCTCCGGCCGTAGCCGACGAAAAGCTTCGAAAGCTTACTACATATTTTCCGAAAATGACCCATCAATTTCAACTCGACCCATCCTTCGAACCCACCGCACAGCCTGATCATCCTGTGAACGAGGCTATTTTCGCAGATCTGCAGCAGTATAGAGCGGCACGCTTGCTTACACCTGACGGAGAAGAGCACATGTTCTACGCCGCAATGAATAGCAAGACATGCAGCCTGACACCCTTGGGGCAGCATTACTGGTTGAGAGTGCAAGCTGGTAAAATATGATTATTGGAATCAGCGGTCACCAAGACCGGGCCGGAATTGATTGGAAGTGGGTTCGCGACGAAATTGACCGCGAACTAGCAGCTTTGCCCGGGCGTCATATCGGCTACTCGTCGCTTGCCATAGGTTCGGATCAGATTTTTGCAGGCGCCATTCTTGATCGCGGTGATGAGCTCGTAGCTGTCGTGCCAATGCGGAGCTATGAAGCATGTTTTGAAGGGGGTGCCCTTAGAAGGTATCGAAAATTGAAGAGCCAGGCGTCAGTCGTGCAGCTTGATGGAGGCACTTCAGAAGAAAGGGCATTTTATGATGCTGGAGTATTCATCGTTGACCATGTCGAGCGCATGATCGCTATCTGGGACGGAAACCCTTCACAAGGACTCGGCGGTACGGCGGATATCGTTGCTTACGCCGTCGCAAAATCAATTCCGGTCGCGTGTATCAATCCTACAACAATGACGGTGGGAAATCTTTAAATGGCAGATATCAAAGTGTTTTTGTCACATAAGAATGACGATTCCGAGATTGCGGGTTTAATTGCGCGTAGATTGAAAGACACTCATCAGATTGAAGTTTATCTCGATGTAATCGATCGCAACTTGGGTAAGACTGGTCCTGATATGGCCGATTATATCCGCGCTGAAATGGAAAAATGCACTCAGCTACTGGCCGTTATCTCAGATAGGACTCGAGAATCTCAGTGGGTACCTTGGGAAATCGGCGTTGCGACCGAGAAGGAACGGCCGCTTGCCTCCTTCGTAAATTCAACTGCAGCCGTTCCTGAGTTTTTGCAGAAGTGGCCGTATCTCCGCACTATGTTAGACGTGGATAGATACGCGGCCGTATCGAAAGCGACGCATTCGTCGTTGCAAGAGTCGATGCATAAAACGACAGCTTCGATTGCCAAGAGAACTGCGTTTCGAGATTTCCACCGCGCGCTCAAAGCCCAGTTAGGCCAACCCTAGCAGCAATCATCGGCTCACGTGAGCGATAATGTTTCATCACCCAACCATTTTATTTCACGAGGTGTTTCATGGCGAAAACTAAGACATTCATCAGTTTCGACTACGACAACGATGAGGACCTCAAGATTCTTCTTTTAGGCCAGTCCAAGCACAAAGACACACCTTTCGATATTGCGGATTGGTCGATCAAAGAAGCTATCGACGAGAACTGGAAAAAGAAGGCGCGGACAAGGATCAAGTCCGTCGATGTGGTCGCCGTGTTGTGCGGTGAGAAAACCCATACCGCGACCGGCGTAGCGGCCGAAGTGAAGATCGCGCAGGAGGAGAAAACGCCGTATTTTCTGCTATGGGGATATTCTGGGAAAACTTGCACAAGGCCAACCACTGCGCTGTCCACCGACAAGATATACAATTGGACATGGGACAACTTGAAGAGCCTTATCGGCGGCGGTCGGTAGCGCTAAGATTCTGTTGAGGTCAGATAGTGAGTATCAATATATTTCTGAGTTTTCCGACGCCTCATCTCATTGGGCAAAAAGCCTTCATCGACAAGGTCGAGGGTTACGTCCGGCAGCAGGGATTAAACCCTTGTACCTTGAGCATCTCCAACTACGACATGGACGCTCCCCTCGCGGGAATACGGCGTCTAATGATAGGATGCTGCGGACTGCTCGCGGTCGCATTTAAGAGGTCATTCGCGAATGATCTCAAAGTCCGTTATGGCGCCGATCTGGCGGGTACTTCCGGCTCCCAGCTTCACGATGTATGGCTCACGAGCCCGTATAGTCAGATAGAACCTGCAATGGCGTATCAATTGGGATTGCCCATTTTGATCATGCGTGAAAGAGGCGTCGTTGCCGAGGGAGTTTTGGAACGCGGCGTTACCGGACTTTACTGTCCGGAATTCGATTGCTCCGCCGAAAATCCATTCGAAGAGTTCGACTCAAAAGCACTCCTAGATCAGTGGACCGGAAGGGTTAGAACAACTTACGAAAACCGAGGGGCTGCTCCAAAGTATTTTTAGACGGCTAATCACTGAGTTCATCACAACGATCCGACCTCATCTCATCGTTCTGAACCGTTGCCGGAAAGACAGATTCAGCTGCGCTGCAATATCGCATTCCTGGTTGCAATTGGCGCGTCGAAGACCAATAGTTGCATAATCATACTCTGTAACATGAATTAGTCCCGGAAATTTTAGCGCTTATCGCGAAGGTCACTGCGTTCCAGCAGATAAATGCGATATGGCCATAAGCATAATGAAGAATAATCGACGGGGATACTGATGATTTCGCAGGTGCTCAACCGCGCATTCGTGCTTGATCAGCTCAAGGCGATCGAAAAGCATCTTATGAATGGCTCCGCCCGGCGACGGGCCCCGGCGCCGGGAATCGATCTCCCGGAGGAGAGTGATATCCAACGGACCGTTGCCGAAGTCAGGTTGGCCTTGACGAGAGAAGCTGCGCGCTCATCCGCACAGTCCAACATTGGACTCCCAGCAGCGTCGCGACGCAGCTCACCTCAACCCAAAATAGACGACTCCTGTTTCATCAGCAGCGATCCAATTATCAGTCTCACCCAAAGCGCCTTGGAGGTATACTTCAGCCATCCAGACAGCAAAGATAAAGCCACACCACCAGGTTGGAAACCGATCGGACGGCGCAACTCGCCTGAAGTCCCTCCGGTTACGGATCGGACTTTAGCCAACTTATCGAACGGGGGCGGATCGTCTGGACGGCGTGTCTTCGACAAATTTTCCATCACAGACATCGGATGGGTGAGTTCACTACTCGCAATGGGCATCAGCAAGTTAAAGTCACCCCACCCTTTCAAATCAGATCCACCTCCAGCCGTCCAGATGAGCGAGCGTTGCCGGCTGATTGTAGTGGGTGACTGGGGAAGCGGTCTGCCACGGGCGCAGAAGGTTGCCGCGGCGATGCGCAGCTACGTGGATGATAGCTTGAAGAATGGCATAGGCTGCCATGTGATCCACCTAGGCGACGTGTACTACTCCGGCTGGGAATATGAATATCGCAACCGATTTCTGAACTACTGGCCGGTCCATATAGAAGAGAAAGATAAGGTCGGCTCGTGGTCTCTCAACGGCAATCACGACATGTACTCGGGCGGCCACGGCTACTTCGGAACACTGTTGATGGATCCGAGGTTTTCACGGCAGGGCGGGACGAGCTTTTTCAAGCTTTTCAACAAGCACTGGCAAATCCTTGGACTCGACACTGCATGGGACGAGAACGGGTTAAAGGATCCGCAAGCGTCCTGGGTCAAAAGCATGGTCACTGACAATCCCCAACGCACGATGATCATGACTCATCATCAGCTTTTCAGTGCGTACGAAAACGGTGACGGCGTCGGAAAGATCTTGAAATCAAAACTCGGCGGACTGCTTAAGGCCGGGAACATCGAAGCGGCAATCTGGGGGCATGAACACCGGTGCATTCTCCATAAGCAGTTTGGCGATGTGAGGTTCGGCCGACTGATAGGCCATGGCGGCGTCCCCGTCTACATGGAGCATAGGAAGGATGACGCTTATCCCGATCCGGCTATCTATGAAGATCGAAGGTTCATCGCGGCCGGGCTAGAGAAGTGGGCATACATGGGATTTGCTATATTCGATTTCGACGGACCTCACCTTGGAGTGCGATACGTCGACGAAAATGGGTACTTGGACAACACGGAATCTTATGTCTGACCAGCAGGCGATGAGCGAAAACGGTAGCGAGCAGTTCGAAAGGGCTTTGGCGCTGTACGAAAAGGGCGAGCTAAAAGCTTCGCTTGAGGTTTTAGTTTCGCTTGCCGCCGACGAGCGTTGGTTCGATCGCTGCGCACGTTACATCGTGGCCATTACCCGTTCTTTGAAGTCGCTGGAGCAACCAGATTCGCCAGAGTGGAAACGGCTTTCGAAGATAGAATCAGAAGTCCGCAGTTCTCGCTCGGAAGGGGATGATAATTCACTTGCAGCGATAGCGGATAAGCAAGACTCCGATGCCGAGGTGGCAGATGAAGGAGACGAGGACATCAACGCTGAGGTAGCCAATCCTCCCTACTCGGAGCCCCGAGAACGTGTCTTACGCCGTTCCTTCGATCCTCTCTCTATGCGCCGTGGATTCAATAATGTATTGGGCAGTATTTTCGGCACCACGGCGCCACGCAAGCCTGTCCTCGTCGAGCGAACACCGCACATCGACATTTTCCAGGACGGCCCATTGAAGGAGGGCGACACGTGCAGGGTCCGTGTGTATCTCGATGGCAATGCCTCACATGTGGGTGAATTCGGCACGAGCATAATCGCCCCATCCGGCATCAGGGTTGAAATGATCCTGATGACGAGCAGTCATTTTGCGATTTCCGGGCAAGATCGTACAAGCTTTGTCTTCGAAGGAACCAACGCGACGATCGAGCTTCCTCCATTCAAGCTGACGGTGCAGCCCCGCGCCGAATGGAAAGAAAGTGCCGCCGGGGTAATCGCGACGTTCTTTATCGATGGGCGTCCTTGTGGAAACGTTAGTCGTCAGATTGCACTGCTCGATATACCCGAGCAGTCGCGAAAGATTAGCTCGGCTAGTGTAGTAATCGTTCCAAACGGGGCTCCCCCCGTCGACCTCAGGATCACGGTTTACTCCGATCCTATCAATAACGATCGGCAGTTTTGGTGCACAGTCTCTACGCCGCATCTTTGGGCGTACACCGATGGGAAACAAGGCGTTTGGAATCTAAAGGAAACAACAAGTGAGACGGTCCATGGATTCATGGAGAGGTTTACCGCAGACAACACCAGCCCAGATCAGCTTATCGCTGAGTTGAGAGGCGCGGGAAAATTGCTATTCGATGCGTCTCCCCAGATTTTCAAGGATGTCTTCTGGGCTCTGATTGATGCAAAGGCTCCGTTGAAGACCATCGCTATCGTAACCGCAGAACCGTACTTTCCGTGGGAGCTGATGATCCCTCGTAGGTTTGTCGCGGGAGTACCCGAGGAGCGGGACAATCCGCTGGGCGTGGATTTCAATGTTGGTCGTTGGACAGATCCCGAAGTAGTTGCCCCCTTGTGGAAGATAAATCTTAGTGACAGCTTTATCATCGCGCCGGACTACGGGGGCAATGGCGATTTGGAGGCAGCAGCTGCGGAGGCCGCAATGGTGCGCTCCCTCTACAATGGAATCGTGATTACCCCGGCAAGCTTTACACAGATCAAGACGACCCTCTTGGGTGAAGCGCGCTCGCTCATTCATTTTATCTGTCATGGCGAAAGCGGCGGCGTCGGGTCGCAGACGCTTCGGCTCGAAGGAAACGATAGTCTTACATCTTCTGCACTTATTGGGATTAAGGGGCTGGGCAAGATCATTAGATCCAGACGACCCGTCATTTTCCTGAACGCATGCGAAGTCGGACGAGCAACCCCTTCGCTGGTTGGGCTGGGTGGCTTTGCGTCCGCTTTTATCGAACTCGGTGCATCAGCCGTCATCGCTCCGTTGTGGAGCGTGGACGACAAAATCGCTCACAAGATCGCCGAGGAATTCTATCGGTCGGTTCGCGCTAACCCAACGATGCCGTTCAGTCAGATTTTCGCGACGATCCGAGCGAAAGCTTACGACGGAGCGATAGGGCGCGATACGTACGCGGCCTATTGCTTTTTCGGGGATCCACTTGCCTCCGGAGTTTAATCCGAACTATCGCTGCCAGTCACCCATTCCACGGTAATCGTACCGCGTCTCCGCCACCAGTCTTTTGCAAATGGGAATTTTGCAGCAGATTGCCAGAGACTTTCCGGAATTCTCGCCATAAAAGTCCGACAATTGGACTTCCGGAGACCAAGCGCGTTTAAAGAAGCCCGCTGTTAGCGGGGTTTTCTCTTACGTCGGAAGAATATTCTCTAAAGACCAGACTCGCTGGCTGATCGAGGTGGAAGGCCAGGAGGGCCTCCAGCTCATCTGGTCCCGACCGAACCGGGACTGAGGGGGCCTCCACGGCAACGGCCCCGCCGAAAGGCGGGGCCGTTTCTGCATCGACGTCTCTTCTCACGCGGGTGATCAATCGCGCGTTCAGCGCGCTGCGGCCCGGCGGCTCCGTGCCCGGCTCCGGCATATGCGGCTTGTCCCCGGCGTAGCGACGGCAGATGTTCTAGGCATACCCATCAGATGTCTACCCCTCGTTGTCTTGCCATTGCGCTTCACCTCGCCCAAGCCGGATGATGCGCGAGCTGCGACGGTCGGTCGCGAATTCAACATGGCACAGACTTGGTCGAAATTGCCGAAGGCGCTGTCGGATCCCAACGATGGAGCGGTAGTCCGGCGTCGTGACCGACACTGCGCCCGTATGTTCTTCAATCTCGATGCGACCCGGCATTCCCACATCGACAAACTTGGGCACGTCGCCTTGCATCGTCCAGTCCTGAGTTGTCCACTTCGAGGTTGCACCACTGAGTGCGTCATTTCTGAACTTCTTCCAGATATGCGCTGTATCGGCGGTCGGCCAATCGGGCTGATCCGAGAGCGCTGTAATCTCATTCGATCGCAACCATCGGTTCATTTCCGCCCCACCGACGAAAACCGGTTGTGTTTCACGAATTGCGGCCATTGCGGCGACTCGGGAGGGCAGTCCGGCCCGGACTAGACTCGCCATCATGGCCTGCGGCACGCCGGCCTCAAGAACGGCCGCGGCGCTGCCTTCAACAAAGTCCGATTCTCCGCCGCTCGCACGGCGCCGCATCCGGATCGCCTCGATTGCCCATACAAGCCGATAAACGAACGCGTCTTCGATGACGCGCATGTTGTCCAGACCGATCGTGACAACATCGGTGCCGCGAAGCCAGGCTGCGAGGAGCTCGCGCCAATTCGCCGGCAGATCGACATCCGGCACGAATGGCCGAATGCCGAACAAGCGCGCCGCCATGCCGGTGAGAGCGGCGCTCAAATCGTCAATTGCGCCGGTCTGTGCTGCGTCATCAGCCCGATCAAGAAGTTCCGTCAATTCAGGGGCGATCGCGTCGATGGCGAGGCCCGCTTCCAGTCCAATGCCCATCGCGAAGGTGGCGCGGCGCTGCACGGCGTCCGAT
>Ga0209023_10002062_pt1 | contig 25863 bp, 22 predicted proteins | sample LakOneMetagenome_FD_187468 | JGI IMG/M metagenome (GOLD analysis project Ga0209023, IMG submission 187468) | Freshwater and sediment microbial communities from Lake Erie, Canada (SPAdes) (version 2) | ecosystem: Environmental > Aquatic > Freshwater > Lentic | place: Lake Erie, Canada... | reverse complement strand
GGATGCGCGCCACAAGATCAACGTAGCTGAACAGCGATCCGCTCGCCTCGTCCGTCCCGCGCATGTCCACCCCCGCCGTTGCCGCGCGGAGGGTGAATCATGTTCCGCAAACCGGGCCGAGAGCGGACTTCTTCAGCACCCTGTTAGTGACTGGCCGGCAGCCGGGTCAGCTCGGCGAACTGCCGGGCGGTGCCCTCTTCGCCCCGGTAGACGAGCCGCCAGCCGCCGCCCCGCTCGACGATCCCGGCCGCGAAGGCCAGGTCGCCGGACCTGAGCGCATAGCGGATCGCCTTGCGCCATTCGCCGCGTGCCGCAAGATAGCCCGCCGCCTTGCGCCGGTTCGCGGCCAGGTCGACCCCCGCCTCTGCCGCCTCGACCTCGAAACAATCGGCAACGATGCTGTGAAGCCGCCGGTCGCCCCGGGCATCCCTTTCCATCGGCAGGGCCAGCCGCGTCAGCAGGTCGTCGAGCTTCGCCGCCGGGTGGGGCCCAAGGACCGCCGTCACCACGTCCCGCCTCAGCTGGTCGAAGCCGGCCGCGGCGAACAGCAGTGCGCGGTCCGCCTCGGCGATCCCCTCGACGATCAGCTGCGACAGTTAGGCGGCCATCTCGCGCTGGGTTCCCGAAAGGCGCAGAAGACCCGGCATGTCGATCCCGCCGTCCCTGAGCAGGATCAGCGCCAGCTGCCGCGCGACCGCCCAGCCGTCGACCTTGCGCGCAAAGGCGCGCCAGGCCGCAGGGTCGATCGGAGGGTCGATCGGAGGGTCCGCCGCCACGCCCAGCGCATCCGCCTCTGCATCCGAAAAGCGCAACTCGCCCGGCCCAAGCTCGACCAGGTCGCCCTTGAGCCTGAGCGCAGAGACGGGGATCGCCGCACCGGTCCGCGAGGTAAGGACGAGCTTCAAGGGCGCGGGCGGGTCCAGGTAGATCAGCCGCGTGATCAGCGGCGCCGCCTCTGGCGAGGCGATCCGGTGGAAGTCGTCAAGGATGACATGGACCGGCTCGCGCAGCCCCCGCACCTCGCGCTCGAGCCGGTTGGCCAGGTCGTCGAAATTGTCCCCGAACTCGGCCTTTGCAGCGCCCTTGCCGCGCGGCGCCACCGCGTCGAGCAGCCCGAGCGCCAGCGCGGACGGATCGGCATCATTGCCGATCCTCGGCAGGACCGGCCGCGCGCCCCGGCGGTCAAGCTCGGCCTGCAACTGGCCCAGAAGCGTCGACTTCCCGCTGCCCGTCGGCGCCGCAATGATCACCAGCCGGGCGCCCGTCCGCTCCAGGATCTTGTCGAGAATGGCGGAGCCGATGACCTGGCGCATGGGGTGCCTTGAACGGACCTCTTGCATAGTGCCGTTTGTGGCCGGCGGTAAACCCGGTTCGGGGGGATTGGGGGCAGTGGCAAGCGTGGGCCCCGGCCGCCGGGTTGGGGGGAAGGGCAGCGCCTCGGTAGCGACGTGGGTCACAGTCAATCCGGCCGCCAAGGCGTCCATTGCCACAAGGGACTAGGAGCGGTTCGCTCTGCCCAGAAGACAATGAAAAACGTTCATCACAAAAAGCCAGAGAAAAACGAGAGAGCCAAGCCACATCAGGATCGACGTCTGACGATGATACTCGGCTATCCTGAGAACCAGGAGGGCCAACAGAAGCTCGCAGAGGCCGCTTTCGAGCCTGGAGAATTGCTGCCCCCGTTTTTCCGACATCCTATGAAGGGCGTATAGAAACCCCAGCCCAACAAAGAATATCGCATAGACAGGTATGATGTGGCCGTCACCGGCGAGCTTGTAACCCAGTATGGTCAGAGCAAGGCAACCAGCCGCAGCCGGAAGAACCAGTTTGTTCTTGAAGCCGAGGCGCGCCACTTGGATATGCGGTTCCTCTGTCGAACGCTGCGTGGCGGTCGGCTCATTTCAATTAGCACCGGCGCCATATTCTTGCTATGGTTCTAGGCTCCAGACTCATTGATCGTCAAAGCCAAAAGATGACGGTAGCGGCGAGGGCGACGATGAAGATGAAGGTCTAAGCGCATCTGTCATATCGGGTTGCGACCCTGCACCGGTCCTTCACCCGACCGAGATCATGACCGTCTTCTGCTCGCCACCCTGAGAGGCCAGCCCCTCCATCCTTCGGGCGAAGACGCCCCCGTCACATCGGGAGCTTGAATCACGCAGGCCGGGACGCCTCAACCCGATGAACGGGTCCCGACACTAGTCCTTGCCGTCCGTCGCGGCCTGCCGGCGGCCCATTTCGCCGTAGCGACTGGCGGCATGGTCGAATTCCTCGAAATGATCGCCAAGTCCGACCATCATTTCGAACCGGTCATAGGCCCGATTGCCCAGACGCCCGGCGGTGAAATGGACCAGCAGGTTGGCCGCAACCGCAAGCGAGGCAGCGGAATCCCAGTAGGTGCCGACAAGCGTGTTCATCTCGAGCACATGGTCGCTGAACTCGCGCGCCCAGTGGCTGTAGCGGTCGGTCATGATGACCAGGGGAAAGCCCAGCTGCGCCGCCTTCCGCGCCAGAAGGACGCCCTTGCGCGAATAGGCGGCGGTATCGACAAGGAAGATCATCGTCTTCGCCGGATCGCCTTCCAGCACCTCGGAAAAGACCCCGGCGGACCCGTGCGCGGCGCGAACGCCGCCGCGGACATACTTGAGCCGACTCGCAAAATCGAGCGCCACGCCCTGCGTCGCCTGAAAGCCCACCACATGGATCAGGGGCGTCTCGGCCAGAAGCGTCACGATCCGGTCCCAGGCGGGGGTCGTCGCCATCTCGTAGACACGGCGCACCGCCAGAAGCTCCAGCTCGAGGCTCTTGGCAAGGCTTCCAACGTCGGCCGACTGGCTGGTGAAGCGCACCGCCACATCGTCGAGCCGCGCCAGGTCGGGCGAAGGCGCGGGCCGCAGCTGGTCCTTCAGGTGGCGCAGGTTGGCATAGCCCATGTTGCGCAGGAACCGGATCAGGGTCATCTCGCTGACACCGATCGCGGCGGCCATCTGCGTGCCTGTGTTGAAGGGCACCGCGTCGATATTGTCGCGCAGCCAGGCGGCGATCGCGCGTTCCGAGGGCGTCAGGCGGGCGTCGCCGTCCTCAAGGGCGCGAAAGAGCGCGTCCTGCCCGGCCCGTACCCCGCCGCCTTCGGTCGTCGACATCAAGCGCCCTCCGCGATGGCCGCATCCAGGGCCGCATCCAGGTCTGGCGCAGCGGCGATCAGCTCGCGAGTGTAGTCGGTCTGCGGGTCGGCGAACAGGTCGGCCGTCGCCCCCGTCTCGACCAGCTTGCCATGGCGAAAGACCGCGACCCGGTCGCAGAATTTCTTCACCACCGTCAGGTCATGGCTGATGTAAAGGATCGTCAGCCCGCGTTCCTTCCGGAGCCGCGTCAGCAGCCGCAGGATCTGCGCCTGGATCGTCACGTCGAGCGCCGAAGTCACCTCGTCGGCGATCTGGACGCGCGGCGAGAGCGCCAGCGCCCGCGCGATGCCGACCCGCTGGCACTGGCCGCCCGACAATTGCCCGGGCCGGCGCCCCGCAAAGCTGCGCGGCAGCTCGACCATGTCCATCAGTTCGAGCGCCCGCGCCATCGCATCGCCCCGCTTGGCGAGCCCATGCCGCCAGATCGGCTCGGCGATGATGCGCTGGACGCTCATCCGCGGGTTCAGGCTGTCGAACGGACTTTGAAAGACCATCTGGACGGCCCGCCTAAAGCGCGTCCGCTCGTCGCCCGAAAGGCCGGTCGCGGGTTTGCCGTCGAAAAGGATCTGCCCGCCCGTGACCGGGTTCAGCCCGACGACGGCGCGCGCGACCGTGGACTTGCCCGACCCGCTTTCGCCGACGATGCCGAAACATTCGCCCTCGGCCACCGACAGCGTGATGCCGTCCGCTGCGCGGATTGGCTGGGGGGCCCCGCCGCCAAGGCGCGAGCGGCCGGGGAAATGGACCTCGAGCCCCCTCAGTTCCAGAAGTCCCGCGGGCGTCTCCTGCGCCTCGGCCATCTGCGGGAGGCGGCCGGGCTGCGACCCGATCAGCAGGCGCGTGTATTCATGCTGCGGATTGCGCGCGACCTCGCGGATCGGGCCTTCTTCCACGATCTCGCCACCGCGCATGACGATGACCCGGTCGCAGATTTCCGCGATCACGCCCAGGTCGTGCGAGACAAGCGCCATGGACAGGCCCCGCTCGCGGTTCAATTCGCGCAACAGATCGAGGATCCCTGCCTGCACCGTCACGTCAAGCGCCGTCGTCGGCTCGTCCGCCAAGAGGAGGCGCGGCTTGCAGGCAAGCGCCGAGGCGATCAGCACCCGCTGCTTCATGCCGCCCGACAGCTGGTGCGGGAATGCCCTCATCCGCGCTTCGGAGTCGCGGATCTTCACCGCCTCCAAGAGCGCCAGCGCCTCGGCCCTGGCCTCTGCGGGGCTCAGCCCGAAGTGAAAGCGCAAGGGTTCGGCCACATGGTCGCCGATCGTCATCAGGGGGTCGAGGTGCGAGGCCGGGTTCTGGAAGATCATCGAGATCTCGCGCCCGCGCGCGGCCTGCAAGGCCCCTGGCGCGGTCAGGTCCTTGCCCTCGTAAAGGATGCGGCCGCCGATCGTCGCGCGCCGGGGCAGAAGCCCCAGCATAGCCCGGCAGGTGACGGACTTGCCCGACCCGCTTTCGCCGACGATGCCCAGGACCTCGCCCGGACGCAGGTCGAAACTGACGTTCCTGACAGCCTGCACCGGACCCTTGTCGCCGGCAAACGTGACCGAAAGCCCCTGGACCGATACGAGTGTCATGCCGAAATCCTCAGCCGCCGCGCCAGCCCGTCGCTGACCAGGATGAAGCCCAGGCTCAGCGTCACCATCGCAAGGCCGGGAAAGAAGCAGATCCACCAGGCCTGCACGATGTAGGGCTGGCCATCGGCGATCATCACGCCCCATTCGGCGGTCGGCGGCTGCGCGCCAAGCCCCAGGAAGCCGAGAGAGGCGCCGGCCAGCAGCACCATCACCGCATCCGTCCAGGCGTAGATCGTGATCGAGCCAATGACGTTCGGCAGCACATGGCGTAACAGGATCACGCCGTTCGAAAAGCCCATCGCCCGCGCGGCCTGAATATATTCCAGCCGCCGGACGACCAGCACCTCGGCCCGGACAAGGCGCGCATAGGCGACCCAGGACACGAGCGCGAGCGCCACGAAATAGTTGGCCAGCCCCGGCCCAAGGACGCCGACGATGGCGATGACCAGGATGAAGAAGGGAAAGGCCACCGTCACATCGACGAGCCGCATCAGGATCATGTCCGTGAGCCCGCCGAAATAGCCCGAAATCAGGCCGATCGCGACCCCGATGATCAGGGGAATGATGACGCCGACAAAGCCCATCCAGATGTCGATCCGGGCGCCGTAGATCACCCGCGACAGCACGTCCCGGCCAAGGTTGTCGGTGCCGAACCAGTGCGACGCGCCGGGCGGCGCCAGTACCGCCATCAGGTCGAGCCCGTTCGGGTCGTAGGGCGCCAGAAACGCCGCGCCCAAGGCGGCCAGAAGCCAGCCGAGGATCAGGGCCGCGCCGATGCAGGCCTCAGCCGTTCCACCCTTCATCCGGAGGCTGGCGGGTGCCACGAGGGCGGCGGGGGATGCCTGACTATCGCTCATTCCGCGGTCCTCGGGTCGATCAGGTTGGTCAGAAGGTCGATCATCAGCGTGATGACGACGGTGGCCAGCGCATAGACGAGCGTCAGCCCCTGGATGACGAAATAGTCACGGCCCAGGACCGAGGCGATCATCAGGGCACCCAGGCCAGGCACGGCATAGACCACCTCGACGACGACGGAACCGCCGATCATGAAGGCGATCATCACGCCCAGAAGGTTCAGCGTCGGCAGGATCGAATTGGCCAGGATGTGGCGGCGGAAGATGTAGCGTTCGGGCAGGCCCTTGGCCCGGCTTGCCGCGACATAGTCGGCCTCCATCTGCTCGATCAGCGCGGCGCGCAGGTTCCGCGTCAGCAGGGGCGCCAGCCAGAGCGAGGTGGAGAGCGCAGGCAGGAACAGGTGGTGCAGGTGGTCGACGAACCCCTCGCCATAGCCCGACACCGGAAACCAGCCGAGCCTGATGCCGAAGAAGCGGGCGAAAAGGACCGCGAGCCAGAAAACCGGGATCGTCATGCCGAGGACCGACAGGAACCGGATCAGATGGTCGGGCCAACGCCCCTCGTTCCGGGCGGTGATGATGGCCATCAGGACCGTCGCCGGCAGGGTCAGGACCAGCACGTAGGCGACAAGGAACAGGGTGCGCGGCAGATATTGCAGGATCAGGTCGAGCACGGGCACGCGGAACTTCATGCTGTCGCCCAGATCACCCCTGAGGATGTCGCCGAGGTAGGAAAAATACTGGACCAGGATCGGCCGGTCGAGCCCCCAGTCGTGGCGAAGGGCCGCGACCGCATCCTCGGTGGCGCGGGGGCCCAGGATCAGCCGGACCGGATCGCCCGGGATCAGCATGATCAGAAGGAAGCTGACGACGCTGATGCCAAAGAGGACTGGCAGGGTCTGCAACAGTCGCCGGCCGATGAAGTCCGTCAGGTTCATGTCCGCCCCCGGAAAAGGTGAAAGGCCGGGGCGCTATGGGGCGCCCCGGCCGGCTGTCACTTCACACGTTCGGTCGATTCCAGCGTCCACTGCAGGGCCGGCGTCATGCCGAGGCCTTTCAGCGTCTTGCTGTAGGCGTTGGCGAATGGCGGGTAGTAAAGCGGGAAGTTCGCGACTTCGGTCGTCGTGATCTGCTGGATCTCGGCATAGATCTGGGCGCGCTTGGTCTCGTCCAGTTCCGTGGCGCCGGCCTCGACCAGGGCATCCACCTTGGGATTGTCGTAGCCGGTGTAGTAGGCCTTGTTGCCGCAGGTGCCGCACACGGCCCAGCGGACGGCCAGATCCGGGTCGGTGGTTTCATTGTACCACCAGGTCGGTGTCACGTCGTAGTCGCCGCCGGTCAGCCGGGTCCAGAATGTGCCGGCGTCGCTCTTTTCAATCTTGGACTTGATGCCGATCTGGCTCCAGAGCGCCTGCATGAGCACCGCCTGCTGCTGGGCCTCGGGCGTGTCGCCGATCAGGATGCTGATTTCGCGGCCGTCATAGCCCGAGTCGGCTACGGCTGCCTTCGCGGCCGCCAGATCGAAGCCGTTCACCTTCAGGTTCGGGTCGTAGAACTTCAGGGCTTTCGGCAGCGTGCTGTTGGCCGGGGGCGCATTGCCGAAGGTCACCGCCTTCGAGATCGCGGTCGTGTCGAGTGCCATGGCCGCGGCCTGGCGGAACTTCATGTTGTCGAAGGGGGCCTTCGCCTGGTTCATCAGCACGGTATAGATCACCGTCGACGGTTCCATCGGCATCGAGATGCTCTCGTTCGCCTGAAGTTCGGCCACCTGTGCCCAGGGAATTTCGCGCGCGGCGTCGAGTTCGCCGGACAGCATCATCGACACGCGGGTGTTGCTGTCCCCGATCTCGATCAGCTCGGCCCCGTCATTCTTCGGATAGCCGGTGCGCCAGTAGTTCGGGTTCGGCGCCAGGATCAGGCGGTCGTTCGGCACCCATTTTTCGACCATGTAGGGGCCCGAGGTGACGACGTTTTCGGTAAAGGCCTTGTCGCCCCGTGCCTCGACATCCTTCTTCGACACGATGCCGACGTTGAAGACCTCGAGGTTGCCAAGGAAGGGCGCGAAGGGGTGCTTCAGCGTCAGCTTGACCGTCTTGGCATCGACGGCTTCGGCCTTGTCGAGCTGCTGCATGGGCGCCGGGTAGGCAGAGTCCGGCGTGTCCCGGATCCGGGCGAGCGAGAAGACGACGTCATCGGCCGTATCGGATCGCCGTTCGAGAATTTGGCGTCGCGCAGCTTCAGCGTGACGACCTTGCCGCCCTCGGTCACATCCCAGCTTTCGGCCAGGCCCGGGGCGAGCGCGCCGGTCTCGTCGATCCGCAGAAGGCGGGAATAAAGCTGGCCGAAGGCCTCGATGCTGCCGGCATTGGCAGACCGCATCGGGTCCAGCGTCGTGGTCGCGTAGGGCGACCCGATTCGGATCTTCTCGGCCGCCACGGGACCGCCGGCCAGAAGCGCAACTGCCGCTGCCGCCAAGAAAAGAGTCTTCCAGGATCTCATCTGACTTCTCCCTGTCACATCCGTCGCGAATGTTGTGCAAATATCATTCTTCCTATTTTGATAAAAATCCATAACAATCTTCGAAGCGAGTCACGGAGGATAGGATGGCAGCTCAGCGCGCACGGGATCTTGGTCTTGATGTTCCGGGGGTCCCCGGCGCCTGGAATGCCATCACGGACGTTCCGGGCGTCGAGGTCGGCCTGACCACCCTGATCGAGGGTGACGGGCCGCTGGTGCAGGGGCAGGGACCCGTGCGCACCGGTGTGACGGCGATCCTGCCGCGCGGGCATGACGACCGGCTCGTCCCCGTCTGGGCCGGCATCTATGCGCTGAACGGCAATGGCGAGATGACGGGCTCGCACTGGATCAAGGACGGCGGCTATTTCTATGGGCCGATCCTCATCACCAATACCCAGTCGGTGGGCATGGCCCACCACGCGGCCGTCGGCTGGATGATCGACCATTATGCAGAGGTGAAGACCGAGCATTTCTGGGCGATGCCGGTCGTTGCCGAAACCTATGACGGCGTTCTGAACGACATCAACGGCCGCCACCTGAAGGAAGACCATGTCCGCGCAGCACTCGACAGCGCCAAGGACGGTCCCGTGCCCGAAGGCGCGGTCGGCGGCGGCACCGGCATGATCTGCTATGAATACAAGGGCGGCACCGGCACCGCCTCGCGCAAGGTCGGCGCGCATACGGTCGGGGCCCTGGTCCAGGCCAACCACGGCATCCGCGACTGGCTGACGGTCTTCGGCACCCATGTCGGCCCGCACCTGCGCGACAATCTGCTGTTTGAACGCGAGCGCGGCTCGATCATCGTCGTCCTCGCCACCGACGCGCCGATGATGCCGCACCAGATCCAGCGTCTGGCCCGCCGCGCCGCGATCGGCATCGGCCGGAACGGCACGCCCGGCGGCAACAATTCGGGCGACATCTTCATCGCCTTCTCGACCGCCAATCCCATCACCCGCGCCGAGATGGAGGCGGGGACGCACAGCTTCGAGTTCCTGAGCGACAATGAGTTCGACCCCTACTACCTGGCGGCGGTCGAGGCGACGGAAGAGGCGGTGATCAACGCCCTTCTCGCCGCGCGGGACTTCGAGACGCTGAAGCCCGCCGGCAAGACCTGCGCGGTCTTGCGCCCCGCGGTGCTGCTGGAAGCGGTCAGGAAGGCGAAGGCGGCGAAATAGCCGCCCGCGCGCCTCAGCGCGTGCCGACGGCGGTGGAGGGGGCCGTCAGCCGGTCCAGGAAGCCGAAGATCTGCCGGTTCATCGCGGAATAGTCATGCGCCAGAAGCGCGTCGGGCGTCTGCACGAACCGCCGGCCCCTGGCGGCCTCAAGCTCGGGCCCCGAGTTCGCGATGAGCGCCGCCACGACCACGGGCGTCAGCTCCATGTGGCACTGGAAGCCGAAGACCTTCGGGCCGAAGGCGACGATCTGGCGCGGGCAGCCCTCGCTGGCGGCCAGCACTGTCGCGTCGGCCGTCAGGCCCGGCATGTCATTGTGCCAGTGCGCGACCGTCAGGACCGGCCCGAAGGGCGCGATCAGCGGATGGGCAAGGCCCGCGTCGGTCAAGGCGATCGGGTAGGTGCCGATCTCTTTCTCCGGGCTGTGCTGGACGCGGGCGCCGAGCGCTGCGCCGATCAGTTGCGAGCCGAGGCAGATGCCCAGCACATATTTCCCGGCCACGGTGCACCGGACGATCAGCGCCTGTTCGGCAGCCGAGTCGAAATGCGGGCATTCGGCCAGCGTCGTCTCGGGCGACTGCGGGCCGCCCATCACGACCAGAAGGTCGATCCCGGACACATCCGCCGGCAAGGGCTGGCCCGCATGGACGTGCGAGTAGCTGGCCTTGTGGCCCCGGCTTTCGACCCAGTCGACGAGCGCGCCCGGGGTTTCAAAGGCTTCGTGGACGACGAAATGGACGTTCATGGGGGGCCTTCCGGCAATCTGGGAACCGCGCCAGATCAGTAGCGCGAAAGGCCGCCCCGCCGAAACACCCAGTTTGAGGGATTTTGCGGGTGCCAGTCGGCCCCTCCGGGGTCGTTCGCGGGGCGCGAATGGATGTGGCAAGGGAATGATCCCCCGCGCCGGACACTGGCCGGGCCGGTCGCGCCGCCTCAGACCCCCTCGGTCGGAAGGGCGCAGTCGGCGAGCGTGCTGCTGTTCAGTTCGGCCAGAAAGGCCGCCTCGGCCGCAGCGAGGCGCGACTTCAACCGGCAACGGGGCGTGAGCGTGCAGTTGTTGGTCCCGCCGGCAAAACATTCGACCAGCGCCTGATTGGCCTCGAGCGTCGCGATCACGTCGCCCAGCCGGATCTCGGCCGCCGGGCGCGCCAGCGCAGCGCCGCCGCCGCCGCCGCGCCGCGTCTCCAGATAGCCCGCCGCGGCAAGGGATGACATGACCTTGGCCAGGTGGTTGCGCGACACGCGGAACTCGTCGGCAAGGCCTGCGGCGGTGAAAGCGCGGCCGGGCTCGCCCGCCAAGCGCATCAGGACGCGGAGCCCGAAATCGGTAAAGGACGTGAGGCGCAAGGTCGCGGCTCCTGATTTGGCATTTACAATGCGCATTAAAGGGCGTTAATGCGCAAACCAAATACCAATACGGTGAGCCCCACCGATTCGCAACCGCAGAGGACGGCCATGTGGGACAATGACGAGACGGACCTGCCCAGGGAAACCGGCGCGCTGATCGACTATATCCTGTCGCGCTACCACGAGCGTCATCGTGCCGACCTGGCGGAGCTCATACCCCTGGCCCGGCGCGTGGAGCAGGTCCATGCAGATGATCCCGAAGCGCCGCTCGGCCTGGCCAGTGCCCTTGCAACCCTCGCGCAAGAGATCGAGGACCACATGGTCAAGGAGGAGCGCATGCTGTTTCCGACGATGCGCGACGGCGGGCGGGATACCATCACGCGCCCGATCACAGTCCTGCGCGCCGACCATGACCGTCATGCCTGCACGATTGCCCCGATCCGGAACCTCACCGCCGACCTGACGCCACCCGCGCACGCCTGCCGGTCCTGGCGTACGCTCTACAGCCGGACGGCGATCCTGCTCGACGACCTTGGCGCCCACATTGCCCTGGAGAACGAGCGCCTGTTCCCATGGTTCGAGGTTGTGGAATGACGGCCGGCAGCGCCACCCCTGTCCCAGGAAAGGCCGAAGAATGAACACCACCGCCGCACAGATGCGCGCCTGGACCGGCCCGACGATCCTCGCCTTCGGCTTCCGCCCCTTCTTCCTGGGGGCGGCGGTCTGGGCGGCACTCGCCATGGTGCTCTGGATCGGGATGCTCAGTGGGCACGTCAGCCTGCCTACCCGCTTCGACCCGGTCAGCTGGCACGCGCACGAGTTCCTGTTCGGCTACCTGGGCGCGGTCATCGCCGGGTTCCTGATGACCGCCGTGCCGAACTGGACCGGCCGCCTGCCGATCGTCGGCTGGCGGCTCGGCTTCCTGGCGCTTCTGTGGCTGGCAGGACGGGTGGCGGTGGCCATCTCGGCCAACCTGCCTGCCGGTCTGGCCCCCGCGATCGACCTGGCCTTCCCGCTGGTCTTCGCCCTTGCGATCGGGCGAGAGATCGTGGCGGGCCGGAACTGGCGCAACCTCATCGTCCTTGGGATGCTGGCCGTCTTCGCGCTCGCGAATGGCCTCTTTCACTGGGAGGCGGGGCGGGGCGACTATGCCGCCCAGGGCTACGGCCTCAGGCTGGGGCTCGGGGCCGGACTCATGCTGATCGCGGTGATCGGCGGCCGGATCGTGCCGTCCTTCACCCTGAACTGGCTGACGCGGCGCGAGCCCGGGCGCAGGCCCGCCCCGCCGATGCAGCGCTTCGACAAGGGGGCGCTGCTGGTCCTGCTGGCCGCACTCCTTCTGTGGGTGGCGCTGCCCATGGCCTATGAAACCGGTCTTCTGCTGGCGGTCGCGGGCGTCCTGCATGCGGTGCGACTTGCGCGCTGGGCGGGTCATCGCACCCTGGCAGAGCCGCTGTTGACCGTGCTGCATGTGGGCTACGCCTTCCTGCCCCTGGGCGCGCTGGTCATGGCGGTGGCGATCCTCTGGCCCGGTGCCATCGCCCCGGCTGCCGCCCAGCACCTGTGGATGGCGGGCGGGATCGGGCTGATGACGCTTGCGGTGATGACGCGCGCGACGCTCGGCCACACCGGCCAGACGCTGACGGCCGGGTGGGCCACGGTCGCGATCTACCTCTGCCTTGTCCTTGCCGCCCTCTCGCGGGTGGCGGCCGGGGTCTGGCCGGACGACAGCGCGCTCTTCTACGACCTGTCGGGGCTGGCCTGGATTGCCGCCTTCGCAGGCTTTGCGGCTACCTACGGCCCGCTTCTCTTGCGCCGGCCGCCTGCCAAGCGGATCTGAAGGGCGGGCCGATGGGCTGGAGCGAATATGTGATGGCCTTCGCGGGGTTCTTCCTGACCCATTCGCTGCCCATCCGGCCGCCGCTCCGCCCCTGGCTCGTGGCCCGTCTTGGCGCGGCGGGGTTCATCGCAGCCTATTCCGCCCTGTCGCTCGGCGCGCTTGGCTGGGTCATTACCGCCGCCGGCCGGGCGCCCTTTGTTCCGCTCTGGGACTGGGCACCCTGGCAGAATTGGGTCGTGCTGGTTGTCATGCTGGCGGTCTGCCTTCTGCTGGCACTCGCCATCGCGTGGCCCAATCCCTTCTCCTTCGGCGGCGCGCGCAACCATACCTTCGACCCGGCGCGCCCTGGCCTTGTGCGCTACGCGCGTCACCCGCTGCTTCTGGCGCTTGCCCTCTGGTCCGGCGCCCACCTGCTGCCGAACGGCGATCTGGCGCATGTGATCCTGTTCGCGATCTTTGCGGCTTTTGCGCTGGTCGGTGGCCGTATCGTCGACCGCCGTCGGCAGCGCGAGATGGGGGCCGACTGGCAGCGCCTGCTGGATGCCGTGAAGGCGGCGCCGCCCGCGCCCTGGATGCCGCCCGCGACCCTGACCCTGCGCCTGGCGATGGGCGTCCTGCTTTACGCGGGCCTTCTCTGGCTGCACCCGATGGTGATCGGCATCAGCCCCATTCCCTAGGCCGGGCCCTAGGCCGGGCCCTAGGCCGGGCCCTAGGCCGGGCCCTAGGCCGGGCCCTAGGCCGGGATCGCGTCGATCAGCGGATTGGGCTTGGCGAACCGCTCGAGGTCCGCCTGATTGCCGATGGTGATGCGCGAGCCCTCGACCGTCACGCCATAGGGCTGAAGCCCCTTGAAGGCGCGGCTCAGGTTTTCGGCCGTCATGCCCAGGACCGAGGCCAGCCGCCGCTTTTCGAAGTCGAGCCCGAACGTCGCCGCCCCCCCGTTCCGCTGCTGCAGCCGCAGAAGGTAGTTCGCCAGCCGCTCGAGCGAGGTCCTGAGCTTCAGGTCCTTCTGCGCCCGGATGACCGCCCGGTAGCATTGCGCCAGCTCGGTCACGATGGCGCGGGCAAAATTGCCGTCGATGTCGAAAATCTCGCGCACGTCACGGCTGGGGATCAGCGCGATCCGGCTTTTTTCCAGCGTGCGCGCCGACATCAGGTAGCACGCGTCCTTGATCGTCGCCGCCAGGATGAAGGTCGAGATCGGCCGGACCGTCGTCAGGCTGGTGTCCCGCCCGTTCCAGGTCGAAAACAGGTCGACCGCCCCCGACAGGACCACATGCAGGAAGTCGCTCGGATCGCCTTCGGCGATCAGGTCGATCTGCGCCGGGAAGTTCTGGACATAGGCGCCGCGCATCAGCGCCGTGAAGTTTTTGTCCGCCATGGGCGCGAAAAGCGCGAGGCCCCTGATCCCCGCGAAGGCTGAATCGGGCATGTCGGCGTCCTCCCGGTTCGTCATCTACAGCATCGCCCTATTGATTGATAATTGTCAAGCAAAAAAGTCGCAGACTTCACTGGCGATCTTGATGTGCCGGACCGGCCTGAATGACATTTTTATGCAGGCCATTTATTTCACTATCGAGCGAGCCATCGGATGATCTGGATCAAACAATCCGGGGCACCTGCGGTCGCAGGACTGGCGTCGACTCCTCGCGGGGAGAGTAAGCCATTCTTGCCGGAGACCCCACCATGCGGACTGCCGCCACAGCCTCACGCGCCGACCAGGCGCGCGCCCTGACGCTGAGCACCATCGCCTTCACCGCCTGCTTTGCGGTCTGGACGATCTTTTCGATCATCGGCGTCGCCATCAAGGCCGAGCTCGGCCTGACAGACACCGAGTTCGGCCTTCTGGTCGCCACTCCCGTCCTCACCGGCTCGCTGAGCCGCCTCTTCCTCGGCGTCTGGACGGAAAAATATGGCGGCAGGCTGGTCTTTTCGGTGCAGATGCTGACGGCGGCGCTGGCGACCTGGGCGCTGACCCAGGCCGACAGCTATGTGACTTACCTGATCGCCGCGCTGGGCGTGGGCCTGGCCGGGGGTTCCTTCATCATCGGCGTCGCCTACGTCAGCCGCTGGTATACCGCCGGCCGCCAGGGCACCGCGCTCGGCATCTTCGGGGCCGGCAACGTCGGCGCGGCCGTCACCAAGTTCGTCGCCCCCTTCGTCATGGTGGCCTACGGCTGGCATGGTGTGGCGAACCTCTGGGCAGCCGCCCTTGCAGTGATCGCCGTCCTTTTCTTCGTCTTCGCCAAGGACGACCCGACGCTCGTCGAACGCCGCCGCACCGGCGCCAAGCCGCCAAGCCTCGCCCAGCAGTTCGCGCCCCTGAAGAACCTGCAGGTCTGGCGCTTCTCGCTTTACTATTTCTTCGTCTTCGGCGCCTTCGTGGCGCTGGCGCTCTGGCTGCCGCACTACCTGATGGATGTTTACGGCGTCGACGTGCGGACGGCCGGTATGGCGGCGGCGACCTTCAGCCTGTCGGCGAGCCTCTTCCGCGCCTATGGCGGGCATCTGAGCGACCGTTTCGGCGCCCGCTCGGTCCTCTATTGGACGCTGGGCTTCAGCCTTCTCTTCCTCTTCATGCTCTCCTACCCGCCGACCGACTACACCATCCAGGGCAGGGACGGCCCGATCTCCTTCTCGACCAGCATGGGGCTCTGGCCCTTCGTCGGCACGCTCTTCGGGCTCGGCTTCTTCATGAGCCTCGGCAAGGCGGCGGTCTTCAAGCACATCCCGGTCTACTACCCGAACAACGTCGGTGCCGTCGGCGGCCTTGTCGGCATGATCGGCGGGCTTGGCGGCTTCGTCCTGCCGATCGCCTTCGGAGCACTTCTGGACCTGACCGGCATCTATACCTCGTGCTTTGCACTTCTGTTCCTGCTGGTCGCCGTCTCTCTCGCCTGGATGCACCTGTCGATCCGCGCGATGGAGCGTGCGGCCCAGGGCGAGGCGCTCGACAGCCTGCCGCAACTGCCCGAGATGCAGGGCATGCCCATCCCCGCCGGCACCGTGCCGCCGGTGATCGAGGATTGGCGGCCCGAGGATCCGGCCTTCTGGGCCGAAAAGGGCAGGGCGGTCGCGCGGCGGAACCTGTGGCTGTCGATCCCGGCGCTGCTTCTGGCCTTCGCGGTCTGGATGGTCTGGTCGATGGTCGTGGCCAAGCTGCCGCTGATCGGCTTCGCCTTCGCCCCCGAACAGCTCTTCTGGCTGGCGGCCCTTCCCGCGCTGTCGGGCGCCACCTTGCGGATCTTCTACGGCTTCATGGTGCCGATCTTCGGCGGCAGGCTCTGGACCACGCTCTCGACCGCGTCGCTGCTGATCCCGGCGGTCGGCATCGGCTATGCGGTGCAGAACCCCGAAACGCCCTACTTCATCTTCCTGGTGCTGGCGCTTCTCTGCGGGCTCGGCGGCGCCAACTTTGCCTCGAGCATGGCCAACATCGGCTACTTCTTCCCCAAGTCCGAAAAGGGCAACGCGCTGGCGCTGAACGCAGGGCTCGGCAACCTTGGCGTCAGCGTCATGCAGTTCCTGGTGCCGCTTGTCATCACCGCCGGCGTCTTCGGTGCCATGGGCGGTGACCCGCAACCCTTGGCGCAAGGCGGTCAGCTCTGGATGCAGAACGCGGGCTTCATCTGGGTGCCCTTCATCATCGCCTCGACCATCGCCGCCTGGGTCGGCATGAACGACATCGCCGACGCGAAGGCGAGCTTTGCCCAGCAGTCGGTGATCTTCGGGCGCACCCAGAACTGGCTGATGTGCGTCCTGTACATCGGCACATTCGGCAGCTTCATCGGCTATTCGGCGGGCTTCCCCCTTCTGTCGAAGATCGCCTTCCCCGACGTGAACGCGCTGCAATATGTCTTCCTCGGCCCGCTGGTCGGCGCGCTGAGCCGTGCGGGGACGGGCTGGATCTCTGACCGCTTCGGCGGCGGACGGGTCACCTTCTGGGTCTTCGCCGGGATGATCGTCAGCGTCCTGGCGGTGATCCTGTCCCTGAACGCCGGCAGCTTCGCCGGGTTCTTCGCCGGTTTCCTCGCGCTCTTCTTCTTCACCGGGGTCGGCAATGCCTCGACCTTCCAGATGATCCCGGTGATCATGGGGCGCGAGGTGCCGCGCCTGATGCCGACCCTCGCGGGCACCGAGCGCGCCCGCCAGATCGCCATGGAATCAAGCGGCATCGTCGCCTTCACCAGCGCGGTCGGCGCCTATGGCGGCTTCTTCATCCCCAAGGCCTACGGCACCTCGATTGCCATGACCGGCAGCCCCCTGGGCGCGCTCTGGGTCTTCCTTGCCTACTACGCCGTCTGCCTCGGCCTGACCTGGGCCGTCTACACGCGCCCGGGCGGCCTTCTGCATGACATCGAGCGCGGCCGCGCCACCCCGACCGCCCATCCCGCCGAATAACGAAAGGACGCACCGATGAGCCACCTGCTCGATCGCCTGAACTTCCTGAAAAGCAAGACGCTTGAAACCTTCTCGGACGGCTGGGGCCAGACCACGCGCGAGAACCGGGATTGGGAGGACACCTACCGGAACCGCTGGCGGCACGACAAGATCGTGCGCTCGACCCACGGGGTGAACTGCACCGGGTCCTGCTCGTGGAAGATCTACGTCAAGTCCGGCATTGTCACCTGGGAAACGCAGCAGACGGACTACCCCCGCACGCGCCCCGGCCTGCCGAACCATGAACCAAGGGGCTGCGCGCGCGGCGCCTCCTACAGCTGGTATCTTTATTCGGCCAACCGGGTGAAGAACCCGCTGATCCGGGGCAGCCTGATGCGGGCCTGGCGCAAGCTGCGCCCGACCATGACCCCGGTCGCCGCCTGGGCCGCGATCCAGGCCGACCCCGCGCTTCGCGCGAGCTACACCAAGACCCGCGGCAAGGGCGGCTTCGTCCGCGCAAGCTGGGACGAGGCGACAGAGATCATCGCGGCGGCCAACGCCCATACCGCCAAGGTCTGGGGGCCCGACCGGGTCTTCGGCTTCTCGCCCATCCCGGCCATGTCGATGGTCAGCTACGCCGCCGGCTCGCGCTACCTGTCGCTTCTGGGCGGCACCTGCATGTCCTTCTACGACTGGTATTGCGACCTGCCGCCCGCCTCGCCCCAGACCTGGGGCGAACAGACCGACGTGCCGGAAAGTGCCGACTGGTACAATGCGGGCTTCCTGATGCTCTGGGGCTCGAACGTGCCCCAGACCCGCACCCCCGACGCGCATTTCTATACCGAGGTGCGCTATCGCGGCACCAAGTCGGCGGTCGTCAGCCCCGACTATTCAGAGGCGGCGAAGTTCGGCGACATCTGGCTGAACCCGCAGGCCGGCACCGACGCGGCGCTCGCCATGGCCATGGGTCATGTGATCCTGCGCGAATACCACCTTGACCGGCAGGCCGAATATTTCGAGGACTACGCCCGCCAATATACCGACATGCCGATGCTGGTCGTTCTTGACGAACAGGACGGTCGCCGCGTGCCGGGCCGGATGCTTCGGGCCGAGGATTTCGACGGCAAGCTCGATCAGGCGAACAACCCCGACTGGAAGACGGTCGCCTTCGACGAGGCCTCGGGCCGGGTCGTAGCACCCAATGGCTCGATCGGTTTCCGCTGGGGCGAAGAGGGCAGGTGGAACCTCGAAGAGAAGGCGGCAGACACCGCGACGCGGCTTCGCCTGAGCCAAATTCTCGACGGCGATCATGACGAGGTCGTGGGGGTCGACTTCCCCTATTTCGGCGGGGCGGCGACAGGCGACTTCGTGAAATGCGACGCGCCAGAGGTCCTGACCCGCAACGTCCCGGCGCGCCGCGTGACCCTGACCGGCGGCAGGTCGGTCCTGGTCACGACGGTGTTCGACCTGTTCTGCGCCAACTATGGCCTCGACCGGGGGCTTGGCGGCGACTGGGTGTCGAAGGACTTTGACGACGATGTGCCCTACACCCCGGCCTGGGCAGAAAAGATCACCGGCGTTTCGCGCGAAAAGATCGTCGCCGTGGCGCGCGAGTTCGCCGCCAACGCCGAAAAGACCAGGGGCAAGTCCATGGTCATCCTCGGCGCCGGCGTGAACCACTGGTACCACATGGACATGACCTACCGCGGCATCATCAACATGCTGGTGATGTGCGGCTGCGTGGGCCAAGAGGGCGGCGGCTGGTCGCACTACGTCGGCCAGGAAAAGCTGCGGCCCCAGACCGGCTGGACGCCCCTGGCCTTCGCGCTGGACTGGAACCGCCCGCCCCGGCACATGAACGCCACCTCTGCCTGGTATGCCCATACCGACCAATGGCGCTATGAAACGCTCCGCGCGGACGAGATCCTGTCGCCGACCGCGCCGAAGGGCGACTGGGACATCGGCCTGATCGACTACAACATCCGCGCCGAACGCATGGGCTGGCTGCCGTCCGCCCCACAGCTGAAGTCCAACCCGCTCGACCTGTCGAAGCAGGCGAAAGCGGCGGGCAAGGACGTGCGGGACTTCGTGGCCGATGGGCTGAAATCGGGCCGGATCGAAATGTCCTGCGAAGACCCGGATGCACCGCAAAACTGGCCGCGCAACCTCTTCGTCTGGCGCTCGAACCTTCTGGGATCGTCCGGCAAGGGCCATGAATATTTCCTCAAGCACCTCCTTGGCACCGACCACGGCGTCCTTGGCAAGGACCTGGGGCAGGAAGGCGCCACGCTGCCGAAAGAGGCGCGCTGGCACGAGGAGGCGCCGAAGGGCAAGCTGGACCTTCTGGTCTGCATCGACTTCCGCATGTCGACCACAGCCGTCTATTCCGACATCGTCCTGCCGACGGCCAGCTGGTACGAAAAGGACGACCTGAACACCTCGGACATGCATCCCTTCATCCACCCGCTGCAGGCGGCGGTGGACCCGGCCTACGAGTCGCGGTCGGACTGGGAAATCTTCAAGTGCATCGCCCGGAAGTTCAGCGAGGTCGCGCCCGAGGTGCTGGGGGTCGAGACCGACATCGTCCAGCTTCCGCTTCTGCACGACACCGCCGCCGAACTGGCGCAGGCGGACGTGAAGGACTGGAAGAAGGGCGAATGCGACCTGATCCCCGGCAAGACCGCGCCGAACTACATCGCGGTCGAGCGGGATTATCCCAACCTTTACAAGAAGTTCACCTCTGTCGGCCCGCTTCTGGAAAAACTCGGGAACGGCGGCAAGGGCATCAATTGGGACACCAAGGTCGAGGTCGGGCACCTGCGTGACCTGAACGGCATCGTGCAGGCCGAGGGCGTGTCGAAAGGCCAGCCCCAGCTCGACACCGGCATCGACGCGGCAGAGATGATCCTGATGCTGGCGCCCGAGACGAACGGCGAGGTGGCGGTCAAGGCGTGGGAAGAACTGGAAAAGGCGACCGGCCGGCACCATGCCCACCTGGCCGAGGGCGCCCACCACACCAAGATCCGCTTCCGCGACATCGCGGCGCAACCCCGCAAGATCATCTCTTCCCCCACCTGGTCAGGGATCGAAAGCGACGAGGTCAGCTACAATGCGGGCTATACCAACGTCCACGAACTGATCCCCTGGCGCACGCTGACCGGTCGCCAGCAGCTTTATCAGGACCATCTGTGGATGCGGGCCTTCGGCGAAGGCTTCGTCAGCTACCGCCCGCCGGTCGACCTGAAGACCATCACCCGGGCGGTGAACAGCGACGCGGCCGAGGGCAATCCGCACGTTGTCCTGAACTTCATCACCCCCCACCAGAAATGGGGCATCCACAGCACCTATACCGACAACCTTCTGATGCTGACCCTGAACCGCGGCGGCCCGGTCGTCTGGATGTCCGAGGTCGATGCGAAGAAGGCCGGCCTTGTCGATAACGACTGGGTCGAGGCCTACAACATCAACGGTGCCCTGACCGCGCGCGTGGTCGTGTCCCAGCGGATCAAGCAGGGCACGCTCTTCATGTACCACGCACAGGAAAAGATCGTGAACACGCCCGGCTCGGAAAAGACGGGCAACCGGGGCGGCATTCACAACTCGGTCACCCGCACCACGCTGAAACCGACCCACATGATCGGCGGCTACGCACAGCTGTCCTACGGCTTCAACTACTACGGCACCGTGGGCAGCAACCGGGACGAGTTTGTGATCGTCCGCAAGATGCAGAAGATCGACTGGCTGGACCAGCCCGCAACCCGGAAGGTGGAGGCAGCGGAATGAAAGTTCGTGCGCAAATCGGCAAAGTACTGAACCTGGACAAATGCATCGGCTGCCACACCTGTTCGGTCACCTGCAAGAACGTCTGGACCACGCGGGAAGGCGTCGAATACGCCTGGTTCAACAACGTCGAGACCAAGCCCGGCACCGGCTACCCGACCGATTGGGAAAACCAGAAACGCTGGAACGGCGGCTGGGTCCGCACGGCCAGCGGCAAGCTGCAACCGAAGCAGGGGTCGAAGTGGCGCATCCTGGCGAACCTCTTCGCCAACCCCTCGATGCCCGTGATCGACGACTATTACGAGCCGTTCGATTTCGACTACGACCACCTGAAATCCGCCCCGGACATGCAGGCCTTCCCGACCGCGCGCCCGCGCTCGAAAATCACCGGCGAGCGCATGGAGAAGATCGAGAAGGGTCCGAACTGGGAGGAAATCCTGGGTGGCGAGTTTGCCAAGCGCTCGGCCGACTACAACTTCGACCAGGTGCAGAAGGACATCTACGGGGCCTACGAAAACACCTTCATGATGTATCTGCCGAGGCTCTGCGAACATTGCCTCAACCCGACCTGTTCCGCCTCATGCCCCTCGGGCGCGATCTACAAGCGCGAAGAGGACGGCATCGTCCTGATCGACCAGGAAAAGTGTCGGGGCTGGCGGATGTGCATCTCTGGCTGCCCCTACAAGAAGGTCTATTACAACTGGGACACGGGCAAATCCGAGAAATGCACCTTCTGCTATCCGCGCATCGAAAGCGGCCAGCCGACGGTCTGTTCGGAAACCTGCGTCGGCCGCATCCGCTATCTGGGCGTGATCCTTTATGACGCCGACAAGATCGAGGCGGCGGCGTCGACCGAACGCGAGACGGACCTTTACGGCGCGCAGCTCGACGTCTTCCTCGACCCGAACGACCCCGAGGTGATCGCCGCCGCCCGCCGCGACGGCGTGCCGGAAGAGTGGATCGAGGCCGCGAAGATCAGTCCGGTCTGGAAGATGGCGATGGACTGGAAGGTGGCCTTCCCCCTTCACCCCGAATACCGCACCCTGCCGATGGTCTGGTACATCCCGCCGCTCTCGCCCATCCAGAACGCAGCACAGGCCGGCCAGATCGCCATGAGCGACCAGATGCCCGACGTGCGCTCGCTGCGCATACCGGTCAAATACCTGGCGAACATGCTGACGGCGGGGGACGAGGAGCCGATCGTCCATGCGCTGGAACGCATGTCGGCCATGCGGCTTTACATGCGCGCGCTGAGCGTGGACGGCGTGCGCGACGAAGGCATCGCCGCCCGCGTCGGCATGTCCGGCCGGGTGATCGAGGACATGTACAAGATCATGGCCATCGCCGACTACGAGGACCGCTTCGCAATCCCGACCGCACATCGCGAACAGGACGAACGCGCCGCCGACATCCGTGGCGGTTGCGGCTTCACCGACGGCAACGGCTGTTCGTCCGGCGAGGCGGGCAAGACCACGCTCTTCGGCGGCAAGAAAAAGAACTTCTCCCTCCCGCAGGAGACATTCTGATGATCGACCGCACACTCAAGGCCCTGTCACTGACGCTGAGCTACCCGTCGGCAGAGCTTCAGGCCGCCATGCCCGAAATCGGCGCCCTTCTGGCCGCCGACCCCCGCATCGCCCCCGGCACGCGCGCCGAACTGGGCCGTCTGGCCCGCGATTTGGCGCAGGGCGACCTTTTCGACCTGCAGGAGCGTTTCGTCATGCTCTTCGACCGCTCGCGCAGCCTGTCGCTGAACCTTTTCGAGCATGTCCATGGCGAAAGCCGCGAAAGGGGCGGCGCCATGGTCAGCCTGATCGAGACCTACCGCGCGGCGGGGTTTGAACCCGCCACGACGGAACTGCCGGACCACCTGCCGGTCCTGCTCGAATTCCTGTCCAACCGGCCCGCCGCCGAGGCGCAGGAGACGCTGGCGGACGCCGCGCATATCCTTGACGCGCTCGCCGCCCGCCTGGAGCGGCGCGAAAGCGGATATGCCGCCGTCTTCACTGCCGCTTCGGGCCTGGCCGGATCGGTGGCCGACGCCGAGGCCGTGGCCGGAATGCTGGCCCGGCCCGAAGATGACCCGACCGACCTTGCCGCGCTCGACGCCGTCTGGGCCGAGGCCGAAGTGACCTTCGGCCCCGACCCGAACGCGGGCTGCCCGCAGGTCCGCGACATGCTCGCCCAGATGGGCGCGCCTGCCCCGTCAAAGAAACCGGCCACCGCGCCCCTGAACGGGAGAGCCTGAGATGTTTGGCAATTTCGACATCGACTTCGTGATCTTCGGGGTCATGCCCTATGTGGCGCTGGCCGTGCTGCTGGTCGGCTCGGTCGCGCGCTACGAACGCGACCCCTTCACCTGGAAAAGCTCGTCCAGCCAGCTTCTGCGGCGCAGGCAGCTCATGTGGGGCTCGATCCTTTTCCATGTCGGCGTCCTGACCGTGTTCTTCGGCCACCTGGTCGGGCTTTTCACGCCGGTCTGGGTGCTGGATGTGCTGGGCATCCCCTATTGGGCGAAACAGTGGCTGGCGGTCCTGATCGGCGGTCCCGCCGGGCTTGCCGCGCTGATCGGGGGCACCCTCCTGCTGCACCGGCGGCTCTTCGACCCGCGCATCCGGGTCAATTCGTCCATGTTCGACATATTGATCATGGTCCTGCTCTGGCTCCAGCTGGCCATCGGCCTTCTGACCATCACCCAGTCGCTCCAGCACATGGACGGGGCCGAGATGGTGCGCTTCATGAACTGGGCGCAAAGCGTGGTGACGCTGAACATCAACTCCTGGGCGACTCTGGTCGACGTGAACTGGCTGTTCAAGGTGCACATCTTCCTTGGCATGATCATCCTCATGTTGTTCCCCTTCACCCGCCTGGTGCACATCCTGTCGGGCTTCGCCGCGCCCTTCCGCTATCTGCTCGGCCGGTCCGGCTATCAGATCGTCCGCTCGCGCCGTCGCCGCACGCTGGACGAGCGGCGCAAGGCCTATGACCGGGTGCAGGGCCCGCGCGGTCCCTCTGCCTCGACCCCGGCGGAGCAGGGGCGATGAACCAGGCCCTTTTCCCCGATGTCACCGTGAACGGCGAAAGCATACCCTCGGCGGCCATCGCCGCCGAGGCCCAGCACCATGAGGCGCCGAAGGACAAGCCCGGCATCGCCTGGCGCAAGGCGGCGCAGGCCTTGGCCATCCGGGCGCTGCTGCTGCAAGAGGCGCGACGGCGCGGGTTGGCGCCCGAACCGGCAGAGCTTGCGCCCTCGCGGTTCGAGACCGAGGATGAAGCCCTGATCCGTGCGCTTCTGGACGAAGCCGTTCGCCCGGACCCTGTCACGCCAGAGGCCGTGCGTGCCGAATGGGAAGCCGACCCCGACCGTTACTGCTCTGCCCCCCTGTGGGACGTGTCGCATATCCTGTGCGCCTGCGACCCCCGGGACGAGGCCGCGCGTCTGGCTGCTGAGGCGCGGGCGAAGGCAATCCTTGCCCGGCTCGACGCGAGTGCGGCAGGCTTTGCCGATGCCGCGCGCCAGAGCGATTGCGGGTCGAAGGCGTCGGGCGGCCACCTGGGCCAGATCGGCCCCGGCGACACGGTGCCCGAATTCGAACGCGCGCTCCGCACCCTGTCGGAGGGAGCCATGACGCCTGCGCCCGTCCTGTCGCGCCACGGCTGGCACATCATCCGCCTGAACGCCATCGCGCCGGGGCAGGTCCTGCCGTTCGAGACGGCGCGCCCGAGAATCGCCGAGGCGCTGGAAAAAGCCGCATGGGCCCGAGCCTCTCGCGATTTCGTCGCGGCACTGGGCGCGGGCGCCACCATCACCGGGGCAAGCCTCGCACCGATCTGAGGTGGCGCGGCAGATATTCGTTCTCTTTTCGTTCGAGTTTGCTAGACTAGCCCTGACGTCCTGAACGGGGTGGGTCATGCAAGACCGGGCTGCGAAATATGAACGCCTCAAGGCGCTTATGCGGGCGGCCGAAGAGGTGAAGACTTTCGGAACCTTCACCTATGCTGCGGACGCGATCCCCGGCGGCACAATCAGCCAACTGATGTCGCAGAAGAAATGCGGGGACAGGCGATAGAGGCGCCGCACCTCGCCGCGAGGCCATCCGGCCCGCTACCCCAGCGACCGCAACACAGCGTCGATCTCGGGCGCCAGGTCGATCTCTTCGCGGCTGAAATAGCCGCAGGCCGCGAGCGCGCCGCGCAGGGACGTCCTGTCGTCGAGCAGGGTGAAAACGACCGGAAATGTCGAAATGCCGTCCAGCCCCTCGGGCTCGCAGCCGACCGCGTAGCCGTGCAGAAGGCTGCCGGACTGCGTGCGCCTCAGGCTGGCGGCACTTTAGGCCAGGATCGCATCGAGTCTCGCGGCGGCGGCGAAGTCGGCCTCGGTCAGCGCGTCGGCCTCGTGGCTCGTAAACGCCACCTCGCACCAGCCCCAGCCGAAGGCCACGTCCGGGTGATGGCCAAGCTTCTCGCCCAGCCAGGCCGCCAGGTTGGCCATCTGCACCGCCTTGGCATAGCCCTTGAAGTCAAACCGCCGCACCAGCCGCTGACCGTCGACCCGCCAGCCGGGATCGAGCGCCACCTTGCCCGCCACCATTCACGCCACCTTCGCCGGATATTTCGGCGCATGAAGCCCCAGCGCGCGGGCCTTCGCCACATCCGCCAAAAGGTCGCGCTGGGCAGCGGTGAAGAGCGCATCCATGTCGTCGATCACGAAATAGACGGGCTGCAGGATGTCGATCCGGTAGGGCGTGCGCAAGATGTCGATCACGTCGAAGGGCCTGAGCTCGGGCTTGCCCGAGGTTGCCCAGTCCAGTTCCGCGATGGATGAGGCAAGGCCCGATCCCAGGCCCTTCAGCGCGGCCCCCTCGCGCGTCAGGCCAAACTCGATCGTGAACCAGTAAAGCCGGATCAGCCAGGAATGGTCCGCCTTGTCGGCCCGAAGGCCGGCCTGCCCGATCGCCTGGCTGAAGGCCGCAAAGCGGGGGTCGGTCAGAAGGGGAGTGTGGCCGAAGATCTCGTGAAAGATGTCGGGCTCTTCGATATAGTCGAAATCCTCGCGCCGCCGGATGAACGAGGCGGCGGGAAAGCGGCGGTCGGCCAGAAGCCCGAAGAAGCGACCGAAGGGGATGAGCGCCGGCACCGGCTCGACCCGCCAGCCCGTCGCGGCGGTCAGCGCCGCCGACACTTCGGTGCATTGCGCGACGCGGTCGC
>Ga0209023_10002061_pt1 | contig 25865 bp, 23 predicted proteins | sample LakOneMetagenome_FD_187468 | JGI IMG/M metagenome (GOLD analysis project Ga0209023, IMG submission 187468) | Freshwater and sediment microbial communities from Lake Erie, Canada (SPAdes) (version 2) | ecosystem: Environmental > Aquatic > Freshwater > Lentic | place: Lake Erie, Canada... | reverse complement strand
TACGGCCACAATGAATTTTTACGACCCCAGTTCACCGCCAAATGCGCCATATCTTCAAGCTTAGTCATGAAGATATTTTTATCGACTTGATCTTGCAGAGGATCGCTTACGATTTGATTGGAAGTATCTGGGTATTGCAGTGCTGTTTCGCCATCAGGAGTAGCACGAGTGAGGGTGTATTTCATACGCTTTCCTTTTGCAGCTTCGCTTGTTGCTCAGCATTTGCAGCAGCATCAATAGATTGTCCAGGAATCATGCCGCGATTATCGAGCTCAAGCTCTTCCATCGGCACAAAACGAGTAATTTCTGCAAGATCGAGAGGCTCTTGTGCGCTACCGTGTTTTTGACGGAACGCTTTTTCTTTCGCCAGACGTTTTTCAGGCGCCCAATCGAGCGCACCAATGCGCCAGATATAGACCAAGCCCACGAGCAGCACGACGATAAAGACTAAGACTTCGACAAAGCCTGTCCAGCCATTTTCGCGAACGGAAACGGAGTAAGCATATAAGAACAAGGCTTCAACATCGAAGATGACGAAGAACATCGCCACCAAATAGAATTTTGCAGACAATCGCAAACGAGCGCCGCCAGCACCAAGCTGACCTGACTCGAATGGTTCTTCCTTTGTACGGCCTACTGCTTTTCCGCCCATAAGCAATGGGACAGTTAGCATAAAGCCTAGCAAAAAGACCACACCTAATACAAAAGCAATCAACGACCAATGATGGGCTACGATGGCACTCATGCGGGGATTACTCCTGGCTTGCCAAGCTTAAAAACGAAGCAACAGAGTACTTTGTTCCTAAGCATTGATTAAAAATTTTAATTAAAGATCCTAGAAAACAAACGGGAGAACAACCCAAGATGTTTAATTAAAATTTATAGTGTCGAACTATACCTGAAATACACAGTCATTTTCCACATCACACGCCACCAATCGACCACCACAAGCGCATTTTTTTCATATATTAAGCACATAATCCGCATTACCCACTTCACACTGCGCAAAAAACACACAACATGAATTCAAACAGTGCGCCTCCTCACTTCCAAACCTTAACCACAGCACCACTTAAGTGCGACATCGTAATTAAATGCATCACAAAGTGACATTTATTCGATTAGCAGCAACTATCTATTAAATAGAATGCCCAAAAGTATCGCACGCTTCTATCTGACCTTGCTGAAATCCCGTCTGGAACCAGCGCACCCGTTGCGCGCTTGTACCATGGGTAAAACTATCAGGCACTACATAACCACGTGATTTTTGTTGCAACCGATCATCACCGATTTGCGTAGCCGCATTGATCGCCTCCTCCAAGTCACCTGACTGCAAGAAGTTTACACGCTTCTGATTGCGATTCGCCCACACGCCTGCAAAACAATCCGCCTGTAATTCCTGACGAACGGACAATTGATTGGAAGCCACTTCATTACTTTGCTGGCGCGCACTTTGGATTTTATCGGTTAAACCCAAAAGATTTTGGACGTGATGCCCTATTTCATGAGCGATCACATAGGCGCGCGCAAAATCACCTGCCTCATTACTTGAACCGGTTCCATTGCCTTGTTGATCAGCGGTCACGCCCATTTCAGTACGCATATCTTTAAAGAACGCCATATCCAAATAAACTTTCTGATCGGCAGGGCAATAAAACGGCCCCATCGCCGCTTCAGCCGAACCACAACCCGATGCAATTGAACCACTATATAGAACCAATTTTGGCGCCTGATAGTTTGCGTGATGTTCCGTGAAAATTTGCTGCCAAGTATCTTCAGTTGCAGCCAATACAACACCCACCAACTTTCGATCCTCTGCACTGTCAGCTGTTTCAACAACAGCAGGCTGCCCCGTCTGCGCAGCGGATTGAGGAGACTGCGACATTTGCGAACTGAGACCTAAAACGATACTTGGATCAATCCCGCACCCCTTCCATAAGACTAGCGCCAACACAATCGTGCCAATACCAACTCCACCACGCAAACCAAACCCACGCCTTCCGCTATTGCCGCGATGATCTTCGACATTTTCACTTTCTCGTTGGTCATCTAGGCGCATGAAGTGACTCCTGAAATAAATGATTTATTAAACTTATTGGCTGTTAGATTTACCAAGGTACTTACTTGAACATCAACATCTTTTATTATTAACATTGATCACTGAAAATCGTTTATAAGATGAACATCGCACAGTTTTTTTAAATCGTCAACGTATGCTTATATCCGCACACCAATACATCCTACAAACGATATGATAAAAGCATAACAACACAATCCACAAAATTAGACTAATATGTCGATGTATTGGCAGACAATGCACCACACTCAAAAGTAAAATGAAATAAAGAACTCACAACGAACAGATAACGGAATCAATCATGACTACTCTGTATCGCTTATCTTTTATCGCAAGCGCAATCATAGTTCAAGGACTCACAAGCCAAACCGCATTTGCGGCAGGCAAAACTGTGGATCCACAACCGACGATACCCATCGTTTCAGCGCCTGAAATTAAACCTCAACCAGCAACCGCACTGGCTTGTATCGGCATCGAATCCAGCGCAACACGGTTAGAGTGCTACGACACGGCTCTAGGTCGAAAAAACGAAATCGCGGTAGCTTCTCCCCAAGTTCAAACAGCCAACTCAAAAAAGAATACGAAAAACCCTTCGACCGAAGCCAATTTCTTCGACGTAGCGGCAGCCGATAAAATCGTAAACCCAACAACCTCACTATTAGATCGCCGCTGGGAATTATCACCAGAATCAAAACTCGGAACATTTGGTTTACGCGCCAACCGTCCAATGTACATATTGCCGCTGTTTTATAACGATCACCCAAACAAATCACCAACCAGCGCAAATCCACTAAACACGGCTACGACTCCACTCAACTTTGATGACACTGAAACCAAATTCCAGTTGAGCTTAAAAGCCAAAATCGTTGAAGGTGTATTTGGCAATTACGGTGATATATGGGCGGGGTACACCCAAACCTCTCGCTGGCAAATTCTGAATTCAGACAACTCACGTCCGTTTCGCGAAACCAACTACGAACCAGAAGTCAGTTTAATTCTCCCGACCAATTATAATTTTTTCGGTTTAAATGGCCGCTTATTCGGTTTAACACTCAATCACCAATCCAATGGCCGCTCGTCGCCACTATCTCGCAGCTGGAACCGCGCAATCTTAAATGTAGGACTGGAACGTGAAAATTGGGTCATTATGTTGCGACCTTGGTATCGCATCCCTGAAACCAAATCAGACGATGACAATCCTGATATCACGAACTATATTGGACGCGGCGATATACAGATCACCCGCAAATGGAACAACCAAGAATTTTCACTCATGCTACGCCATAGCTTAAAAGGTGGAGAAAACTCTCACGGCGCAGCTCAACTGGATTGGTCATTCCCAATTAACAACAACTTACGCGGCTTCGCTCAAGTGTTTAACGGTTATGGTGAAAGTTTAATTGACTACAATCATCACTCCACCTATTTCGGACTCGGGATTTCGTTGTTGAATTGGTATTAACACTAATTCAACAACAACCCTATAGCCATTCTGTGATTAATTTATCGATTTTACTGATATCACTTGCTTAATGAGTAAAACATTACTAGAATGCGCGCACGCACTTTTCACGTTCATGCCTGAACTTTTTCATTACCAGTCTGCTTAGACGAAACCGCCTTAAAACAGCAAGCTTAAGCAACTAAATCAAGCGTCCACATTCATGAGAATGTATCCACGCCAAAGTCGATAGCCTTATCGACAATCTTCAGGCCACGTCCAAAAGCATTTGTGTGTTTTTGTGTATATAAGCCCTGCATCGTCTTTTTCAGGAAGCTTTTTAAAAAGCTTAGTTTAAAGAATTTAGGTCATCTACTTTGACATGTCTCGTATGTGATGCTCATTTGAAGCAACCATGGCGAGCGAAAGTCAGCTACCGATGTACCCACATTCAAAACGATATCAGACACATCAGTTTTTAAACTGTATTTGTTGTCTTTCATCCTGCTCGCATCGATGCGCTATTTTGATTTTTTAATTGGAGTGTCCGTAGAACGGACAAATACCCCATGAGCATGACTTTTTCTGATTTTGCCCTAGCGCCTAGCCTACAACAAGCTCTTACAGACCTTGAATACACCACACCAACTGATGTGCAATTGCAGGCGATTCCTGCCGCACTCGACGGTAAAGACTTATTGGTATCAAGCCAAACTGGTAGCGGTAAAACTGCTGCTTTCTTATTGCCGACCTTGAATGCATTGGCATTACAAGATCAACCTTCTTTAAACGCACGTTTAAAAAACATGCCTTCACCAAACATTTTGGTATTGTGCCCAACACGTGAACTCGCTCAACAAGTCAGTGCTGATGCGATCAAATTGGTTCGCCATGTTCGCGGTGTTCGCATTGCTACCGTCATGGGCGGCATGCCTTTCGGTAAACAAATTGCACAGCTTAAAGGTGCACAAGTTCTTATCGCGACACCAGGTCGCTTGCTCGATTTGGTTAATCGTCGTCAATTATCACTTAGCGAAGTTGATGCGCTGATTGTGGATGAAGCGGATCGCATGTTGGATCTCGGTTTCGCTGAAGACCTAGAAGCGATTGGTGATTTGGCGAATAACCGCATACAAACACTCATGTTCTCTGCAACGTTTGCTGATCGCATTATCCATCTTGCTAAACGCATGATGAAAGCTGATCCAACACGGATTGCAATCGAAACCGGCCATTCAACCAACACTGATGTCACACAAACATTACATTATGCTGATGGTTTTGAACATAAGAAAAAATTGCTATCACATTGGTTGAATGATGAAACCATGGATCAAGCAGTTGTTTTCGCAAGCACACAAGAAGACACAGAAGCGTTGGCTGAAGAGCTGGCAATGGCTGGTCATCAAGTGGTTGCGTTGCACGGTGCAATGCCACAAGCAGTACGTATGCGTCGCATCCGTAGCTTGCGTGAAGGCAAAGTACGCGTTCTCGTAGCAACTGATGTTGCAGCACGCGGTCTTGACGTTCCAGCGATTAGCCATGTGATTAACTTTGGCTTACCAATGAAAAACGAAGACTACGTGCATCGCATCGGTCGTACTGGTCGTGCTGGTCGTAGCGGTCAAGCGATCACGATTGCAACACATCGCGAACGCGGCAAAATTCGTGCACTTGAAGATTACCTACAAGCAAAAATCAATGTCACTGAAATTGCTGGCTTAGAGCCAAGTCCACCGCCTGCTGGCAGTGATCGTGGTCGTCGTGATGGCGGACGCGGTGGCTTTGGTGGCGGCGGTCGTAGCAGCGGCGGTTACAGCCGTGATGGCGGTGGTCGCAGCGGTGGTTTCGGTGGTGGTCGTGATGGCGGCAGCCGTGATTCAGGTGGCTATCGTGGCAACCGTGAAGGCGGAGCTCCACGTGATGAAGCAACCAGTGGATATCGTCAACGTACTGAAGGTCGCAGTGATGCACCACGTGGTGACTTTAATTCACCACGTCCAGATCGTGATGGCGGCGCTCCTCGCTTCAACAGCGAACGCCCACGTTTCAATGATGAAAACCGTGGTAATCGTTCGGATGCACGTCCATCAGGTGATCGTCCGCGTCCAGCGGGTGACCGTCCATATCCATCACGTGATTCAAGTTCTGCTCCGCGCAGCACTGGCTTCAGCCGTGACGGCGCTGCACCACGTGGAGATTTTAACAGAGACAGTAATCGTGACTCAGCACCGCGTAGCGATGCAGGTCGTGGCTTTAGCCGTGATGGCGGTCGTGACAACAACCGTGATGGCGGCGCTCCGCGTCCATTCAGCAGCCCACGCGCTGGTGGTAATGAACGTAGCTTCAACTCAGAAGTTGGCGGTCGTGATACGGGTCGTGTCGTTGGCGAACGCAACTTCAACCGCGAAGGCGCAGCAAACACTGCACCAGCGCGTCCACGTCGCGAATTCCAAGCAGGCAGCCGTGATGATCGTTTTGAACGTCAAGAACGCAGCTTTGGTCGCGATGCAGCGCCACGCAGCGATTTCCGTAAAAAACGCGAAGACTAATACTTTAATGCAAAGCAGTTATCACTAACTGCTTATTAAGTATTTTAAAAAGCCGAATGTTGAAAACATTCGGCTTTTTTATTTATTCCTAATTTAATTTTGATGAAACAGGTCTGTTTTTTAATCAAAGAAATTGTGTTATCGTCGAGCTATAGTGATAATCAAAAAATCAGAAAAAGGAGTTTCATCATGCCTTATTTATTTGTATTCCTCGTTGCACTCAACGCCAGTTATTTTGGTTATCAAGTGCTCAAAGAAATAGAACCAGCTACATTACAGCCGCTAGCTAATGCAACCCAAAAAGACTTTCCTGTCACACTGCATTTGGTATCTCAACGCTCTATTCTTGAGCAAATTTCCAATATGACGGCAAAATTAACTGCAGAGAAAACGACCGCCTCTTAAATAGCTAAAAAACACATTCTAGTTTTCAAATAATTAAATATAAATGAATAACTTATTAGCAGATTACTAGAATGTTGATAAAAAAGCCTACTTAAATCGAAATATCAGTCTTTTCGCGCAATGGCAGCAGCGATAAGCTTGCGTTTTCTTTCAAAATTATCAACAATATATAGCACTTATGATTATAATCCATACAAAGCACGTACATATCACTGCAATAGAACACTCTTTAAATTAGCTTATTTCGTGCTACATTGGACATTATGGATCTTATAACACTGGTTTTTGCTGCATGACGACACCTTCTGAACAACAATCGTCGATTGTCACTTCGATAATTAGCACTACTCCTCATTTGGTAGAAGCGCGTGACCTCTCTTTCAGCTGGGGCTCACGAGTGATTTACAATCGACTGAATTTGGTCATTCGGCGCGGACAAATCACGGGAATTATGGGACCGTCAGGCACTGGCAAAACCACCTTATTAAAACTCATCGGCGGTCAACTCATTCCAGATTCAGGACAAGTACTCTTGAATGAGATCAATGTCGCCAGCATGAATCGCAAAGAACTTTTCGCTGCGCGTGCACGCATGGGCATGCTCTTTCAAAGTGGCGCGTTATTCACTGATATGACCGTATTTGAGAATGTTGCTTTTCCACTCCGTGCACATACTGATCTTGATGAAAATCTCATTCGCGAACTGGTTGGACTTAAACTAGAAGCGGTAGGACTCCGAGGCACTGAAGATTTGATGCCAGCAGAACTATCGGGTGGCATGAATCGACGGGTTGCATTGGCACGCGCAATTGCGCTGGACCCTGAATTGATTATGTATGATGAGCCCTTTGCTGGGCAAGATCCGATCGTGATGGGCGTCTTAGTCCGCCTTATCCGCTCGCTGCGTGACGCGCTTGGCTTGACCACCATTATTGTTTCACATGATGTGATTGAAACACTCTCCATTTCCGATTACGTCTATGTCGTCGCTGATGGCAAAGTTATGGGCGAAGGAACACCTGAACAATTACGCGCCTCTTCATCCGAATTCGTGCAGCAATTTTTGCAAGGTCAGGCAGATGGCCCCGTGAAATTCCAATATAGCCAAACGCCTTATTTGACTTCAAATGAAGACACTGTAAAAAGGAATATCAAATAATGGTCAGGTCTATGCAAAAGTCATATCTCCTATCAACGGGAGCTGATCAGTCATGATAAATGGAATACAACGACTCGGTCGTGAAGTCATTGATCGCACAACAGGCATTGGCGCTGCTGGCATTATGCTGATTCGTTCAGCATTCGCAATGCCTAGCCGATCTGGTTTCGGACTATTTATTGAGCAAATGTATCGCGTTGGCGTATTGTCACTGCTGATTATTTTAGTCTCTGGTTTCTTTATTGGCTTAGTGCTTGGTTTACAAGGTTTTACTATTTTATCAAAATATGGCAGCTCTCAAGTGCTAGGAACGATGGTTGCACTGACGTTGGTTCGCGAGCTTGGTCCAGTCATTGCCGCACTCTTGTTCGCAGGTCGTGCAGGTTCTGCATTAACAGCTGAGATTGGGTTAATGAAAACCACCGAACAGCTTGCCAGTATGGAAATGATCGGTGTTGATCCACTCCATCGGATTATTGCACCACGGTTATGGGCAGGGATCGTCAGCTTACCGATGCTGGCGTTGATCTTCTCCGCTGTGGGTATTTTTGGCGGTAAGATGGTCGGTGTGGATTGGTTAGGTGTCGATGAAGGCTCATTCTGGAGCAGCATGCAAAGCAACGTCGAATTTATGGATGACGTCGTTAACGGTATTATTAAAAGCATCGTGTTTGGTGTGGTTTGTACATGGATTGCCGTATATCAAGGTTATGCAGCAACGCCGACATCAGCAGGTATTTCTACAGCCACCACAAATACTGTGGTGTATTCATCATTATGTGTCTTGGGTCTTGATTTTATTCTGACTGCGGTCATGTTCGGAGGTTTGTCATGAGAACTCGTAGTGCAGAGTTTAGTGTTGGGGTTTTTACGGTTTTAACCATTATCGCATTATTTTTTCTTGCGTTACGGGTCAGCGGTCTACTCAATGAAGTCCATAAAAATGGCTATACAGTAACTGCACACTTTCAGAACATTGGTGGGCTAACGCCTCGTGCTAAAGTGACACTCAGTGGTGTAGTGATTGGACGCGTCACGGATATCAGTCTTGATCAAAAACGACTTGACGCTGTTGTGACCATGCAAATCAACGATAGTATGAAACAAATCAGTACTGATTCAACCGCAAGCATCCTCACCGAAGGTTTAATCGGCGGACAATACATCGGTATTTCTGTGGGCGCAGATGATGAAGTCCTGAAAAATGGCAGCGAAATTGAGCAAACGCAAAGTGCATTGGTACTAGAAGACTTGATCAGTAAGTTTCTGTTTAGCAAGGCCACTGAACCAACGCCAGCAGCGGCTGCTCCAGCAGCGAGCGCAGCGCCAGTAGCAGCAAGTACTGCTGCGTTTTAGTTGCCCCCTAATACCTGTGCACCGATGGGGTCTGCTTGACCCCATCGGTTTATACAGAACTATTTATTTTGTTTTTGATGTTCGGAGATTTTTTATGAAACGCATTTTATTTCCTACGATGACCTCGGTAGTACTCGCGAGTGTTTTTTCAATGCCTTCTGCATTTGCTGCGGTTGAGCCAGCGCCTGTTTTTGTCAAAAGAATTTCCGATGCACTCATTGCCCGATTGGTAAAAGAGCGCGGAACCTATAAGAAAAATCCAGCCGTTCTCAATCAAATTGTACAAGATAACATTGAACCCTATGTTGACTTTGATGGCTTTGCGCGTGGCGTCATGGGTCCTTACTACCGTCAAGCCACCGTACAACAACGCACTTCATTCGCACAAACATTTCGTCAAAGTTTGATTAGAACTTACGCGAAAGGACTGGCTGCTTATGACAACGAAAGCTATACCATTCGTCCGTTCATTGCAGGCAAAGATCCAAGCAAGGCCGTCGTGAATATGGATTTCAAAACCGATACTGGCACCATTGTTCCAGTGGCTTATCAACTGATCCAAAGCAGTGATTCTTGGAAAGTGCGTAACTTGCAATTGAATGGCATTGATATTGGTTTAACCTTCCGCAACCAATTTGCGACTGCAGTACAAACCAATAAAAACAGCCTTGATCTTGCGATTAAGAACTTCATTCCTTCTGCAAGCACATCCGGTCAGTGAGCGTTTAGCATTGAACAAATTAGCGAAACAAAATCTCAAGAGCCATGAGAGTGACCGTTCCCCTGCGAGCTTAAAACTCGCAGGAAACACCCTTTCAATTATCGGTTCTGTTCACTTCGATAATGCCAATACAACATACAATGAAGGCAAGAAGATTCTCGACAGTATTACTGCGCCAATCATTACAATTGACCTAGCCGAGCTCACTCAAAGCCATACCGTGCTGGTGGCTGTGATTGTGCAGTGGATTCGAAACTTAGCGTCTACGCAACGAATTCACTTAGACAACGTCCCTGCAAAAATGAAATCCATCATTAAAGCCTCTCGATTAGAAGAAATCTTGTAATCGAGATCGCTGTTTCAGATCGCTATCAACATCACTGGGTAAACCGCAACATTTGATTGCTATAGTATTATTAGAAAAATTAAAGAATCACAGCCAGCCTTTACGGCGGAAGTACCACATTGGTACAACGAATGAAATCAGCATGACTAAACACACCAAACTAAAACCTATCGAACTATGTAAATACGGTAGACCATCGACGTTCATGCCATAAAATCCAGTAACTAGCATAGGCGGCGCAACCATCGTCGACACCACATTAAATCGTTTAATGATGTCGTTCTGTTCGGTATTAATAAAACCCGACGTCGTATCCAGCAAGAAGCGTACCTTTTGGAATAGGAATGCATTGTGCTCCACCAAAGAGCGAACATCTTCATTCAACTCTCGCACGTCCGTATCGTATTTATGACTACCCAACGCACGCGGACGGCTCAGAAAGGTCAAAACGCGACGTAAATCGATTAAACAGAGTTGCGCTTTACCCAACACGTCCTCTTGCTGCGCCAATCGTGTAACCATGTCATCCAAATCTAAATGATATTCACGATGGTGATTATTCAGCACCTCAGTCGTCCCTTGCTCTAAGCCCTTATGCACATCTTCCAAAATATCTGCTAATTCATCCAGCTTAGCCTCAAGTAAGCCGAGAAGAATCCAAACCGGATCTTGATAGCTCAGTTCATAATCATTGCGATGTGCGCGCGCACGAAATGCGCGAAAAGATAATAATTTATGACCACGAACCGTCAACAGGCGGTCCTTGTGTAAAATAAATGCAACGGTATGCGCTGTTGCCAAGATATTGCTCGAAAGCTCACCCTCTCCATCTTGGGTAGAGTTTCGATTCATACTCAGGAAATAAGTACTGATGTGCAACACACCATCATCATCACGGTAATAACGTGACGATGCAGAGATATCTTCAAGGGATTTTAAAGTTGGAATATTCTGCTGATACGCCTCTGTCACCCACTGCTGCTCTTCTTGCGTTGGCGCAATCAAGTCAACCCAGACCAAATCGGGGGCAAGATCAAATCCACCGCGCAATGTGACTTCTCGTAAGCTGCCTTGCTCTGTGGCTTGAAAGGCTTCCAGCATAGCGTCTCCTCCCGCCTTCTGCGGAGTTGATAACTTCTAAAAACGACGCTTAATCGACTTGGCTATTCTAATGAATACACCTACAAAGTGCAGTAGGAGAAACCTGTTTTTTCATGCTTATTGGACCACAATTTGTCATTAATTCCGCTATTTGTTTGAACGATGCTGATGTTGACTGGCAACCACAATCCCCGTGACATCTTCTACGCCTTCGGCACGTAAATATGCAGCCAAACTTAGCAAGGTACTCCCAGTCGTCAACACATCATCAATCAATGCAATTCGACGCGGCAATGCCTGAATACTTAGATCAATGACAAAGGCATTATCCAGATTCTGCAACCGCTCACCGCGACTTAAGCCTTTTTGCCTTAACCCATCAAGACGATTGATATGTGTCAATAATGGGATATCCCAATGATACGCCATTCGTTTTGCAAGTTCATGACTTTGATTGAAACCGCGCTCGCGCAACCGCGCAGGAGAGAGCGGCACTGCAAGGAGTGCATCAACCTGTGGACGCTGTAATTGTACCAATCCAGATTGAAACACAGGCAAGAGTTCCAAGCGTGCTTGATATTTATATAAATGAATCAACCGATCAATTGGCCACTGATAGGCAAAGGCCACTTGAACCGACAAATCCTGTATGAGTACAGTTTCGCCGCGCCACGATAAATCAGAACGACATCCATCACATATCTGATGTAAATCATCTGCCTCATTCAACTGACACAGTACACACCGCGGACGCATGAAACGATTCAGAGTAGAGCCTAATGCTTTGAAAATCACCCTCAGACTCGCGCATAACGTGGCGCAGAGGGTAACCAACGCTTCATCAGCTCATCACTTTCTTTCGGATGATTTTTCAACATCTTCGCCGCAATTTTCTGCGCTTCGGGCAACAGATGCTGATCACGTTGTAATTGAACCAAACGAAAGCCTAAAAGCCCCGTCTGGCGCGTTCCCAAGATTTCCCCAGGCCCACGCAACTCAAGGTCTTTTTCAGCAATAGCAAAACCATCGGTACTATTGCGCAATGTGGATAAACGCTCCACGCCATTTTCCGACAACGGGGATTTATACATCAGCACACAGAAACTCGCGGTGCCACCTCGACCAACACGCCCACGCAATTGATGTAATTGCGACAAACCAAGCCGTTCTGCATTCTCAATTATCATGAGTGAGGCATTAGGCACATCCACGCCGACTTCAATCACTGTGGTCGCAATCAACAGATGTAATTCATTCTGTTTAAATGCCTGCATGACCTGCTGTTTTTCATCGGACTTCATTCGCCCATGCACCAAACCAATATTAAGATGCGGCAATCGCGTCGATAGCTCTTCATAGGTTGCTTCCGCAGCTTTGGCGTCGAGCGTCTCGGACTCTTCGACCAAAGTACACACCCAATAGGCTTGCTTGCCCTGTCCACAATTGGCAGAGATTCGTGCAATCACATCTTCCCGACGTTCAAAAGGCACGGCGACCGTCGTAATCGAAGTTCGACCAGGAGGCAGTTCATCGATGATAGACGTATCTAAATCACCATACACACTCATCGTCAGTGTCCGCGGAATCGGCGTTGCGGTCATGACCAATTGATGCGGGCTCATACCGACTGCGCCTTTCTCACGCAAGGCAAGCCGCTGATCCACACCAAATCGATGCTGCTCATCAATAATCACCAAACCCAATTTAGAAAATTGCACACTGTCTTGAAATAAGGCATGCGTACCAATAACTAATTGTGCTGCTCCAGTCGCCACATCGGCCTCGGCAATTAAACGCGCTTTGCCCTTTTGTTTGCCTGCTAACCACGCGATTTGAATGCCCAATGGCTCAAACCAATTACTGAAATTAATAAAATGTTGCTCTGCCAGAATCTCGGTCGGTGCCATTAATGCAACCTGCCATCCCGCCTCTAATAGATGGCACGCGGCAAGCGCGGCAACCAAGGTTTTACCAGAACCGACATCCCCCTGTACAAGGCGCAACATCGGATGACGTTTCTGTAGATCTTGACGAATTTCATCACTGACCCGTATTTGCGCCTGCGTTGGCTTAAAAGGCAACTGAGCAAGAAGTCTAGGTGCAAGAACCTGACTTTGAGCCACGACAGGTGCTGCTTTGATCTGCATATAATACCGACGGCTCAACAAACTCGCCTGATGCGCCACCAACTCCTCGAAAATCAAGCGAATCTGTGCTGGATGGCGATAAGACATCAATGCTTCAGTATCTGCATCATTTGCGGGCTGATGCACTTCGCGTAACGCTTGTCGTAAACCGTAGCCGTTATGTGGGATGACACTGATAGGCAGTAACTCTTGCAACTCTATTTTAGACTTATTGATGACTTGATCAACTAAGCTACGCAGTTTTACCTGAGTTAAACCCTCAGTAGTCGGATAAATTGCAGTCAATCGTGAAGGTGGCAATGGCGCACCTACACTGACAATTTGAAAATCAGGATGTGCCATCTCGAGACCACGCCCACCCATTCGCACCTCGCCAAAAGCACGCAATGAACGTCCAACCTGCATCTTTTCTTTTAGACCCAGATACACCTGAAAAAAGCGTAAAGTCATCCGTCGTTCACCATCACTGATTTGCACCAGTAACGAAGTACGCCCACCGCGCGCAGCTGACAATGGCTCAACAGATTGGACGATTCCTTCGATGAGCGCGCTCTGACCGACCCTCAGGTCTCTCATCGCGATAATCCGACTACGATCCTCATAGCCACGCGGTAAATGAAATAATAAATCACTGACGTCATAAATACTCAATCGCGCCAGTAATTGCGCAACTTGCTCACCCACGCCACTCAAGGTTTGTACAGAAATACTCATAAGAATAGTATAACGCGGTAAGTCAGGATCACGTTGAGCGCAATCAAAGAGATTCGTTGTTTGATGAGAATATAAATACTTTATTTTTATAGAAAAAGGAAGCCATGGCTTCCTTTTTCTCTCACACATTAGCCCTATGTGCGCTCGTAAAATACGCTTAAGAAGCTGACTTTGTTGCAACAGGAGCTGACGCAGCTGCATTATTTGCAGTCGCCGTTGCGGTAGATGCTGCATCATCCGCTGTTGGAGCAGCAGCATAGGCTGCATCAGTTGCCGCTTGAGCTGCTTGAGCTGCGCTATCTGCACTTTCTGCCGCATCAGGAGTTTTAACATCATCGTGTTTTTGGCAACCCACGATCGCAAATGTGGCGCCAAATGCGATGGCAACTGCGGTCTTCTTGAATAACACTAATTTAGTTTGCATGGCTTCAATCTCTAATACAAAATCGTTTACAAAGCATGATGATTTTCATATTTATTGGGCTATCGGTGCTTTGAATGAAACACTTGCACCCTCAAACAATAAATATAATTTTAACAAAGGTTTATAATATTTTTAATATCAATTACATATCAAAACAGCAGGCATAAAAAAAAGGAAGTCGTAACTTCCCTTTTTTGAAACAAAAACTGATCGATTAAGATGCAGTTGTTGTTGTTGTCGTTACTTCAGAAGTAGTTGCAGTAACTTCAGAAGTTGGTGCAGTTGCAGTAGCTTCTGATGCAGGTGCAGTAGTAGTTACTTCAGATGCTGTAGTAGTTGTTGTAGCTTCTTCTTTCTTTTGGCAGCCAACAATAGCTACAGTAGAAACGATAGCAGCAGCAATAGCGATATTTTTGAGTTGCATAGTGTCACTCTCACAGGTAAAAAAGGGGGGATTCAAAAAACCAACTGTTAATCTGCACTTTTTTGCTATTAATACCTAAACGAATAGGGCAAGAGCTTATAGACAGACCAAATGGTGGCGTGATATTAACATTGCTATTTATGAAAAACTACTGTTGTTTCACAAAAAAATTAAGGAGTTCTTATCGAATTAATACCAAATAAAACATATTTACTGTAAATCAAACACATATAACAACAAAATCATCATCCACGTTAACTAATGCTTTCTAATTTTTCTTCAGTAACAAAGATAATTCGATCCGTTTTCTGATGCCGAGCTTGCTCTAAAGCATCACGCATCCGAATTAATAACGGATCAATCGCCGTATTACTCAAAGAAACCGAGCTCACTGCAAATGTCAACTTGAGTGATGTTTCTCCCACTAAACGTGACCCAATATCTTTAGCTAATGCACTGGCACCCGACACAGGAGTATCACAGAGCAAAATAATAAAATCCTCATCATCCATTTGAACCAGCACATCACTGTGGCGAATACGCCCCAACAACTTGACCACCAACTCCTGCATAGTGGGTGGATGCTTCACCCGACCGGTCAGGCAGATCATCAACAAACTCATTGGAATTTTATTACGCTGATGATATGGCAACAAATAATGCAAACTTGTATGCAACGTTTTCAGACGTGGCAACCGACTGATAGGATTAATTTCTGATTCGACTTGCGTTGTTCCCTGCGTAATTTTTTCAAAGCGCAACGCGGTCAGCAAGGCAAAAATGACGAACAAGGCCTGAACACCATGAATCGGCAATGGGACGCAGTCAGCTAAAACACCCGCAAAATGCGCCACAACCAGCGCACAAACACCGAGCACCAAGCTCAAACCCATAATAAACCGACCAGACAACCCTTGAAACATGGCCAGTAGTGCTGTCACAGAAACACCAAAACCAATCAGTGCAACACCAGGATACAAGGCCAACAAACCAACGGTCATCACACCATCATTTACGCTTCCAGCAACAAACAACCAGCGTTTATTCACCCACGCCATTTGGCAAAAAATCAGCACCAGACTGATGAAGCAATAAGCAATTGAAAGTAAAGTAAACGGATCAAGCAACCAAGTCTGCAAAACTGCACCATGCCATTGCGAAATCGGCATGACGCGCCACTGCAACGCCCAGCTCAGCAGTATGAGTCCCAAAAATCGAATGAATAGACCCGTAAACTGTTGCTCTACCAGTCGGCGATAAATACTTGGTGAAATTGAAGCAGCTGGACGAGGCAACATAGAGCAATCACATATGAAAAAAATAACACCGCATATTTAAGACATTGTGTCCCAAATACATTGATCAATACCTGATCTTAAAAACAATACATCCCTAAACCATAAAATACTTTGCTCGAACAAGACCCCGCAACATTACTCACAAGGCCTATGATCGAGCAATGAAGCATGACGCAAGTTCTAGCGAACTGCATCACCCCAAGCAGGAACAACCGTTTGCATAAGCGGTTTGAGCAGTTTCAATGGGCATGCAATCACTTGTCCATTGTTCAAGAAATCTCCACCACCTTTTGCATCCACAACCGTACCACCTGCTTCACGAACTAACAGCTCACCTGCGGCGATATCCCAGCTCTTTAAGCCTAGCTCAAAGAAACCGTCGTAACGACCTGCAGCAACATAGGCTAAATCAAGCGCAGCTGAACCACAGCGGCGAATTTGTGCACCCGCTTCTGTTACTGCCAATAGCGATGCAAAATGTTCTTTTGCAAAACTTTTAACTTCGCCAGCACGTTCAACACGATATGGATATCCAACTGCAAAATTGGCACCTTCTAAAGTCGTTTGCTCAGTCACACGCAGACGACGCTGGTTAAGTACCGCACCACGTCCACGGCTCGCAGTAAACATTTCATCGCGCACGGGATCAAAGATCACACCATGCTCGGTTACGCCTTTATATTGCACAGCGATAGAAATACAAAAATGCGGTAAGCCTTGCACAAAATTGGTTGTGCCATCGAGCGGATCAATGATCCAGCACCAATCAGGATCTTTACCTTCTTGAAGACCCTCTTCCTCACCGAGGAAGCTATGTGTAGGGTAGCTCTTACGCAGTGTGCTAATCAGCAAACTTTCTGCATAACGGTCTACTCGAGTGACCAAACTGGTCAGTCCTGCAACACCTTTAGTCTCAACTTGAAGATCAATTTTATGGCGATTTTGATGCGCCTTAAGGATTTCACTGCCGACCAATTGCGCTGCGCGCGTCGCCATCACCACCATTGGTTCCATTTACCGTCACTCTTTTAGGCTTGTCTGTATGAAGCGAAGTATTCTAACGTAAATCACACCTACACGGCTAGAAAACCGTTAAAAAAGCATGTGACTCATTGAACGCTAGATCAACACTTCAGGATTTTTTTGTTCACACAAAAATTTTAGTGCAAAAATTTTGAACTGATTGAGCAATACCCGCTGCATCTAAACCTTCATTTTTCAACATGTCGCCGTGCTCGCCATGCGCCAAAAAGCGATCGGACAAGCCCAGATTAAGTACAGGTTTAAGAATAAACAATTGATGTAAAGCCTCGTTAACCGCACTCCCCGCGCCGCCCATCACGGCATGTTCTTCAATTGTGACGAAGGCATGATGTGACATCGCAAGACTTTGTAATATTTCAAGATCGAGAGGCTTGATAAAGCGCATATTGACCACGGTTACACCCAAACCTGTGCTAGCGAGATGGTCTGCTGCATCCAGCGTTGCAATGATGCGACTACCAAACGCTAGCAAAGCAATTTTTTGCGAACTGTCTTCATTAAATGTAGCAAGTACTTCAGCTTTACCGATTGGTATGGCCGTAAAAGCTTCGTCAATTTGACTACCCATTCCAGCACCACGTGGATAACGGACTGCCGCAGGACCTTGATGTTGATAGGCGGTGTGTAGCATTTGGCGACATTCATTTTCGTCTTTCGGTGCCATTAACACTAAATTCGGCAAAGTCCGCATAAAGGCATAGTCAAACGTGCCCGCATGGGTTGCACCATCTTCACCAACCAAACCTGCGCGATCAATACCAAAAGTCACATCTAAGTTTTGTAGGCAAATATCATGTACCAATTGATCATAGCCACGCTGTAAGAAGGTCGAATAAATCGCAACAACAGGTTTCACCCCTTCACATGCCATGCCCGCAGCCAATGTCAGCGCATGTTGCTCCGCAATGGCGACATCAAAAAACCGCTCAGGATAACGTTTAGCAAACTCGACCATGCCAGAGCCTTCGCACATAGCAGGCGTAATCGCCAACAGCTTAGGATCAAGCGCCGCTTGATCACAGAGGAATTGACCAAAAATGTCAGAATATTTAATCGGTTTATGCGATGCGTGCTTGGTACTGACTGCACCTAATTTATTCGCACCCAGCTTGGCAATCGCGTGATAGCCGATTTGATCTTGTTCAGCAGGCGTAAAGCCTTTGCCTTTGGTGGTGTAGACATGCAACAAACGACAGCCTTTACGATCTTTTAGCGCATTCAGCACGCGTAAAAGTTCGGTAAGATCGTGACCATCGACGGGGCCAAAATATTCAAAACCGATCGCTTTAAACAAATTATCAGTATTGTTATTAATGTGATCTGGCGCTGGCTTACGCGCTCGGAAAGCCCATTCAGGACGCTGACGAATTTCTGGAGAACCGTCATCATTGACATGGACGTATTGTCCGTTCTGCCACAATCCGGATAAATGTTGCGATAAGCCACCGACACTGCCAGAAATAGACATATCATTATCATTTAAAACCACCAGCAAATCGGCGTGATGCTGTACCGCATCATTCATGGCTTCAAACGCCATGCCTGCGGTCATTGCGCCATCACCAATGACACAAGCCACACGCGCTGTTGGAGTGGATTCTGATGCTTGCTGATTTTGATAACGTAAAGCAAGTGCCATCCCCAATGCAGCGGATATCGATGTCGAAGAATGACCGACACCAAAAGTGTCGTATTCAGACTCATCGCGTGCAGGAAATGCCGCAAGACCGCCTTTGCTTCGAATAGTAGTGAGTTGTTCACGGCGCCCAGTCAGCACTTTATGCGGATAAGCTTGATGACCCACATCCCAGACTAAACGATCACGTGGGGTCTCAAGTACAGCATGCAAGGCAACGGTTAACTCAACAACACCTAAGTTTGCCCCAAAATGCCCGCCACTTTGCCCTGCCGCATACAATAAATACGAGCGCAGTTCGTCCGCTAAGACATTTAACTCAGCAACACTTAATTTTTTAAGTTGCGCTGGAGAATCGATTCCGTCCAAAAACGGCGTATCGGGGCGCAGCGCTGGAATCTGTGTATACATCATAGCGTTTAGATATGCCAAAAACTAAAGTGGGAAAATATGCTCAAAAACAAGACACTTATTACAAGAAAAATTTACCTTCAGCTTTTTATATCAAACTAGCAAGAAATAATTTCAAAAAGATATTCATAGCAATGATACCACTCTCAAACAAAACGACCTAGTACAGCAAAAGTAAATTCACCCAAAACACATCCAACTGACATAGAAGCTTCATTGATAACAACTCACTCAATCAGCAAACATGATTATAAAGAAAAAATGTCTTTCATGATGAAAGAAGATATTACTGAATTAAATTTTAACGGCTTCACAGATACAATATCATTAAACTAAACAATCCTTCGATGAGTCTCACAGCAACCTTACAAAAGCTAGGTTATACTAGTAATCCGTTCGCTGAATTACAGAGTGCATAATGCCTGTCGTGTTTGTTGCTGCATCAAAACTCCCCACAAAACATGGGCTGTTTGATATTTCAGTATTTGAAGATCCTGACACTGAGCAAGAACACATCGCACTTTCGATTGGCTTACTGGTATCAACCGAGGCACAGCTACTGAATCCTGCTGCAATCGATCAGATAACACCTACACTGGTCCGTATTCACTCAGAATGCCTGACAGGTGATGCGTTTGGTTCTTTGCGCTGCGACTGCGGACCACAGCTCAACACTACGCTTGAACTCCTCGCAAAAGAAGGCCGCGGCGCTCTCCTCTATTTACGTCAAGAAGGACGTGGCATCGGGTTGCCTAACAAAATCAGAGCCTATGCCTTGCAAGATCAAGGACACGACACATTAGATGCTAATCTAATGTTGGGCTTGCCCGCAGATGCGCGCACCTATGAAATGTGCAAAGTCATGCTTGATCATTTAGGCATTCATAAAGTCAATCTCATTACAAATAACCCTGCCAAAATTGAAGCGCTGACAACTTTAGGTTTGGACGTTGTGGAACGTACACCATTACACGTCGGTGAAAATCCACATAATGCTGCCTACCTAGAAACCAAACAAAATCGAATGAGACATATTCGTGGCTAATGGTTTCTCTTTGGCAACCAGTTTAAAAAAAACTCCAATTTTACTATTGTGCGGCGTTCCTTTACTTGCGCTGATTGCCTTTTCAGATTCGCATCTCTATTGGGTAAGAGATGCCTATGATGGCTGGCGAATTTTTCAAATCATTTTATTAATGTTGTTGGGCGGTTATGCAGTTTTTATGCATACGCACAGTACTTCATTTTCACAGCCCCTAAGCAAAACACTCGCAACTGCCCTTCCAATTTTATTTGGATTAATGGTCGCAAGTAGTTTGCAAGCAGAGCATTCCGCCCGAGCCGCAGCTGACGCAGCCCTATATTTATTGCTCGCGATTAGTGTCTGGGCGCAAGCCGACCTATTTAGAAAAAACCCTACTGTTGCCGCACATATTGCCGCATGGATTGCGCTATTACCATTATTTACGGTCATTTCCTTATTGACTGGGCTCGCTCATGCGCTAGCTGGGGACACTATTGATGAATGGCATAAATCTTTTGCCAATATTCGCATGCTCGATGATGCATTGCTGCCTTGTCTTTTTTTATTGTGGCAACGTCCCGCTTGGCTGGCAAAAAATACATTCAGAAACCCTTTATTAAACAAGTTAATAACCAGCACCATTTATTTCATTTCAGCCTCCTACATGCTGATTTTGTACTATGACGGTGCGCGGGCAGTTTTAATATCAACGTTGGTTGGACTTGGGTTCATTGCCATATTTCGGCGCGACTCATGGTCAAAATTATGTTTGCCTCTACTAACGTTATTGGGTGCTGGGCTTTTATTTTTAGCGCTCAAACATATCATTCTCACCGACTTCACTGCCAACCCAATCCTTCGGACTGGCAGCTCGGGTCGAGACGACCTATGGGTTAAAACTCTTCAGCTCTGGCAAGAACATCCTATTTTAGGCGTGGGTGGAAACAACTTCGTCACCAGCAACCCATGGCTATTGAATGGTCATCCGCATAACCTACCACTACAATGGATCAGTGAATGGGGGTTCGCTGGACTACTCGCCTTGCTTCTTCTCATACCGCTTGCCTTTAATTTTTTTCGACACCGCCAAATTTTACCGGTATTCGCATTAGGCGCAGCGATTGCAGTTGGAGTCGATGCATTATTTTCAGGGGTACTGGATTATCCACTCAGCCAAATGCTTGCTGTTTGGTCCTTCGCATGGCTGGTTTCTTTTTTGCCGACACATCCGCTCAATTCAAGCTTAGTAACAGACAATGAGCATCTTGTTAAAATGACATCGAACACACCCTTTTTATCATGGCAACACATGCTCAAAGTGATCGCTGTAGTTGCAATACTCACCATGCTGTTTGTTCATGGACGAGATATCATCTGCAGTAATTGTATGAGTACAGACCAGGACAATGCTCCACGGTTTTGGCAATATGGTCGCGCACTACATCTAGTGCCTTACGGCTCAGAAGCCATCAACAATGCACCGGATGCATTACGAATCAATCGCTAGTCACAAAATTAAACATTTAGAGAATCACATGACCATCAACAACGTCCGCGACAATCCAACTCAAAACGACATCGAACGCATACGGTCTTTTTTACTGGATTTGCAAGCGCGCATCTGCGTTTCACTTGAAGTCGAAGAACAGAAAAATGGTGGGACGGCTCGTTTCATTGCCGATGATTGGCAACGTCCAGAAGGCGGCGGCGGGCGATCATGCGTCATACAAAATGGCAATGTCATCGAAAAAGGCGGTGTGATGTTTTCACATATTGATGTGAAACACTTACCGGCCTCAGCAACCGCAAGACATCCGCAAATTGAAGGCGCAACTGCACAAGCACTTGGCTTATCAATCGTTATTCACCCGAAAAACCCACACGTTCCAACAACTCACGCCAACATCCGTTTATTTGTCGCGCAGAAAGAAGGCATGGAAGCGGTTTGGTGGATGGGTGGCGGTTTTGATTTAACACCATATTATCCAGTTGAAGAAGATTGTGTTGCATGGCATGAAGCGGCTTTTGACTTGTGCAAACCATTTGGTGAATCGGTTTATCCAGATTATAAAAAATGGTGTGATGACTATTTCTACATCAAACACCGCGATGAACAACGCGGAATTGGTGGTTTATTTTATGATGACTTGAATGCGTGGGGTTTTGCGCGTTGCTTTGAGTTTATGCAAAGTGTTGGCAATGGTTTTCTAGCAGCCTATGAACCGATTGTACAAAAACGCAAAAATACGCCCTATACCGAAGATCAGCGTGAATTTCAGCTTTATCGCCGTGGACGCTATGTGGAATACAACCTTGTGTATGACCGTGGAACGCTTTTTGGTTTGCAAACAGGCGGACGAATTGAGTCGATTTTGGTCAGCTTACCGAATTTAGTCAGCTGGCATTATCGTCCAGAATGGGCCGAAGATTCGGCGGAGTCACGACTGACTTCGTATTTCCTCAAGCCGCGAAACTGGCTAAGCACTAATAAAGATTTGGAACAGAAATAATATGAAAAAATTTGCTGTCGTTGGCAATCCGATTGCCCATAGTCGTTCGCCCGAGATCCATGTCGCGTTCGCTAAGCAGACTCAGATTGATTTGAGCTACGACAGAATTCTTGCGCCTTTGAATGATTTTGCATCGACGATCAAAAATTTTTTCGCACAAGGTGGCGTCGGCTTAAACATCACCGTGCCTTTTAAAGAAGAAGCCTTTGCACTATGTGACGTACTGACTGAGCGTGCTAAAGCCGCACGTGCAGTGAATACATTATGGATACAAGACGATCAATTGCATGGCGACAATACCGATGGCGCTGGACTGGTGAATGCGATTACCGCATTAACATGGTCGTTGAACAATAGTCGAATTTTGATTCTCGGCGCTGGTGGTGCAACGCGCGGTGTCGTACTACCATTGGCAAGTGCTGGCGCAACAGAAATCGTCATTGCCAATCGCACTCTTGCGCGCGCTAAATCATTGGTTGACGACTTATCAGTCTTTATTAAAAATACAAAATTGAATGTGACTGCTTTAGATCAACTCGCAGGTCACTTTGATATTGTGATTAATGCCACTTCGGCAAGCCTGTCTGGTGAAGGCATTGTGCTGCCAGACACGTTGACCTTTGACTATGCTTACGAAATGGCCTACGGCAAACCATCCAGTTTTATTGATCAAGCCAAAAAACGCGCTGTACCAACCGCGGATGGCTTAGGGATGTTAATTGGACAAGCCGCAGAAGCGTTTTATGTGTGGAATGGCGTACGTCCAGATTTATCGATACTCAACTTCCAATGAGTGTCGATCATTCTTAGTTACAAGAATCGAACGATAGTTTTTAGAACAACGTACTATCACAAGAAATTTATCAGTAGAATAAAGCTCTGCTCGAACATCATTCACAGTCAATTATCTTACAAAACGCACAAACGCTTTATTCCACAAAAAAAACGATTAGCATAAATTCAAAAAAAAAGTAATGGCCTAAAAAACTCATTTTCTAACACAATTCATTATACAAAAAGGTACGCAGAGGTTTATTATTCGACCCAGCGAAATTTTCATCGCATCTTATTTCTTCCTTAACGGGGTTACTTATGCCAGCTTATAAAGCTCCTCTTCGCGACATTCGTTTCTTGATGAACGAAATGTTTGATTTCCAAAGTCACTACGCAACATTGTCTAACGGCGCACTCGCTGATCCAGACACTGTGGACATGATTTTGGAAGGTAGTGCAGATATGTGCGAAAACATTCTCGCACCGATCTACCAATCAGGCGATGAAGAAGGCTGTCACTTCAACAATGGTGAAGTCACTACGCCTAAAGGCTATAAAGAAGCCTACGATCAGTTCGTTCAAGGTGGATGGCAAGGTCTGTCATACCCAGAACAATACGGCGGCCAAGGCTTGCCTATGTCATTAAACTTGTTTAAATCTGAAATGATGGGTACGGCTAACTGGTCGTTCACCATGTATCCAGGACTCTCCATGGGTTGCATGAACACGATTCTGCAATTCGGTACAGAAGAACAAAAAGATCTCTATATGCCTAAACTGGTTGAAGGCACATGGAGTGGCACAATGTGTCTCACAGAGCCACAATGTGGAACCGACTTGGGTCAAGTCAAAACCCGTGCCGAGCCAGAAGCTGATGGCACATACAAAATTTTCGGTACCAAGATTTTCATTTCCGCAGGCGAACATGACCTGACTGAAAACATCGTCCATATCGTTCTTGCACGCCTTCCAGATGCACCGAAAGGCACTAAAGGTATTTCGCTATTCATCGTTCCGAAATTCACACCAAATGCAGACGGTTCAGTAGGCGCACGCAATCCTGTGACTTGTGGTTCAATCGAACACAAAATGGGTATCCGCGCTTCTGCAACTGCCGTGTTGAACTTTGACGGCGCGATTGGTTACTTGATCGGCGAGCCACATAAAGGCTTGAACGCGATGTTCACTTTCATGAACACAGCGCGTATCGGTACAGCACTTCAAGGCGTTTGCCATGCAGAGCTGTCATTCCAAGGTTCATTGCCATACGCAAAAGAGCGTATTTCAATGCGCGCATTGTCAGGCAAAAAGAACCCTGATCTCGTTGCTGATGCGATCATTCACCACGCTGACGTACGTCGTTTGTTGTTGACCCAAAAAGCGGTTGCTGAAGGCGGTCGTGCGATGATTTACTTCGCATCACAACTTGCAGACAAAATGACTGACGGCGTTCTGAAAGGCGATCACGCTGAATACGAATACTGGGATGACAAATTAGGCTTCTTCACGCCAATTTTGAAAGGTTTCTTGACTGAATTGGGTCTCGAATCTGCAAATTTAGGTATGCAAGTCTTTGGTGGTCACGGCTATATCAAAGAACACGGCATGGAACAAATTGTTCGTGATGCACGTATCTCTACTTTGTACGAAGGGACTACAGGTATCCAAGCACTCGACTTGTTAGGTCGTAAAGTGTTGCTTGGTAGCCGCGGTAAAGTCGTACGTGACTTCACCAGCGACATCCTCAAGTTCTGTGGTACACAAGCGAACCACAAAAACATGCGCGGTTTTGCATGGGACTTGACTAAGATCTGTGCTCAATGGAACACATTGACACTGCGCCTGATGCTGATGGCCCGTAAAGATCGTGATGTCGTTTCAAGTGCATGTAATGATTACCTGATGTATTCAGGCTATGCAATGATGGCGTTCATGTGGGCACGCATGGCAGCTAAGTCATTCAAAGCGTTAGAAAAAGGTGGTTCAGAATCACCTGAGTTCTATCAAGCAAAAATCCAAACTGCTGAGTTCTTCTTTGAGCGTTTGTTACCACGCGCACAAGGCCATGCAGAATCAATGGTTAAACCTTCTAAATCATTGATGCAGATGGATATCAACAGCTTTTCATTTGATTACTAATTAAATTAATTAGTTGTCAGTGAAACGAAAAAAGGAAGCCGAAATGGCTTCCTTTTTTATGTGCGTTCATTCAAATTTTAGGTAGCCAATGTAGGCTGAGGGCTTGCCCCAGCAATCCAACATTGGCTAATGCAAAAGCGCTGGGGCAAGCCCTCAGCCTAC
>Ga0209023_10002060_pt1 | contig 25866 bp, 24 predicted proteins | sample LakOneMetagenome_FD_187468 | JGI IMG/M metagenome (GOLD analysis project Ga0209023, IMG submission 187468) | Freshwater and sediment microbial communities from Lake Erie, Canada (SPAdes) (version 2) | ecosystem: Environmental > Aquatic > Freshwater > Lentic | place: Lake Erie, Canada... | reverse complement strand
TCGTCCTATCCATCGCACCGGCATGACGAGGACGATTTCCCGCGCATGACTTATCTGGAAGAGACCTATTACCACCGGATCAATCCCGGCAGCGGTTGGGGCATCCAGCGCGTCTACACCGACGATCGAAGCCTCGATGAGACGATGGCGGTCGCCGACCATGATGTCGTGCTGGTTCCCAAGGGCCATCACCCCTGTGGCGCGCTTTATGGTCACGAGATGTATTATCTCAATGTCATGGCCGGACCCTTGCGCAAATGGCGCTTTGCTTTCGACCCTGACCATGCCTGGGTCGCCGAACGCGATGCGGCACCGACGCCCGTTCGCTGAAAGCACTTGCCTGTAACGCGACCTCTCGCCTAGCCTTTGCTTGGGAAAGGTGCGGGAAAGGTTTGGGAGGAATGTCTGTTGGGGAGGAGGGGGCTTCGGCCCTGCCAGAGCCTGCAAATTTGACTGCGGGAGCAATTGGCCGTGTTCTGAAGGCCGGGTTGAATGATTTTCTGAAAGCGCCACTCTATGGCCTGTTTTTCAGCGCCTTCTATGTCGCGGGCGGCATGATAATCTGGATGGTCTACAAGGCCTCGGGCCAGGAATGGTGGCTCATTCCGGTGATCGTCGGCTTTCCGTTGCTGGCACCCTTTGCCGCCATCGGTCTTTACGAGGTCAGCCGCCGGATCGAGGCGGGGGAGCCTTTGGACCGGAAAGCGGTCATCGGTGTGGTCTTTGCCCAGAAGGATCGACAGATTCCGTCTATGGCCATGGTGATCCTGCTGATGTTCATGTTCTGGGTCTTTGTCGCCCATACGATCTTTGCCCTTTTCATGGGCCTTCAGGCGATGACCAACGTGAGCAGTTCCTTCACGGTACTGTTCGAAGGCAATGGCCCGATTATGCTTGTCGTCGGCAGCCTGATCGGAGCCGGCTTTGCCGCCGTGCTCTTTTCGATCACAGTCGTCGGCCTGCCTTTGCTTCTGGATCGTGAAGTTGACTTCATCTCAGCAATCATCGTCAGCTTTCAGGCGGTTTTCGCCAATATCGGCCCGATGATCCTTTGGGGTCTGTTGATCGCGGTGTTGCTCGCTATCGGTATGGCACCGATGTTTCTTGGCCTGTTTGTGGTGATGCCCGTTCTCGGCCACGCCACCTGGCACATGTACCGGGAACTGACGGCAGAGAAGAACTAGATGCAAACAAAAAGGCACCGCAACGCGGTGCCTTTCAAACCTGCAAGAATGGCCCGGTTACTTGACCGGGGTTGCAGCGATCTGCTTAGGTGCCGCACCAGTTTGCAGCGGGTCTTCCTGGCGTTGCACCGAGCCTTCGAAATGTGCGCCCGATTCAATCGCTATGGTCTTGTGAACGATGTCGCCTTCGACACGCGCCGTCGATGTCAGGCGCACCTTAAGCCCGCGCACTCGGCCCACAACGCGGCCATGCACCACGATGTCGTCCGCCATGATCTCGCCCTTGATGGTGGCGGTTTCGCCGACAGTCAGAAGATGAGCGCGGATGTCGCCTTCGACAACACCCTCGATCTGGATGTCGCCCGAGGTCTTGATGTTGCCGATGATCGTCAGATCGGTCGACAGCACCGAGGCCGCCGGTTTGGCCTTGGGTGCGGACGGGGACGAAAAATCGTAGGATGGCTTAGCAACCGGCATCGGCTCTGGTGCCTTCGGTTTCTCGGGCTCAGCTGCTTTCGGGCCGGGTTCATTGATTTTGCTTCTAGAAAACATTGGTAGCCGCCTTGATAAAGCTCATCGGGTTGACTGGTTCATTACCGACCCGCACTTCATAGTGCAAATGCGTTCCGGTCGAACGTCCAGTGTTCCCCATATCACCGATCCGGTCTCCGCGCGATAGCTTTTCACCGACGCTGACGTGGATGGCCGACAGGTGGCCGTACCGGGTTTTCAGGCCGTAAGGGTGCTGCACTTCGACCATATTTCCATAGCCGTTCTCCCACCCCGCATGGGTAACAACGCCGTCAGCCGTCACATAGACGGGCGAGCCGAAACTTCCGGCCAGATCGACCCCGGCATGCAGGCGACCCCAACGGCGGCCAAAGCCCGAAGTGAAGCGGAACGCGCTTTTCAGCGGCATGGAGAGCGGCGTCTTTTCGACCGCGATCCGGTAAAGGTTCATCGTATCAAGGCCGTCAAGAATCCTGCTTGCGCGCTCGACGTCGGCCTTAGCCTCTGGCGTATCGCCGCCGGGCAATGACGCCGGGATCAATGGCCCGACCGGGCCACCCTGACCCGAGTATCCGCGCCGCACATCGGCGATCAGGTCTTGCGGGTCAATCCCGACCGATGTGAACACCTTGTCGAGAGGCTCCATAGAGATGGTCACTGCATCTTCGAGCTGGCTGAAGATTTCATCATGCCGGTCCTGCATCAGCCGCATCTCATAAGCTACGTCGTCTGCTTCGATCTTGGCGTTATCCGCAACCATCGCCATTGCATCGCGTTCGGCGGCAGTACGTCCAAGAGCTGTCGTCAGGAATTTCAACGTTTCGGTCACGTCGGCTTGCGAGGTGCCAGTCGAGGTTTTGGTGGCCCCTCCGGTCAGTTGCGCTGTTTCGGCGCGCGCTGTGTCGCGTTCGGTCATGGCCGAGCGCAGCGTGGTCTGGATCAATCCTATCCCGGTCTCAAGCTCTCGGCGGCGCTGTTCGGAGTCCAGCAGAGCGGACTGCATTCGTGAAACCTGATCGAGAGCCAGACTAAAGCGCTCCTGCGCGGCAGCGGCCTCAGCGGCCCGTTGATCGCGTTCCTTCGACAAGACATCCAGCCGGTTTTCGAAGGCAACCATCGACAGGCGCGCCTGCTCACGGGCGTTGCCAGAACCAATGGAGTCAATCAAGAGAACCGCCGAGGCAAGGATCGTCCAGGCCAACAGCAACGCTGATCCTGACAGCACCAAAGCCTGTGTCCAAGGGCCAAGCCGAATGAACCGCGTCCCCTCGTCTGATTTCAGAAACAGACGTTGCTCGGGCAAGCGACGCTCAAGCGCCGCGCTGGCGCGGTGGAAATACCGTGAAATCAAGCTGAGTGCCCCCGTTTTTGGCAGCTAACCGAAAGGCATCGTCCCATTCCCCAACGGGTCGACTGCAATGCGTTAGCAACCACCCACCAGAGGAGCAACTGATTTTGACGGATGTACGGGTCTGGCAGCGGTCGTTGAGCCGCAATCGGCAGTATCTCGCCGAGAATCCGATCAGACTCCCGCCTTAACGTCAGGGCAAACGGCCATTGGCTTCGGCAAGCGGCCAATAGAAGTCGGGTGGCAATCCCGCTTCCGCGCGCTTTTCTTCGTTGAACGGTGGCTTCAGCGCTCCGTGGAAATAGCGCCGCACCAGCGCGTGAAACCGGTCCTTGGGGTCGATATTGTCGCGCCCACAGAGGAAATTGAACCACTTTGAGCCATAGGCCACATGACCAACCTCTTCGGCGTAAATAGTCTCGAGAGCCGCGATTGCACCCATGTCACCCGACTTTCGGAAAATCTCGATCATGCCGGGCGTCACATCAAGCCCGCGCGCCTCCAGAACCATCGGCACCACAGCCAGCCGCCCCAGCAGATCCTCCGCCGTGTCCTCCGCAGCGCGCCACATTCCGGCATGAGCGGGCAGTGCACCGTAGTGGCTGCCGACGGCCTCAAGACAATCACACATCAGATTGAAATGTTTTGACTCTTCATCGGCCGACTTCACCCAGTCATCATAGAATCCCAAGGGCATCGGCACATGGGAAAAGCGCGAGATAATGTCCCAGTGCAGATCAACCGCGTTCAGTTCGATATGAGCGACCGCATGCAAAAGAGCGACCCGCCCCGCAAGCGTACCCGGTCGCCGCCGGGGCACGTCGCGCGGCGCCAGCAGATCCGGCTTCTCCGGTCGGGCCGGCCTTACCGGCGGCTTTGCCGAACCGATCGGAATTGGCTCACCCGCACTGCGAGCTTCGAACCACGCCGCCGCATGGGCGCGCGACAAGGCTGTCTTGGTGCGACCATCGGCTGTGTTCAGAACCGCGACCGCACGTTCGGTCAGGGACAGGTTCTTGTCACTCAAAGGCTGCGCGCTGCATCAAGTACCTCTGTGGCATGGCCGGGAACCTTCACCTTGGGCCAGATACGCGCGATCTTTCCCGCACCATCGATCAACACCGTTGTGCGTTCGATCCCCAGATAGGTCTTGCCATACATGCTTTTCTCGCCCCAGACACCGTAGCGCTCACACGTATCGCCCGCCTCGTCGGAAGCCAGAATGACGCCCAGCCCATGCTTGCGGCAAAACTTGTCATGCGCCGCCACGCTATCCTTGGACAGGCCCACGACAACCGCACCCGCTGCCGTGAACTCTTCCTCCATACGGGTGAAGTCCAGCGCTTCGGTGGTGCAACCCGGCGTGTCGTCCTTGGGATAGAAATACAGGACCACCTTCTTTGGCCGCAAACCAGAGAGGGAAACCATGCCGCCGCCATCGCGCGGCAGCGTGAAATCGGGTGCATCAGCGCCAACAGTGATCATCTTCAAGCAATCCTTTGCCAATTCAGTCGGTGGCCAGTTTTAATCCGGCTAACACAAAGTTAAAGGGGCCTCACCGAGTTGGCTCGGATAAAAGGCATCATGAGCGGTAAAGACGGTAAACCAAGGGCAGAGGGACGTGCGCGACGGCATGTGATGCCGTGGCTGGTGCTCGGCATGTCGATCCTGACCGTCACGGTAATCCTTGTGACTCTGGGCCTCTCGGGGCGGAGTCTTCCCATTCCGAACTTCATCGTCGGCCAGATCGAGGTGCGCGCCAACCGTGCCCTTCAGGGTCAGGCACGCTTGACAGTCGGTCGCGCCGACCTCGTCGTCGGCACGGGCTTTGTTCCGCAGATCCGCTTTGGCGATATCACACTTCTGTCGCCGCGTGGACAGCGGTTGGCGCTCGTGTCCGACCTGCGTACCACCGTTGATATGAAAAGCCTCATGTCGGGTCGTCTACAACCTGCAAAGGTCAGCGTCCACGGCGCCAAGATCGCCATTCGGCGTCAGCCTGATGGCGGGCTCGATATTGCGCCAGCGGCCAAGAACTTTTCCGGCGTCGCCCTGACGCCCGCGCAGATCCTCGACTCGATCGACCGGACCTTCGCAGCACCAACGCTGAGCGACCTGCAATCGATCAACGTCGATGGCCTGTCCGTGCTCTTTGACGACCGGCGGGCAGGTCAGGTCTGGACGATCATCGACGGAACTCTGGACCTGCGGCAGTCCAAGGACCGTATCCGCATCGACTTCGGCTTTGGTGTCACCGGGCAGGCCGCAACCGCACTTGCCGCCGCATCGGCAGCCGACACCCCGGCAAAGCCGGTGCCAGCCTCGGTGGCGCTGTCGCTGACCACCGACAAACACACATCGGGCGCCACCCTCGGGGCGACGCTCGCCGGAATTTCGGCCCGTGATCTGGCGCTGCAAGTACCCGCCCTTGCCTGGCTCGGCGCCATCGATGCACCGATTGCCGGACAGTTCGACAGCGGTCTCGATACCGAAGGTCGCCTTGGCCCTATGACCGCGCGGCTATCGCTTGGCTCGGGGGCGCTCAGGCCGACGAAGGACACTCCGCCCGTGCCCTTCGACAGCGCCGCGCTCGGTTTCAGCTATGACCCCGAGAAGCTGGCCATCAACCTGACCGACCTCAAGATCAAAAGCCCGCAACTCAGCGCCGATGCCGCCGGTCAGGCATGGCTGAAAAACGTCAGGAACGGCGTCCCTGCCACCCTTGTCGCGCAGGTTCAACTCAAGGACCTCAAGGCCGACCCGCGCGGCATCTTTGCGCGTCCGTTGGCGATCGGGCAGGGCGCAATGGATTTCAAACTCGACCTGGCGCCCTTCAAGATCACAATCGGCCAGTTGACTATTGTCGATCAGGGCAACCGGATCAGCGCAGACGGCACCGTCGCAGCCGGACCGGCAGGATGGTCGGTTGGCGTAGATATGGCGATCGACACGCTCAAGACCAGCCGGATGCTTGAACTCTGGCCAGTCTCCGCGCTGCCCAACACCCGCAAATGGCTGGCGGACAATGTGACGGCGGGCGAGTTGTACGACGTGAAAGGCGCGCTGCGGCTCGAACCCGGCGAAAAACCCCGTTTTGCGCTCGACTATCATTTCCGCGACGCCGACATTCGCTTCATGAAGACCATGCCGCCGATCACCGACAGCGCTGGTTACTCCTCAATAGAGGCTGACAGCTTCACCTTGGTGGCCGAGAAGGGCAAGGTCACCGCGCCACAAGGCGGCGATCTCGACATGGCCGGGACCGTCATGCGCATTCCCGACATCCACCAAATCCCCGCGCCCGCAGAATTCACGCTCAGGATCAAAAGTTCGGTCACCGCTGCCCTGTCCATCCTTGATCAGGAGCCTTTTAAATTCCTGACAAAAGCCAACCAACCCGTAGACCTCGCTGAGGGCCGCGCCAACATTACCGCCGAGTTGAAACTGCCGCTCAAGCGCAAGATTTTGAATGGCGATGTCGACTATCAGGCGACTGCCACTGCTACCGATGTCAGCACCGACAAGCTCATCAAGTCGCGCGTCCTTGCCGCAAAGTCACTGACTGTCACCGCCAACCCTGCTGGGCTGAAAATTGCAGGCGATGCGACGCTCGATGGTGTTCCTGTCTCGGGGGAGTGGACACAAGCGTTCGGCCCGGAAAATCAAGGCAAGAGCAAGGTCGACGGCAAGATCGAAATCACGCCAGCCGCGCTGACAACATTTTCCATCATGCTTCCCGATGGTGCAGTGAAGGGTAAGGGCTACGGCGACATGCAAATTGATCTGCAGCGCGGTCAGCCGCCTGCCTTCCATCTGACCAGCGATCTTGTCGGCCTCACCCTGGCTATCCCTGAAGTCGGCTGGAAGAAGCCCGCCGACGCGGCGGGCTCCTTGTTGGCTGAAGGCACTTTCGGCGCGCCGGCACGGGTAGACATCCTGGAAATAGCGGCCGCCAAGCTTGACGCGAAAGGCTCGGTCACTCTCAAACCCGATGGTGGTTTCGACAAGGCCGCGTTCAAGCAAGCCTCGCTTTCGGACTGGTTCAAAGGCGATGTAACCCTGACTGGACGCGGCAAGGGCAAGGCCGTCGGCATCGACATTTCAAACGCCACCGCCGACATGCGCAAGGCGGACTTCGGCAGTTCCGCCAGCTCTGGCGGCGACAGCCCGCCGCTGTCCGTCTCGCTCGACAAACTCCGGATCAGTGAAGACATCTCGCTCACCAACTTCATCGGCCAATTTTCCACCAAGGGCGGCGTCAGCGGCACCTTCGTCGGTGCAGTCAACGGCGCGGCACCGGTCACCGGCAGCGTGGCGACCACCGAAAGTGGCCGCGCTGCATTCGAGGTCAAATCAGACGATGCCGGTAAGGTCTTTGACGCTGCCAATATCTACGAAAGCGGTCGCGGCGGCCAGATGGACCTCGTTCTGCGACCGGTCGGAGACAAGGGGAACTATGACGGCCTGATCAACATTGGCAACATTCGCGTGGTCGATGCGCCCGAACTTGCTGGCCTTCTCGACGCGATATCGGTTGTTGGCCTCATCAACCAGTTGCGCGGTTCAGGCATCGTGTTCTCGGATGTGACTGGGCGCTTCCTCCTTACCCCCGACGCCGTGGAAATCCAGCAAGGCTCCGCAGTCGGAGCGTCCCTTGGTGTTTCTGCGGCCGGAGTCTACCGCTCGACCGATCACTTCATCGACCTGCAAGGCGTCATCTCTCCGATCTATCTCCTGAACGGCATCGGCCAGATATTCTCGCGCCAGCGCGACGGTCTCTTCGGCTTCAACTATACACTCTCCGGAACACGCGATCAGACCAAAGTGTCAGTCAATCCGCTCTCGATCCTGACCCCCGGCATGTTCCGCGACCTGTTCCGCAAAGACCCGCCCCGGATCGAGCCATGAAACTCAGCGATTTTGACTTTGACCTGCCGGAACGGCTGATCGCCACGCGGCCCGCCCGCCCGCGCACCTCGGCGCGCCTTTTGCTGGCCGAGGGTGACAGGATCACTGATCTCCACGTCAGCGACCTCGTCTCCGTCTTCCAACCCGGCGACAGGCTCGTCCTGAACGATACCAAGGTCATCCCGGCCCGCCTCTCCGGCACGCGCGAGCGTGCGACGGGGCAGGGGCTTTCGACGGCCCGTATCGAGGTCACGCTCCTTGAGCCCCGGCCCGACGGGCGTTGGGCGGCCCTTGCCAAACCCTTGCGCAAACTGACAGTGGGCGAGGTGATCCGCTTTTCGGATGACCTCAGTGCCCATGTTTCCACCATTGCCGACGGCCAGATGGAGATCTTCTTCAACCTGACCGGACCCGACTTCGATCATGCTCTCGTCGCAGCAGGCCACATGCCGCTTCCACCCTACATCGCCGCTCTTCGCGCCCCCGATGAACAGGACGATTACGATTACCAGACCGTCTTTGCCCGCAATTCCGGAGCTGTCGCCGCACCGACCGCCTCGCTCCACTTCGATGATGAGCTCTTGCAGGCGCTCACTGCCAAGGGCGTGACCCTTACCCACGTCACTCTCCATGTCGGTGCAGGAACCTTCCTGCCAGTCAAAGTCGAAGACGTGACTACTCACCGGATGCATTCTGAGTGGGGTGAAGTCACTGCCGCGGCTGCCGCCGAGGTCAATGCCACCAAACGGGCAGGGGGCCGCATCATTCCTATCGGCACCACCGCACTCCGCCTCATCGAAAGCGCCGCGACCGAGACAGGTACTTTGCAGCCATGGCGCGGCGGCACCGACATTTTCATCTACCCTGGTTACCGCTTCCGCGTGACCGATGCATTGATGACCAACTTCCACCTGCCCAAATCGACACTCCTCATGCTGGTTTCGGCGCTGATGGGCACCGGCCGTATGCGCCGTGTCTATGATCATGCCATCCGTGAAGGGTATCGCTTCTTTTCCTACGGCGATGCCTCTCTACTGATCCCATGACGCAATCCAGCTTTGTTTCGTCGGGCAAAGGGTGGATAATTAACCCGTTTGAGCCATCCTGCCACAAAAACCATGAGGCCAATCGATGCTGACCGTCTTGCGCAATTCCTGGGCGCTGCTTCTGGGGGTGATGCTCCTTCTGCTGGGCAACGGTATCCAGAGCACTCTTCTGGGTATCCGAGGCAAGATCGAAGGTTTCTCTCCGGTCGAAATGTCCTATGTCATGTCCGCGTACTATGCGGGATTCCTGCTTGGGTCGCGTTTCACCCCGGACATGATACGCCGCGTCGGCCATGTCCGCGTCTTTGCCGCACTCGGCTCGATGATTTCTGCCGTGCTGATCCTCTACCCGGTTGCACCCAACTGGATGCTGTGGGCGGGTATGCGTGTGATCATCGGCTTCTCTTTCGCGGGCGTCTACATTACCGCTGAAAGCTGGCTCAATGCGTCCTCCACCAACGAAACCCGAGGTCAGGCACTGTCAGCCTACATGATCATGCAGATGATTGGCATCATTGCATCGCAGGTTGTGCTGAACCTCTCCGATCCAAGCGGTTTTGACCTTTTCATCATATCGTCGATTCTCGTGTCGGTTGCCTTCACACCAATTCTGCTTTCGTCCAGTCAGGCCCCGTCGTTCGAGCGGACCAAACCCATGTCGATCATGAAGCTCTTCAAGACCTCGCCCTTGGGCTGCGTCGGCATCTTCTTGATCGGCGGCGTCTTCTCGGCGCAGTTCGGCATGGCATCGGTATGGGGCTCGGAAGTCGGCTTGTCTGTCCGCAATATCTCGATCTTCATCGGCTCGGTCTATGTGGGCGGCCTTTTCCTGCAATATCCCATCGGCTGGGCGTCCGACCGTCTGGACCGCCGCCATCTGATCCTCGGCCTTTCCATCGCAGGAGCGGCGGTCATGGTAATTGGCATGGTTTTCAACTGGACCCTGCCTGTTCTCGTCCTTATCGGCTTCCTGTCAGGCGGAGTGACCAACCCGCTCTATTCGCTGCTCGTCGCCTATGTGAATGACTATCTCGAAACCAGCGAAATGGCCGGTGCCTCTGCCGGTCTGATATTCATCAACGGTCTGGGCGCCATTGGCGGCCCGCTGATCACCGGTTGGTTCATGGCGCAGCTCGGGCCGACGGGATACTTCGTCTTCATTATGATCCTTTTTGTTCTCATGGCGCTCTACGCATTCTGGCGCATGACCCGGCGTCAGACGCGCGCCCTTTTCCGCGGCCGCTTCCGCGCCCTGTCGCCCACCGCCTCTGCCGTAGCCGTAGAGGCCGCCATCGAAACCCGGGAGGAAGATGCCGACGCGCCGGCCAAGCCCGCCTGAGGACTTTCTTTTTGCAACCGAACCTGCAAGTCTGCCAGTCAGACTTGCAGGAGGGTGGTCATGGAGCGGGTTCACGAAGTTCTCGACTTCTGGCTCAAGGACGTCGGCTATGACGGCTGGTATGAAGCCGTCGATAGCGTCGATTCCGATATTCGCCGACGCTTTCTGAGACTTTGGGAGGACCTGCACGCGGGTCGCTTCACAGATTGGTGCGAAACCGCTCAGGGCGCACTGGCCTTCCTGATCGTTGCCGACCAGTTTTCTCGCAACATGTTCCGGGGTGATGGCCGCTCCTTCGCCACCGACGCACAGGCGCGCGATGCTGCGCGCGGGGCCATCGCCCGCAATCTTGATCTGGAAATTTCCGAACCCCAGCGCGTGTTCTTCTACATGCCATTCGAACACTCCGAAGACCTCGGCGATCAAGACTGGTCCGTGGCGCTTATGGATGCGCGCCTGCCGGAAACCGGAAAGGACTTTGGTGTTCATACTCGTGCGCACCGCGAAATCATCCGCCGCTTCGGTCGTTTTCCGTTTCGCAACAAGGCCCTTGGCCGAGTATCCTCGGCCGAGGAAGAGTCATTCATGTCCCAGGGAGGCTATGGTTCTGTCGTTCGTGAGTTGGGCGGATAAGACATGCAGAAGCTGCAACGCAGTGCTTCTAATGCTGCATATTGATCCGTTCGCGTAGATAGTTTAATACCAAACTACTTTTCCTAGGGAGGGAAAACCTGTGGCTCAGACGTTTGACATGATCGTGATTGGCGCCGGACCGGGCGGCTATGTGGCTGCCATCCGCGGCGCTCAACTCGGGCTGAAAGTCGCCATAGTCGAACGCGAGCATCTGGGCGGCATCTGCCTCAACTGGGGCTGCATCCCCACAAAGGCGCTTCTGCGCTCAGCCGAGGTGTTCCACCTGATGCACCGCGCCAAGGAATTCGGCCTCAAAGCCGACGGCATAGGTTATGATCTCGACGCCGTCGTCGCCCGTTCACGCGGCGTGGCAAAGCAGCTGTCCGGTGGCATCGGCCATCTGATGAAGAAGAACAAGATCACTGTCTTCATGGGTGCCGCAACGCTTGCAAAAGCGGGCGTGGTTTCAGTCAAGACCGACAAAGGCTCCGAAGAACTGACCGCCAAGTCGATCGTTGTCGCCACGGGCGCGCGCGCCCGCGAACTGCCGGGGCTGGAAGCTGACGGTGATCTGGTCTGGACTTACAAGCACGCCCTGCAACCAAAGCGTATGCCGAAGAGACTCCTCGTCATCGGTTCGGGCGCCATCGGCATCGAATTCGCCAGCTTCTTCAATACGCTCGGGTCCGACACCACGGTGGTCGAAGTCCTCGACCGTGTCCTGCCCGTCGAAGACGCCGAGATATCGGCTTTCGCCAAGAAGCAATTCGTCAAGCAGGGCATGAAGATTCTTGAAAAGACCACGGTCAAGAAACTCGACCGCTCACCCGGCAAAGTCGTCGCCCATCTCGAAGCTGGCGGCACCACCACCACGCAGGAGTTCGACACCGTCATCTCTGCGGTGGGTATCGTCGGCAACGTCGAAAACCTCGGTCTGGAAGCAATTGGCGTCAAGATCGACCGCACCCATGTGGTCACCGACGAATTCTGCCAGACCGGCGTGCCCGGCCTCTATGCCATCGGCGACATTGCCGGTGCGCCGTGGCTCGCCCACAAGGCCAGCCATGAAGGCGTGATGGTCGCCGAGCATATCGCCGGCAAACATCCACACCCGATGAAGCCAAATTCTATCGCCGGTTGCACCTATTGCCATCCCCAGGTGGCTTCCGTCGGGCTGACCGAACAGAAGGCCAAGGACGCAGGCTATGACATCAAAGTTGGCCGCTTCCCCTTCATCGGCAACGGCAAGGCCATCGCTCTTGGCGAATCCGAAGGGCTGATCAAGACGGTATTCGACGCCAAGACTGGTGAACTTCTTGGCGCTCATATGGTCGGCGCGGAAGTGACCGAACTGATTCAGGGCTACGTCGTGGGGCGCTCGCTGGAAACCACCGAGGGTGAACTGATGGAAACCGTCTTCCCGCACCCGACGCTCAGCGAAATGATGCACGAAGCCGTACTGGACGCCTACGGTCGCGCGCTGCACATGTGAGAGGTGGGGGCGCTGCCCCCGTCCGTTTGCTTCCTGTCTCCCCGGCATATTTTTCGTCGAAAAATTGCTTACGCATATTTTCCGACCCGAAAAATCCTAGGGGGTAGATGGCCCAAGGGGCAAAAGGGGGCAGGCAGCCCCCTTTCTATTTGCTGACCTCGCCACCGGCAGCAACCCAGCCGCCGAAACCACCCATGTTGAAGACCTGCTCATAGCCGAGTCCCGCCAGTACCTCGGCCCCGCGCTGGCTCCGCATTCCTGACGCGCAATAAAGCACGACCGGTTTGCCCATTTGTAGTTCCGCCGGGCATTCGCCGCTTTTCGGATCGCATTTCACCGCAAGGACCGACAGCGGAATGTGCAGGGCCCCCTTGGCCTTGCCCGAAGCCGCCACTTCCGACCCATCGCGCACATCGACCAGGACGATGTCGCCCTTCGCGTGTCGTGTCTTTACTTCGGCAGGGGAAATCGTGCCAACCGTTGAGCCACTTCGGCGCAGGAAATTGAACATGGAGCGCTCCTTTGAATGCGTTTCGACAAATATAGGGCGTCACAAAATAACATTCAACATATGGAATGTGAATGATGCGATTGCGAAAGTTCTCTTAATGTTCTCTAAATCCATTTGGAAATGCCCTGCGTATCCACTATCTGTGGGTAGGTCGCCGCAGGTGGCAGTTGCGCAGAGGTTCACATGGCCGAACAGAAGTTCATCGAAGTACGCGGGGCGCGCGAGCATAACCTCAAGAATATCGATGTCGATATTCCGCGCGACAAACTGACGGTGATCACCGGCCTGTCAGGCTCGGGAAAGTCCTCGCTGGCCTTTGATACGATCTATGCGGAGGGTCAACGCCGCTATGTCGAAAGCCTCTCTGCCTATGCCCGCCAGTTCCTCGACATGATGGGCAAGCCGGATGTCGACCATATCTCGGGCCTGAGTCCGGCGATTTCGATCGAACAAAAGACGACCTCGAAAAACCCGCGCTCGACCGTCGGGACGGTGACCGAGATCTATGATTACCTGCGTCTGCTCTTTGCCCGCGTCGGTACGCCGTTCAGCCCTGCCACCGGTTTGCCCATCGAAGCGCAACAAGTGCAAGACATGGTCGACAGCGTCATGGCACTGCCCGAAGGCACGCGCGGCTATCTTCTGGCCCCGATCGTCCGCGACCGGAAGGGCGAATACAAGAAAGAATTCCTCGACCTGCGCAAGCAGGGCTTCCAGAGGGTCAAGGTCAACGGCGAGTTCTATGAACTGGAAGAGCCACCGGTGCTCGACAAGAAGTTTCGCCATGACATTGACGTGGTTGTTGACAGGATCGTGGTCCGCGAAGGTCTGGAAACCCGCCTTGCCGACAGTTTCCGCACGGCTCTCAACCTCGCCGACGGCATTGCGATCCTCGAAACCGCACCACCCGAGGGCGAAGAACCGCGCCGGGTGACCTTCTCGGAAAAGTTCGCCTGCCCGGTCTCGGGTTTTACCATCCCCGAAATCGAACCGCGACTTTTCTCGTTCAACGCCCCCTTCGGCGCTTGCCCCTCATGCGATGGTCTCGGTGTCGAACTCTTTTTCGACGAACGGTTGATCGTTCCGGACGTGACGCTCAAACTCAAGGACGGCGCTATCGCCGCCTGGGCCAAGTCGAAGTCACCCTATTTCCTGCAAACCATCGACTCGCTGGCAAAGCATTATGGCTTCGACGCTCGCAAACCGTGGAAAGACCTGCCCGAGAATATCCACCAACTTTTCCTTAACGGCTCGGGCGCCGAGGAGATCAAATTCCGCTTCGACGAGGGCGGCCGCGTCTATGAGGTCAGCCGCACCTTTGAAGGTGTCATCCCGAACATGGAGCGCCGCTACCGTGAAACTGACAGCGCCTGGAGCCGTGAAGAGATGGAGCGGTTTCAGAACAATCGCCCCTGTGGAACTTGCCACGGCTACCGCCTGAAGCCCGAAGCGCTGGCGGTGAAGATCGCCGGTCTGCATGTTGGTGAAGTGGTTCGCATGTCGATCAGGGAGGCATATGCTTGGGTCGGTACCGTTCCCGAGGCTCTGACCAACCAGAAGAACGAAATCGCCCGCCTGATCCTCAAGGAAATCCGCGAACGGCTTGGCTTCCTCAACAACGTCGGCCTGGATTATCTGACGTTGTCCCGCAACGCGGGCACGCTTTCCGGTGGCGAAAGCCAGCGCATCCGCCTCGCCAGCCAGATCGGCTCCGGCCTGACCGGCGTGCTGTACGTCCTCGACGAACCCTCCATAGGCCTGCATCAGCGGGACAATGACCGGCTGCTCGGCACGCTGAAGAACCTTCGCGATCAGGGCAACACCGTGCTCGTTGTCGAACATGACGAGGAAGCCATCCGCGAGGCCGACTATGTATTCGACATCGGTCCCGGAGCCGGAGTCCACGGCGGGCAAGTGGTCAGCCACGGCACTCCCGCCGAAGTCGCTGACGACGCCGGATCGGTCACCGGCCAGTATCTTTCCGGCACCCGCGAAATTTCGGTGCCAAAGCGCCGTCGCGATGGCAATGGCAAGAAACTGACCGTGGTGAAGGCCACCGGCAACAACCTCAAGGACGTTACTGCCGACTTCCCGCTTGGCAAATTCGTCTGCGTCACCGGCGTTTCCGGCGGCGGTAAGTCGACGCTGACCATCGAAACTCTCTATAAAAATGCGGCACTGAAACTGAACGGCGCGCGCGAAACCCCCGCACCTTGCGAAACCATCAAGGGGTTCGAGCATCTCGACAAGGTCATTGATATTGACCAGCGCGCCATCGGCCGCACACCACGTTCCAACCCCGCCACCTATACCGGAGCCTTCACCCCGATCCGCGACTGGTTCGCGGGCCTGCCGGAATCCAAGGCACGCGGCTACCAACCCGGACGTTTTTCCTTCAACGTCAAGGGCGGCCGCTGTGAAGCTTGCCAGGGTGACGGCCTCATCAAGATCGAGATGCACTTCCTGCCCGACGTCTACGTGACCTGCGAAACCTGCAAAGGCCATCGCTACAACCGCGAAACGCTGGAAATTCGATTCAAGGGCAAGTCAATCGCCGACGTGCTGGAAATGACCGTCGAGGATGCACAGGAGTTCTTCAAGGCGGTCCCGTCCATCCGCGAGAAGATGGATGCGCTGATGCAGGTTGGCCTTGGCTATATCAAGGTCGGTCAACAGGCCACGACGCTCTCGGGCGGAGAGGCGCAAAGGGTCAAGCTCTCCAAGGAACTCAGCCGCCGTTCCACCGGCCGGACACTCTATATCCTCGATGAGCCGACAACTGGCCTGCATTTCGAAGATGTCAGAAAACTGCTCGAAGTGCTGCATGAACTGGTCGAACAGGGCAATACAGTTGTAGTAATCGAACATAATCTCGATGTAATCAAAACTGCCGACTGGATCATCGACATCGGTCCCGAAGGCGGGGATGGCGGTGGGCGCATCGTCGCAACCGGTACGCCAGAACAAGTAGCGCAGGCCGCGGAAAGCCACACGGGTCGCTACCTTGGTCCGATGCTCAAGTCACGCCGGGTCGCCGCCGAATGAGCACGGTCCGCTGGCAAAGACTGGAAGGCTTTCTGGTTTTTCTTGCGGCGGCGCTTTGGCTCTGGGGTAGGGGTCCCGACTGGCCCATCTGGCTTTTGGTTGTCCTCGCCCTCGCGCCAGACTTCTCCATTGCCGGATACAGTCTTGGCCCCCGTTACGGTGCAACGCTCTACAATGGTGCCCACCTCTATGCAGGTGGAGCGCTTCTTGCAGGGTTCGGCCACGCTTTCGGTCTGTCGTCTGTCTGGACCAATCTTGGCCTGATCTGGATGGCTCATGTGGGCTTCGACCGCGCGCTTGGTTATGGCCTCAAGGAACCCAGCGCCTTTACTGACACCCACCTTTCCCGCATCGGCAAGTCACCCTGAGACCTGCCTGCCATTTCCGCCCCAGCTCTCGCGGAAAGGAGGAGGGAGGATATGGAAAGGTCCAATGTTTTTTCGCGCAAAGAACGTCCGTTCCGGGCGCGGTCAGGCTGGCAAGGTCGGCACAGCCTCTCGGGTTGGGGCTTCACAACGGACCCAATCGGCTTGCTACGCGCTACCCCAATGGTCGGGATGGGCCGCCTTCACGGCCTCCAGTTCCGCCATTGCCGCATCTATCGACAGGATACGCGGCATCGCAGCCAGATCGACCCCCCAACGCCGCGCGTTATATACCTGAGGCACTAGACAGATGTCGGCCATCGTCGGCACTTCACCATGACAGAAGCGTCCGCTCGTGGAACTCTCCAACATACCTTCCAGCGCGGCCAACCCCTTTGCGATGAAGTGCTTCATCCAGCTTTCGGTCGTGATCGCGCCGCCGGACTGATCTACCGCATACTTTCCGACCGAAAGGTTGCAGATCGGATGTATCTCCATCGCCACCGCATAGCTCAAACTCCGGACTCGCGCGCGACCGGCAGCGTCATCAGGCAGCAACCCCCCGCCGCGCGTGTCATTCAGATATTCGATAATCGCCAGCGATTGGGTCAGCATCAGCCCGTCGATCTCTAACGATGGTACCAGCCCTTGCGGGTTGCGCGCCAGATTGTCGGCGGACTTGTGACTGCCATCAAGCAGGTTGACTGGAACCGCGTCCCAAACAAGCCCCACAAGCCCAAGGGCAATCCTGACCCGGTAGGATGCGGACGAGCGCCAATAGTCATAAAGCCTGATCATTTCCCCTCCGTCAGAATGCGCTTCAGAACCGCCTCTAGCCGCACGGCGTCCGGCCCGATCCGGCGTTGCATGTCGGCCTGAAAAGTCAGTGCCATCGGAACCAGTCGCGTCATCAGTTCGCGCCCTTTGGCCGTCAGGCTCAGCGACACCAGCCGCCGGTCCATCTCGTTCACGCGCTTTTCGACATAGCCCGCCGCCTCGAGCCGGGTGGCAGCCCGGCTGACCTTCGACTTCTCCATCGCCACGCGGCCTTCAATGTCGCGCACCGACACTTCGCCCGCCTGATTAAGATGCGCAAGCACGCGCCATTCCGGCACCGAAATCCCGAACTCACGCCGATATCGCTCGGCAAAATCGCGGCTGACACGTTCTGCAGCAGCCGCGAGTTGATAGGGAAGGAATTCGCTAAGATCGAAAGAAGTCATGCGTCAAGCCGCCTGATGGGTCGCGCAATGACTGCACGAGGATCAGCCGCCGGTCAACGTCTTGACAGCTTTGGGTCGTTCCATGCCGCTGCCAGCCATACATAAGGGAACGAAAAATGATCCTCGCTCAGTCCAGGATTGAACTAACCGCCCGTACGATTGAAAGGACGTTGTAGGTATTTTGATCCACAACCATGATCTGGTTATTAAGAATGATGTAGCGCTGGCCCGGCCGTAACGGCTCTAGATCGTATCGGTCGGGATAGCGGATCCGGTGATAGTCCTGATCACCGATCCAGTCGCCTGGCTCATAGCCACGCAACATCTTCTTGGCCTGCCCTGGGGGAACACAGGGTACCGACTTCTTGGCCAGACCGGGTGGGCAGGATTTGTTCTTGGCCTCGGCAGGTACAGCAATCACCAGCGCAGACAGGGCAAGTGCGACGATAGGAGTAGTCTTCATGGGAGTATCCTTTGCTTTGCATCGGGATAGCGCCCGATTTCGAAAACCGCACCCACGTCGATCGCTATCGCGCGGAAATTTGCCGTATCGTCAATGGTGCCCCCGCGCCAACAACCTCGGCAGCATCGCCGAAAAATCGCGCCCCCGACCGTCCGCTTCGGTCACGAACTGCGCATACAGGCTCCGCGCAAGCGCGCCCATCGGTGTGTCAGCATCCGACGATTGCGCGGCTTCCTGCGCCAGCGTCAGGTCTTTCAGCATCAGTTCCGCTGCGAAACCCGGCTTGTAGCCATTGTCCGCCGGCGATTTCGGACCGACCCCCGGCACCGGGCAATAGCTCGTAACCGACCAGCTTTGCCCCGACGAAGTCGAGACCACATCATAGAGCCGCGCCGGATCAAGGCCCAGTTTCTCAGCCATCGCGAAGGCCTCGCAAGTAGCGATCATCGTCACTCCGAGGATCATGTTATTGCATAGTTTCGCTGCCTGACCGGCACCGGACCCACCGCAATGCACAGCTTTTTGCCCCATGATTTCGAAGAGCGGGAGCACCTTGGCAAAGGCTGCGTCGGTCCCACCCACCATAAAGGTCAATGTGCCCGCCGCAGCGCCCCCCACGCCGCCCGACACCGGCGCATCAAGCGCCAGCGCCCCCGCAACCTCTGCGTCGGACGCAACCGCTCGGGCGCTCTCCACATCCACTGTCGAGCAATCGCAAAACACGGCACCTGTCCCAAGCGCCGGGATGATGCCGCGCGCTACCTCGCGCAAGATCGCACCCGATGGCAGCATGGTGATCACCACCGCTGCTCCCTTTGCCGCGTTGGCAACATCGACCGCCTGCGTCACGCCCTCTGGGTATTGACCGGCAGGGTCAAATCCCGTCACATGGTGACCCGCCTTGACCAGATTGGCCGCCATCGGCCCGCCCATGTTGCCCAGCCCGATGAATCCAATCTTCATGTGCGCTCCTTCTGGAAACTGAGTTCCTGTTGCCCAAGCGGGGCCAGCATCGCCTCCACTTCCACGCGGCTCACCGCCGCCGCACTAGCATGACGCCAACGCGGCATGCGGTCCTTGTCGATGATTGCCGCGCGGATGCCTTCAAGGAAATCGGACTTTTCCAGCGCTCGCCAGGTAAAGCGGTATTCTTGCGCCAAGGCCGCCAAAATGTCCGTTCCATCTTCGTATCTGTGCAGAATTTCTAGTGTGCAGGCCGCAGCCAGCGGCGACACCCGTGCCAACGCCCTTTCCGTTGCCCGCGCGAACTCACCCGACGCCGCACCAACGCGCTCAATGACACCGACCAGTGTGTCGCCGGCAAACCAGTCGTCGATTTCCGCGCGATGAGCGGCAAGGGCCGCCTCCGGTGCCACGCGCTCCGCCTTTTGAATCGCCCTCGCCGATCCGCAGTCAACCAATTCGGCTTTCAGCGCTGCCCAGTCCGCCTCCAGCACGTAATGATTGGCAAACCCTGCCAAGATCGCGTCTCCCGGTCCCATCCGCGCCCCGGTGGTTCCCATATAGGCACCAAGCCGCCCCGGCGCGCGCGACAAGATCAACGTCCCACCCACATCGGGGATCAGGCCGATCGTGCATTCCGGCATGGCAATCTGCGCGCTTTCCCCGACGATCCGGTGACTTGCATGGCACCCAAGCCCGACGCCCCCGCCCATCGTGAAGCCGTGCAGGAAACTCACCACCGGCTTGGGATACAGCGCAACCCGCGCGTTCATCCGATATTCGTCAGCCCAGAATTTCTGGCCATAGCTGAAGTTTCCAGCCTTGCCCGTCTCATACATCTCGCCCAGATCGCCACCGGCACAGAATGCGCGCGGACCCTCGGCGTCGATCATCACCAGATGCACCGACGGATCATGCGCCCAATCCTTCAGCGCCTGATCGGCCGCCAGACACATCTCGTAGCTCAGCGCATTCAGCGCCTGCGGGCGGGTCAGCGTGATGCGCCCCGCACGGCCTTCCCGGCGTATATCGATATCACTCATCAACCCCGCTCCGCCAAAAGCGCGCGGGAAATGATCAGCCGCATGATCTCGTTCGTTCCCTCAAGGATCTGATGCACACGCAGATCGCGGACGATCTTCTCGATCCCGTAGTCAGCCAGGTAACCATATCCACCATGCAGTTGCAGACACTGGTTGGCCACCTCGAAGGTATTGTCCGTCACCAACAGCTTGGCCATCGCACAAGCCTTGCTCGCATCTTTAGCGCCCCTGTCCAGCTTCCACGCCGCCTGCCGCAAGAACAGCCGCGACGATTGCAGCTTGACCTCCTGCTCGGCCAACCGGAACTGCAACGCCTGAAACTGATCGAGCGTTCGGCCAAAAGCCTTGCGTTCGCCCATGTAGTCCAGCGTCTTGTCGAACGCGCCCTGAGCACCGCCCAAGGCGCAGGCCGAAATGTTCAGCCTCCCGCCGTCCAGCCCCGCCATCGCATAGGCAAAGCCCCGGCCTTCTTCGCCCAACATGTTCTCCGCCGGAATGTGGCAATCGTCGAACTGCACTTGGGCCGTGGGCTGTGCGCGCCAGCCCATCTTGTCCTCAAGCTTGCCGAACGACAGGCCGGGCGCACCCGCCTCGACCACAAACGCAGAAATACCTTTCGGCCCATCGCCCCCGGTTCGTGCCATCACCACATAGGCGTCCGAATAGCCACCGCCCGAGATGAAGGCCTTGGTGCCATTCAGGCGCCAGCCGTTCGCGTCCCGTTCGGCCCGCGTCCGCAGCGCCGCCGCGTCCGATCCCGACCCCGGTTCGGTCAGGCAGTAGGAGAATATCCGGCTCATGTCCGCTGCACCCGGCAACCAGTGCGCCTGTGCTGAGGCGGACCCGAACTTGGCAATCATGCCCGCACACATATTGTGGATCGACAAGAAGGCCGCGACCGCCGGGCAGGCCATCGAGAGGCCCTCGAACACCAATGTCCCGTCGAGCCGCGTCAGCCCGGTGCCACCCATTTCGTCAGGTACATAAAGCGCGCCGAAACCGAGCGCGGCCAGCTTCGGCCAGAGGTCGCGGGGCAGGGTGCCCGCCGCCTCCCAATCGCGCGCGAAGGGCGCAATATGCTCGGCTCCGAAATCCCGCGCCATGTCAAAAATGGCGGTCTGCTCCTCGGTCAGTGCGAAATCCACGGCAGCCTCCCCGACAGAATTGAACGAGCGTTAAATTCTCAGACCTTGTCACCGCTGGCAAGAGGCTCCGTTGCAAGGCAGGTCTTCGCTGACAGCATGAACGGCTTTTCACGCAGCTCCAAACACGAAGCTAGCCGGCAAGCAAAAAGGGCGGGGGAATCCCCGCCCTTTGAAAATCAATCGGCACAGGCCGCGCCGCAGATCAATCCATCGGCTTGAAGTTCAGGCTCGCGCCTTCCTTGATGCCCGATGGCCAGCGCGAGGTGATGGTCTTGGTCCGTGTGTAGAAGCGGAACGAGTCCGGGCCATGCTGGTTCAGGTCGCCAAAGGCCGATTTCTTCCAGCCACCAAACGTGTGGTAGGCCAGCGGAACCGGGATAGGAACGTTGATGCCGATCATACCGACGTTGACGCGGTTCGCGAAGTCGCGCGCCGTGTCACCATCGCGGGTGAAAATCGCTGTGCCGTTGCCATACTCGTGGTCCATCGCATAGCCAAGCGCCTCTTCGTAGGTCTTGGCGCGGACAGTCGACAGGACCGGCCCGAAGATTTCCTTGCGGTAGATGTCCATATCGGTGGTGACATGGTCAAACAGGTGCGGACCAACAAAGAAACCATCCTCATAGCCCTGAAGCTTGAAGCCACGTCCGTCAACCACCAGCTTCGCACCCTGTGCCACGCCAGATTCCACGAGCTTCAGAATGTTAGCCTTCGCGGCAGCCGTCACGACCGGGCCATAGTCCACGTCATTGCCACCAGTGTAGGGGCCGACCTTCAGCTTTTCGATCCGCGGGATCAGCTTTTCGATCAGACGGTCTGCGGTTTCATTGCCAACCGGCACCGCCACCGAAATCGCCATGCAGCGCTCGCCCGCTGCACCATATCCTGCGCCAACCAAAGCGTCTGCGGCCAGATCCATATCGGCATCCGGCATGATGATCATGTGGTTCTTCGCGCCGCCAAAGCACTGCACGCGCTTGCCGTTGGAACAGCCACGACCGTAGATATATTCCGCAATCGGCGTCGAACCCACGAAACCGATCGCACCGATTTCCGGGTTGTCCAGGATCGCATCGACCGATTCCTTGTCGCCGTTGACGACCTGCAGCACACCATCGGGCAGACCGGCTTCTTGCATCAGTTCCGCAAGCATCATCGGCACAGAGGGATCACGCTCGGACGGCTTGAGGATGAACGCATTGCCGCAAGCCAGAGCCGGGCCCATCTTCCACAACGGAATCATCGCCGGGAAGTTGAAGGGCGTAATGCCCGCCGCCACGCCAACCGGCTGACGCATCGAGTACATGTCGATGCCCGGACCGGCGCTGTCGGTGAACTCGCCTTTCAGCATCTGCGGCGCGCCGATGCAGAACTCGATCACTTCCAGACCGCGCTGGATGTCACCCTTGGCGTCCGGGACGGTCTTGCCATGCTCCGACGAAAGAGCCTCGGCCAGTTTTTGCATGTCGCGGTTCAAGAGCCGCACAAATTCCATCATCACCCGCGCCCGGCGCTGCGGGTTGGTCGCACCCCACTTGACCTGAGCCTTGGCAGCGTCAGCAGCGGCAGCGTCAAGTTCGGCCTTGCTGGCCAGCGCAACTTTTGCCTGAACTTCGCCTGTGGCGGGGTTGAACACATCCGCAAAGCGCCCCGAGGTGCCTTTGACGTGCTTGCCGTTGATCCAGTGACCGATCTCTTTCATGGAATTCTCCTCTGATTTGCGCCAACAATAGTCTTGCGGAAATGCCGATAAAACAGGGAAGATTTCAAAAAGGATTTGCATTTTTGCAAAGGTTGCCGACATTTCTGCTCGCGAGCCAGAAAGGAACCCACGTTGGATTGGGACGATCTTCGCATATTTCTCGCCGTGGCGCGCACTGAAAGCCTGTCAGGGGCAGGGCGGCGACTCAAGATCGACCCGGCGACAGTCGGTCGTCGCGTGCAACGCCTTGAAGAAGCGATGGGCGCGCGCCTCTTTGCCAAAGGCCCGCAGGGCTACGCGTTGACCGAAGAGGGCGGCAGGCTCCTGACCCATGCCGAACATGCGGAAGCCGCTATGGAGGCTGCTTCCGAAGCTCTGACCGGGCCAGAGGGCCTGTCGGGCCAGATCCGCCTCGGAGCGCCGGACGGCTGCGCCAACTACCTTCTGCCACAGGTGATTGCCCATATATGCGACGGCAATCCCGGACTTGAGGTTCAGATTGTTGCGCTGCCCCGCGTGTTCAACTTGTCCAAACGCGAAGCTGACATGGCAATTTCAGTGTCCGCGCCCACGGCAGGACGCCTTTCAGTTCAAAAACTCACTGACTACCGCCTGCATCTGGCGGCCTCGTCGGACTATCTGGCCCGCACCGCCCCGATCAAAACGCGCGACGATCTCAAGGGCCGCCGTGTCATCGGCTATATCGCCGACATGATCTTCGACAAGGAACTCGACTATCTCGCTGAAATCGGTGCCGAAAACGTGCCACTCGCCTCGAACTCCGTCTCGGTCCAATTCAACTGGGTGCGCGCTGGAGCTGGCATCGCCATTGTCCACGACTTCGCCATCCCGTCGACAACCGGCATTGTCAAACTCCTCACCGACGAGATCAGCCTCACTCGTAGCTTCTATCTGATCCGCCATCTCGACGACCGCAGATCGGACCGTCTGAACCGCTTTGCCGAGGTGTTGGGGCAGGGACTGCGCCGCGAGGTTGCGAGACTTGAATCGCTGACTTGACAGATTTGTGATCCGCGTAGACGCTAAGGTTGAAAATCCTTTGCTCACGGGAGGTTGCCATGCAAGTCCACCAGATTCTCCGCCACAAGCCACAGGCGAGCGTCATCACGGTCATGCCTGCCTCCAGCGTGGCCGATGCCGCGCGCCTGCTGGCCGAGCGGCGCATTGGTGCGGTGATCGTTTCTGACGATGGCGCACGCCCACTCGGCATTCTGTCCGAGCGTGATATCGTGCGTGACATCGGCCGTCGCGGAGCCGTTTGCCTCACCGACAAGGTCGAAACCCTGATGACCCGCAACCTCATCACCTGCGGACCAGACGACAACACAGACTCCGTACTCGAAAAGATGACGGCTGGCCGCTTCCGTCACATGCCCGTCGTCGATGGAGGCCGCATGGTTGGCATCATCTCCATCGGTGATGTGGTTGCAGCACGTTTGTCTGAGTTGGCGATGGAAAAAGACGCTCTCGCCGGAATGATCATGGGCAACTGAGCCTAAGGCCGCTCTCCCATTCTGCACTTGCAAATCCCCGCGCAATAATGTTGCGTGCCAGTGGCATCACGGAGGTTTTCCATGCGCATCGGCCTCTATCCAGGTACCTTCGACCCGATCACACTGGGCCATACCGACATCATCCAGCGCGCAATGGCGTTGGTGGATCGTCTTGTGATCGGCGTCGCCATCAACCGGGACAAGGGACCGCTCTTCACGCTCGAAGAGCGTGTGGCGATGGTTGAGGCGGAATGCGCTGCCATCATCGCCAAGACGGGTGGCGAGATCGTCGTGCATCCGTTCGAGAATTTGCTGATCGACTGCGCCCGCGATGTAGGCGCATCCGTAATTGTGCGGGGCCTGCGAGCTGTCGCCGACTTTGAGTATGAATTTCAGATGGTTGGCATGAACCGCGCCATGGACGCCTCGATCGAGACGGTGTTCCTCATGGCCGACGCACGGCGACAAGCGATTGCCTCGAAGCTGGTCAAGGAAATCGCACGGCTTGGTGGAGATGTCTCAAAATTCGTTCCCCCGGATGTCTGCGCCGCGCTCATCGCGCGGCTTGGCTGACAATCGCACGGGGCAGTGCGAGGCCGATCAGGCCCCGTAAACCGCGCGGCGCGCATTGCGTTCGGCGTCGCCGGGATAAAGATCGAGATCAAGCGCCACGTCCAGCGGCATGGCTCGCAGTGCGGCAACGGTGCGGCGGAACTGCGAACGTTTTTTCAGTCGGTCGGTCAGGTTTTCAAACATGTTGAGCATCACCTGCTCCTTTGTCTTTCTGCATCGCAGCATTTCTGCGACACAGCTAATCTGGGCATTCCGCTCGCGCTAACAACCCGCCCTGCCGGAGAACTGCTATGCACTTCGCGCATGGCTCGGAATACAAAAAAGGGCGGCTAAAGCCGCCCATTTCGCCTTGAATTCAAGTCTGGTTCAGATGAGCTTCCCCATCGCGACGGCGGTATCGGCCATGCGGTTGGAGAAGCCCCATTCGTTGTCGTACCAACTGAGGATGCGGCACATGCGGCCATCCATGACCTTTGTCTGGTCCATGTGGAACACGCTCGAATGCGGGTCATGGTTGAAATCCGACGACACGTTCGGCTGGTCGGTAAAGCCGAGGATCCCTTTCAGCTTGCCATTGGCCGCCGCGCGGATCGCATCGTTGATCTCCTGTACGCTCGTGTCGCGCGCCGCCTCGAACACCAGATCGACGACCGACACGTTCGGCGTCGGCACCCGGATCGCCACGCCATCAAGCTTGCCCTTCAGCTCCGGCAGCACCAGCCCAACCGCTTTTGCCGCCCCGGTCGAGGTCGGGATCATGCTCAACGCCGCCGCCCGCGCCCGGTAGAGATCCTTGTGCATCGTATCCAGCGTCGGCTGATCGCCGGTATAGCTGTGGATGGTGGTCATGAAGCCCCTG